>VFSW01014386.1_pt1 | contig 10935 bp, 4 predicted proteins | sample 5358111 | NCBI WGS metagenome assembly VFSW01 (sample SAMN11554181, study PRJNA540505) | mine drainage metagenome | isolation source: sediment from site ElyBrook_90M | place: USA: Ely Copper Mine, Vershire, VT | collected 2017
GCGGATGGGGAACAGGCACAACTTCCAATGACCCGATTCGTCTTTGGAACCAAATTAACTTTGGGCAAAACCTGCTTTACGGCCCCCGTGGCGGGCCTCTGTATTACTGGGATGCAGCAATAGGTTATCAACCATCAACGGTAACCATCTCTGCGCCAGCATCTCCTGCCGTCTTTAACTCTAGTGTAACTGTAGCCACAGGCACCCCGATAACCTTATCAACGTCTGGAGCTTTGCCTGCCCCATTAGTTCCAGGAACGACCTATTACGCTGTAGGTTCAACTGGCACAACGTTTAATGTTGCAGCTACTGCTGGCGGGGCTGCAATCAACACCAGCGGCGTTGGCAGCGGAATTCACTACATAAACCCTAATGGGGTTTTGTTGTCCAGCCTAGCGGGTTCTGACGGGTATTGTCCGCTGTACCAAAACAACATGACAGTTTCCGATGCAAGTCGGTTTGTCATTGTATTCGGCACAAACGACTATGGTTCCACTGTACTAGACCCAATGCTGATTCGCTGGTCGGACCAAGAATCTTTGACCATTTGGTATCCAGCCGCAACTAATCAGGCAGGCAGCATTAGGTTGTCTCACGGCTCAAAGATTGTTACGTCTTTGCAAAGCCGACAAGAGATTCTAGTGTTTACAGATTCAACTCTGTATTCAATGCAATACCTTGGACCTCCTGCTGTTTGGCAAACTCAATTGCTTGCTGACAACATATCTATTGCAGGTCCTAATGCCGCTACATTAGCGGCTGGTGTTTCTTATTGGATGGGCGTAGATAAGTTTTACAAATACGACGGTAGATTCCAATCACTTCGTTGTGATTTGCGCCAATACATCTTTGATGACATTAACAGTTATCAATTTGACCAAGTGTTTGCAAGTACAAACGAAGGATTTAATGAGATTTGGTTCTTCTATTGTTCTGCTGGCTCAAGCGTTATTGATAAGTATGTAATCTACAATTACGCCGAAGACATTTGGTACTATGGCTACATGGGTAGAACCGCCTGGATTGATAGCGGATTGTTAAACTATCCAACGGCAGCTACATATAGCTATAACCTAGTTCAACATGAAAACGGCTTAAACGACGCAACAGATTCTGATGCTGGGGTGGCAATTGAGTCTTATATCAACTCGGCTCAATTTGACATTGACGATGGTCAGAACTTTGGTTTCATTTGGCGCTTGATTCCTGATATTACATTCCGTGGTTCGACCGCAACCAATCCTAGTGTGACAATGACTTTGTTGCCTCTACAGAACTCTGGTTCTGGGTATAACAACCCAACCTCTGTTGGAGGCACTAGCTATGCGTCTGTATCTAGTAGTGGCAATCAAACAATCACGGTAGGTGGGAAAGCCTATGAGATTGAGCAGTTTACGGGGCAGGTATATACCCGTGTACGCGGCCGTCAGATGTCGCTTTCAGTGTATTCCAATCAACTGAATACAACATGGCAGCTTGGCGCTCCTCGAATCGACCTTCGTCCTGATGGTTCGAGGTAATTAATGAGTTATGTTGTTACATCGGATTATGAGCTATCTCAAGTTGTCGCGCCTCGGCTGCCTAATGCACCGCTTGAGTATGACTACCGGTATATTGACCAGCTTAATAACGTATTGCGGTTGTACTTCAACCAACTCGACAAAATCATAGGACAGCTTGTGACTTCTGGAACATCTGTACCGATTACGTTTCCACCAAACGCTTTAGATGCATTTGGTCGGCAAAGAGTAAGTCAACCTTACACGTTGTTTGACAGTCAAAGCCGCTACGCTGCGGATAATCAGTTTGATACTTCGACAACAGGCACAGGTTCTACAACGTTCAATACAAACCAGTCCAGTGTAAGTCTAAGTGTGACCGCTGGTGGGGTTGGCTCTGTTGTCCGTCAGACGTATCGGTCGTTTCCATATCAACCCGGCAAAGGGCTTTTGGTGCTTGCCACGTTCCAAATGGACGCTAGTGAGAGCGCCAACTTGAGCCAAAAGGTTGGGTACTTCAACGCTCAAAACGGAGTGTTTTTTTCCAAAGTAGACGGAACCAAAGCTTTTACCCTGCGGTCCTACACTGGCGGTTCGGTAGATGACAGCCGGACAGTTGCACAGTCAAGCTGGAACGGGGATAAGTTAGACGGAACAGGAGCATCAGGGTTAACCCTTGACCTTACCCATCCTCAGATTTTGTGGATGGACTTTGAGTGGCTTGGGGTTGGTTCTGTACGGTGTGGATTCATCATTAATGGTGAATACATTACTTGCCATACATTCAACACGGCAAACGTATATGGCACCACGGTCTACATGACCACGGCAATTCTGCCGGTCCGGTACGAGATTACTTCAACGTCTGCGGTTGCTGCTACGTTGACACAGATTTGCTCTTCTGTTATGTCTGAAGGCGGGTTTGAAGCAACTTCGGTTGAGCATGTCGCTTCAATGACAAATCTTACTGCTTCTTCTTATTTAACAACTACATATAAACCTTTACTCTCCATAAGATTAGCCTCTGGAAGAACTGGGGCGATTGTATTACCTACCACACTTAATTTCTTGCCCTCCACTGCGGACAACTTTCAAATTGGTTTTGTAAAAAACGCAACGCTTTCTACCCCATCATGGTCTGCGGTGCCATCAGATTCTAATGTTGAATATGATATTAGTTCTACTTCGTATACCGGCGGAACTTTACTTTATGCTGAGTTCGCTACTGGCAAAACGGGGCGAAGTATTTTATCGGTTGGCGCAGGGTACAACTGGGACATGCAATTAGGCGCATCTATTGCAGGGGTCAGCGATATTTTAACTTTGGTGGCAAGAACTGTAACCACAGGCGGTGCAGTCACAGGCGGCGGCATTGGGGCAATTTCTTTTTACGACTTAACGCAGTAAATCATGGCTGACTTATCCACTCTGCTTGCTGAACTTGGCGGGGATAGTCCCCAAAACCGTGCTATTGCTGAAGGTCTTCAGAAACAAGGTATTTCTAGCACCAAGGATATCGGTGTAAAGAAGGTTGCTGTTCCGGGTCGATGGGAAGGTACGGATGAGGCTTCTTATTACGTCCCAGAAACAACTGAAAACGCTTACTTCAACAAAGCAGACGGCAAAGAAATCAATCCAACACGCCTTGGAATCTATGACGTAAAAGACGGAGACAAAATACAAGGCAACATCTTCTTTCATCTAAACGCTGACGATAACGGGAAGGTTAGCTTTACCCCGCAATGGAGTCCTCGTGCCCATGGATTCCTGAGAGACAATGCGGTTGGCAAAGCAATCATGTCGATTGGGAAGATTATCCCTTCCCCTGTTCAGCCGTTGTTTGTCGCTGCCGGAGCAATAGATGCATTGGCTCATGGGAAAGTCATGCAAGCAATTGCTGCTGCTGTACCCTATGGGATACAACAACTGGCAGGCTCTACTGACTTATTAGCAAACCTTTCTGGAAACTCTGACTTTGTAGCAACTGCAAAGACCGCGGCAGGGAAGATTGCAGAAGCTGCTGGCGCTCCGGCATATGCTGCTGACACAGTTGGCAAGGTTGCCCTTTCTGGGATAACCGCAGGTATAAATGGCGGCGATGTTGGCGCTGCAATGCTTAAAGCAGGTGCTGGTTCCCTGCTAGGTGAAAGCAAAGACTTCCTAAAAGCCGCAGGGGATTTCTCTAAATCTGGAATTGGCAGTCTACTTCCAGAAGGGGCAACCGACTTTGACCCTGATGCATTAGCAGAACTAGGGGAAACCCTAGAAGAAGTTGACCTTGCTCCAGATGGTCTTGCTGCACTGCAATACCCAGATGAAAACGGTTTAGGAGAAGACCTTGCCGTTGATATGCGAGCAGATGAAAACGGGATTGGCAGTTTAGATACCGGAGAAACTGATTACAGTTTAGAAGGTGGCGCTGGAAATGACTATGTAACCCCAGAAGGGGAAGGCATGGTTGATGACGCTGGAGATGAAACCGATAAGACCGACCTTGGCACAGTAACTGTCAAACGCGGATGGAATAGCTGGGAAGGCGATGACAATGAATCTGATGAATTAACGCTGCCGCCCGGAGCAGAATCGGATGAGCCCCCTGGGGAAGAGCCATACCTGTTAAACCCAGATGACCCTTATTCAAAACTAGAGCTTCCTCCTGGCGCGGAGCCTGATGCTATTCCAGAAGAAGAGTCTTATCTTATTAATCCAGATGACCCTTATTCAAAACTAGAACTGCCCCCCGGGGCAGAACCGGACGAAGCAAAACCGGAAGAGCCTTATCTTCTTAACCCAGAAGAAGAACCGGAACTTAAAGTTCCACCAATCTTCCCGCCAAAAACACCTATTACGCCTTCAAAACCACCGGGCAAAGACATTGTTGACCCCGTAAGGAAAGTTGTTGATACAGATATCCTTGACCCAATCGTTAAGGGTCTTGTTGGTGGAACCATCGTTGGCGGAATCATTGATGGTTTAAACAAACCTTCGGAGCCTTCTGTTCAGCCTACAGATTCGCTTAAAGGCAACTACAGCTTTAGCTGGAACCCGCAGCAAATCAAACCGGCAGAGAAAGGTATTGCTTACGGCCAACGTTACTTTGGACCGCATTGGAATCAAGCCGCCATGCAACAAACTGATTTTGCAGAAGGTGGTTTAATGTCTTTGGATAGAAGTGTTATAAATCCAAACTTTAAACCCACTGTTACTGACAATGGCATTCAGGCTAGTGAATTAACTAACCAAGCTATTAGGCATTTGAAAAGCGGTGGCCATGTAATTGACGATAAAACACATAAGGCAATCAAGTATCTTGCCAGTAAAGGTGAACCGGTTCATCATATCGTTGGCTTTATGAAGCATAGAATGGCGGCAGGAGGTATTACCTCCAATGCGCTAGGTTCATATTCAGATGGCGGTCATCTACTCAAAGGCCCAGGCGATGGAATGTCAGATGACATCCCCGCCACTATCGCAGACAAGCAACCTGCCCGTCTTGCGAACGAAGAGTTTGTAATTCCTGCTGACGTTGTTTCCCACCTGGGGAACGGCTCATCCGAATCCGGCGCAAAGGTCTTGTACGATATGATGGCTAGAGTTAGAAAGGCTAGAACCGGGAATCCTAAACAGGGCAAACAGATTGACCCGCACAAGCTTATGCCAAAGGTTTAAACATGCCTAATATCCTGCAACCGTCGCTTTCTAACACACCTTCTGGCGTAGTAACGACTGGAGCGTCAGCGGTAACGCCATATGCAACCGATTTACTGCAACGCGGTCAGGCTTTTACAACGGCAGAAACACCTGTATATAGCGGTCAACTAACTACCGGCCCTTCGCAGTACCAAGAGCAGGCATGGAAAGGGATTGCCGGGTTAACAGTTCCGGAGAACATCACTGCTGCCGGGACCCAGTTGGGCAATATCTCCCAACAGCAGCAAGGACTGTCTTACGACCCTACCAAGTTCACTGCCGGTACATTTGGGACTGCTGAAGCCCAGAAGTACATGAACCCGTATATCCAAGCTGCGCTAGACCCGCAGTTGGAATACATGCGTCGGCAGACCGCTATCAACCAACAAGGCGATATGGCTAAGTTGGCTCAGGCTGGTGCCTTTGGCGGGTCTCGGCAAGCAATTCTTCAAGGGGCAAACCAAGAAGCGCTGATGCGTAAACAAGCCGAAACCACTGGCGCTGGTTATGCTAAGGCTTATGAAAACGCCATGCTTCAATACAATGAAGACATGCGTCGGGATATGGAAGCCCAGAAAGCTGCTGAAAACAGCAAGCAGTTTGGTGCAACGTATAAACAGACTGGACTATCAAACGCTGCTAGCAGCGAACAGGCAAGAGCGGCGGCAGGTGGGCAAGAAGCCAGTTACGGTTTGCAAAACCTAAAAGCATTGTCCGAAGCAGGCGCAAGCCAGCGTGACATTGAACAGCAAGCACTTGATGCACAGTACAAAGACTGGCTGCGTCAGACTGAGTATCCAAGCAAACAACTTGAACAGCAACAAAATCTCATCACGGCTATGGGTGGCGTATTGCCCAAAACCACAACCACTTACGGGCAAAAAGAAGCAACAAGCAAAACTGCTGCTGGCATTTTAGGCGGAGCAGCGGCGGCTCTTGGAATCAAAACCATGGATGATTTGGTTGCAAAAGCCAAGCAATATGGTTTGACTCCTGAGAAGTTTAAAGAAATGCTTGGTATCACTGGCGGTACCACCGTGGATACCAATGAGGAGTTAAAGTTGCCCCCAGGAGCGCCTTCAGAAGAGGGTTCTAAACGTGCTGAAACTGGACTAGAAGAACCTCCTATTGAAGAGGTGGGTGCGTTGCCTCCTGATGATTTTGTTAGTCCCGTTTTTACTATCCCAGAAGACTATGAAGGCGACTTTGGCGATTACGCCCAAGGCGGTCTAATTGATTTGCTGCATAAGATGCGGAGTTACAAATGAACTTGGTTCAAATCACTGAACAGTTAAAGAACCCTGCTGTTTCTGTACAGCAGTTAATGCAATACGCAAACAACTCCAATCCTCAAGTGCCGTCTTATGTTGCCCTTGCAGAGATGCAGCGGCGTCAATCAATGCAAGCTCCGCCTCAGGCTCCGCAGGAAACTGTAAAGGACCAGCTTGGCGCTTCGTTGATGGGGCTTCCATCTGTTGCCCCTTCTTTTAATGCTGCGCCGCAACAACCCCCGCAACTCCCGCAACAACCGCAGCCCCCGCAGCAGCCGCCTATGCAACAGCAGCCGCCAATGCCTGCTCCAAGGCAGGCAATGCCACAACAACCAGGAATGGCTGGTGGCGGTCTTACATCCATTCCTTTGGATATGAGCCATGACTTCGCCGCGGGCGGAATCATTGCCTTTGCTGATGGTGGGTACCCAGAAGAATTGGCACTACGCAAAGAAAAGTCTATAGATGAAGTTCGTCAAGAACGCGAAGCAGAAGAAGCCAAGCGAGGTATCGTTGCCGACCCTTATGTTGAAGCTAAACGCCGTTATGCTGAACTAGAGGCAAGACAGAAAGCGGCAGAAAAGACTGCGGGGGCCGATAGGTTTTGGGCTGGTCTTGCTTCTTATGCTGGTTCTGGAACAAAACAGTTTGGCGAATCAATGGGCCAAGCGCTTAAAACATCACAGGATTTGGGCGAAAAGCAAAAGGCACTAAGCGAAGCAAATTCTTTAAAGATGGCAGAACTTCAAACTGCGTTTGCTGAAAAAGAAGATGCTCGGCGCAGGGGTGATTTGGCTGCCGACCGCGCAGCGCAAGACAAGATTGTTTCTCTTAACCGAGAGCTTCTTGGGATACGCAATCAATTCACTAGCGCTCAAGCTTCTAAAGAGCAGGCTGGCGCTTCTGCTAGACAAGCAGCCACTCAGGCAAGCAAAGAACAATTTGAGCAAAGTAATTACCCTCGGGAAATGAAGCTTAAAGAGCTAGTTGCTGCGGCGCAACTTGAGCACGCAAGAAAGCCAAATGAATTTGAAATGCGTGCAAAGTTGGCTAAAGAAGACCCAGCTTTGTATGCCAAAATGTTTGGTGAAAAACAACCAAACACATCAAGAGAAGAGGCAATCAAGAACTTAGATACCCGCATGGGATTTAAATTCAAAATGCTGCCTTTGGACCAGCAAGAAGCTCTTATTAGGCAAGAGATGGGTGGAGGCGCTCCTGCTCCGTCTAAACCCGCTGGCGCTCCTGCTGTTGGTACAATACAGGGAGGGTATAGGTTTAAAGGGGGTGACCCCGGAAGCCAATCAAGCTGGGAGAAAGTGTAATGGCTGGTCCTTGGGAGCAATACCAATCCAAACCCTGGGAACAGTATCAAAGTACACCCCCTAAGCCAGAAGAAACCACCAGCGGGTTCACTGGTGCGTTTGGTGCTGGGCTTTCAAACCTAAAAGGTGAAACTGCCCTGACATTAGGCAAGCTCGGGATAATGAAACCCGAGGAAGCAGAAGCCTACAAAGCCAAACAAGAGGAAGAGGCAAAGAAGTTCAAACCTACTGAGAAGGGTTGGACGGAAGCTCCCCTTGAGAAGTTTAAAGAACTTGCAGGGGGTTCTGCTGCGTACATGTTGGCTCCTGTTGCTGCTGCCGGGGCCACCGCGTTGCTTCCTGAGGCCGCTGCCGGGGCTGGCGTTGCTGCCCTTGGGATGCGTATTGGCCTTCCAGCCGTCGCTTCCTTTGCCACTAACACCGCGCAATTTACAGGTTCTAACCTTGCCCGCCAGATGGATGAGGGCAAGAAACTTGCTGATACCAGTCTTCTGAAAGCAGGTGCTACTGCCATCCCACAATCCTTATTGGATACTGGGGCAATGGCAATGATACCCGGGGTGAGAAAAATCCTTGGTCAGGCAGGTATAAACATTAGTGAGCAAGCTGCGGAGCAGATAGCCAAGAAAGGGCTGCTGTCCACCGCGGGGCAGTATGGCAAGGTTGTCGGCAAAACTTCAGGCGTAGAAGGCGTAACTGAAACCGGTCAGGCGTTCCTTGAACGTATGCAGGCAGGCTTAAACCTTACAGACCCCGAGGCTCGTAAGGAGTATTACGACAATTTCATTGGTGGTGCCGTTCTCGGTGGCGCTATGGGTGGTGCTGGTCATCTCTATGAGAAGACCTTCCCAGGTAAAGCCAAACCGGGAGAACCACTGGTTCCGCCTGCGCCAACGGAATCTAAAGCCGTTGAACCGCTGAAGCTTGGGTACAACCCTCAGGTTGAGGATGTCGTTGAGAAGGACCCGCTTCAGAATCCTGTAGGTAACTTCACACCTAACGAACTTACGCCCGACATCGTTAAGTTTGTTAACGACCGCAGGAAGGAAGAAGGCAAACCTAAACTCAAGGCATTCTCTATTGAAGACCTTGTGGAAGCTGGCGCTCCTCCGCAGGAAGTGGACCGTCTGCTTGCGTACAAGAATCAATTTGATGGCTCGGTAAATCTTTCCCCAGAAGATGTAAAGAATATTGCCCAGCAGAAGAATGTAGATATTGAAACCAAAGGGTTTACTGATTTCCTTCGCCGTGCAGCAGGCCAAGAAGACCTGACGCAGATGTCGCAACCGCAGTTGCATTCTGCGTTTGTTGCTTTAAACGCATTAGACAAAGCACCAGAACTTAGGGTTCTCCCTGAGGGAACCAACGCAGTTCGCTTCACTGATGCGCAGTACGCAAAAGGTTTGAAAGGCCTTGGCCTTGCTTTGGGGGAAAGTCCTGCCATAGGGAGGACTAGTGTCATTCAAGAGATTAAGGACTTTACGGGCCTTGAGAATGACCACGATGCGAACGTTCTGCTTCGCACTGCAATTCGCAATGGTGACCTTGAGGCTACCCGTATCCCTCAGTTTGAAATCGTTAACGATGAGGGCAAGGTTCAGTGGGTTAGCAATAGCAAGGAAGCTGCCAAGCGTAGTGCAGAAAAGCTTGGATTTACAGTTCGCGATGGATTCCGCGAGGAGATTGGGTTTCCTGGCGAAGGCACTCAGTTGCCGGGTGGTCCTGACATCCGTATGGGGATGTTTAAAGAAGGCGACCGCCCTGAAGGTTATGAAATCAAAGCTGGTAGCAAGGTTCTCAGCGTATCTGATAATGAATCAGAAGCAAATGAGAAAGCTGCGCGGTTAGCTGCTTTTCGCGAACAAGAGGCAAAGTCTGTTCAAAAGAATATTGCGGAGCTTGGCAAAAAAATTCTTGCCAGCCAAAACGAACTTGAACGGATGGAAGCAACTGGGCAAGGGCATTCATTAGAGTTTGCCCAACTGTCTGCAAGTATGAACGCAGACAATCAAGCTTTGATTGATGAAACCAACAAGCTTCAGAAAGAATTAAACGACTACCAACAGCCCGTAACGGTATCGCCAACCAAGTCAGTTCGCCCAATTGTCCGTGAAGGGTTTACATTCTTTGACAATGGCCAAGCAGTTGCTTCGTTCCCTACCAAAGAACAAGCAGAACAGTTTGCCCTTAGTCGATTAGATGAAGGCACCCTTACAGACATCGTTAACGTTGGTCCAACCCTAAAGGGGTTGATGCCTAAGCGCCTTGCTAAGTTGGCAGAAGCTGAACTTGCATCTCGTGGCAGACCCGGTGTTGAGGTTAAGTTTGAAGGAACAGAAGAAGAAGCTCGTGCGCGGCTTGCCAAGCTTGGTATCTTCTCTGGTGATGTACAGGCAAAGATTAAAGAACTAGAGAAAGTTCTGCTGCCTGCTTTGCGTAAGCTTGGACTTGAGCGTGTTGGGCTTAACATCGTCCGCGATATCAAGAACAACGCTGAAGGTAACTATGCTGCGGGCGTCATCAAGATTGCTCTTGATAACGAACCCGGCAGTCATCTAGGTGTTCTTCGTCATGAAGCCCTACATGCTCTTAAAGAACTAGGCGCATTCACAAACAAAGAATGGGCAGTCCTGACCAAGCAAGCAAAGGACGTATGGGTTCCTCAGTACATGAAGGACCGTACAACTGAGTATGGTGGTAAACAAGTTTCCTTGTACGATGCCTATGCAGACTTGTACAAGAAGGAGCATGGGGACCTTGCGGGGTTTGATGCGTACATTCAAGAGGAAGCTATTGCTGAAGCTTTCCGTAACTTCAAACCTCAGGCAGGTTTGTTTGGGAACCTAGGTAATAGGATTGCGCGGTTCTTCACCGCAGTTAAGAACGCATTCAAAGGCTTGGGATTCCAAACCGCGGATTCGGTCTTTGAGAAGGTGGAAGCGGGCGAAGCTCGACCCACGAAAGAACCTGAGAAAGAAGGCAAGGAGAAGGTTAGTCTCCGCGCAAACCTTCCTGCTTCCACCAACGCCCGTATCGAAGCCACTACAGGCCAAAGAAAGAGCGAAGGGTTCATGGATAGAATCCTTAGCATTCTCAATCCAGAGACTCGCGCAAAGCTTCGTGCTGGCTTTATCTTTCAGTTTGAAGCTT
>VFSW01014387.1_pt1 | contig 10934 bp, 6 predicted proteins | sample 5358111 | NCBI WGS metagenome assembly VFSW01 (sample SAMN11554181, study PRJNA540505) | mine drainage metagenome | isolation source: sediment from site ElyBrook_90M | place: USA: Ely Copper Mine, Vershire, VT | collected 2017
TTAGGTTCAAGCCTGGCCATCGTGTTCCCCAGCCAGTGTAAACCTGCACCGCTGTTTCGTCGCGCCGGCCCGCGTTCGATCCGGAATTCGGGCACATAAAAAGGAATATCCCGCGGGCAACCGCCGGGAGCAGACCTACGAAATTCAAATTTCAGGAGATTGCTCATGGCAGAACAGAAAGCACCTCAGATGCAGGCCACTCTCGGTCTTACCGGGCTGACCAGCAACGCAATGGCTCTCATCGCCCCCGGCGCCTTCCTCTGGCTCACCTTCTTCATCCAGGCCACCACGGGCACCACCGCGCCGGCCATGTGGCTGGGCATCTTTGGCGCGCTTCTGCTGTGTCTTGCCACGGCAGTCGCTTACGCTGAGATATCCAAGCTCTATCCCGGCACCGGCTCCAGCTACTACTACGCCGAGCAGGCCCTGCTCTCCAAGGACAAGGCCTTCAAATACGCCCGTGTCGCCAAGTTCATCGTGGGCTGGGGCTCCCACCTCTACTACTGGGTCTATCCCGGCGTCATGGTCGCCACCACCGGCATCTTCATGGGTTATGTCGTGGGCTTCCTCTATCCCAACGTCATGAGCGGATCGAATCCCGGGCCGCTCTTCATGGCCCTCGTCGCCATTGCCTTCTCCTTCTTTGTCGGCTGGATCGCATCCAAGGGCGCGGGCGCCTCGACGGCCGTCAACCTCGCCATCAACGTCATCCAGATCTCGGCTCTGCTCGTCTTCAGCGTGCTGGCCATCGGCTATCGCGCTAACCACCCTGCGGGCTCGCCGGCTTTCCAATACGACGGCCAGACTATGGCCACCTATGATTACCAGTTCGCCACCGCCAAGGACGGCTCGACCATCCGCGACGCCAGCGGCGCGCCGCTGCCCTTACTCGATGCCTCGGGCAAAAAGGTTGCCTTCACCATCGCCTACCCCGAAAAGGACGCGAATGGCGCATTTCTGTCGCACCCCACAGCCGCTTCCGTAATCTCTCCGCACAAATTCAGCTACCTGTTTATTCAGGCCACGGTCGCTATTCTCATCCTGGTCGGCTTCGAATCAGTGACCTCGATGGGAGGTGAGGCTAAAAATCCAACCAAACATATTCCCATCGCCGTCATCGCTTCACTGTTGATACAAGGCCTAGTGTGCTACCTCATTGAGTATTTCGCGGCCAACTACTTCCTCAACTCGGGCTACTCGATGGCCAGTGCCTCGACCTCCGCCGCGCCCATCGGCGACATGATGATCATCGTCGGCGACGCGTTGCTTGGCCACGGCAATGGCCACTACTTCATGCTGGCCGAGGCCTTCACCGTCTTCCTTGCCCTGATCGGCACCACGCTCTCCTGCATGAACACCGGCGCGCGCGTCACCTACGCCATGGGCAAGGACGACGAGGCCCCCGAGCACTTCGGCATCCTGCACGCAGAATCGCTCAGCCCTCGCAAAGCCATTTGGACGCTGGCCACCATCTCGGCGGTCATCGGCGTCATCGCAGTCTCGCTGGTCTTTGGCGACGCTGCCGCCCCCACCGATGCCACCATTGCAGCCCTGCCGCACGGCATCTTCTCCAACTGGGGCTACCTCTCCCACGATCAGTTGGCCGCGCTGCCCAACTCGCTCATCACCATCACCCTCACCTCCAACTTTGGCACGTTCATCCTCTACGCCCTGAGTTGCTTCCTGTGCATTGTGGCCTTCCACAAGCGCCCCGATTACAACGTGGTGCTCCACCTCCTGATCCCAGGCTTCGGCCTCCTTGCCAACCTGGTTTTGATGGCCTTCTACATCATCGCCCCGGTCTTCGGTTTGGGAACCTTCAAGGAGCCGCTGCTCGCTGTCGGCATCTCGGTCGTCTGGGGCATTTACGGAGCCATCTACTTCCTCCGCTCCTCAAAGGCTAAGGGCAAATCGATCTTGCTCGAATCCAGATAAGCTCTTTCAACCGCACGTCAACCTGAAAAAGCTGGGTGGTATCTCCGCTCAATCTCTTCACGGAGACCATAAGCGGAGAACCACCCAGTAGTTTTTTAGCTCCATGCTCCAAAATCTCCAGAACATCCCTATCGCGGCAACTCGAGAGGATGCGCAAGGCGGCGGCGCCCATGTTAGACGTACAATTCGGCCAGGCAACCGATTTCGGCAAGGTTCGCACTAACAATGAAGACGCCATGGGGGCGTTCATCCCCGGATCGCGCCACCAGGCTCGTTCGCATGGATATTTGTTTGCGGTTGCCGATGGGGTCGGCGGGTACGACCTGGGAGAGGTTGCCTCCGCCACGGCCATATCGATCCTTACTGAAGAGTTCGCCAAGGCTCAGGCAGGCTCTATGCTGATCAGCCTGTTGCCGCGCCTTATTCAGCACGCCAATGCCGCCGTTCACGACTGCACTCTGGCGCCCGAGTTCCGCGGCAAAAAGATGGCCACCACCATCGTGGCCTGCGCCCTGCGCTATGACCAGGCCATCATCTCCCATGTGGGAGACTCGCGTTGCTACCTGGTGCGCAACGGCCGTGCCAAGGCTGTCACTCAAGACCACACATGGGTCAACGAACAAAGAAAACTGGGGCTCATTTCGGCCAGTGAGATGGCCGAGTCGGAGTCCCGCCATTTACTTATCCGTTCGCTGGGGCCGGAGATGTTCGTCTCGCCGGACACGATCGCCCTTACCCTGCAACCCGGTGATGTGCTGGTGCTTTGCTCTGACGGTCTCCATAATGAAATGAGCGACGCGGCCATTGCCTCCATCGTCTCCCAAAACAAGGATATGAACGAGATTGCGCGCGAGCTGGTGGCTCGCTCAGTAGAGATCGACGGCGGCGACAATACCACCGCCCAGGTCATCCGCGTCCGCTCGGTCGAGCAGGTGGGAATGTATCGAGGACGCCCCTATCGGCTGCCCTCCTGAGCCGCAGCATTCCACACCTTCCCAAAAATCTTATTTGTCCTATACCGTTTCAGCCTCTTTTCCCGATACAGTAAGACAAGTTACATGGATGGAGCATGACGCACGATGGGTTTTCTTGACAACATAGAAGCCGGTTCTCATATCGATTTCTACCGCATTGATGAGCCTGTCGCCCGTAGCGGGATGGCATCCATCTTTCGCGCCACAGACACCCGCGACAACCGCGTCGTCGCCCTCAAGATTCCCCACCCCGACATGGAAGCAGATCCCATTCTCTTTGACCGCTTCCAGCGTGAGGCAGGCATCGGCGAAAAGCTATGCCACCCCAAGATCATGCGCGTCTATGGCGGAGAAAAGCGCTCCCGCATCTACATGGTCATGGAGTGGTGCGAAGGCCGCCTGCTGCGCCAGATTCTCTCCGAAGGAAAGATCGATGAACAGCGCGCCATCCGCATCGCCATTGCCATTCTGGAGGCCCTCGACTATATCCATACCCATGGCGTTGTCCACCGCGACCTCAAGCCAGAAAACATCATGGTGGACAAGGACGACAACATCAAGCTCATCGACTTCGGCATCGCCGGAGACCTCTCCGCACGAAGGCTCACTTACGCCAATTTCACCGCCACTCTGGGAACGCCGGATTACATTTCCCCGGAACAGGTAAAGGGCAAGCGCGGAGACGGACGCTCCGACCTCTATGCCGTGGGCGTGATCCTCTATGAGATGCTCACCGGCAGGCAGCCCTTCACCGGTTCTTCGCCTATGGCGGTCATGAACGACCGGCTCCTGAACTACCCCACCCCGCCCCGTGTGGCCAACCCTGAGATCTCTCCTGAATTGCAGGAGGTTCTCTATCGAGCGCTGGAACGCGACCCCAAGAATCGCTACGCCAATGCTCATGACTTCGAGTGGGACTTGAAGCATCTGAATCAGGTAGGCATCGAGGACCGCCCCGAGCTACGCAACTGGGACAAACGCAAGGCCGCGCTGCCGCGCAAGATTCTTTACTATTCCGCGCTGGCCCTGATCCCAGTGGTCATTCTGCTGCTCATGGTCCTTATCGCCCATAGTAGGTAAGCCGCGCCGCCGCTATGCCTTGTTTCAAATCTTTACGGATTCCTTATGCCAGAATCCATATTCTTCTACTGAATGCCCACACCTTTTAGCCAACAAGGAGAACCATGCCCACTGAGTATCGGAACTTTCTAGCGCTCCCATATGAGGAGTTGGAAGAGCTTAATCTTGCTGCCAAGGCAGACCGCGCCAACCGCGTGGATGCCGGCGAAATTCGCGAGAAGAGACTCAAATATCTCACCGACGAGAAGCGGATCAAGGCTGTTACCGTCCTGTTCAGCGATCTGGAAGGCCGGTTGCACCTGCTGGACTACGACAAGAAGTTCCTGCTTGGCGCCTACGAAAATCTCACCTTCGACGGCTCATCGATCCGCGGATTTACCGCGCAGAAAGAAAGCGATCTGCGCCTGGGCATCGACTGGAGCGCCTTCTACTGGGTGCCGGCAGATGTCTTCGGAAACGGCAAGGTGCTGGTCTTCGGAGAGGTCATCGACAAGGATGGAACTGCCTACTCCGGCGACCTGCGCGGCGTACTCAAGAGCTACTCTGACAAGCTGCACAAAGAGAAGGGCTACACACTCAACGCCGCGAACGAGATTGAGGGCTTTCTCTTCGCGGGCAAAGATGCTGAACGCAGGTTCCACGAGACCGGCAAGTTTGAGTTCATCAACACCGGCGGCTACTACCATGTACTGCCGCTCGATCCGCTGCGTCAGTTCATTGACACCGCTGCCGAAGTGCAGCGCGCCATGGGCTTCCAGAACGAGAAAGACCATCCCGAGGTTGCGCCCAGTCAGTTCGAGATCAACTACGGCTACGGCGAAGTGGTGGCGGCTGCCGACCAGATTCAGCTTTACAAGCTGCTGACTCGCCAGATCGCCAACAACATGGGCTACACGGCCAGCTACCTGCCCAAGCCTGTTGTGGGCGTCAACGGCAGCGGAATGCACACCAATGTCTCTATTTCCAAGGGCAAGACCAACCTCTTCTGGGAGGAAAAGGGCCAGGAGCAGCTCTCGGCGCTGGGCTGGGAGTTCATTGATCGCATTCTGAGCCACGCGCTGGATATTTGCCTGATTCTGAACCCCAGCGTCAACTCCTACCGCCGGCTTGACCCCCACTTCGAGGCGCCCAACCAGATCAAGGCCTCGGCCACCGATCGCGGCTCCATGGTGCGCGTGCCCATCGGCAACTCCCGTTCCATGCGCGTCGAAGAGCGCTCGGTCGCCCCGGATGCCAACCCATACCTGGCGCTCTACTCCATCTTCAAGACCGGCATCGACGGCACCAAGGCGGAGATCGACAACCTGCGCCAGGCTCAGCGCTACCTCCCCGATCACATCCAGCAGGCGATTGACGACTTCAGTTCCTCGCCCTGGATCGCTTCCATTCTGGGATCGGACGTGCAAGGCCGCTTTGCCGACCTGAAACAGGCCTCCGCGGACCGCTGCCCCCGCGAGTTGGGAACCTTCGTCAAAGCCTGCGAGGTGCAATTCCACCACGAGGTCTACAACCAGTCGCTCTGGAATATGTTCTAGGCGCAACCTCCTGCGGGCCGGGCTAAAACTCCGGCCCACAAGAACTTAGATTCATTCAGTGCGCGCTGTACTGCTCTAATGCAGCTTGGCTGTTGCAATCGTTGCCCTGGACCACATATGCTCGAACTCCTTCAACGGCGCTGGCTTTCCAAATAGAAAACCCTGGAAGGTGTGGCAGCCCATCTTCGTTAAATACTTCAATTGTTCCTCAGTTTCCACGCCCTCAGCGATCACTGACAGGCCCATCGCCCTGCCTAGGGAAATCAGGGTTTGCGCAATTGCGCCGCTGGCCACGTCCATCAATATGTCCCGCACAAACGCCCGGTCAATCTTCAATTGGTCCAGGGGCAGACGCCTCAGGTAGGAGAGCGATGAATAGCCGGTGCCAAAGTCGTCTAGGGAAAATCCAATCCCATGCGATTTGAGTAACGTCATCTTGGCAATGACTTCCTCGATATTCTCTACCAGCATGCTTTCGGTCAGTTCCAGCTTCAGAACTTGCGGATTGGCCCCGGTGCGAGCCAGCGCCGCCAGCACCAGATCCACAAACTCCGGCTGGCGAAACTGCCTTGCGCTGATATTGACCGCAACCACAATCGGTGCCATTTGCTTTTGGCTGGCCCAGGCCGCCAGTTGCTCGCAGGCGGCTTCAAGCACCCAATCTCCCAAGGGCAATATCAGACCGGTTTCCTCGGCCAAGGGAATAAACTCATACGGGCTCAAGAGTCCGCGCTTCGGATGCTTCCAACGAATCAGGGCCTCGGCGCCAATCAGCTTGCTCCCAACCACTTGCGGCTGATAGTAAAGTACAAACTGATTTCCCTTGATTCCCTTGCGCAGATCCTCTTCCATCGCGGCCCGTGCGTTTACTGCCGCCTGCAGCGCCGGAGAGAAAAAGCGCATCGCATTGCGCCCTGCGGTTTTGGCTTGATACATCGCCAGTTCGGCGCGTTGTAACATTTCCTCCTGGCTCTCTATGTCCTTGCCAAAGACGTTAATTCCGATACTCGCGCCGCAGTGGTATTCGTGGCCATCCAGCAGATAGCCCTCGCCAATGGCCGCAAGCACTCGCTCGGCGATGCGCTCGACCTGGGATGCTGCATCCTCGGGAATCTCGCTTAAACCCTCCAGCAGAACTGCATACTCATCCCCGCCCAGCCGCGCCAGGCTGTCTGTCTCTTGAATGCTGCCTGCTATACGCCGTGCAACTTCCATCAGTAGCAGGTCGCCCGTTTGGTGTCCTAAAGTGTCGTTCAGAGTCTTGAAGTGATCCAGATCAATATACAGCAGCGCCTGTTGGCTGCCGGTTCGGATACTCACGGCTAGAGCCTGTTGCAGACGGTCAACCAACAGCCGCCGGTTGGGCAAATGGGTCAGCGAGTCGTAGAAGGCGAGATTTCGGATCTTCTCTTCGGCTTCCTTGGCGCTGGAAATATCCAGCATATGAGAAACAATGCAGGAAACGGAGTCAACCTCAATCACCGAGGCAGAGATAATTGCCGAAAATACCTCGCCGCTCCGCTTTCTGAACCTGGCCTCGAGATTCCGGCACTGGGAGTGCTTCTCCAGTAGTTCGATAAAGCTCTTCCGGTCGCGCTCATCGGCCCAGATATTGAGTTCCTGTGATGTATGTCCTATGACTTGATCGCGATCATAGCCCATGGTATCGAGAAATTCCCTGTTCACATCGACATACATTCCATCATCGAATTGGGCAATCGCAACCGCATCGAGACTCGTTTGGAATACGGTGCGATAGCGTTCTTCACTCGTCTCCAGGGCCTCCGTCGCCGTTGCCAGGCGCTCCGCGGCCAGCTTGGCTTCCGTGATGTCCCTAGTGGCTGAAAGTACGCAGGGAACGCCGTCCACTTCAATGACTGAAGCCGACATGAGCCCCCACAGCAAAGACCCGTCCTTCCTTCGGAATTGAGCCTCCAGGTTGCGGCATACTGAGTTCTTCCGCAGCTCTGCCGTAAGCCTCGCACGATCGCGCAGATCCACCCAGATGCCTAGCTCCACTGAAGTTCGCCCTAGTACTTCCTGGAGTTCATACCCCGCCATTCTGGTGAATCCATCGTTGATGTCGACATAGGTGCCGTCATCGAGGCGATTGATATTGATTGAATCCAAGCCCGTCCGGAATGCCGTCCGGTAGCGTTCTTCGCTCAGCCGCAAGGCTTCTGCGGCTGCTGTCAGGCGCACCTCGGCCGTCATGGCTTCCGTAATGTCCCGCACAACGCTTAGGATGCATGAATCACCACCAATCTCAATGACCGATGCCGAGATAAGCACCCAGATTTTCTGCCCATTTTTCTTGATGAACCTGGTTTTAAGATCATGAAACCCCTTATTATTGCTTAGTATTTCCAGTATTTTCGGCCGTGTTTCCAGATCCGCCCAAATGCCAAGTTCCGTGGATGTTCGTCCAACAATCTCCTCAGGCTCAATCCCAATCAGATCCAGGAACGCATTGTTGACTTCGATGTATCTCCCATCGCTGAGACGGCTAATCGTGATGGCATCAACACTCATCTGGAATATCGTCCGGTAGTGTTCTTCGCTCAGCCGCAGCGCCTCCAGCGCCCCAGTCAGCAACTCCTCAGCTTGCTTGCGGGCATTGATGTCTTCAACCATGGTGATGAGGTGCAGTATCTCTCCATGCTCGTCGCATTGCGCAGAGATGCTCAGCCTTACCCACACCGTGGTCCTATCCTTCCGGATGATGTGCTTCTCCAGACTCACTTTTTCGTGCGCTCCGCCGGTTGCTCGATCAAGGGCATCGCCCGTCTTGTCGATATCCTCCGGTGCGGTAATCATCTGGTAGGTCAGGCCGCGAACCTCTTCAAGCGGGTAGCCAATGATCTCGGCGAAACGGGTGTTGAACCGCAAGAACCGCCCATCGAGCGCGGTATGGACAATGCCAATTGGGGCCTGCTCAAATGTAGTGCGGTAGCGCTCCTCGCTTGTCCTCATAGCTTCTGTGACCGCGGCCAGTTGTTCCGCAGCCAGCTTGGCTTCCGTAATGTCCTTGGTGGCGGAAAGCAAGCAGGGGACACCTCCCACCTCGATCATCGAGGCCGACATCAGTCCCCACATCAGCGTTCCATCTTTCTTGCGGAATTGGGCCTCAAAGTTCCGGCAAACGGAATTCTTCCGCAGCTCCTCGGCCAGCTTTTCACGATCGGATGAACTCAACCCGATGCCCAACTCCAGCGACGTTCGCCCAATGACGTCCTGGCGCTCATATCCTGTCATCCTGGTAAATCCGTCGTTGATATCAACAAACGTGCCGTCATCGCGGCGGTTGATATTGAGTGAATCCACGCTTGTCTGGAATGCTGTCCGATAGCGCTCCTCGCTCGCGCGCAGCTTCATCTCTGCCAGCTTGCTCTCGGTAATGTCCCGTATCACGCCGCGCATCTTCACCGGGAGCCTCTGGGCGTCAAATTCGAGCCTGCCCACTCCATGCACCCAGCGTTCCACGCCATCCCTCTGACGGACGATGCGGTACACCTTGTTGAACGGATTGCCCTTGCTAACGACCTCCTGCGCAAAATAAGTAGCCATCTCCTCGAAGTCATCGGGATGGATCAGCGCCATCCATCCCGCCACGGAGCGGATATATTCCTTGCCTATTCCGAAGATTTCATCCATCTCCTCGGAGCTTGTCCAAAGCTGGGTGGACATATTCAGCGAATAGCTGCCCAGCGAGCCGATGATCTGAGCCTCCTGCAGGGTTTCAAGACTCTCGCGCAGTGTTTCCTCCGCCCGCGCACGCTCAGTGACATCGTGAATGATGGAATACAGCAAGGCCCTGCCGCCCCACTTGACGGGCGATGCGTACACATCTACGTCGCGTATTTCTCCGCTGGACAGCAGATGGCGAAAGTTGAAGAGGGTGCGCTCTTCTCTGGCCGCGCGCGCGCGCTCAAGAGCAACCGCCTTCGGCGGCAGGATATTGATCTGGTTGATGCTCATTGCCAGCAGTTGCTCATGCGGGTAGCCGTAGTAGGCTGAAGCTGCTGGATTGGCGTCGACAATCTCTCCGCTAGCGGGATCGACCAACAACATCACCGAACCATTCCCCTCGAAAATCCCCCGAAAGCGCGCTTCGCTCTCAGCGAGCGCAGCTAGAGTCCGTTTGCGCTCGGTAATGTCGCGCGATGCCTGGTAAAGCACCGTTGTGCCATTCAGCGTTGTAGGCCAACCCGTGACCTCCACGTCGAAGATGGTTCCGTCCTTGCGCCGGTGCTGCGTTTCAAAACTATGTTTTTCAGGAATTCCAAACAACTTGGCAATATCGCTGGAAAGATTTTCAGGGGAGTTCTTTGCGTCCCATTGGGCCACATTCATGCCCAGCATCTCTTCCCTGGTGTAACCAAGCATCTGGAAGAACGAGTCGCTGGCCTCAACAAGATTCCCCTCGATATCAAGGATATGGATGCCGTCACTGGCATTTTGCAGATACCAGCGGCAACTTTCGTTGAGCCTCGGAGCCTCGTTCACGGGTACCTCGATCTTGCATTGCCAGCAAAGGCCAATATAAACCGCGTAGCCTGAAATCGATGCGGCTCATCCCGTTTGTTTGCTCTCTCTCTTCCAAACTGGACCTGCTGGGTTGTTTTGGACCCGATTCCCGGCTATCTCCGGATACACCAGAGTTGGCACATCTGCCGGTGTGCCAGCCAGGGCATCTGCCTGGGCATACTCTTCCGCCGATCCGTATCCCCATTCGGCAGCGAGGCTGTGGATTCCGTTAGCCCGCGCCGCCTGGAAATCGTAAATCCGGTCGCCAATCATCCATGTTGAATTGCAATTCAGAGAGTTATCTCGCAGCAACAACGCCAGCAGATCAACCTTGCTATGACTCGCAAATTCAGCCTTGTCACCGTAAATGGAAGTAAAGAAAGGTGACAGCTCAAAGGCGTCCAGAATGCGCACGGCAAAGTGCCGTGGCTTTGAGGTGCAGACGTAGAGCGGAAATCCCTGCCAGTGAAGCTCTGTCAACAACTCCAGCACTCCGGCGAAAACCGAGTTATTCTTCCAGCCTTCGCGGTCGTAGCAGGCCCGGTATTCACGCGCCAGCGCGGCGCGGTCTTCCTCGCTCCCCGTCGGCAGAAGTTCCACCGTCCACTCTTCCACCGGAGGACCAACAAACCGGTCCAGCATCCCTTGATCGCCCATTTGGCGCGCATCCAGCACCTTGCGCAGGCAACCTACGATACCGGGCTTCGAATCTGTGAGAGTGCCATCCAGGTCAAAAATGAGGGCAGGCAAGATAAAAGGCATAGTTTAAGTTTCGCAGATAGAAGTTAGAAGGTTCAAAAAACAGAACGGGCGCCGTCACTCCACCTTCCGGCTAGAGCATTTTAGCAATTACCGTAGACCGGTGATGCAGTGATTGAACCAT
>VFSW01014388.1_pt1 | contig 10934 bp, 7 predicted proteins | sample 5358111 | NCBI WGS metagenome assembly VFSW01 (sample SAMN11554181, study PRJNA540505) | mine drainage metagenome | isolation source: sediment from site ElyBrook_90M | place: USA: Ely Copper Mine, Vershire, VT | collected 2017
ACACGGCGAGACCGCCGCGGCCGCGCGCGGCAGTCGTGTGACGAGGCCGGCCGATGACGTTGTCCAATCACCCTCGCCGTTCGCCGACGCCCCCGCGGCGTCAGGCGCGCCCGCACCCGTTGCCGAGCCAGCCCCCAAGGTCGTGCGTAGCCGCGCGCCGATCGTGAAACCCGCTCCCACGCGAAGTGCGTCCCCTGACGGTCCGACGACGATTCGTCCGACGCAACGCACGGCCGGCGGTGAGTCAGAAGGAGGGACACCTTCGACCCGACTGCCGCTCAGTCAAAGCGGCCGTCCGATTCCGCCACCACCCGGCCGCCCCCTGAGTTCGACCGGGCGACCGATTCCGCCACCTCCTGGCGCTCGACGTCCGATGCCCGGCGGCGCCTCGGGGCGACCAACGGGCGCCGGTGGTCCGCGACCGATGGGCGCCCGTCCTGGTGGACCACCCTCGCGGCCCGGCGGCCCGACGTCGCGTCCCGGTGGCGCCGGTGGCGGGTTCTCCGGTTCACGACCCGGCGCACCGACGACCGGCGCGCCTGGTGCCCCCGGACGTGGGGGACCGCCCAGTCGCGGCACCGGCGGTCCTCGCGGATCGCAGCGCAAGGCAACGCGTCGCCGCCGGCGCAACGTCGAAGAGCTCGAGCCCACGCAGATGACGACGTGGCAGCCCAGTTCGCTGCCCGTCCCCGATGGTGAAGTCATCATCGAGCGTGGATCGACCGCTCGTGACGTCGGTCCGAAACTGAATCGCAGCGCCGCAGACATCATGCGCTTCTTGTTCCTCCAGGGTGAGATCGTCACCGCCGTGCAAAGTCTCACCGACGACATGATCGAGCTCTACGCGGCCGAGGTCGGTGCCGTCGTGCACCTCGTCGATCCGGGCGAACAGCAAGAGGCGGCCCTCCTCGCGAAGTTCTTCGACGAGGACGATCAGGACGACGAGATACCGGCAGAGCCCCGGCCCCCCATCGTGACGGTCATGGGACACGTCGACCACGGCAAGACACTCCTCCTCGACAAGATCCGCAAGACCGACGTCGTGGCCGGCGAGGCCGGCGGCATCACCCAGCACATCGGGGCCTACAAGGTCTCGTGGAAGGGTAGGGCCATCGCCTTCATCGACACACCGGGCCACGAGGCGTTCACCGCCATGCGCGCGCGCGGCGCCAAGGTGACCGACATCGTGATCCTGGTCGTCGCAGCAGACGACGGCGTGATGCCCCAGACCATCGAAGCCATCAACCACGCCAAGGCGGCCGAGGTGCCCCTCATCGTGGCCGTCAACAAGATGGACAAGGCTGACGCCAATCCCGATCGGGTGCTCCAACAGATCTCGGAGTACGGACTCGTTCCCGAGAAGTGGGGAGGCGACACGATCGTCGTGGAGATCTCCGCTCTTCAGGGGACCGGTATCGACGACCTTCTCGAGCAGGTCTTGCTCGTCGCCGAGATCGCCGAGCTCTCCGCTCGACCGACGGGTCGAGCGATGGGTACGGTGCTCGAAGCCAACCTCGAAGTCGGTCGCGGCCCCGTGGCGACGGTCATGGTGCAAAAGGGCCTCCTCGAGGTTGGTGACCCCGTCGTCGCCGGTGCCGCGTACGGCAAGGTCAAGGCGCTCATCAACGACCAGGGCAAGTCGATCAAGTCGGCCGGTCCTTCGACGCCGGTGCAGATACTCGGCTTCAGTGAACCGCCGTTCGCCGGCGACGAGATGCGCGTCGCGCACGACCTCGCCCACGCCCGTTCGCTGGCCGAAGCCCGTGCCCAGCGCGCGCGCCTCATTGGCCACCAGCCCGTCGCGTCCACGAGTGGGGCGCGACTCGAAGACCTCTTCGAACAGATCCAGCGCGGCGAGACCGCCACGCTCAACATCGTGCTGAAGGCCGACGTCCAGGGATCGCTCGAGGCGTGCACCGAATCATTGAAGAAACTCGAACGCGACGACGTGAAACTCGTCATCGTGCATCGCGGCGTCGGAGGTATCACCGAGAACGACGTGCAACTCGCCAAGGCCTCCAACGCGACGATCATCGGATTCAACGTCCGTCCCGACAAACGCAGTCGCGAGCTCTCCGAGAACGAGGGCGTACAGATCCGCACCTACGAGATCATCTACAAGTTGATCGAGGAGATCGAGGCCGCCATGCTCGGACTCCTCTCGCCGGTCTTCGAAGAGATCGTGACGGGCGAGGCCGAAGTGCGCGAAGTCTTCCGCGTACCGCGGATCGGTGCAATCGCGGGCTGCTTCGTGCGCGATGGGGTCATCACGCGAGGATCGAAAGTGCGATTCCTCCGCGAGGGAACGATCATCTGGAAAGGATCGATCACGTCACTTCGCCGCTTCAAGGACGACGCGCGTGAAGTGGCCTCCGGCTTCGAGTGTGGTATCGGACTCTCCGACTACCAGGACCTCAAGCCCGGCGACATCATCGAGACCTTCGAAGAGCGCGAGATTCCAAGAACGGCCTAAGTCATGGCCCGCTCATCTGGCAGTCATCATCCCTATCCGAGGTCGGCCCGCGTCAATCAGATCCTGCGCGAGGTGATCTCGGACGAGCTCACGCGCATCAGCGACGTCGACGACCGGATCGGCATCGTGACCGTGACCGGCGTGGAGACGACCGAGGACCTTCGCCAGGCGACCGTCTTCTTCGATTCGCTGAGCGCCGACGCGCGCGTCGCGCTCGAGGAGCGCCGAGCCCAGATCCAGTCAGCCGTGAACGTGCAGACGCGCTTCAAGCGAACGCCCAAGCTTTCGTTCGTGGCCGACCCGGCCGTCGCGAGCGGCGAAGCGGTCGAAGAGATACTGCGCCGTCACACCCATGACGAGGAGTAGCGGCCTGCTGCTGGTCGACAAGAACGCGGGACTCACCAGTCACGATGTCGTCGCCAAGGTTCGCCGGATCCTCGGGGAGCGCAAGGTCGGCCACGCCGGCACACTCGACCCCATGGCGACCGGTCTGTTGATCCTGGGGGTCGGTCCGTCGACGCGCCTCCTGCGCTTCGCGCAGGCCGAGGCGAAACACTACTGCGGCTCGGTCACCTTCGGTGTGGCGACCGATTCGCTCGACGCCGACGGCGTGGTGCTCGAGGAACGACCGGTCCCGGAGTTGCACGACGCCGACGTCGACGCAGCGACCAGCGCAATGCTCGGTGTCCAGCATCAGACGCCGCCCATGGTGTCAGCGATCCAGATCGACGGCCAGCGCCTCCACGAACTCGCCCGTCAGGGCATCGAGGTCGAACGTCCGTCGCGCGAGGTTGCGGTGCGCGCCTTCACACTCACGCCCACGCACGACCCGCGAGTGTGGGACTTCGACGTCGAGTGCTCCGTCGGCACCTACGTGCGCGTGCTGTTGAGCGACCTCGCGAGCCGACTTGGAACCATTGGCCACCTCAGCGCACTGCGCCGACTGTCGAGTGGTTCTCATCACGTGGACGACGCACTCACGATCGAAGCGTTGGCGAACGCCGTGGCCAAGGGGGAGTCCGTACTGTCGCCACCATCGAGCTTCGTGGTCCATCTCGAGCACGTGATACTCAACGACGAACAGCAACGACGCGTGCGCATGGGTCAGCGACTCGCGCTCGAAGGGTCCTTCGCCGGCGACGAAGTGGCGGCCATGGACGACGCGGGCGCGCTCGTAGGTGTGCTCAAGCGTCGCGACGGTTCGTGGCAGCCCGAACTCGTGTTGCCAGTCGAAGATGCTGTGGCGCGCGGGTAGGTTGCGGGGATGATCGTCGTACGCGACACCGAGAGCGCAGCGTTCGAAGGTCGAACGACGAAGGTCGCCATCGGTGTCTTCGATGGACTACACCTCGGCCATCAGAAGGTCATCGAGACACTGTTGGCCCTCGAAGGAGAGGGCCTCGCCACGGTCGTCACCTTCCATCCCCATCCCGCGTTGGTGCTCGCGCCCGAGCATCCGTTGCGATTGCTTCAGACCGTGGAGCAGCGGCTCGAGGGGCTCGAGTTGCTCGGCGTCGAGCAGGTACGACTCCTCACCTTCGGACCCAAACTGGCGCGACAAAGTGCGCAGGAGTTCATCCAACGCGCGCTCGTCGATGAACTGCACGCGGTGGACGTGCTCGTCGGCCGGGACTTTCGCTTCGGCCACGACCGTCAAGGCGACGTGGACACGCTACGACGTGCAGGTGCGTCGCGGGGCTTCGTGGTCCACGAGGCTCCGACGTACGGGGTACCTCGGTGGAGTTCCACGGCGGTGCGTTCGGCGCTCGCGGAGGGTGAGCTCGCGGCGGCGAACGTCATACTCGGTCGGCCCTTCGTACTGCGCGGCGACGTCGAACACGGCGACGCACGCGGGAGGGACCTCGGCTTCGCGACCGCGAACATGGCGCTCGGCGAGCACCAGGCCATACCTCAGATCGGCATCTACGCGGGCGCGGCGCGCACCGCCGATGGGCAGTGGCACGCTGCAGCGATCTCGATCGGGACCCGTCCGCAGTTCTACGACGACGGGCCGCTGCTCGTCGAGGTGCACCTTCCCGACTTCAGCGCGGACCTCTACGGCCAACAGATCGACGTCGCGTTCCTCGAGCGACTGCGTGGCGAGATAACCTTCGCGGATGTTGACGCGCTCGTGGCGCAGATCGGGCGCGATGTGGAGCAAACGCGGGTGATATTCAAGAAGTTCTCGCCTCGCGACGCACGCCTGCTAGAGTGGATAACTGGTCAGCGACGCTGACTATGTGAGTCGTCACGTAGGCGACTTGCTACGAGACATCCGACTCATAAGGCAAATAAAACGTTATGGCTGAGAAGCAGCAAATCATCAAGGACTATCAGGCTCACGCAACGGACACGGGTTCGCCCGAGGTGCAAGTGGCGATCCTGACGGACCGGATTGCCCACCTCACCGAGCACCTCAAGGTCCACAAGGGCGATCACCACACTCGCCGCGGACTCATGAAGCTCATCGGCCAACGTCGCCGCCTGCTCGACTATGTGCAGCGTGGAAATGTCGAGCGCTACCGCGCTTTGATCGGCCGACTCGGCATTCGTCGCTAGCCAGCCCACGTCGACGCCGTCGACGTGTTCAACACATCCGAACTTCTCGGAGGCCAGTGGAGGATCGTCGCGAGTACGCGAAGGTCGCCCACTGGGATCCGGGCGGAGTGTTGCTAACTAAATAGGAGCACAATCCATGACTGACGCAATCCGCGTAAGTAGCCCGATAACGGGCACCGAAAAGACTTTGAGTTTTGAAGCGGGCCACCTGGCCCAACTCACCGATGGCGCGGTCGTCGCTCGCATCGGCGACACCATGTTGCTGGCGACCGTCGCCGCAGCCAAATCCGTGCGTGAAGGCATCGACTTCTTCCCGTTGACGGTCGACATCGAAGAGCGCGCCTACGCCGCGGGCAAGATTCCCGGCGCCTTCTTCCGTCGTGAGGGCAAGCCCTCGGACCAGGCCGTCCTGACCTGTCGTCTTATCGACCGACCACTGCGTCCTTCCTTCCCGAAGGGCTTTCGCAATGAGGTCCAGGTCGTCGGCACGATCTTCAGCGCCGACCAGGAGAACCCGCACGACGTCCTGGCCATCAACGCCGCGTCGGCAGCCTTGATGATCTCGGGCATCCCCTTCGAGGGTCCCATCGGGGCGGTACGCATGGCGTACACGATCGACGGCACCTGGGCGCCGCACCCGACCTACGCCGAGGGCGACGCCGCGACGTTCGAACTCGTGGTCGCCGGAAGAGCCTTGAGCGACTCCGTGGACAGTGACATCGCGATCATGATGGTCGAGGCCGGTGGCACCGAGGGATCCTTCGAGATGTACGCCGACGGCGCGCCCAAGGTCAGTGAGGACGTCTTGTCCGCTGGTCTCGAAGCGTCGAAGCTCTGGATCCGCGAGTCGATCAACCTGCAGCGCGAATTGGTGAAGAACTTCACCGCCGCGCGTGGCCCGATCACCCCGATGGAGTACCAGGTCATCGCTGACTACCAGGACGACGTCTACCAGAGCGTCGAAGCGATGGGCATGTCGTCGCTCTCCGAAGCGAACAAACTCACGACCAAGACCGCTCGCAACGAGGCGCTCGACGCCGCAACCGCGTCGATCATCGAGCACCTGAAGGACGAGTTCCCGAACCGCCTCGGCGAGATCAAGGCCGCCGTTCGTTCGGTGACCAAGAAGATCGTGCGTCGACGCATCGTCGAGGAGGGCGTGCGCATCGACGGCCGTTCGGTCACCGACATCCGACCACTCAGCGCCGAACTCGACCTCTTCCCGATGACCCACGGATCCGCGATGTTCCAACGTGGCGAGACCCAGGTCGTCAACGTGACGACGCTCGGCATGCCGCGCATGCGCCAGCAGCTCGACACCATTGGTCCCGACGAGTTCCGTCGCTACATGCACCACTACAACTTCCCGCCGTACTCCGTGGGCGAAACTGGACGCGTGGGCATGCCCAAGCGCCGCGAGGTCGGCCACGGCATGTTGGCCGAGCGCGCGTTGATCCCGGTGCTGCCGAGCGAGCAGGACTTCGCCTACACGCTGCGTGTCGTCTCGGACGTGCTGCAGAGCAACGGCTCGACGTCGATGGCCTCGGTCTGTGGATCGACGCTGTCGCTTATGGCGGCCGGTGTGCCCATCAAGGCGCCCGTCGCGGGCATCGCGATGGGCCTCGTCTACGACGAGGGAAAGTACGTCACGCTGACCGACATCCTCGGCGCGGAGGACGCGTTCGGCGACATGGACTTCAAGGTCGCCGGCACGGCCGACGCCGTCACGGCCCTACAGCTCGACACCAAGATCGACGGCCTTCCGGCCGAGGTCTTGTCGAACGCGTTGCACCAGGCCAAGCAAGCTCGTCTCCTGATCTTGGACGTGCTCACCAACACGATTCCTGAGCCGCGCGCCCAGGTCGCCGAGGTAGCGCCCAAGATCGTCTCGATTGAGATCCCGATCGACAAGATCGGCGAAGTCATCGGACCGAAGGGCAAGGTCATCAACACGCTCCAGCAGGAGACCGGTGCGGACATCGCGGTCGATGACGACGGCGTCGTCGGCACGGTGACCATCGGTGCCAAGGACGGCCGCGCCGTCGAAGAGGCCCGTCGGCGCATCGCGATGATCCTCGACCCGCCCACACCAGAGGTCGGTGCGACCTATCAGGGCCGCGTCGTCAACCTCGCCAAGTTCGGCGCGTTTGTGAGCATCATGCCCGGACGTGACGGGCTCTTGCACATCTCGAAGATGGCGCCGCTCAACGGCGGCAAGCGCATTGGTCAGGTCGAGGACGTCGTCGAACTCGGTCAGGCGATCGAAGTGAAGGTCGACGACATCGATCCCCAGGGCAAGGTCTCGCTCTCGCTCGTCGGTGACTTCCCCGAGTCTGAGGACAGTGGCGACGCTCGTCCCGCACGACGCGAGAACTCGGACCGTGGCGATCGTGCTCCACGTGACCGTGACCGTGACCGCGCGCCACGTGACCGCGCGCCACGTGACAACGCGGGCTCTGCTCGACCGGCGCCCACCTCAGCGTTCGAAGCGGCCTTCGAGGCCGAACTCGCCGGCGAGATCGGTGACGTGGGCCCCGGTGGTCCGGCATGCTCCGATGGTGAGGGGGGTGGGCGGCGCAGCCCACGACCGCGTCGGCGATAGTCCTACGAAGCCCGTGCACCACAGTCCCCGTGACTGTGATGCACGGGCTTCGTCACATTTCGTAGCGTGGAACCCATGACGCTCGTCACCCCGTCGCACGCGAGAACGTGGTGGCGACCACTGGAGCGCCGCGATCGCCTCGCGTTGCTGGCAATGCTCGTCGTCCCGACGATCCTCTTCGTGGTGCCCGCCCTCACCGGTCACCCGTCACTGTCGGGTGACAACCTGATCCAGAACTTCCCGCTGCGTGTCTTGAGCGGACGTCAACTGGCGAGTGGCCACTTGCCCCTCTTCAACCCGTACGCCAACTCGGGCACGCCGTTGCTCGGAGGTCTCAACGCCGGCGCGCTCTACCCGCTGACCTGGATCTTCGCGTTCGTCGCGCCCATTGCCGCGTGGATCATCAACTGCATCGCCGTCTACGTCATCGCCGCGTGGGGCATGTTCGCGCTGTTGCGATGGCACGCCATGGCGACGACGCCATCGTTCGCCGCGGCGCTGACGTACGCGTACTCGGGTGCGATGATCGGCCAACTCGTGCACCTCGGCGTCGTGCAGGGCTTCGCCTTCATCCCCTGGACCGTGCTGATCATGCTCTCACTCTCGCGACGTCTGAGTCTCGAACCGGCCGGTGCCGCGTGGCGTCACTTCGCACGCGTCGTGTTACCGTGGGCGTGCGCCTACGGACTGCTCTGGGGACTGACGTTCCTGACCGGCGAGCCGCGCGGCATCGCCGACATCGAACTGTTGTCACTCGTGGTCGCCCCGGCGGTGCTGCTCCTTCGGAGCACGTACTGGATCGCCACGTGGCGCGCGCGTATCGTTTTCGCCGCGACGCTCGCGGTCGGACTGGCATGGGGCGTCGCGATTGGCTTGGTCCAACTCCTGCCCGGTCAGTCCTTCATTGGCTCGTCGCAACGCTCCGTCGTCACCTATCAGTTCTTCGGTGCCGGGTCGCTCGTCGTACGTTGGACCTCGCTGTTCTTCGTGCCCGACGTCCTGGGCGGCAATGGCTCGGCCGGTCAACCAGGATTCTTCGCGCACTACAACCTGGTTGAGGTGACGGGCTACGTGGGCGTGTTGGCGTTGATGGCGACCTTCGCGTTCTTCACTCGGCTCACGCGGCGAGGGTGGAAGGGCGCCGAACGTGACTACGTCCTCTACGTCGTGCTGCTCGTCGTGGGGCTCCTCGCGACGTGGGGGGGCTACACCCCAATCGGTCACGTCTTTCGCCGCATCCCTCTCTACGGCGACACGAGACTGCAGAGCCGCAACGAAATCGTGGTGGACTTCGCGATGACGTTCTTCCTCGGTTGGTGGTTCAACAAGATCGAACATCGCAAACTCGAAGAGGCTGGTGTCGAAGGTCGCGCGAAGTGGATCACCCTGGCGCCGGCCATCGTCATCGTCCTCTTCTGCGGCGCCCTCTTCGCGTGGGGACCCGAGATCGTGGGGTTCCTCGGCGTCTATCCCAAGCAGCAGGGTCTGGCGAACGATATGCACCTTTCGTACGGCGTGCACTTGGTGATTGCGGTTCTCGCCGTCTTGACCATCGTGTGCTGGCGTCACCGCAAGGGTGTGCTGCGGATCCTCTTCGGCGTGCTCAGTGTCGATATCGTCCTCTTCCTCGTGCTCTCCTCGTCGGGAATCATCGGCGTGAACTCTCCAACGATGCCCTCGCGTTCCTTCGCGTCATCAGTCCTCGGCACCAATGGACGCACCGCCCTCGTCGATCAGGGCGGCGCACACACGACGCAGTACGACACCCTCGGGGTGCCGAACATGAACGTGTTCACCGGTATTCCGAGCGTGCAGGGATACGGGTCGCTCGAGTCGACCCACTACGACGACGCGACGGGCACGCATCCCCAAGCCGCGGTCAATCCCTGTCACCTCGCCAACGGGACGTTCATCCAACTGCGTCTCGCGACGATCGCGGTCGCCTCGTCGCTGCTCGGGAACAACGCTCTGGTGCACGTGGCGTCACAGCCCAACTGCAAACTGGCCAAAGCCACGACGCGGGCCGACCGATATTTCGGCCAGGTAGTGCACGTGACGACGATCGAGGTCCATGGTCGAGGAGGTCGGCTCATCGCCAAGGGCCCCGTCACGCTGCACCTGTTGAGCGCGAACGGTGACGTCCTCCCCGCGATCGCCGTCGAGCGCGGCGCGAACGTCATGACCTTCGTGGTCCCGGCGGGTGCGCCGAGCGCGGCCGGTTTCGAACTCGACGCCAACGTTCGGGTCCGGGTGGCGAGCGCCACGGTGACGACGTCGGCGCCTCTCAAGGCGAAGTTCCGGTTCAACTCTCCGTTCCAAGAGGCGCTCGACAGCGCCAGGTGGCGTCTGGTGAATACCGTCGGGACCTTCTCCGTCTTCCGGGCCGTGACGGTCAAGCCCGCCGATTGGCTACGACTGCCGACGACCGGTTCGATCACGCACGTACGAAATGCGGCGTGGGGAGACACGTGGGTCTCGCTGCACGCGCCCGCGCCGGTCACGCTCGTGCGCAGCACGTCGTACCTGCCCGGCTGGCGCGTGACCGCGCTCAATGCGGCGACCGGCAAGGACATCACGCTGTCGGTGCAACGAAACGGTCTCATCCAACAGGTCATCGTCCCAGCGGGCACGTGGGTCGTGCACTTCCACTATCACGCCCCCTACATCGAGACCGGGCTCGCCGCGTCGCTCGGGGGCGGCGTCGTCATGATCGGGCTCGTCGCCGAGCTGTTCGTCGCCGCGCGGCGCACGCGCGACGAGAAGGTGCGGGCGTGAAGAGAGTCGTGATCAACGGCGGTGCCGGCCGGATGGGCCAGATCTTGGCCGCGGGACTGGTTGGTCTCGGGCGTTTCGATGTGGTTGCCCTGGTCGACGTGCACGAACCGCGCGAACTGTTCGGTGCGACGTACGCGGCGTCACTCGGCGACGTCGACGCCGCCACCGTCGACGTGCTCGTCGATTTCTCCTCACCCGAAGGCGTCGTCAGTTCCGCTACGTGGTGCGCGCAACATGGCGTCGCGCTCGTGATCGGCACGACGGGTCTGTCCTCTGAACAGCGAGCGCAGGTCGACGCCGCGAGCACCAAGGTGGGCGTCGTGATCGCGGCGAACTATTCGGTGGGCGCGGTCCTCTCGGAGCGTTTCGCGGCCATGGCGGCGCCCTACTTCGACGTCGTCGAGATCATCGAACTCCATCACGACAAGAAGGCTGACGCGCCATCAGGCACGTCGCTCGCCGCATCCAAGGCCATCGTGGCCGCTCGAAGGGCGGCGGGAAAAGGGCCGATCAGTGCCCCACCGC
>VFSW01014389.1_pt1 | contig 10934 bp, 4 predicted proteins | sample 5358111 | NCBI WGS metagenome assembly VFSW01 (sample SAMN11554181, study PRJNA540505) | mine drainage metagenome | isolation source: sediment from site ElyBrook_90M | place: USA: Ely Copper Mine, Vershire, VT | collected 2017
ATGTAGATACGCCCTCAATCTGAGCACTATCGCCCCATTCGATCCCGAGTTCAGCCCCCAGGGACTCCAACTCTCGCAACCTGCCAACATCTTCCTCCGTAACGAGGTCTGCATCCGTAAGCGCGAGTGCGACTGCACCTCCGAGGGCGCGATACCTGGCGATCAAAAGGTGCAGGCTTTCACACTCCCGTCGTGCCGCCTTCAGACTTCCGTCGGCCCCAACAAATCCGGGCGTCAACTCGAGGGGCAGAGCTTGGTCGCATTTCCCGAGAAACTCGGTTAAGACATCGCGAACCTTCTCGATCTCGGAAGCTGATAAGCGAAGATCACTCCCAAGCACTGAGCCGAGCCGGGAAGAGTGCTCCGCGAGCTTCCAGGCGATTGCACGATTTGCTTCCATTATGGAGGCGATCTTTGTGTCATCCCCTGGCGCAAGCGGCCGAGGTTTAAATCCCCAGAAGGGATGGCTTGCGGCGTACTCGCCAATCTCAAGAAACTGTGAGCTGAGATGGTCCAAAGACTGCACTCGTCGCGCCAATTCGGGCGCTGAAAGTTCCTCTGCATCCGCAACCGTTGATTTCGCGAACACAGTCTCGGGTGCGCTGAGCGCTCCCCGGTGTCTCTCTGCTCGCCACATGATCTGGTGCACCGTCAGACCAAATCGATTTGCGCAGACGGCATTGAGCAGATCGCAGTATTCCTTGAGTTCATTGCGAAACGACGCTAGCTCTCGAATCTTGTTCTGGAGGTTGGGCGCTCCCGGAGACTGCGCATTGATCCGGGCCTGGATGCTCTCTAACACGAGCTTTTTACTCGTCTTCGTGCTATGCAGTTCGAGAATCAGTGGCGCAAGGTTAGCTCGTTCGAGACGAGTGCGCACTACCTCCAATGCCGCGAGTTTTTCGGCCACAAAGAGGACAGTCTTACCCTTGGAAAGGGAAGCAGCAATCAGATTCGAGATGGTCTGAGATTTTCCCGTACCCGGCGGCCCAACAATAACTAGGTTGCGCTCTTTGGAGAGAACATCCACGAGCGCGCTGTGCTGAGAGCTGTCAGCGTCGAAAACAAGCGGTAAGGAGTCAGCCGGCTCCTCTTCGACGTCGTGCTCCTCCGCGATTGCAAGGGGATCTCCCTCGTGCAGGTCGGTCCCTCCGAATACCTGCCGAACGATGCGGTGGTTGAGGAGGTCATTCTGATCGAGAACGCCCGGCCAGTTCTCCGGATCCAGATCGCGGACGAGAAGCATATTGGTGAAGCTGAGCAAACAAAGCGACGTTCGACGTCGGACGGTGAATCCAATATGTCCGCGCGAAAACTCGGAAATCTGGGAGAAGTAGCGCTCGACATCCAATGACTCATCGTCGAACTCCGGCAGAACCAATCCATGGTCCCGATGAAGCTTCTCACGCAGCGACAGATTTTCTTCGATGTCGTCCCCGGTGTATTGGAGCGAGAAGACTTGACGGCCGGCGGCATCCCTCTTCGAGAGGGAAACGGGAATACTTATAAGTGGTGCCAGGAAAAAGCGGTCGCTGTCCCTCTGATCTGGAAACTCGAGAAACCCGAGGACGAGATGCAGCATGTTCGCACCTGTTTCCTCAAGTGCCAGATGTGCTTCGCGCTCGATCTTGCGGCAGTGCTTCGCCAAGTCGTCGGTGTACATCAAAGCGCGAAGATCGGGACTGTCCTCGGCTCTGCCCTCGGGCTGTTCGTAGTCACAGGGAATTCCATTTTCACGCGCCCAGTCGCGGGCCTCTGGGCGAGACAGCCTGCCAATCCTCAGGATCATGTCGCCGCGGGACGGCTCTGGAAGGCCCTTGATCGGCAACTGTGTTCTGCCATCCGCTAACCGTTCGTACACCGCTGCCGGTTGCCCCTGAATAAACTGCAGAGACTTGCCAACGGGGTGTCTGTAGTTCAACAACCGATTGCGCCCCGTGATGTCAAGAAGCCGAAGCCTCATCTGTGACAGGGCGTCCTGCAAAGCCTGGAGATTGGGGTTTGGGGCGGCGGCGTTTGCCATGGTGCTATTCCTCATCCTCGGAGTCGCTTGCGTCGTAACCGTTTGGTTCGGCACCGGCGATGGCCTGCTTACCCGTAGCCGTCTCAATGAGGCCTAGCAACGCCGCCTTCCTGCTCTCGTAGAAACCGTCGAAGTCGTCTTCTCGCAGCGACCTTGGATCGATGCAGTGCGTCTTCAGGATTGCGTTCATGCCGCGATCATCAAGCTGCACGGCCTTCGAATCTTGGAGCTTCTGGAGGTACTCAGACGGGGCACCCCCACCGATCTTCCTGTTGGCCTTATAGGAGATCGCAGTCTTGTTGACGATTGAATTGAAGACCCTTGGTGCGATTCCTTCCCCGATACACCACTTCTTCGGGAAGATATGGTGGATGTCCACGCCCTTTTCGTGCCGATCCAGATCGACCATCCTGGCCTTCCAGAAGAAGTCTCTCGCCCCGCCATTCTGCACAAGCACATAAAGTCCTCGATAGGCGGCTGATGTTCGGCTGCGCATCGTGTCCAGTCGGCTTGCCTGAAACCCAGCATCAACAACCGTGGTCGGCATTGGAGCGCCTGGGTCATCAATCCACTTCAGCAATCCCTGGAGGTCTAGTGCAATTCGAGTCTCGACAGCGCCGCCGTACAACTCGCCGAAGACGCCACACCAAAACCACCGCGAGAGCTTCTCCTGCACTTGCGGCTCCAGCCAGCGGTCACCAATCAGCGTCAGTACCGCCGCGAGCGGCACAACCTGTGGCCGGTAGGGCAAGAATCTCGGATCGTGGAAGCCCAGATGTCGCAGAAACTGCTCAGCCTCGAAGAATCCTTGCGTGAGCTTGTCAGCCCACTTCTTGTAGGCGCAAAGAGGCATCGACAGAATGTGTTCGCGCTTCGCACTTACGGGCGTTATCGATTTTCCTGTCTTTCCGTCCTGTATGTCCAGTTGCTGACGCTCGTAAGTGTGCAGCAGGCTCACGCCTTGCAGGAAGTCGGTGGCGGCAGTTTCCTTCAGCAGCGCTTTGATTGCGAGCTTTGCCCCGCGTCCCTTCTCCGGCCCCTGTCCATACCAATCGCGCCGCAGATTAAATCCGTCGGCCGCATAGGTCGCCGTCACAAGTTCAAACACCGAGAGCTGCACACCGCCGGTGTTCACCTTTTCAAACACCAGGCACACGGCCTCTTTTGAAGTCTCTTTCTTCAGCTCAATGATCGGAACCTGGTAGGCCCGGAACTCGTTCAGGATTAGCTTGCGAAACTCCATGTAGCGGCTGAACCGTTCCGGGTGCTTCGACATCAGGCCGTCTTCCCATTCGTCGGAGACCATGACCTGGCTGCATGGGAAGTAGAACTTCTGGAACTCCAGCTTCGGCTCGCTCAGATCGAGAACGACATCCCGTCCGAAATTGGCACGGATGACCTTGTCCTCCGGCATTCCAACGATGACATCGTCCAGCGGGTGTGGGCCGGCGAGTGCTTTCTCGATATCGAAATAGTAGTGGCGCCTGATCTCACGTTTATTTGCGTCCTGCGTAGTGACCGGCGTAGTGAGTTTTAGTACCTGCGTCAGTGAAGTCAGTCGCTGCTGGCCGTCGAGGATTAGCCGCTCAGCCTTTGCGTGCTTTGGAAGCGCTACGCCTTCGACGCCGCGCTCTTGGAAGCGCGCCTCGCCGCCGGTTTCAAGTAGCATGATCGCGCCGATTGGAAAGGATCGCGCAATGCTGAGCAGCAAGGAGCGGATGTGTTCATCGTCCCATACCCAGCCACGCTGAAAATCAGGCAGCTGAATCTTGCCTTCAATGATCTCGTTGAGGAGCTTAGACAGTTCGGTCTTCGTTGAATCGAAAGAGGACATTGGCCATTCACCTTTAAGTTGGACCTGCGGGCACAACTGGCACAGCCTTTGAAGCGTCTTGGTTATTCCTTCACGATCCCTTTTGCTAGGGAGGCGTCGTCCTCTGTGAGCAACTTCGCCGCAGCCTCTTTACCGAAATACTTCTCTACCTGTTCTCGGAAGTGATTGTCGCCTGTAATGGTCTCGTAGTTCACGCCTTTGAACAGGCACGTTACGATCGGTGAAAACGAATCCTCGACCTTCCTGAAGGCCGTGTCGACCTCTTCCTCCAGCCGGCTACGGATATCTTCGTCGGACATTTCTTCAAAGATCGAGTGCCCCAACCAATCTTCTGGCGGGGATTGCAGGACAATTGGAAACAACGCCTGTACTAGGCTGTTGCGGGTGCCAGTGATCTCCTGCTGAATGGTCTCTCTCACTTTTGCCGCGTACCGGTCAACAAGTTGTCTCAACCGATCCACCTTCGCCAGGAATTTCACCTTCCGGCGCTTCAGAATCAGATTGCCGTAGGATCCTGAACCGAGCGGAATGAAGAAGGTTTTGCGGAGCTTCAATGCCTCGTCCGCCAGCCACTTTTCTGTCAGCTTCACCTTTGTATGCGGGCTCTCCGGGTCGGGAACCTCGAAGGTGAACGGAACACCGGCCTCGAAGACGCGGAAGGTATTCCGCAGCCTCGCCTTCAGATCCTCGTCGGCCAGCCCCAGCAGCTTCGGATCGAGAGAAACTGAACGCGTGCCGAGGCGGAACTTCTCGACGGAGAACTCCACGAACTCCAGGCTATAGTTGAACACCCGCTCCAGGCGCGCAAGGTCAAAGGCGCGCGGAGGGTTTGCCTCCAGGTCGCGCTTGGTCTCTTCCACAGCTTCCGGGCTGGCGATCTTTAGTCCAACCTCTTGTCCTGCACCGGTCAACTGCTCATCTTGGCCGCCGCAGGCGTACGAGATGGCCTCCGGGCTGGTGTGCCCGATGCGGATTGCGTTGGGCTTCTCCTCTGAGTTCGATCCGGCCTCGATCAGCCGCGGCGTCGGCGAAAACACCAGGATGTCCTCGTCGGCCACCACGAGTCCAATCCGGATACCCTTCTGCGTCTGCATCGCGCGGGCAAATTGAGCGAGCGCAGGCCGCAGTAGTTCGATGGCCTCCAGGTCGCCGTAGCCGAGGCGGCACACCTCGGGGTCCACATCCAAGGTCACGGAGAGCTCGGCAGGTCCGCCGTCCACGCCGATCCGTTCGACCAGCGCATGTGCCACCGACTTCGACAGGCCCGGCGCCACGATGATGAGCCTCTCCGCGGCGGCTGCAATCATCGACTCCAGTGTGTCGTCGGAGGCGACGGTGAATAACCGGGGCGAGCATGGGCTGGCGGAAGACATCAGGCCTCACCTGTGGTGGAACTTAGAGCTTCCTGCAACGTGGCGTTGAGGAGTGCGCATCTGTTGAATTGAGCCGCGCCTAGCTGTTCTTCCAAACTGCCGCACACAGCCATCAATTCGTCAACCATGAGAACGATTCGCCGCTGCTCCTCTATCGGCGGAATGGCCAGAGGAGCATTCAGCAACGTCTCTTGGTTGATCTTGGGCATTGTCGACGATGCTCCAGTAGCATTGGTTGCGAAGTATGAACGCAGCTGCGGTGATTGCAATTGCAGATGGATGAATTGGAGATCGAGCGCGGAAGCAAACCGCACTCGGATCATCAAGTCGGGGAAAACAAAAGAGGCTTCCGGGCCATCGTATATGGCCGCCGTTCCCACATACTCTCGGGTATTTCCCCGCTGGAACAAAAAGTCACCAGGACGCAGCCAATATTTCCGGCAGCCTTCCTGGCTCAGTTCAATGTGCTTATAGTGCCTGGAATCGAGTCTTCCTGACGTGGTTGCCGTTAAGGTGAGCGCCTTGGGCAATTTCGGATCCTTTGACTCCTTAGGTGAAACTCCGTTTTGGGGACCAGACACGATTAAACTTCCAAGCGGTATCCGCTTCCACGAAGTCGGGATAGTATACGGAGCAACATCTTCGCAGCCCGCGGTATTCCATTCCCTAATATCACCACGACTGATCCCCGGCTGGCGTTCGTTACTCACCTGCGCGAGGAGATCGTCGACGCTTCTATCGGCAGAATCCGATTTTGTGAATCGGCCGCGAACAGCCAAATCGAGAACTGTTTGACGTAGTTGTTTGATGTGCTCGGGGCTGGTGGTGAAGCACGGGAGACGGTTGAAGAAGAAGCACGCTGAGTCCCTGAATGACTGTGTCCCGTCGTCCGCAGACGCGCAATTGGTAAGCGCATTCAAGCTCGCAGCCACCAGCCGATCCCGCCGCCGTTCACGCTTCTGCTGTGCTGTCTCCAACTCATCGCACAGCGCCATCAAACCGTCGACCTTTTCTACAATTTGGTACTGTTCTGACAAAGGCGGCAGAGTGAGTGCCAAGCGTTCAAGTTTTGGCTTGGTTATATGCTGCAAGCCCACTCCGCCATGCGCCTGCTCGATGAGCTCAAGGAGCCGAGAGTTTACGGCAAGCCTGAGAAAACGAGGAGCAAATACTTTTCCAATCAGCTCTGCTCTGAAAATGTGCTGATTGAGGACAGCCTCACCGCGCTCCCAAATGTGGGCGCCAAATGACGTGCCAGGTGTGCCTGACCAACTAATAAGAAAGTCTCCATTCTTTACGCAGAATCTCTCTGGCACACCTGTGTTGCAACGATTGAACGGGGCGCTGGTGTCGTTGAGGTTCTGAATACGGATGATGGGAAGTCCTGATGTACTCCACTCAGACGGCTTGAACGCTTTCCCATTGATCAACTGGAGCGCATTTCCAAGTCGGACCAACTGCCAGTTATCCGGAACCGAGAATGGAACCTCATCAGGATCAATCTGCCAAGAGAGACCAGCATCCCTCAATGATCCATCCTCAGTTAGGCGTTTTCTCTCCTCTTTGATCTGCGTCAAGAGAAGCTGTGCGGAATCATCGGCGGGATTCTGCTTGACCAACTTTCCTCGCACACTCAAGTCCAGGATGAGTGTCCGTAGGCGCGCTACCGCGCCCGGCGCCTCGCTGATCTGCTCAAAATGTCGTAGCAGCGTCTCCGGGCTCATCGCAACAGCGCCTCTTCCAGAATGCTCTTAAGCTTGTCACGCAGCTTGGTCGTCTCCGCTTCGCTCTCCTGCAGCTTGGCTAGGAGCACGGCTGGGTCTCCGTGCTCCTCCTCGACCACCAGCGGATTCTTGAAGTCAAGGTTGTAGTTCCTGGCCTTGATCTCAGCAATCGTGACCTTCCACGCCACATCGTTCTGCTCGCGCTTCGTCCAGCAGGCAATGCACGGGGCAAAATGCTCGAAGCGAATCGGCTTGGTCATCGAGTACGCCTTCTGCCCATCAGGAACCCGGTGCTCGTAGTACCAGACCTCCGTCGTCGGCGTCCCCTTTTCGAAGAAGAGCAAGTTGGTGCCGATGCTGGCGTAGGGCTTGAAGACGCTATTCGGCAGCCGCACGATGGTATGCAGGTTGCACTCCTCCAGCAAGTGTTCCTTCAGGCGCGTCTTCACTCCCTCACCGAACAACGTTCCATCCGGTAGCACCATTGCCGCGCGCCCCTTGGACCTGAGCAGCCGAATGATCAGCGCCAGGAAAAGATCGGCGGTCTCGCGGGTCTGAAAGTGCTTGGGAAAGTTCGATTCAATGCCATCTTCCTCGCGTCCGCCGAAGGGCGGATTGGTGAGTACGATGTCCACGCGATCGGATTGCGTGTAGCTGATGTATGGCCGCGCCAGCGTATTGTCGTGCCGGACGAACGACGGATCGTCTATGCCGTGCAGCAGCATGTTCGTCACGCAGAGCATATGCGGGAGTTGCTTCTTCTCCGTGGCACGCAGCGCCTGTTGCATCTTCTGCTCGTCGGCCGGCTTCTTTATATAGCGCTCACGCATGTGGCGGATGGAGCAGGTAAGGAAGCCTCCGGTGCCGCAGGCCGGATCGAAGAGAATCTCGCCGGGCCGCGGGTCGATGCGATCTGACATGAAGGCCGTGACGGCCCGCGGCGTGTAATACTCGCCGGCATTGCCAGCGCTCTGCAAGTCGTTCAAAACCTGTTCGTAAATATCTCCAAAGTGCTGTCGCTCTGTCAGGTTGTTGAAGTCCACTTCATTGATCTTGTTGATCACCTGCCGCATGAGCTGGCCGGACTTCATGTAGTTGTAGGCGTCTTCAAAGACGCTGCGCACGACGCGGCGGCGGCCATCCGGACCGGAGGCCGGCAGTTCCTTCAACTTGGGGAAGAGCTCGTCATTGACGAACGCGAGGAGCGCGTCGCCGGTGATACCCTCGGGATCGGCCGCCCAGGCGCGCCACTGGTACTTCCTGGGAATCGGCGGGCGGTAGCCATCGCGCATCGCCTCCAGTTCCTGATCCTGGTCATCGATGATCTTGAGGAAGAACATCCAGCAGAGCTGCGAGATGCGCTGGGCGTCGCCATCAACGCCGACATCCTTCCGCATGATGTCCTGAATGGACTTAACAACATTGCGAACAGACATAGATTAGGCCGCGGTTCCATAGAGGGCAGCTTGCAGCTCGTGGACAGCCTGTCCGAAGCCTGCACGCCCTCCGAAAATATTGAGCAGCTCGATGGGGGTGCCCATCGCCGTAAATGGTGAAATTCGCAGGATGCTGGGATCGTCTATCGCGGTCACGCCCTGGTCCTGGTACTTCTGGAGCAGTGCTTCAAGCACCGCCTGCGCCTGCGGACCGTACTTGGTGAAGATGTCACGCTTGCGCACATTGTCGGCGCGCTCTCTGCGCGTGAGCGGAGGCTGATCGAAGGCGACATGGCAGATGAGGTCGAAGGGATCGAGGTCTTTGCCAACTTCATCCGCCAGAGGCTCGAGCAGGAGCCCCTCAGACGCGAGCTCGTCTATGATTGCCTGCTTCCGCTCAGCCGAGTTCCAATCGGCTAGGAAGTCATCCAGGCTGGCGAAGCGCTCGCGGAGTGTTTTCTTGGAGTAATCCTTCAAGCTTTCCGTGACCAGACGCCCATTCTCATCGAGGTACTCGATACGCTCGGCCAGGATGGTCACTCGCTTGCCATCGACGTAGTACTTCTTCGGCTCTCCGTCGCCATCATCATCGATGCCAATGTATGGGGGTATAGGGTCAACAAGCACTTCCTCATCGCCCGGGATAAGCTCTGGTGGCAGCGGCTCCGCATCATCATCCAGCTCTGGCACTGCGTCCGGCGGGACGATGGGATCATCCGCTCCGGGCTCATATACCTGCACGGGCTCGCCATCAAAATCCGGGTCGGCGAAGTGATTGGTTGCCTTGCGGAAGTCGATGAGCGTGAAGTAGTACTTCTTGGTGTCCTCGTGAATGCGCGTACCGCGCCCGACGATCTGCTTGAACTCCGTCATCGAGCCGACCTCGCGGTCCAGAACAATCAGCCGGCAGGTCTGGGCATCCACGCCGGTGGACAGCAGGCGGGAGGTCGTTACTATCACGGGATAGGTGGACTCCGGATCGATGAAGTTGCCCAGCTGGTCCGTGCCCTCAGGATCATTACCCGTGATCCGCATAACGTAGCGGCTGTTCTTGCGCACAAGCTCGGCGTTCTCGTTGACCAGCGCCTTCCGCATACGCGCGGCGTGTTCCGTATCCACGCAGAAGATGATCGTCTTTTGGTATGGATCGCCGCTCTCCTTCAGAAACTCCGTCACTCTCCGCGCCACGAGTTGGGTGCGCTCGTCAATCACCAAGGTCTTGTCGAAGTCCTTCTGGTTATAAATCCGGTCCTCAATTTCATTGCCGAATTTGTCCACTTCACCGTGCTCTGGACGATATCCCTCGACATCCTTGTCGATGTGAACCTTGATCACTTTGTATGGTGCGAGGAAGCCGTCACGGATGCCCTGCTTCAGCGAGTAGAGGTAGATGGGATCGCCGAAGTAGTGGATGTTCGAAACGTATTCCGTTTCCTTCGGGGTGGCGGTTAAGCCGATCTGTGTCGCGGAGGAGAAGTAGTCCAGAATCTCGCGCCAGGCGGAATCTTCTGCCGCGCTGCCCCGGTGGCACTCGTCTACCACGATGAGATCGAAGAAGTCGGGAGACAGCTCGCGGAAGAGCTTCTGCCTGTCATCAGGGCCGGTGATTGCCTGGTAAAGCGCCAGGTATATCTCGTAGGAGGAATCGATCCGGCGAGTCTTCTTGTCAATCGCGGTGGTTAGGTCCTCCGCGGCTCCGTCCGCACGCTCAATGGTCTTCGAACTCGTGCTCAGCTTCGCCATGGCGGCGCCGAAAGGCCTGAAGTCATTGACCATCGTCTGGTCGATGAGAACATTCCGATCAGCCAGGAAGAGGATGCGCTTTTTCCGGCCGGCTTTCCATAGGCGCCAGATGATCTGGAAAGCCGTGTAGGTCTTGCCGGTGCCTGTGGCCATCACCAGCAGAATCCGGTTCTGCCCCTTGGCGATGGCTTCGATCGATTTATTCACTGCAATCCGCTGGTAGTAACGCGGCTCTTTGCCACCGCCGTCGTCGAAGTAATCCTGCAGGACGATCTGTTCTTCCGCGGGAGTGATCTTCTTCCAGATTCGGTATCGCGCCCACAACTCGTCCGGACTCGGAAATTCATCGAGCGGGAGATCAACTTCTATTTCGCCACCTAGCCCCGTTTTGTCATGGAGGACGAAGCCATCCCCGTTGGAGGAGAAAACAAATGGGATATCGAGAGTGTCGGCATATTCGAGCCCCTGCTGCATGCCGTCGCCAACCGCGTGGTTGTTGTCCTTTGCCTCTATGAGCGCGACGGGGATATTCGGCTTGTAGTAGAGGATGTAATCGGCAAACTTGTCTTTGCCCCGAGAGACCAGCTTGCCGCGGACGATGATGCGTCCCTTCGTGAAGTGGACCTGCTCGCGGACCTGCGACAGCATGTCCCACCCCGCGCGCTGAACGGCCGGGCTGATGTACTTCGTACAGATGTCGCGGTCGCTGAGACTCTTCTTATTCACGCTTCTCGCCAGTTTGGCCGGCAGCACGCTCGGGTTCCGCCTAAACGACCGCGCAACCGGGCACCGCTGCGCGGC
>VFSW01014390.1_pt1 | contig 10933 bp, 8 predicted proteins | sample 5358111 | NCBI WGS metagenome assembly VFSW01 (sample SAMN11554181, study PRJNA540505) | mine drainage metagenome | isolation source: sediment from site ElyBrook_90M | place: USA: Ely Copper Mine, Vershire, VT | collected 2017
GTGGGTTCCATCTCGAAGAAGGCGAGCAGGTCGGTGAGGAAGAGCGCCTGGTCGGCGATGCCGGAGGCGGTGGAGAAGACCTGCTGGAGATTGGAGCTGGCCTGCTGGATGGCGGCGGTGAGGAAGGTGAAGAGGCCGATGTCGTAGGCGCCGTGGAGGGTGCGAACGATGATGTAGACGTAGGCACCGTAGTAGCCGAGGGTGCCGATGATGCCGAGCAGGCCGCCGACGATGAGCTTGGAGCGGGAGAGGGCGACGTCCTCGCGGTAGATCTGGTCGGCGAGCGCCTGGAAGCGGCTGGTGAAGAATTTGTTGAGGCCGAAGAGCTTGACCTCTTTGGCGCCTTCGCGGCTGCCGGCGACCTGGCGGAGGTAGTCCATCTGGCGTTTGGCGGGGGTCTGGCGGAAGTTTTTGGCGTAGCCGAGGAAGGCGAAGTGGGTTTCGCCGAGGAAGGACGGGAGGACGCCGATGGTGAGCAGCAGGACCAGCCAGGGAGAAGCCCAGGCGAGCGCGGCGGTGAAGGTGAGGGTGGTGATGAGCTGCTGAAAGAGTCGCCCCATCTGCTGGATCATGCCGAGGCGGTCGGTGGCCTGGACGCGGGCGCGTTCGAGGCGGTCGTAGAAGAGCGGGTTCTCGTAGGTGGTGAGGTCGAGACGGGCGGCCTGCTGCATGACGCGGACGCTGACGTGCTGGGTGTAGCGGTTGGCGAGCAGCGAGTCGGAGTAGTCAATGGCGCGGGTGAGGAGGCCGAAGCAGACGTTGAGCGCGACCTCGGTGGCGACGAGTGTCCAGAAGTTGGTGGCGAGGGGGGCACCGCGCAGGACGGCGGCGATGTCAGTGATGATGTACTGGGCCACCTTAGCGATGGCGAAGGGCATGACGGCGACGAGAACGCGCAGGACGAGTCCACCGATGACGACGGAGGGCCCGGACTCCCAGAGGATCAGCAGCACGGGCGGCATGTTGCGTAGGGCGTGCAGCCGTTCGCGCCAGGGGCTTGCAGGGTTCACTGGTGATTCCTTCCCGGAGGTGATCAGGTACAGATCATCATAATGCGGGTGTTGTCTGACCCGTCTGAGGGGATAGATGCTGGTGGCGTGGATGGCGTTGGCAGGGGGCGGAAGCGGATGGCGGCAGGGGGGTGGGATGCACGCGCCGCGGGTGGGAGCATCAGACTAGACTGGTGCGGATCGTATGGCGATGGCACAGGGGGTGTTTGGTGAGTGATTGTGGCGCTGGGATGAAAGAGCGGATGAAGCAGGCGGCTTGGTGCGGTGTGGTGGGGTTGGGCTTACTGTGCGGTGGGCAGAGCGCCTTGGCGCAGGATGGCACGGGCGTGGCGCGGGTGGAGGTGACGGTGGATGCGCACGGGGCTACGACACCGTTTCCGCACTTCTGGGAGCAGATGTTTGGATCGGGACGGGCGGTGTTATCGCTGCGGGAGAGCTATCGCGACGATATGCGCGCGGTGAAGCAGGTGACGGGATTTGAGGCGGTGCGGTTCCATGGGATTCTGATGGATGACGTGGGAGTGTATGACCCGGACCGGGTGACGGTGAACCCCGGACAGGCGGCGGAGAAGAGTGCGTCGGGTGGGTCGGTGTACAACTTCTCGTATGTGGACCAGATCTACGACGGGCTGCTGGCGCATGGGGTTCGGCCGTTTGTGGAGCTGAGCTTTATGCCGCAGAAGATGGCCTCGGACCCGAAGGCGCTACATGCGTTCTGGTACAAGCAGAATGTGTCTCCGCCGAAGGACTATGCGGCGTGGGACGCGATGATTACTGCGTTTACGCAGCATGTGGTGGCGCGCTACGGAATCGAGGAGGTATCGCACTGGTACTTCGAGGTGTGGAATGAGCCGAACATCGACTTCTGGGTGGGGAAGCCGGCGCAGGCGAGTTATTTTGAGCTGTACGACCATACGGTGCGGGCGGTGAAGGCGGTGAGTGGGCGGATTCGCGTGGGTGGTCCGGCGACGGCGCAGGCGGCGTGGGTGCCAGCGTTTCTGGAGCATTGCAAGCAGCAGCAGGTCCCGGTGGATTTTGTGAGTACGCATGTGTATGCGAACGACACGGCCAAGGATGTGATGGGCACGGACGAGCAGATTCCGCGGGACCGGATGGTGTGTCGCTCGGTGCAGAAGGTGCATGGGGAGATTGTTGCGTCAGCGTATCCGAAGATGCCGCTGATCTTCAGCGAGTACAACGCGAGCTATGCGAATGAGCCGGATGTGACGGACACGGTGTACATGGGGCCGTGGCTGGCGGGGACGATCAGCCAGTGCGACGGGCTGACGGAGGCGATGAGTTACTGGACGTTCTCGGATGTGTTTGAAGAGCAGGGCGTGGTGCGTACGCCGTTCTATGGTGGCTTTGGGTTGATGGCGGAGGATGGGATTCCGAAGCCTGCGTTCCACGCGTTTGCGATGCTGCATCGGCTGGGGGAGCGGCGGATTGCGGTGGCGTCGGATGCGGTGCTGGCGACGCGGAGTAAGGATGGCTCGTTGGCCGTGGCGCTGTGGAACTATGCCCCGCCGTTTGGCACGGGGGCTGCGTACACGCCACCGCCTGCGATTGCGGGGGCGGACAAGGTGTTTGCGGTGAAGCTGACTGGAGTGGCAGCGGACTCCGCGGTGGAGGTGTGGCGGCTGGATGCGGACCACGGCAATGTGGTGAAGGCGTTCGATGCGATGGGTCGTCCGGCGACGCCGACGCGCGAGCAGATTGTAGCGCTGCGCGTGGCGGGTAAGGCTGCGCCGCCAGAGCAGATGATGCTGCATGGCGGGATGCTTTCGATTCGGGTTCCGGCGCAGGGGCTGGTGGTGTTTACCGTGAAGGCGAGTGCTGCAAGCCGCTGATTGGTATGGGGGGAGTCTGCTGGATACACAACACTCTCGGAAGAGTCTTTAGAATGGAGTGAGATGGCAATGTGGATGCAGCAGAGGGCCGGATCGATCGCATGAGTTTGACGGATGTGCCCGGCCAACCGAGGATGACGAGACGCAGCGCGACGAAGCTGCTGGCGGGCGCGCTGCTGGCGGGTGCGGCACCGTTCTCTCCGTTGCTGCAGGCGCGGACGCTGCGTAGTGAGCAGGTGGCGCTGCCGTATGGCATTACGGCGGAGGACTTTGCGTTTCTGGATGAGTTGGAGCGCAGTGCGTGTTTGTACTTTGCCGAGCAGGCGAGTGCAACGAACGGACAGGTGCTGGACCGGGCGAGCAATCGAAACGCGACGGGAACGATGGATGACCGCACCATCTCCAGCGTAGCGGCGACGGGGTTTGGACTGACGGCGTTGTGTATCGCGAGCCAGCGGGGTTATCTGCCGGCGGCCCGCATCCGCAAGCAGGTGTTGGCGACGCTGGAGTTTCACCTGCACTCGATGCCGCATGAGCATGGATTTTTCTATCACTTCAGCGATGTGCGGACGGGTAAGCCGGCGAGTGACAGCGAGGTGTCGTCGATCGATACTTCAATCTTTCTTTGCGGCGTGCTGACGTGCCGGGAACACTTCAAAGACCCACGGATTACGCGGCTGGCGAATGAGTTGTATCGCCGCGTGGACTGGCCGTGGATGCTGAATGGCGGGCGGACGTTCTCCATGGGCTGGTATCCGGATACGGGATTTCTGAGTTATCGGTGGGATGAGTATTGCGAGCTGATGATGCTGTATCTGCTGGCGATCGGGTCGCCGACGCATCCTGTTTCGCCGGAGTATTGGGACCACTTTACGCGGCCCTATATCCGGTATGGCAACTATCACTACATCAGTGGGCGTGAGCCGTTATTTGTGCACCAGTACTCGCATGCGTGGTTCGATTTTGCGCGGCAGCGGGATGACTATGCGGACTACTTTACGAATTCGATTCTGGCGACGCGGGCGCACAAGGCGTTCTGTCTGAATTTGAATCATGGCTATAACGACGACTACTGGGGGATTACGGCGTCGGACTGGCAGCATGGCTATGCGGTGTGGGGCGGGCCTCCGCTGATGGGCCCGGTGGATGGGTCGGTGGTACCGGCGGCTGCTGCGGGTTCGCTACCGTTTTTGCCGGTGGATTGCGTGCGGGTGCTGCGCTCGCTGAAGCAGAAGTACGGCAAGGATGCGTGGGGGCGGTACGGGTTCTGCGATGCGTTCCATCCGGGCAAGGGCTGGTACGACACGGATGTGGTGGGGATCGATGTGGGGATCAGCCTGCTGATGGCGGAGAATCTGCGCAGCGGCTTTGTGTGGAAGACGTTTATGCAGAATCCCGAGGTGGTGTCGGCGATGAAGCAGTGTGGGTTTCGACCGGTTTAGGTGCGACGTTGCGGGCTATGGCTGGCCGACGATACCGGCCGCACGCTGGTAGGAGCCGAGGTTGAAGGTGTTGTGATAGCCGAGGGCCTGGAGTTTTTTTCTGGCGACGCCGCTGCGCATTCCGCTTTGACAGTGCAGCAGCAGGTAGTGGTCCTTGTTGGCGACGCGGCGGGGGAGTTGGACTTCGATCTCGTCGAGCGGCAGGTTGATGGCGGTGGGGAGATGGCCGGATTTGAACTCAGCCGGGCTGCGGACGTCGATGACGAGTGCGCCGTTTTTGAGGTGTTGCTGCGCGTCCCTGGCGGAGATCTGGCCGACACGCTTGAGGAGATAGAGCAGGACGAAGAAGGCCAAGACGATGAGTACGGTAGTCCAGTTCATAGAGTCCAGTTTACCGGGGGTTGCGGGGCTGTACGGGAGTTGGCCTGTGGCAGAGCTTTGCCATGAAGGTCAGCCCATGAAGGTGAGATAGGGGTTGGTGCCGAAGTTGGTGAAGTTGGGGAAGACGGTTTTGATCTGGCTGTCGGAGAGTCCGAACCAGCGGCCGAGGGTACCGGCATACTGCTCGATGGCGGTGGTTGGGATAAGGCGGCCGGAGCCCATGTCGTTGGCCTGATTGGAGCCGATGACGGGGTATTGGCCGTACATATCCTGGCCCTGGACTGCGCCTCCGGTGACGATGTGGTGGCTGCCCCAGCCGTGGTCGGTGCCGTCGCTGTTGGCGGTAAGGGTGCGACCGAAGTCGGATGCGGTGAAGGTGGTGACCTGGTTGCTGAGGCCGGCGGCGATCATGAGGGAGTCGAAGTACTCCAGTGCCTGACCGAGCTGGGTGAGGAGGCGTGCGTGCTGGGGGGCCTGGTTATCGTGGGTATCGAAGCCGCCGAGCTGGACGTAGAAGATCTGGCGGCTGACGCCGAGACTGCTTCGGCCGCCGATGATTCTGGCGACGGTCTGCATGGAAGAGGCGAGACTGTTGTTGGTGAGCTTACTGGTGATGGGGTCGAGGTACTGGGGTGGATTGGGGACACCGGTGGGCCCGGCGGCGAGCATGGAGGAGGCGAGTGAGGCCTGAGCAGCGATGGAGCGAGCGATGACGACCTCGTACTCCCTGGCGAAGAGATTGGTCTCGTCGGCGCTGAGGATGGAGGAGAGTGCGGTGGAGCCTGCGGACTGTCCGAAGAGCGGGTTGGCGAGTCCGGAGATGGGGATGGGTCCAGCGGCGGTGACGTTGAGCTGGAAGGTGCTCTCGCCGGAGAGGAAGAGCGCCTGACCTGCGGTGGAGATGCAGGTGAAGGCGGAGTTGGAGTTCATGCTCTGAATGATGTCGGCCATGGAGCCGCCCCAGCCGCGATGGTCGTTGCTATTGCCGTTGGCGGCGATTGCCTGCCAGGCGGCGGTCTGGTCGAAGTGGGAGTAGAGCGAGCGGGGCAGAGGTACGGAGCTGCTGGCGATCTGGGTTTTGGTGGTGGGGGCGATGAGGGTTCCGGTGTTGGCGATGATGGCGGCACGTCCGGCGTTGAAGAGGTTTTGCACGCCGCCGAGGTAGGGGTTGAGAGCGAAGGTGCGTCCGCTCTGTGGGGTTTTGAGGGTGATGGGGAGCAACTCACTTTGGGCGTAGGCCAGGCCGGGTGCACCGGAGCGGGCTTGAGTGAAGGCGTTGTAGGAGGTGGGGTCGGTGGCGATGACGGTGCCGTGGCCGTCGTTACCGCCCTGAAGAAAGATGCAGACGAGGGCGCGGTAGTCGGAGGTGCCAGTCTGCGCGGCCATGGCGGCGAGCGAGTTGAGTTCCAGCAGAAAGGGGCTGACGGTAAGGCCGGCGAACGATGCCATGGAGGCGGTGCGGAGAAAGCTGCGTCGAGATAGGTCGTGCTTGATCATAGGGCGCTCCGGTGGAACGGTTGAAGCCTGTTGAGACGAACTGCAGCGAAGATGGTTGGGCTAGATTTGTGCACTGAACGAAGGCGAGGCCAAGGTGAGGAAGACGGCTGTTCGTACGCGGTTGAGGAGCGCAGCGTTGATGGCGTTCTGGTCGGCCGTGGGGATGGCGATGGCGTTGACGGCAGAGAGGATCTGGCTGCGCAGGTTGGCGTCCATGGTGCCAGCCATGAGCAGCAGGTTGATGCGATCGAGCAGTATATCAGGCGTGGTTGCGAGTGCCAGCTCGGTGGTGTAGTTGGAGTAGGTGTCCGGACCGCCGCTGGCGGTGGAGGCTACGGCGCTCTGCATGTAGTTGAGATATCCGACGACGGTAGAGACGTCGGTCATCTGCATCTCGGGTGCGACGAGGCCAGCCTTCTCGATGCTGGTACCGGGTGGGACGTAGCCGGGGGCGAACCAGTTGAAGACGGTGGGGGAGCGCAGGGACATCTCGCCGAGAGCGAAGATGCGATCTTCGACGGTGCCGAGGTTGAAGACGCCGCTGCGGGATTGCGCGGTGAAGGCGCGGGCCCATTCGGTGTAGCGGAGCAGTGATTCGCGGACTTTGCCGGATTGTACGTTGCTGTTGGCAGCGACGGTGTTGCGGGCTTCGTCGTCCATCAGGATGGCCTGGAGGACGGCCTTCATGTCTCCGCGTACACCAAAGCCGTTATCGCTGAAGACGGCGGAGACACGACCAACGTAGGCCGGACTGGGGTTGCTGGTGACGAGGTGTTGAATCAATTGTTTGGAGACGAAGGGCGGCAGGTTGGGATGGTTGAAGATGGTGTCGAGTGCGAACTTGAGGTCGCCGTTGGGGTCGGGCTGGGCGGATGCGGGGATGCTGACTCCGAGGAAGTCCTTCTGCAGAATGGAGTGGTGATTGAGGTAGCTCTGCATGGGGAGCAGGTCTTCGCCGAAGCCGGGACCGATGTATTTGCAGCAGTTGTACCAGGCGCTGTCGCTAAGGTCTCCGGGGACGTTCCAACTGAATCCGGTGAAGATTTTTGCGAGGCCCATGACGTCGTTGTTGGAGTAGGTGGGGATGGGCTGTCCGGTGGGATCGAGCTTCTGGGTGCCATCGGGGTTGAGCTGGTAGAGGCCGATGGTGAAGAGCTGCATGACTTCGCGGGCGAAGTTCTCATCGGGATCGCGGTTGGCGTCGCCTTTGTCGTTGGCGAGTGAGGAGAGGAAGAGTCCCATCATGGGGTTGAGGGTGACGTCCTGCATGATCTGTCGGAAGTTGGTGAAGGCATCTGCGCCAAGGACGTCGTAGTAGTTGGCCATGCCGCGCGACATGTTGCCGACGGTGGCATCGGCTCCGGAGATGACGAGTTGTTGGGTGAGGGCGTACTTGACTCGTTGCCTCAGTTGGTCGTTGCCGGTGAGCGCTTGCTGCCAGAAGGACTGGTAGAGGTAGGTCTGCTGGTTGGAATCCTGCATGAGCAGCTTGGCATAGCACTTGGTATCGCCGGTGGCGCAGGGTGGATTGCTGAGCAGGATGGATTGTTCGACGGCGGGGACGTGGAGGGTTGGAGGTGCGTTGAACTGCTCGTTGAACCAGGCCGGGTAACCGATCTTGCCGAGGTGGCGGATGTCGGCATCGGTGGCACCGAAGGTGGATTGGGTGAGGAAGCGAGCGGCGTCTTCGGGAGTGACGAGCGGCACAGGCGGATTGCCATTGACCTGGGCGATGAGATCGCCGGAGGTGGCAGGACCGGGCGCGGGATTGAGGACTTGCAGGTCGATGGTGCCTGCATCGGGTAGGGTGAGGGTGGCGGTGAGTTGGCCGCCGTTATCGAAGACCGTCGGCATCGGTGCGCCGTTGAGCAGCACCTGGGCTCCGCTGATGAAGCTGTTGCCGGTGAGTACAACGGTAGACTGCCCAGGATTGAAGGTACTGGGTGCGGCGGCGAGCAGGACCGGAATGGGATTCATGACCGCGACGTTTTGATTGAGCGTGACGGTGGGATCGTCTACGCTGACGGCGGTGAGGGTGACGATGTTGCTGGGGGTGGGGACGATCAGGGGAGCGGTATAGGTGGCTCCGCCGTTGGCGTTGGCAACGATGGTTCCGGTCTGGGCGTTGCCTCCGGGCACTCCGTTGACCAGCCAGTTGATCCCGGTGTTGTTGGTGCCGTTGATGGTCATGCCAAAGCTGAGGCGATTGCCGACGCGCACGCTGGTGCCGCCGTAGGTCTGCAGAGCGAGCACGACCTGGCCGGGAACGACGCGCTCGGCGACCTGCGTGGAGAGGGAGGCCCCGGGATCAGGATTGCTGACGGTAAGGGTGTAGGTTCCGGGATTGGGACCAGAGACGGAGGCGGCAAGCGAGGTGCTGGAGAGGAACGTGGTCGGCACGGGGACGCCGTTCCAGTAGATCTGTGCGCCGTAGATGAACTGCGATCCGGTGACGGTGATGGTGGCGGTGCCTTCTGGAAAGCTGGCGGGGGTGATGGCGGTGACGAGTGGAATGGGATTCCAGATATCGATATTGAGGGAGTGCGGGATGGTGGGTGCGAGCGAGGAGACGCTGGTGATCGTGATGGTGTTGCTGGGCGACGGCACCACGGCCGGTGCGGTATAGAGGCCCGTGCTGCTGATGTGGCCTACAGCATCGTTGCCTCCGGGTACGCCGTTGACAGAGTAGGAGAGTGTGGATGCGGTGAGCGGAGTAGCTGGCTGAATCTGAAGGGTCTGATTGACGCGAACCGAGCCTGCAGGTGCAGCGATGGCCGCAGCGATCTGCGGATTGATGCCAGAGCCGCAGCCCGTAAGAAGCGTGCCAGCGAGTAGCGTACCAGCGAACAGCAGAGACGCGAACAGAGCCGATGTGAAGCGGCTATCGATGCGAGGGTAACTCGGTTGCATGGTGACTCCGCGTTCCGTGGCCAGGGGGCTATTGGCTTGCAGCATACACAACACCCTATCTTGCCGTTAGTACTGGTGTGACTTGCACAGGTTAGTTGTAACCAGAGTGGGCAACAAGGTGTATGTGGCAGCAAGGAGTGCCACGAAAGTTGTAGTTTGCAGGATGGTGCAGCGAGGAGGTCAGCGTGTGTGTGTTGAAGGTTGACGCAGCGCGGGTGCGCTTCTGGCGTGTTTATTTCGTATGTTTTATCGAACGTCAGCGAGCTTTATTTGTTGTTGATTGAATGTCGAGCGGCTGGTAGTAGCGGGTCTCGGGGGCCGCGCAGGACTGGCAGAGGGTCTGGCCGGCGATGAGGACGTGGCGGTCGTAGTTGATGCCTTCACCGCAGTGGTCGCAGGCGATGCGTGCGGATTTGTAGCCGGGCATCTCGCGCGGGTGAAGCGGGACCTGAACCCACTGCTCGGAGAAGAGGTCGGCGTTGGGCATCTCGCGGTAGGCGAGCATCTGCTGCTGATTCTTGTTTTCGATGTGGGGATACAGCTCGCGGGCGCGGGCCTTGGAGGACTCCAGTGCGGCGATGCGGATGCCTTTGTAGACGGGCGCCTGTTCCGGCAGATGGAGCGGGGAGGCGAGGTCGATGAAGGTGGCGGCCATCTTGCCCCAGTCGCGGAACTTGAGGGCGCGTTTGCCGAGGCGGCAGCCGGTGACGACGGCGATGGCATCGGTGGCGCAGCGGTCGATCTCGACGAAGGTGACGAGGCGCTTGCGGTCTTTGGGGGAGAGGCGGCCGCGGGGGTCCTCTACGCCGAGGCGCTCGCAGCCGAGCATGGCCATGCGGACGCCGAGGATCTGGCCGGCACAGAGATGGCCGTGGGCGATCTCTGCTTCGTGAAGGAGGTCTTCGAGGACGAGCGCGGGGGAGGACATAGGTTGATGATACCGCCGGGCGGGCGTGGCAGGCAGCCGCACGCGGCTGGATCAGGAGCGGAGGGCGCGGCGAATCTTCTGGTCGGTGTTGTATTGGCTGAGGGCGTAGACGGCCCAGATGGTGGCGGGAATCCAGCCGATGACGGTGACCTGGAGGATGAGGCAGACGATACCGGCGAGCGGGCGGCCGATGGTGAAGAAGGTAAGCCAGGGCAGGAGGAAGGCGATGAGCAGTCTCATGGGTGGGCCTTGGTGGTTGGGAGGTCGGTGGGTTCGGTGATGGCGACCTGCGATTTGGTGACGGTGGCGGAGCAGAGTCCGCAGGCGGGGCAACTGCGGCCCTTGCGATGGAGCACGGCGGAGACGAGAAAGACCTTGCCGCAGGAGGTGCAGCAGATGGCGGCGTTGTTGCCGTACCAGTCTTCGTGGAGGCCGAGAGCGGATTTATCGAGATAGCGCATGGATGAATCTGATGGTAACGCGTGGGGCGGTGGGTTGGGCAGGCACGGTAGGGGCTAGTTCTCTTCGTTGTCGGCTTCTTCGATGAGGGAAGCAGAGCCGACGACGTCGAAGGTGAGGGGTTCTGCGGCGGTGGGTTGCAGGGTGACGCGGACGGGAAGGCGCTGCCAGTGTGCGGGTTGGCAGACGGGGATGAAGTGGTTTGGCTGGGGCCAGGCGCCGATCTGCTTGAGCACGACGGGACGGCGCGCGCCAAGCTTGGCGACGACGGCGAAGAGGCCACCTTTGGCGGTGGTGGCGATGCCGCAGTAGGCGGCGTAGTCGCGGAACCAGACGGCATCGGAGAGGGCGGGGTCGAAGTCGGGGAGATGCAGGGCGGTGATGTGTCCGGTGATGCGATCGACGACCAGCCAGGGGCCGGGCTGCCAGATCCAGTGGGCGGCGGGGTCTGTGGGC
>VFSW01014391.1_pt1 | contig 10933 bp, 16 predicted proteins | sample 5358111 | NCBI WGS metagenome assembly VFSW01 (sample SAMN11554181, study PRJNA540505) | mine drainage metagenome | isolation source: sediment from site ElyBrook_90M | place: USA: Ely Copper Mine, Vershire, VT | collected 2017
CCCTATTTGCCATTATAACAGGGTTTGTTGTGGATTTTGGCACTATTTATAAAGGGCACAGATACATTCTCTATCTGTACTATCCCTGTCGTATCCCAGCAAGTATTATAAATCCTGACAGGAGATATATATCAGGGATAAGTATGGAAGCATATTGTGTTAAGTGCAAGCAAAAGAGAGAGATGAAGGACGCGAAGCAGGTAACAATGAAGAACGGAAGAAAGGCAGCAACTGGAAGCTGCCCTGTCTGCGGAACAAAGATGTTCAAGATAGGCGGAAAGTAACTGCTGCACTAAGGCGTTGGACGAACCAAAATACTCGCTAGCTTAGCCTGCGGCCGCTCTTGCGTGCTTTTACTGCTTTTTCTGTATGCCCACAACCTTGATGCTGAACAGGAGCGTTTTGCCTGCAAGCGGAGGATTGAAGTCGATTATGGCGTTTGTTGCATTCGCTGCCGTAACAATGCCGTGGAACGTCTGCCCTCCGGACGACTCAGACACAGGCATTCCTATACTGATGGTCTGGTTCCCGAACGCTGAACGTGGCACCGTAACTATAAGGCCGGGACTGGCATATCCGTATGCCTCGCTAGGCTGAAGCGTGACATTCTTTGTCTGGTTAAGACTCATGCCTATAACTGCGTCGTTGAACCCGGTAATCAGCTGGTTCGCGCCCACTGTGAACTGAAGGGGCTGGTTTCCGACATTGGAGTCGAAGACAGTGCCGTTGGTGAATGAGCCGGTATAGTAAACCTTTACAGTGTCCCCGTTGGCGACTATCGGGGTCGAGGCGTTTGCCATATACATGTATGCGCCAACTGCAAGCACAGCGACAAGCGCTATTGCAACTGCAAGATACAGCGGCTTTGGCAGATTGCGTTTCTCTGTTGTTTTGTTGTCTGGCATTGAATTCACTTTATCGAAAAGTGCTGCTATTGGTAAAACCGCCCAATGCGGGGATCGAACCTTCATCATGCTGCAACCTAGAGATCCGAGACATCAATTACCTTCAAAGTATTTGAATATATGCCCCTCTTGTCTTGGACAAAGAGGATTTTCTCTGCGGATTCGAACCGACTTAGGTTCTTCTCTGCTTTATCCTTATCGCTGCTGCTGATTTTTGGCTTCCATTTTACTTCAAGCACTATTGAGGGCTTCTTGAACTTTAGCAAGCAGCCGTCCACGTCGTAATCCGCTGCCTCAATTACGCTCTCCGAGAGCCCGAACTTCTCCGATAGGTATTCACGGACATTGTCCTCCACTATCCTTGGCATTATCTCCTGGACTATGCGCATGGCCTCTTCGCTTGTCAGTTTCCTTTCTGATATGCCGTATTTCTCGTTGGCATAATAAAACAGCCGTGCAAGCGGCGACCCTATCTTGTATATAAATCGTTTTTTGCCGAATATCTCTATCTTTCTTAGTATCCCTATTTTCAGCATGTTTTCAAGATACTGCTGTATTATGCTCGGATCGTCCTTTTTGATCAGCCTTCTTGAAAATAGGTGGCTTGAGATCCCGCTGGAGACCGTGTTTCCTGATGCTATGGCGCCTATAATCGCACTGTATATTGCAGACATGCTCCTGTCCTCCTCCTCGAATATTTCTCCCATGAGCGAGGGTATCGTATTTACGGAGCTTGTCAGTATCTCTGACATTGTTTCCCTTGCTGTGGCCTTTGGGTCAAAATAATCCACGGCAATGGGCTCTCTCAGCAGGATTGCAATTTCCAGCAGTTCCTTCTTATCCAGCCTCGTATTTTTCAGTGAATTTAGGCAATCGCCAAGACTTATCAGAGATATGTTGACCTCTTTGAACAGACCCAGTAAGGGAGAACTGGATGACAGCATCTTTTTGGCAAAATATAGCGTTGATGTCAACAGGATGAGTCTGCCGGTTTTCTTGGACGAGTGTAGGAAGTCGAAGAAGGTATCGCCAAGCCTATGAAATTCGTCCACTGCGATGGTATTATCCGAGGCAAGGCCTATCCTGAGTGATTCTATGAAGGCGTCATAGGCTATTGGCCTGTTCTCGCCTTTCAAGATTATCGTCCTGTCCCTATTTACAAAAAAATACCGGTCGGATTGTATGTTATTCTCGACTAGGAAGGTCTTTCCGGTCTTCCTTCTGCCATAGACCAGAATCCACTTCTTGTTCCCGCTCTTTAGCCTGGCAAGGTCGCCAGACCTATGTATAATCATGATAAGTATAACCATGGTTATACTTATAAGGCTTCCTGTCGGAGCAGGGCATACGTATAAATGGGTGCGCCCAATGCGGGGATCGAACCTGCGACATCCTGGTTAACAGCCAGGCGCTCTACCACTGAGCTAATTGGGCATTTTGAAGAACGTGAAAGGCTCTGCAAGATTTATTACCTTGGCGTACATATATGAATGCTCCCCCATGTAGTCAGTAAAGTCAACTTTGTTCTCACTATATTTATACCTTGCGAAATTCGCCTCGTGCGCGCCGTCCGCAACTGCATAGTACAGTATCCTTGTGTCGTCGGCCAGCTCCTCTATGACGTCGAAGCAGCAGAGTATCCTCCTGCCCTTGTAGTCGAAGGAGTATATCTGCGATATGGACTCGCTGTTTACACCGCGCTTTATGGCCGCGTTCACAAGGTCGAGGACAGCGTCAAGCTGCACCATGATGGGCGCTTTCCCCTTCAGCGACTTTGATTCGCTGAACCCCGGATTGCTTATGTTTATTATGCTCATGTAGTGGTGCTGCTGCGGATTGCCAGGGCTCTCCACGAAATGGGAATTCTCCGGCTCCCCGGGCGCCGGATACGTATAGCTTATGATGTGCTCCTTGGCGCTTGCGTCCACGCAGTACGCAAGATTTGAGCCGCAGACCTGCTCGCCCACCGCAAACAGCCTGTACCCCCCGCCTGACTTTATCGACATTATGCATGAATTCGTGTAGTCGAAGTTGCACACATACCTTGACAGGTCGTCGAGCGACTTGAGCCTGACGTACATGATGCTCTTTGGCTTGGGCTTGGAAGTTGGCTTCATGTTCATGACCACGCGTTCGTCGTGCTGTTCAGCGGATTACGAGATGGTAAACGTACGACAAGAACAGCATAACCTCGTATGACGGATCGAATATTGCGGGGGAGAGCATCACGCCCTGGCCTATGGCTCTGTAATCGTTGCCCAGTGTCGCTGCCGCGGTAAGGTGGACTGGGAAGGACCTGCTGAGGACAGGGCTTGTGGTGGAGCTCACGGTAAGGTTGAAATTGTACTCGCCGGGCTCGTTCACATACACAGGATACATGTAGCTGCTTTTTGAGAGGTGAAGCTGCACCACCTGGTCCGAGATGTTCCATGCCGGAAGCCCTAGCAGGTTTATGTTGAACGGGTCGTCGGATATGCCCGTATTGTTTATCACTACGTGCAGATTGGTGGGCTGCCCCAATCCAGACTGTATGTCTGTCGGAGATACGGATACGTTGAATATGTCCGGCGTGACGTTGACGTACGCGGTCACTGTCAGGTTGCCGAGCCTTGAATAGTTCTGCACGTTCACGGCCACCAGGGTTATGTTGTATGTGCCGTTCAGCGCGGTGGCAGGCACAGTTACCTTTATCTTCATGGGATTCTCATACAGCCTCGAGGGCTGGGAATACCATCCCTTTGGGAGATTCGTTGCGTTGAGCTGGTCCCAGCCTATGTTTACTGAATATCCGGTGGCGTTTGTCGTGGCTGCGGATGCGGATACGTAGAAGCTCTCTCCGGGCCCCACCTTTCCCAGGTAGATTCCGTCGCCGTTGTGCAGCATGCCTGGCGTCGGGCCGAGTATGCTTAGATAAGTTGCGTTTGCAACTGCAACAAGCGACACAGCGAACAATACAGCAAAGAGACCACGCGCATTCATCATATCCTCTATTCTATTGCATGCTAAGGTTATTAATTTTAGGTGTCCGACAGCTCATGAGGTGCCTATGTACTGCAGACCTGCCCTTAGTCCGACCCTTAGTGCGTCCTCAAGCAGCTTTACCGCAAGTTTATCTGAGTTGTTTTCGTGGGCATGGACGGCAGCCTGCCTATAGGCTGCGAATGACGCAATGAGCAGACCCATTATCGGTTCTGTAATGAAGCGTTTCGCGCCTTCTTCCCTCTTCTCTTTTATCTTGGCCTCCGCTATCTTCTCCAGTATCAATGCTATCATCTGCTTTTTTTTGGATACGCGCAGTGCGCCGGTATACAAGTCGCCGCCGTACAGCTTGACGCTTTCTTCGACCTCATACCTTACAGGAGCATTGATGCCATATTTATTCGCCTCGCCGCGTATGTTTATCTGTGATTTCCATCCTGAAAGGAGTTCCTGGACTTGGCCAAACGTTTTCAGGTCTATCGCGCCGGCTAGGGTGCTCTTGTACGGCCCAAACAGCGTATCGAGCTCTCTGGTCTTTTCCAGGAAGAGCCGGGCTTCGTTGCTTGTTGGCCTTGTGGCAGCTCTCAGAGCCTCCTTTGCAGACTCAGAAACGGGTTTCCTGGCATCCTTGTGTTCCACAGAATCGCCTTTGTCATGAAATGTCTATGCTCTCCTCTGGATATCCCATCTCCAGGAGCGCCTTCTTCACTGCGGCCTTGTGCTCCCCCTGGAGCTCTATTATGCCGTTCTTGTACGTGCCGCCGCATGCAAGCTCTGTCTTCAGCTCCTTCGCCGTCTTCTCGAGCTCGTCGCCGGACAGCCCGGTGACTACGGTCATGAACTTCTTGAACTTCTTCCTCTCGAGATATACCTTTATCTTCCTGTTTGTCTCCCTGTCGAGGATATCGCATACGCATATCTCTTTAGGGAGTCCGCACTTGGGGCATATCTCAGGCATTAGACCTTTGCACCTCTCTGGTTCAGGAGGGTCAGTATCTGCGCTATTGTCCTCCTCATCTCCCTTGACTTTATCTTCTTGCTGGCTACTCCTGTCGCGGCTATGTTCCTCTTCTCTATGCCCAGGTCAAGCCTTATGTCCTTGAGCTTGGCCTTCAGGGCTTCGTCAGAAAGAGTCTTCAGATCCCTTATCTTCATTTTTATCAGCGATTAACATATTTGGATGCTCTGGTATAAATTGCTTTCTGCCCGGGAGCCTACCTGCCAGTGGATGCAGCAATCACGTTTGGCAGCGCCAGCTTCTTTATCACGCGCTTGGGGAACTGCGTCCCAGGCTGCACTATCTTGACCTTTATGCCTATTGCCCCGTACTTTGGATAAGATGCAAGCTTTGCGCCGTCTATAAGCTTGGTTACATGCCCGGCCATTGGAAGATATCCTAGCCTGAGCTTTATCTGCTTTGCCTTTGCGCCCTTGGCCGCAAGCTTTCCTGTGGCTATTATCTGCGCGCCAAGCGCGCCGTTTGCCATTATCTCTCTTATCGTCGAGTGCAGCATCCTCCTTGCGTTCCCTCCCCTTTCAAGCGAGTTTGCCACATACCTTGCGACCAGCCTTGGCTCGAGCTTCTGGTTCTTCACCTCTGCAACGCTTATCTGCGGATTCTCTATGCCGAACTTCTTCTTCATGCTCTCGGTAAGCGCGTCTATAGTCTCCCCTCCGCGGCCTATCACCTTTCCAGGGTTTGTGACGTGCACGGTTATCCTTGTTATCATTGGCGTCTTCTGTATCTCCACCCTTGAGAACCCCGCCCTTACGAGCTTCTTCTCAAGGAATTTCGAGATGTTGCTCTTTACCATCAAGTCGTCTATAAATTTTCTCTCTATTACCATGCGATCATGCCTTATTTGCTGCCGGTGCAGCCTCTGCATCTGACTTCTTTGGCTCTGGTTTTCCAGCCTGCTTCTGCGCGCTCTTTTGTGCAGGGTTTTCAGTGGGCTTCGCTGTAGCGCTCTTCTGATCCGCCTTCGCTGGCTGCTGCTTCTGTGCTGCCTTTGCCACAGGCTTTGCAGCCTTGGCCTCCTTCTTCGGAGCCGCGTTCCTCTTCCTTATGAAGTATTTCATGTTGTGCGTCAAATTGTCGGAGAACTCGTCGGCAAGCACTATCTCTATCTTTGCATACTCTATGTCGCTGTGGTTCGTTGCAGACCTGCCGTACATTCCCCTGCCCCAGGCGATGCTTCCCTTTGACGGATACCTCCTTTCTATCCTTGTCTTGTTGGCTGACGCGCAGACTATTGCCATTTCATCCCCTGACTTCCCCTTGTTGTTTGCGTTCGCTATCGCGTTCTCTATCGTCTTCCTTAGCTCAGCTGCGGCCTTCTTTGGGTACGCGCCCTTTGACCCTCCGAGCTCGTGCCTCGAGCCCATGTGCTTGTTGTGCCTCCTGTATGGTATAGCATGCTCCAGCGATATCACCCTGTCAAGGACAGACAGCGCATCCACTGCGCGCAGGTACCTTACTGCATCGCATGCCGCCCCGAGATCCTTGTAGCTTGCGTTTATGTCGTAGCTTATTGCCCGCACGAAGTCCTCTGATTTCAAGTTGAACGAATAATTCATCATTTCACCGCAAGGAACTTGCTTCCCCTTGTCGCCCTTATGCCTGGAGCGGAATGCACCACCCTCTTCACTGTATATACGAACTCGCCTATCCTGTGCCCAAGCATCTCTGGCGCGACGGTAAGCTCCTGGAATGCCTTTCCGTCGTGCACTGCAAACTTCATCCCGACCCACGATGGAATGACTACAGCCTCCCTGAGGTGTATCTTCACAGCCTTGCCTGAGTTGGACTTCTTCGCCTTCTCTGCCTTGGCTATTATCGTCTTGTATGCATAGGACATCCTCCTTATCGCCCTCCTCTGCCTTGACTTGACCAGCTTGGCGAACTCCTCCAATTTGAGTCCCTGCAGCTCCTCAAGCGTCTTGCCCCTAAAAGTGAATATTCTTGCCATGCTCAGCCACTCTTTCTCCTCCCTACGCGCCTTGCTGCTATGTGCCCCACCTTCCTTCCTGGAGGCGCGTTTCTTGACGTCATGCTGCTCTTGCCCTTGTGGTGCTGCTTGCCGCCGAACGGGTGATCCACAGGGTTGCACTTCACTCCCCTGTTCACAGGCCACTTCTGGTTGGTTGCATGCCATATGTAATGCGCCCTCCCAGCCTTCATTATCGGCTGCGACAGTATGCCGCCGCCAGCAACAGTGCCTATCTCTGCCCTGCAGTCCGGATCCAGATCCACCGCCTTCTTCGAAGGCAGAAGCAGGCTTACCTTGTTCTCTATGTGCGACTTTATGGTTGCATATCCGCCAGCAATCCTTGCCGCCTTTCCGCCATCCCCAGGCCTCATCTCAACGTTGTATACGAGCATCCCGTCTGGTATGGCGCCGAGCCTGAGTATGCTGCCGAGCGAGACCTCTGCACTTGGGCCTTCCTGTATCCTGTCCCCTATCCTTATGCCCTCAGGCGCAAGAAGCACGTTCTCGGTGAAGTCCTCGTACCTTACCCTCATCAGTGGCGCAGAATGGCCAGGGTCGTCTATGAACTCAACTACCTCGCCCACGGCCCTGCCAGATGCGGGAAACGGCCTGAAGTTTACGTCTGCCTTGAATGTATTTGGGGGCTTCCTGTATGCATTGCTGCCCTTCCCCCTCCTTTGCTGCTTCAGTCTCTTTCCCATCAGATTTCACCATGACTTATTGAAGTGTCACCAGGATTCATTGAAGTGACATGCCTAAATAGCTTGCGCAGGTTGTGAAGCCGTGCATTAATGATCGGCGTTGATCCGTACACATCGCGTATATCTACAATCCCGTGGGAGATGAAGGATGGCCCCCTGTTGCCCCTTTTTTGGACGTTAAAGCGCAGAAGCATCCTTTTAGGCGCCTCTGACCTGGCAGCCTCTGCCAGATCGTGGCTGGGCGACAGTTCTACAGCCGCATGATAGGCTTCGACTGCTTCTGCATGCCTTCCCTCGTGTAAAAGCCTGGATGTATGGGCTATCAACAGCGTGCATTTCCTGTGCATTTCCCTGAATTCCGAATATGCGCCCCTGGCTGCTTCCTGCCCTATGACTGGCGCTTCGCTTCTTGAACCGTTTTTGAATATGTTGGATATATATGCCATCGTTTCACCGATCATACAAGCTTCAGCTTCCTTGCAACATCGCTTGCCCTGAACTCCTTCTTAAGCTTTATGTACGCCCTCTTGTTGTTCTTTATTGATATCGCAGTGTTTATGCCTTCAACCTTCACTCCGAACGTCTCCTCGAACTCCTTCTTTATGTCCTCCTTCTTTGACCTGAAGTCCACAATGTACGTTATCGTATTGTTCCTGTCTATCATGTTCAATGCCTTTTCCGTAGATATGGGATATATGAGTGCTGTCATAATCATCGCCTGTTCTTCCTCGCCTTTATCGCGTCCACTGTCACAGCCGCGTCAACCCCTGCTGCTGCGCCCTCTGTCCAGATCGACAGCCTGGGCAGCGCGCCTGGGGCAAGCTTCCTTATCGTCAGCTCTGCCACAGGGCAGACGTCTACCCCTGGTATGTTCCTGCCTGCCTTTGCGAGCGCCCCGCCTGACTTTGACACTATCAGCACGCTATTCCTGAAGTGCCTGGTCTTTCCCGACCTCTTCAGCCCCTTCCTCAGCCTTGGGCTGTGCGACCTGCCAAGGTCTGCGGATAATCCGAATGCGGCAAGCACCTTGACCAGTTCCTTTGTCTTCCCGATGACTTCAAGTTTGTCGTCCACGACTATGGGAAGCTCTGAGATGCCCACAGTGTGCCTTGACTTGACCGCTGATGCGTTGGAGCTTCCTGCTATTGCCGACCTTATTGCTGCTGCATACTCCTTGTTGTTTATCTGCTCCTCAAGTATCTTCTCTATCCTGTGCGGCGATGCCCTGTGGCCCTTGACTGCTGACGGAATCCTCCTGACGTCTCCCTGCGCGCCGCCTCCAAGCTTCTGCCTTGGCCTTATTGCTATACCCATATGCCTGCCCCTTCTGTACGCCGCGCTGTACTTTCCGACGTATACTGCGGTTGTCTGCAACCCTGCAAGCAGGAAGTGCCCCTGCGGCTGGTAGTCCCTGCTCTGCTCTGCGAGAAGCGCCCTCCTGACTATGTCCTCCCTCCATTCGCCTGAGAAGGCCTTTGGCGCCTCCACGCTCTTTTCAACCTTTCCATCAAGTCCATAAACGTTCATGATAATCATCAGTTCTTAGTTCTTGGCTGCCACGGATATATAATTTATCTGAGGCTCCTTCTTTGGCGCCGCATTCCTCAGCGCCTTCCTGAACCTCAAAAGCCGCTTTGACGGCCCGGGAATTGATCCGTCAAGCACAATGAAGTCGTTCTTAACAACGCCGTAGTTGAGGAATCCGCCCTTCACATTCACTGCCTGCACATCCTTCTCTGTCCCTATCTTCAACACCCTTTTGTTCAGCTCAGTCCTGTAGTTGTATCCCATGTGCCCTGAGTGGGGCACTGTGAACATCACCTTTGCAGGATGCCACGGCCCGAGCACTCCCACGTGCCTTATCTTTCCTGTTGCCTTGGGCACGTTCCTTGCCACCCCGAATCTCTTTATTACCCCTGCCCATCCCTTTCCCTTTGAAATGCTTGTAACATCTACGTAATCTCCTGCCCCGAGCACATCTGATATCTTGATCTCCTTGCCAATCCACTTCTCTACGAATGCCGCCTTCTCTGCAGTATCCTTTCCGCCCACGTGGACCTCGAACCTCATGACGCGCTTGTTGCCGAAGCCCAGGTTGCTAGCGTCCATGAATGCGAGGGCAGTTGCGTCCGTGAATTCGGATGCCTTGGCCTTGAGGTCGGCCAGCTTTGCACCTGATTTTTTAATCCCGACCTTCTTTGCGAGAGCCTCGTCGTATGCCTCTGCCGCAGGCTCTGTGTACAGGTAGTTAATGCCGTAGAACCTTATGCCGTATATGTATACCTTAGGAACCTCCAGCACAGTCACTGCGCGCGCGACCTCTGTGCCCTTTGACGGAGACTCGCTGTCGTCCATCATCATTACGTGGGACATGCCCGCCTTGAATGCGACAGACCCTATGAATCCGGGCTCGGCTGAGGCAGGCCAGGTCCTTACCCTAGGCATCTGTTTTTTGGCCCGCCTGTGCGGCCAAAATTCCATTGAACCTCTACGCATATTGCTCATTTTAGCAACCTTGAAATCTGAAAAAGCGCACTTAGTATTCCTTTATACATATTTATAAAAGCATCGGGTGTGATTGATGGCAGTGTCAGGCCTGTAAAAATAGCAGAGATGTTGGCGTGTTTCTTGTGCTTGGTGCAGCGGCCAGGCCTGTCCTTCGCAACTACTCCTTGCGCCTTGATTTTTCAAGGCTCAGCCTGGCGCCCCGAAGCAGGCCCCTAAGCCATATGTCTATCGGGACGTCTTCCTGGATCGGAAGGCCTGCCTTTTTCAGCTGGTTCTGCCGTTCCTGGGAAGTAGATTCTATTGGCTTTGGCTTCCTGGTGGTGCTTACGTGGGTAATCTGTCCCTTCAGGCTGGACAGGAGCAGCCACTCCATCGCATAGCCCAGCCCTGGAGCTGCACGCGTGAAGCCGGAAGTAAAGAACATGTGCTTTGGAGCGTAATTAAAGGTCTCCGCGATTATCTTCTCACCTTCGGTAAAAAAGTTTAGGTCAATAAATCCAATCTGTGCGACATGATCCACAGATTGACCGCACTCAGAGGAGCTTGACATGAGCTTCTTCAGGTCTTCCTGCCATTCAGGAAGGGTGCGGTGCACCCTTATTAGTCCTGAATAAAGAATCATGTCGTAGTGCATGAGATCCCGCTCGCAGCCTATCAAAAAGTCAAATTGCGTTATGGCGGTAGTACTGTCTCGCTTCCTGTAGATTCCAACGTATAGATTTCCCGTGCGCTCGGCTGCAGTCGATGCTTCTGCAATTGCGGGTCTTTCTGCAACTATTGTCATCTTATCTGCAGTATATTGTGCATTTTCTGATATATAAAAACTGCCCTTCGTTCCAATTCTATGACA
>VFSW01014392.1_pt1 | contig 10933 bp, 15 predicted proteins | sample 5358111 | NCBI WGS metagenome assembly VFSW01 (sample SAMN11554181, study PRJNA540505) | mine drainage metagenome | isolation source: sediment from site ElyBrook_90M | place: USA: Ely Copper Mine, Vershire, VT | collected 2017
CTGGGCGAGCATCGCGCCCGCGAAGTGCTGAGAGCGGCGCGTCACCGCGCCCCGGTCGAGGTCGAGGGTTCGCGTTGCGACCAGCGGAGTACGGCGTGTGATGTACGCCGCTGCTGCCTCGGGAACCGTGAGTCCCACGGTCTTGAGGGAAGCGAGTTTTCCGTTCTGTGCTTGGGCGATCCTCATCTTCTCCCGGCGCACTGCCTCCCGTTTGTCCGAGGTCTTCAGCGATATGCGAAGCCTGCGATTGCCTATGGCAAAGTCCGCCCACCATGTCGAGCCTCGCTTGTAGAGAGTCATTTTCGGAGCAGAGCAAGCTACTGAGAGTGCGTTTGCTTCGCCGCCTTGGATCGCCTGAGCGTGGCACGTGAAATTCGGTAAGGCAACTTAGTGATCACGCCGTGCTCGTTCGTGTACCCAACGTGCATGCGGCGGAGAAAGTTCCGCAGTGAGTGGTAGCGGTCTCCGTCCTCGCGCCCTTTGTCGATGCGTCGGGTAGCCGTGGCGATTTGGGCGATGGTTTTCCCTTCCGCCCACAGCTTGGCGACCTTCAAATAGGGAAACGGCTTCCTCGCTGATTTCTTTTTCAAGACTCCCCCTACCCACAGCACCGCAAGCTACTCATCGTCCCTACCGAACAACAGACCCGCGTCCGGTGTGTCGATGCTTATCAGCCGATTGTGGGCGTCCCTCGTGGTCGAGAATTTGCGATTGGTCTTCCCAAGCAGCTTTCCCTGTGTATCCCGTGCAACTTCGGTCGAGTCCGAATAGCCGGACGTGACGGAGCCGACCAGTTGGTTGTGACCATTGCGGATGTACTTCTTCTCCAGAGGCATGGCTTCTCCTGACGACGATCTCTATCCGAACGTGATCGGGCAACGTGGCACTAACGGGGAGGAAGAGTGATTGGCGCTATAGCCACTTGAAGTATACAAAGCAGGAAGAGAATTCGGATAGGCCGAATGGCCTTCGTTATCAGGCTGTTGCGGGGGGTTTTTCGGAGAGAAAATTCAGCTAAAACTCGCTGCTGCGGCTGAAATCAACGGGGACACTTCTGTCGTCTTCTTCGCCATTCGATAAGCCCACCGTCCGTGGCTGCCTTCTGCGTTCACCGCCGCGACCCATCGTTCCGCAGCAGCCCGCTTCACATCTTCCAAGGGATCGTATCCCTTTGTCTCCAAAATGACGTGCAGTGGCGCATCGCCTTTGAGCCGGACGATGAAATCTGGCATGTAGTCGTGCATCTGCCCGTTGTGAAGGTACGGAATCGCAAATCCCAACCCGGCATTCTTAACGAACGAATGCACGGCGTTGTGCTTGTCGATGTAGTAGGCGGCAGACTGCTCCCACTTCTTCGTGTCCGGGACGACGTAGTTGACGTGGCTTCTCAGGATTTCGACTGGCTCGCGGCTTGTCCAGTAGTCCACGTCGGCGGTCGATCCCGGCCCGCGAGTGGACTCGTAGCGCGGCACCTCTGGCGCTTCCCCCTCCGAGGTGTCGGGGCGCAGAGCCTCCAACAGAATCTCGACGAGCCAGCCGTAGTACGGTGCCAAGAACAGGTCTTTCAGATCGGCGGGCGGATGAACCTTGACCTTCTCCCTCAGGTATCGCTGCACGATCTGCACAAGCTGCGGGAAGAGCACATGGCTCGGCACCGTGCATTGCGGCTGCGCCAAGCAGTCGCGTGTGAACGACTTCGCCAAATCGAAAACGAGTTCTTGCAGCCTGCGCCCTTGCCGAAACTCTTTAAGGGAAACGTCGCTGGCGCGTCCCGGCCCGCTCAGCGACAGCCGACCCATGTTGTTCACGTTCAGTCCCTTCATTTCGACTTCGGGAGGGATTCGGTCGGGTTGTAGTTCCAGTGACGGCACGTTATTCCAATCGACGGTGATCTTGTTGCGGATTGCTTGCGTGTAGCCCTCTACGCGAGGGAAGCGGATTTCGAACTCCGCTCGGTTCGGCAAGGCATGCACGTGGTAGCGCTTCACTCTCGGTGCAGAAGCCCCAGTCTTGCTCGCCTTGAACGGGATGACCTCGAAGGGGACGCCGAACACCTGCGCGATCTCCTCAGTAAACTTCCCGTCGTCGCCCAGTTCGTAGCTCGCTCGACGCAGCCCTCGACCGACGACCTGCTCGCAGAGCAACTGCGACATGAACGGACGTAGCCCGATGATATGTGTGACCGTGTTGCAGTCCCAGCCTTCGGTCAACATACCCACGCTGACGATGCAGCGGACGTCGCGCCCCGGAGGATGAAGTGGGCGCTCAAGTTTCTTGGCTAATTCCTCGAATCCTTCGGGGTAGATCGGTCGTCCCTGCCTGTCGCTAGTCCAATCTGTTTTTCCGACTGTGTCGTAGAGAGAAAACTCGGGGACGCTGGAGCCAAGTTCCGTGTTTTCAGCAAACCGTTTCTCGATTTTCGTAAAAATGGGGCGCACAGCGCCTTCGTGGAGGATTTTCAGAAAAATGAACGCTCTAAAGGGCCTCGCAGATGCAATCAGAATTCGGCAGATGAGGGAGTGGCGGGTGAGGGCGACCTGCCCAATGCTCGCGAGGGGTTACTCCAGATCGAAATGTATCAAGAACTACTTGTACTTAGTCAGGGCGTTCCCTTTGCTCGCACAAAGGGCGGGCTTCAAGGAGACGGACGTCTACAGGTGAGGGTACAAATGCAGGATGCAATGATCTGGATCGGCAGTCGGTGCTGGAGGTTCCCCGGCGCACGGAGCGACACAGGTTCGTGGGAAACGGAGTGGCGCAACGACGGCATGATGCTCCTGCACGACGACACCGGAGCCGTGATCGAGGGCATCGAAGTGCCTGAACCGGAAGATATTTCAGAATTGCTGGCGACACCTACGCCAGAGGAGCGCCGACTCCGTGAGGTCAATCTAGCGAGATTGATGCTCGTGATCGTGAACATCGTTCTTGCTGGCGATCCGCTGGGGCTGGAAACTGCCCGTGATTTAGTTCGCGAGGTTCGGCATGCCTACCCGGATGTGGATGAGTCATTGTGACTGATTGGGCGAGAGGGTGTCTCTGCCAGCTACAATGCTGGCGTGCGAAACCCTTGGTCGGAGCTTCCCGCTCGCAGTCCCTATACCTACCTGCGAACGCTGGAAGGCGAAAAGCGGGAGGCTGCGGAGCAATATGTCAGGCGCACACCGCGCCAAGTTGCGACCGCTTATCGACGTGAAATTGAAACAGTGCTGGGGTGGACTCCCATTGACTGATGTTTAGTCAGATCGCACCATGGGCAGCAAAAGCGTTCGATGCCGGGTCTATGTTAGCGACCTGATCGCGAGTTTCAGGTATCGGCGCTTGCGTGGGGTACTCCTTCACCTCCCATCGCAATGCTGCTCGCAGTGCCCGCTTAGTCCGGCGATCCCCGAATATCCCCACGAAGCGGTGCTTGCATCGGTCGTCCTTGAAGAACTCGCAGCCTTCCTCCATCAGCAATCGCTTCTGCTCCGCACGGCTACGCTTGTACCTCAGCATTCCGAAGCGCCGATCACGAGTTAGCAAGTGGACGTTTCTTGCATCGTAGACCTTCCCGTCCGGTCGCCTGAACTTTTCGGTCGGGCTTGTGGTGCCACAGTAAAGGAAGTTGCACGCCCTAAATATCCGGCCCCGTTCCCCGGCTGCTGGATCGGCATAAGCGATGAAGCAGTGATAGCCGCGAGCAGTTAACAGGCGGCAAGCAGCCGAGATCAAGTACGAAGCAGCAGCACCATTATGAACTCTGCCGTCCGACGACTGTCGCGGCGGATCAGCCCAAGGCAAGCAGCAGCCCCTTGTGAGCGAAATGACCTTTTCGGCATGGCCCGCGCCAAGTACCGATCTCTTAACAGCCGTTCCTGCTGTGCTACCAAAAGTCACCGTCCCAGCAAGATGCTTGCCGAAGAAAAGTCCGTATGCGAATTCCGCACTGCCGAGCGTCCCCAAGTATTCGTGCCCAACGAGGACGTTCCGAGCATCTTCCAGCGAATTTTCGCGCACACTCGCATTCTTAAAATCAGCCGCAAGAGCCCGCGTTTCGGCTAAGAGAGGATCGGGGTCTTCTGCCATCCGCTCGCGGATGACACGCTGAAAGGCTTTTCCGTTGGTTGGGTAATCCTGAAAGTCCTTTGAGAGTTGCGCTTCAGATTCCGCCGCGTGCTTCAGCGAATTCTTCAACGCCAAGATAAGCCTTTTCCTGATCGTAGGATTCAATCGACTCCGAAGCCGAACGACTGTTTCGAGTTTTTCCCGTCTGCTCTGCGATTCAATATCCCGCGTGAGTTCCGCCGCTAGGACGTTTAACGTCCGGGTCTGTGAGCACTTCGCTGGGCGTCACGATCTCCCTGATTTCGCGAAGCAGAGCGGCGTTGGTGAGTTCGCCGTCCTTCTCTCGTGCTTGGACGAGCGCTCGCTCGAACGTTGCTTCATCCACAAGCAGCGCGAGCCTCTGCCATTTCGAGGATTGATCCTTTGTGATGCCAATGTCTTCCAGCTTCGCCGGATAGGCGGTCGTCTTGCTCGACCGCCTAGATTTCGTGCCGTCCTTTCGAGGTCGTCCCTCTCCCCGCGTGCCGGGATTCTTCTCTATTTCCAGAAGCAGTTGTCCCGCTCGGCGTTCGGCGCGAATGCGAATTTCGGCTGCTTGGTTTTGGAGTTCGAAATCGCCTGCTTGGCGGGCGTAGACGCGGATCGCCTCGGCTCGGCTTCGTATGGATCGGACGACGTCAAAACTGTGCGCTGCTGCGAGCGCACGCTTCGCTGCGTCGTAACGCACTAACGCAAGGTTCATACAGATAAATTGTCAGACACCCTCGGCCCCGTCACAAGTGACAATCGAGGTGGCAACGAACTGCGGCAACGAACGGTCACCTACGCATCGGCTTTCGTCTTCTCATCACGCAACAGAATCATGCGGAACTCGTTGTAGAGCTTGTTGCTACGTACTGACCGATCCCCGGCAGTGAAAAGCTCCCAGAGCTTTTTGTCGGTCAGGTAGCGCCTTTCCAAGGCGTCGAACCATTCGACTGTTTCGTCCGGTACACCCTTCTGTGCGTGAGCATGCCTGTTGAGCCGCTGGAACCTCTTCTCTGCTTCCACCATCGCTTCGCACGCGGCAGCAAAATCCATCTCGATCATCGTCTGTTCGTCACGGACGAAAGGTTTGCCATTGACCCTCTTCACGGTCGTCGCCTCGACCTCGTCGAAAGTGGTCTCGATCTGTTTGTCGTATTCGGTCATTCCGGCTCCTCCGTCATCGAATCTGCGAGTCGCCGTCCTTCGACGATCCTCTCGATGTCGTGATCTGAGATCGGACGGGCAGCGCACATGGGATCGTGGCGCTTGAAAGCGTTGTCCTCTTCGTTCCCGATGTTCGCGGCTTGGTTGAGTTCCCATGTCAGGCTGCGCACGCTTACCAGCAGCGGACACTTGTGTTCCTTATCGTGGACGCACGAACTGTGAATGCGAAGAAGCTCGCCGACGATTTCCGGCGTGAGCCTGCGGGGCTTGCGGAATGGAATCACCTTACCCAAACTTCCCCTTCCACATGTGCAGTGCCGCCCAAACACTGCGTCGTATCCGGCAGCATTTGCGAAGCGGGATTCTTGCAGGAGACGATTCTCGTCCCCACCGCGTCCAGTACAAGCTGGCAAAGCACGCTCCTAGTCTCCTTCTTGCATCTCCCGATTATCGTCTGCTCCTCCCGAGCCAGATCAGCACCAGCGCGAAGGACGTTCAGGCTATTGCCCGCGATGTTCAAGAGCGTCATGATGCCGCAATCGAACCCTCCAAAAAGAGATGATTCCAGCCACGCCAAACAGCCCGATCCCGCGCCAGCAGGATCAAGCACTTACGGCGACGGATTTTGGAGGGATTTTGGAAGGCTGCTGGAGCGCCCGGACGGCGGTGCCGACGCCGATCCCCATCTCGTTAGCAACTCGCTGCCACGACGCCCCGGAGGCGCGGAGCCGGACAACCTGCGCGGCGTCCACCACGGTGCGCGGACGTCCGAGGCGCTTCCCACGGGCGACCGCATTCCTAAGTCCTGCCCTGACGCGCTCCTGACAGAGCGCACGCTCGAACTCTGCCATCGCGCCGATGATCTGAAACATCAGCCGCCCTGATGGAGTGCTGAGGTCGAGGTTGTCGCGCAGGCTGATGAACGCCACACCGTAGGCGTCGAGATCGGCGAGCGCGTTCACGAGGTGCTTCAGCGAGCGCCCGAAGCGGTCGATCTTCCAGCACAACACGGCGTCGAACTTCCTGCGGTGCGCGTCCAGCATGAGGCGATTGAGCGCGGGGCGCGACTCCTTCGCGCCGGACACGCCCTCGTCCACGTACTCGGCGACGGTTGTCCACTGGCGGCGTGCCACGTACTCGCGTAGCTCGCCAAGCTGCACCTCTGGGTTCTGACCGTTCAGCGTGCTCACTCTGGCGTACAGTGCGATCCTCATGCTTGCTCCTTACGCGCCTAACGGCGGGGTGCAGCGAAGCTGCTGATCCGCACGCCGTGGGCTGTGACGTTTTTGTGCCGTAACTCAATGCAAACCGGGGGAGCCGCCGCTTGCGGCGGCGGTGGAAGCGCGGGGGTTACTCGGATGGCGAGGGATGGCTTTTGCCTTGGGCGCAGGGGGTCGTAGGTTCGAATCCTATCGCCCCGACCAATCAATTACGTACTTTGTGCCTCTCCAAAACCCACCTGCCTTGGAGGGCACATGATTGAGCAGTTTGAGCAGTTCATCAAAGAACGCCAGTACATCTGCAACGTCAGTCCACGCACAGTCGAATGGTATAGAGAATCGTTCAAGTGGCTCGACAAACCAGAGCCGACACAGGACGAGTTAAAGTCCTTCGTCATCCGTACTCGCCTCGGCTTCTGGCGCTCGAATACCCGCTACCCGAATTCAATACCAGACGACGCCACACATACGATGAAGCGCAAAGACGCGGATTGGAATCCCGTCAGTGTGTTTGTTCAGGAATCGCAGGCTAGTGCCGTGAATACAGCGAGATCAGTCCTGAGAGACGACCGGCCAAAAATCAAAATAATTCATCCACTGGTCGTAATAGGCCGCCAACGTGTTTTCCAGGAATCTCACAGCCTGACTCATAGCTCCATACAAGTCTGCCTGATCGTCACCACGTTTCACCGGCGGCGGAACTGCCGCAATCGGATCTCCCATTAGGACTTGGTAGCGCAGCCAACCACGCCGAATCGCGAAAGCTGGCAGCACCGGTGCACCCGAGACCTGCGACAGCAGGAAAGGACCAACGGGAAAGCGAGTGGGCTGAGAAAAAAAAGACACATCAAATGTGCGACGCTGATAAACGCGGTCTCCCTGGATTGCCACAATCTCGTTGCGTCTTAAAGCCGCTAACAATTCGATCGTAGCCGGAATACCTTGTTTAAGGTCCACAGTTTTGATCCGTTCGCTAGCCATCAAATTCCGCAGCATGATCTCTGCCGGATTTTCCTCCACGACTCGTGCGACATTCACTCGCCCATAGATCGCCAGCAGCCGTGAAGCAAATTCCCAATTTCCCAAATGTGCCGTCCACACAATGAGTCCGTTACCCGCAGCCAGGCATTGCTCGATCCTGGCGCCGGTATTGGAATCTACCAGCATGTCGAGCAGTTGCGCATGTGAAGCCTGTGGTACGAAGCAGTAGGAAACCATCAGGTCGCAAAACGAATAGAAGACCCGGTAAACTTTCCATTGCAAGGCAAGTCCGCGCTTGTTCGAAACGCGGCTCAGATTTCCAGTCACAGCCCGTCGTTCCCGCTTCAACATGAGAAAAAAAATCAGCGCCGTAACCGATGCAACCGGAGGGTGAAGAACACGCGGCAGCCTCGGCATGATCGCAAATATCATCCGCAGTGCTGTTGTGTTATGAAAGCGGTGCTGGTACCAGCGCGTCACTGATTCGAAGAGCCGCTATAGTGTTGGGACATTTTTGGATTGAGGAGGGACAAGTATCAACGGTCCTGGGATTGCAGGCCTCAGGATCTTGCTTCCGCTACTTTCGTTTCGATCACCGCCGCCAACGTACTAATGCTCTGGAGATACTTCGGATCGAAGTTGCCCTGCACAAGTTTGATCCCGAAATGCCTTTCGATCTCCACAACCAATTGGAGCACATCGATAGAATCGATTTCCAGTTCTCCGCCGAGAAGCGATTGGTCATCGCGCAGGTCCGCCGGGGTCAAATCCGTGATCCGCAAGCTGCTTAAAATGATCGGCTTGAGTTGTTCACTAATACTCGCCATATTTGTATACAAACATCGTAGGATACCACAAAGCGCAACCCCAAAAATCTTCACCAGAGCTGGCTGGAAGGCTTGCCAAAGGCGGTGTTTGCCGGGTTTCAGACGGTTGACGATCTTGTTTTGTCCAAGACGCAATCACGTGAAATTACAGCAGTCCTCCGTCCACCGCGATCACCTGTCCCGTAACGTAACTTGCCTGCTCAGATCCCAGAAACAGCACCAGAGGGGCCACATCGTCGGGCTTGCCAAATCGTCCCAGTGGGATTTCGGCGAGCAACCTCTTATCTTCTTTCTCAATGTATTTGGCGGACATCGGACTTGGGATCACGCCGGGGCAAACGGCATTGACCCGGATCTGGAATCTCCCGACTTCGCGAGAGAGCGCTTTGGTGAAAGCGATAATACCGCCCTTGGCCGCCGAATAATTGCACTGACCGGCCTGGCCACGAATTCCCGCGGGCGACACGATATTACAAATGGCTCCGCCGCCGCGGCGCATCATGCCCGGCAAAACTAACCGGGAGCACAAGTACGTGCCGCGAAGATTGGTGGCGATCACTTCATCCCACTGTTCATCCGACATAAAAGCAAGCAATACATCGCGGTTAACTCCCGCATTGTTCACCAGGTAATCGACCGCGCCGAGTTCCTGTTCGATGCGTTCAAACATCTGGGCAACGCTCTCCGTGCGCGAAAGATCTGCCTCCACTGCCGATGCTGTTCCACCAGTGACGGCGATGCGCTCGACCACCGCTTTCGCGGAACCTTTCCCGCGATGATAATGCACGGCTACGCGGAACCCAGCTCTTCCGAGAGAAATTGCAATGGCGGTGCCGATCGTCCCAGAAGCTCCTGTGACTAGTGCGACTCTTCGATGAGCGCTGCGAGCTTCCACCCTGATTTCAGCCATATCTTCGAACTTAGAGCGGTTTGAACATCAAAATGTACACGGCCCAACGTGAGTTATAACGGGGGATGTTGCCGTCCAACGCGTAGGAGACCGTGCCTTGCAGCAGGGTACCCAAGGGGCCGGGAGTATTGAAGTTCAGTTCCAAGCCGTCGAACTTCTTGAATTGAAGCGACTCATCCAGATTGCGCGCGCGGGAGTATGCATACATGCCATCGACCTTTACCAAGTCCATCACGTTGAAACCGTAGTGGACGCTCGCCATAGCGATCGCGTCAAAAAAATCGGTGCCGGGCGGGATACCGTGAAGGCGGGGTGCTGTGAGAAAAGAAGTGGAGTACCGGGAGAACCGATCCAACTGATTTCCGCCCCAGTACGAAACATCCCATCCGCCCTTCGTGAACTTGCGGATGTAGTAGTCCTTGTAAAAATCGGCGTCGTAGAGCGTAAACGCGCTTTGTGGACGCTGGACAAGTAAAGCGTTTCCCGGCGGCGGGTTGGGCGAGGATGACCCGCACCCGGCCGGAGCCGGAGTCAGCGAAGCGCACCCGAACGGCCTCCACCCGTTCCGCTCGCCGCGAGTGCCCTGCGCGTCGAACACATAACCGTCGCGGGTGTACTTTACCGCCAAGCCGGGGAGCACGTTCAATCCGTTGCGCGGAAGTTCGTACACATCGTCCGCCTGACTGGTCCTGAGGAAGTTGTCATACGCGAAGTAGTTGGAGGCCGTCACGCTGAGATGAGTGGTGGCTTGCCATGAGGCGCGCAGACCGGCTGTTTGTTCCCAAGTCCACGCCTCTCCCTGCAGCAATTCCGTATTATTACCGTAGATGCGGTTCTCGTTGGGCAATCCCGAGAGCGCCAGATCCAGCGCCAGGCGGAACTTGGGCCGAAATTGCTTTGAGAGATCGGAGATCAGGATGGGCCCGGCAAAAAAGGTCGAAAGCTGCGCCCCGGTGTGATGATAATCAAAATCCACCGTGCTAAGGCCGAGAAACGGAATCGGAAAGTTGAACGTGCCCCCATACATCAAGCCCGAGACGAGAGCCTTGACACGCTTCGCGTTCTGGTCTATCAGGACGCGCTCGCCACTTTTCTTCCGCAACGGCCTTAATCCGTGGTCTGTATCGCGGTACATCGGGTCGTCAGAACTATGCTCAGCCGCAAGTGCGCTGCTGAACCGCGCGGTGTTAATCACGTAATCCGAGAACTTCACCGTCCTCTGCAACACGAAATCGCGTCCGGCGGCGTTCAACAATTGCTGTGATGAAATCGATCGCAGCAAGTTGAATTGACTGCCCTTCTCATCGCGGACCAGTTCGTAATTCTGTGTCTCTACGTTGACCAACACGTTGCTCTTGACGCCGCGCTGGGTCAGATACTGTTTCACCTCGCGAAAAGTCGTACCCTCAATCCATATCTTGCCGCTGTAAAGCGCCTCGCCCTGCACTTTGGGCTCGACTCCCACCACATAACACATTGCGGCGTTTACCTGTTCGGTCCCGAGCAATTTGTACTCGTATCGCTCGTTGAGCTTCAATTCGAGAGGCTGCGTCATCACCTTTTCCGGCTCGATTTCCGGCAGCGGAAATTCATGATTCTTTCCGTACTTCACACCGTTGATGTAAAACTCCTTTTGTGCCAGTTCCATTGCTCCATCCCGGCTGAAAAATTCCTCAAACTGCATTGAAAAGTCGAATCCCGGTTCCAGATTCGTGGTTTCAAAATGCAGGCTCATGAAGCTGGATGCCATATAGTTT
>VFSW01014393.1_pt1 | contig 10932 bp, 10 predicted proteins | sample 5358111 | NCBI WGS metagenome assembly VFSW01 (sample SAMN11554181, study PRJNA540505) | mine drainage metagenome | isolation source: sediment from site ElyBrook_90M | place: USA: Ely Copper Mine, Vershire, VT | collected 2017
TTTTGGTCTGTGTTCTTCTCGCCCCCCGCCCGGTCCCCCCCCGCGGCGTGGGGGGGTGGGTTCGGTCCTTGCCCCTTGTTTTCCCCCCCCCCCCCCCCTACGCCATATCCGCATTCTTTTGTTGAATACGATTATCGCGTCCGCCGTGTCCGTGCAGCGCGTCCACCATGTCCGTGCCAGAGGAAATCGAGCATCGTGCGCGCACGGACGGCGGACGCGATAAATCGGTCCCTACTGCTTTGTTTGTATTTGAATAGGATTGACCCTCGCGGTCGCCCTGCTTCGCTTGGCGCATACTGGGTGCATGATAGCCCTATCCCTTGGCCTCGGCACTTTCATGGAGCGCGTGCATGGCTTCTCTGATGCCATAGTAGATGATGACGAGCGAGGCCAGCGGGTCGGCCCACCACCATCCAAAGAGTGCATTAAGCACCAGACCGATTAGAACGGCTCCGGCCAGATAGGCATCCACCAGGGTTACTCGTCCTTCTGTCAGCAGAACCTCATTTTGTAGCTGCTGCCCGGTAATACGTTTGCCCAGAGCGAGTAAGAGCATGGCAATGAAGGTTGCTGCGATCCAGATAATGCCACCGATAGAGGTAGTGGGGCGTGTTCCCGTGAAGAATGTATAGAGCAGTTGGGCCACGATATAGATGACAAGTGCGATAAAGGCGATACCGATGAGACGGAGTGCCTGCTGTTCGCGCTTGAGGTTAATTCCTGTGAGTTGCCAGACGACCACCACCGAGGCAAAAATTTCGATGAGTGAGTCCAGACCAAAGCCTGCCAGAGCTACGGAATGAGCGGCATAAGCTGCCAAAATAACCAGAATGACGCCAACTACATTCCAACCCATGGTGATATATTCTAACAGTAATCCTCGTTTGAGAAGAGCGGCTTGATTCAAAATACCCTCCAGTTCATCAATAGACCTGTCTTATTATATCGCACATGAACTGGAGTGTTGTGTCTGCTATTTGGTGTATTTACTGCGCCCCCTCCGAATTTTCAAAAACAACGTCTTCGTAGGCGGATGAAACGGGCAATCGCACATTGACGCTCTGCAATTCGATCTCATCATCGGTATTGAAAACGTGAAAGGTCCAGAGCGTGTTGCGTTCACGGCGGAAAAGGTGAACCATTGCGCGCTCAGAGTCGATCAGCAGATACTCTCGTATAGAGGGATATGCGCGGTAGGCATCGAATTTGCGCCCGCGATCAACCGCCTCTGTGCCGGGTGAAAGTACCTCGATCACAATGCACGGATAGCGTATATTGGTCACATTGCCTCGGTCGCGCTGGTCACAACTAACCGTGACATCGGGATAGAGATAGTTTCGCTCTGAGAGGTTAAGGCGCATATCGGATGTGAAGGCGCGACAGGGGCCTTTGCGCAAGCGGTTCCCTAATTCGCGTATCAGATTAGCGCAGATGAGCGAGTGATTTGCTGTGCCTCCTGCTAGTGCATAGACATCTCCATTAAGCATCTCGTATCGTTGCGTGCTATTCTCGTCTAATACCAGATACTCTTCAACGCTCATATGTCTCTTGTGTGGATAGGCTATCATTATTTACCTCACTGCTTTGCGCCTTCAGGTAACTTTAAAGCACAATCAAATTGTAGGTGATACACATAGGTGTGTCAAGCAACGTATATCATATTTGTGTCCTATTCCCTTGCACACTGCACTAATCTCGGCTATACTATATATATCAAATTGTTTTGATGCAAATGAGATTGGAGGAATATCATGGAAGATATGCTCATTGCTCCACCTGAGATTCTCAAAATCGTTGGCCATCCAATTCGCTGGAGCGTGTTGACGCGCTTAGCACGCTCGGATTATCGTGTGCAGGAGTTAGTGGCCTTTTTACAGCTTCCACAAAATCTCGTCTCGTATCACCTGCGTCAGTTGCGTTCTATAAAATTGGTTAATGAGCGCAAGAGTAGCGCGGATGAGCGATCTGTGTATTACAGTCTGGACATGGAGCAGTTTCGCTCGCTCTATCTCCAGGCGGGTGAGCAGCTGCATCCCGCCCTTACGGGGAGTGCTGTTGATCTGAGCGACAAACCAGCAGATAAGAGGCCTCAATTGCCTTTGCGTGTGCTGTTTGTCTGCACTGAGAATAGCGCGCGTTCGCAAATGGCGGAGGCTCTGATGCGTCATCTCAGCCATGGCACGATAGAAGCGTTTAGTGTTGGCAGTCATCCGGCGGAGCGTGTACATCCGCTGGCGGTGCGGGTCATGGAACGCGCGGGCATTGATATGAGTCAAGCGCATCCAAAACATTTTGAAGAGTTTCTTGGTCAACATTTTGACGCGATTGTGACCGTGTGTGATCGTGTGCGTGAGGTGTGCCCTGTCTTTCCTGATGATCCTGAGCGTATCCATTGGAGCTTTCCCAATCCTGCCGAGGTCACAGGAAGCGAAGATGCGCAATATCGTGCCTTTGAGCAAACATTACTGCAACTCACCACGCGCATTCGTCTGTTGATCACAGTATTGGAACGTAAAAACAGGAATATTAGCTAAAGGAGTCTCATGCCTCATTCTCGCACAGCCGATCCGTCGCAATCTCAAGTGGAAGTTGCTACCCAGCCGCGCGTGCGTTCAGCATCGACTGCGTTGTGGGTTAGCGCGTTAGCCGAGGGCATTGGTACCTTCGGCCTGGTCTTTGCTGGTTGTGGTGCTATTGTGATCGACGTGGAAAGTCATGGTCAGATCACCCATGTTGGCGTTAGTCTGGTCTTTGGTCTGATTATCACCGTTATGATTTATACCTTCGGTCATATAAGCGGTGCGCATTTCAATCCAGCAGTCACGCTCGCCTTTGTGGTGGCCCGACATTTTCCCGTGCGTCGTCTCTGGGTCTACTGGCTTGCTCAGTGTATCGGTGCTATTCTGGCCGCGCTCTGTTTGCGTCTTTTGCTCGGAGACGTTGCCCATCTGGGTGCAACGTTGCCAGCAGGGAGCGGTGGGGCTTGGCAAGCGTTCGCATTTGAAGCACTGCTCACGTTCTTTTTAATGGTTGTTATCATGGCGATGGCAACGGATACCCGCGCTGTAGGTCAATCTGCCGCGCTGGCGATTGGTGCCACCGTCGCACTCGAAGCCTTGTTTGCTGGCCCTATCTCAGGAGCTTCGATGAATCCCGCCCGTTCGCTTGGTCCTGCACTGGTGAGCGGAATCTGGAGCGCGCAATGGGTGTATCTCTGTGCGCCACTGTTAGGGGCCGTAGTCGGCGCGCTTGTTTATCGTTGGATGCGGGAGATGGGAACGCTTCTAACATCTTCAACTGCTCAGGAGGAGAACCATGACTGAACCAACTGCTACTCAGCCCATGCGCGTACTCTTTTTGTGTACGCACAATTCGTCGCGTTCGCAGATGGCCGAGGGCCTGTTGCGCGCCCGTGGCGGAGCGGCTTACGAAGTTTTCAGCGCGGGTACGCAACCGCGTGTCGTTCATCCACTGGCTATCAAAGCGATGGGTGAGCTTGGCATCGACATTAGCGGCCATCGAGCTAAGAGCATGGATGAATTTCGTGCGCTACCGCCAATGGACCTTGTGGTGACTGTCTGTGATGAGGCGGCTGAAATATGTCCGTACTTCCCCAACGCGCGCCATCAGGTGCATTGGGGTTTTCCTGATCCCAGCAAGGTTGAGGGTAGCGAAGAGGAGCGGCTTGCGGCTTTTCGCCATATCCGTGACCTGATCGCTGTTCGTATCAACCAGTTTTTAGGACTTTCCCCGGCTCATTCACTGGAACAGTTATACGCAGCCGCGAAAGCGCAAGAGGAGCCTGTATAAGCAAGCTCCTCTTGCTTGTGACTGGTCAGACTTGCCATATCTGTACCGCATCGTTCATCCCGCCTGTTGCGAGCATGTGTCCGTCTGGTGACCATGCGACAGCGAATAATTCAGGGACATTGCTGTGATATGTCGCAAGATTGGCCCCCGTAGATGCATTCCATATTCGTGCGTCGCCTGTTGGACCAACTGCTGCAAGCCGCTGTCCATCAGGCGACCAAGCTGTTTGAAAGACATCTGTTCCCGTCGCAAATTGAGTTTTCTGATTATGGAATGGGTTCCAGACACTGATACCTTGCCCTAGTATTGATAGTGCGACGCGCTGATCGTCTGGCGACCACGTGGCATTTTCTACAATGTCATTGGTGCCCGTTGTTGCATATTGATAGAGGGTCTTGCCCGTTTTAGCATCCCAGATGTTGGCTGTACCATCAAAACTACCTGTGACGATATATTTGCCATTGTGTGACCAGGAGAGTGCGTCTACACAACTGGCGTGGGCGGTATACGTCAGCAAAATGTTTCCTGTCAGTGCGTTGAGTACCTCGACAATGCCATGCGTCTGATAGCCGCCAGCTAGCGCAAGGCGCGTGCCATCGGGCGACCACGCGACTTGATAGACTCCTGTTCCGCAACCACCAGAGAGCTTGAGTGCGGCCCCGATGTGAGAGACGGAGGCGGCGGCTCCCTGCAATTGATAGGTAGCAGTTGTTGCTCCTGTCGCGGCATTCCAGATTTCGACTGTTGGGTCAGTCGCGCTTGAGGAGGCAATATATTTGCCATCGGGCGACCAGGCCAGCGCACTATAAGAGCTGAGATTTCCTCGATGTACAACTACATTTGCCCCCATTGTAGCCCCTGTTGTAGCATCCCAAACCTGGACTGTGCCATCTGCGCTGGCGGATGCGATGCGTGAACCATTGGGCGACCACGCGACAGCATAGACATAGCCGCTATGTCCGAGATAGGTATATAGTGCGTCACTCTTCTGCGTCACTACGGTAGCTTTATAAAATGGGAAAGGTGTCGCTTGTGCTTGTATAGCTTGGCTGCTTCTGGAAAATGGTGTCACGACTGCTATAACCCAGCCAATCATACCCGCAATGACAAAGAGTATTAACATGCCAAGCAGGATGTACCAGCGTGGACGAAAAGGACGCCTGTAGGTTGGATAGCTGGTGGCTTTTTCCCAGCGTTCAGAGAGACCATTGCGATAGGGATCATAGGAGCGATATTCGGAAAGCTGTTCTGATTCTTGACCAAATGATTGTTCTTCTTCTTGTTCCTGTCGCATAAGTTTTTTGTCCTTTTTTTGCATAAATGGAGAGAATAGCGTTTTAGGGCGATGAGGCTGAGGTTTTTCTTGTGGCTGCATGCTCATCTGCTGTCCGGGCATACGCGAATGTGGAGAGGGTGGAGCGAAAAGATCAATACGATGGTTCGTTGGTTGTTGCTCAAGCGGTTGTAGCGTATGTTGTCTATTTTGCATCATTTGCGCGGCTTCACGCACTGCCACATCCGTATCTCGTAATCCGAGAGCTAACGTATCTGGTAGTAATTTCTGTTTGTGTTGTCCCACAAGAAAAATTGCCGTTTCGCGCACGTGCCAGTCTTCATCATGTAGAGCAGTAAATAAGCGTTCGGACGAGGCATTTTGACCTAATGCGTGCAGGGCAGCGGCGCGTACCGAGCTATCTTCATCATCAAGTGCTGGCAGGAGCAAAGACTGTGCCTCTGGTGTGTTCAGTTTACTGAGCGTGCGAATAGCGGCGACGCGCTTTTGCCAATCAGGGTTGATGATATTCTCTCGTGCCTGTTCAAACGAGAGAGTTGATTGACCATCTAAACTGAGATGCTGTAATACCGTTGGCAAGAGAGTAGAGGGCACCGGAGTGGGTGTCGCTTGTTCAAGATGGGGATGAACTCCCCAGCCTTCATGTTGTTTGTCTTGAAACCCTTCCATAGTTTATACCTTATCTACTCTTCTGTGCGCCTAAGGTCTTGCGTAATAGCTGTGTACCACGATGCACATTTGATTTGACTGTTCCCAGCGGTTGATTGAGCAATTCCGCGATCTCCCGATAGCCCATATCTTCAAAATAATAGAGGTTCACGGCTTCTCGATACTGTGGCGATAGGGTTGCCACCATTGCTTCCAGTTCGCGCAGGCTCTCTTGATTTTCGGCTATCTGCTCCGGTTGCTCGCGTTCGTCATCCTCTATCGCCAGATACATGCTTTCGTCAGAGCTATCGAGCGAAACAAGGTGTAATCTGTCGTGATTGACCCGCTTGTAGAAAATGTTCAACGTGATTTTGAATAGCCATGCTTGCAATTTTAAGCTCTGGATGCGTTCGCCTGGATAATCTGCTAGAGCATAATACGCACGGATAAAGGTCTCTTGTACGATATCTTCGGCGTCTTGAAGGCTGCCAGTCTGGCGGAACATGAAGGTATAGAGCCGCTGCTGATAATACAATACAAGCTGCTTAAAATGGTGATCCAGATCTGTTGCGAGCAATAGAGGCAATTCTCTGTCACTATGCGTCATACATTCTCTTCCACAAAGGAATTTCTCGATGTGCATCTATACGATAGAACCCCAAAAACTATAAAAAGGTTGCAAAACCATCAAGAAAAGGGGACAAGAGAGGCACATGTTAAGACCAACATGTGCCTCTCTTGTCCTCTGCGATAGTGCTGGGACTGCTTATTTTGATTATTTGATGCCAGCGGCGGCTGTCGCTGTTTGTTCAGAAATGGATGTGTTATCGGTGTCCTGGATGAGTTTTCCAGGCCACCAGTTCCATTTGCCTAACAGTAGGACCATTCCTGGGACGAGCAGACCGCGCACAATGAACGTATCCATCAGAATGCCGACCGCGACACAGACACCAAATTGGTAGAGTACATTAATGGGTAGCGTTGTCAGCACGCCAAATGTACCGGCGAGAATCAGACCCGCCGAAGTAATCACGCCACCCGTGCGCGAGACTGCGTAGGGGACACCTACTTCTAAACCGTGACGGCGTGCCTCCTCACGCACACGCGACATCAGGAAAATCGTATAGTCCGCGCCGAGCGCGACCAGGAAGATGAAGGTGTAGAGCGGGATGGCGTAGCTGAAACCATCCTGACCTGCGATATGTTGGAAGAAGAAGTCACAGACACCAATTGCTGCCAGGAAGTTGAGCGTGACAGCGACCAGCAAGTAGAGTGGTGCGACAATGCTACGCAAGAGCAATGCCAACACGATGCCGACCAGGACCAGCACCAGTGGCACAATCAACCATGTATCGCGCTGATTGTAGGCAGATGTATCTGCTAATAACGAGGTTTGCCCAGCGATATAGCCCGTGGCACTTGTTGGCGAGCCTGCCCCTAGACCATTGGCCCCCAACGCTTTATTGAGCGCGCTACGCAGTGGGTCAATACGCTGAATGGCATTTAATGAGTAGGGATCGTCCTTCAAAATGACCGAGAGTTGGACTGTCGTGTTATCTGGCGATACAGAGGATGAGCTGGCTGCGAACGCCGCGATGGTCGCCAGCATTTGCGGGTCAGGCGGTGGGCATTGTGGACCCTGACAGATTGGGCCAGTGCTAATCCCTTGACCAGAGCGAATGGCGGCCCGCAGTTGTGGCGGCAATTGCGCGATTGCCGCCTGTAATGCAGCGGGATCGATGCTTGGTGTGTTGCCATCCGGTCGCGTTAAGCCCTGCACCTCAGCAACGCCAGGGACCTTCTGCAAGGCGACAATTACCGCGTCCAGTGCTACGAGGTGCTGATAGGCATCGGGTGTTGCGCCATGCAATGTAATCAGCACGGTTGTGGGGGCTAATGTGCCAGCCGGAAAATGGCTTTGTAGTACTGCGTAGCCTCGACTGGAGTCCGTCGGGTTGCGGAAGGCGGTTAAAAAGTTAAAGGAAGGTTGCGATCCGATGTTGCCCAGGGCCAGCACGATGAGCAGGAGCAGGCTGCCGACTGTCGCCAGAATACGATGTTTTGCCGTCCACGTGCCCAGCCTGCCCCAGAAGCCACGCAATGTCGAGACATCGACCTGGGTTGCCTGCTCCGCTTTGTAGCGCGGCAGAAAAGGCCAGTATGCTGCGCGTCCCAGCCAGACAAGCAAGGCTGGCACAAGTGTCAAACCCGCCAGTAGCATCACGCCGACCGCGATAGCCAGCGTCGGGCCAAGCGAATTATAGAGGCCAATTGTGGTGAATAGCAATGTCAGGAGGGCTAAAATGACAGTTCCTGCGCTAGATGTAATGGCTTCACCAACGGCGCGCATCGTATTGCGCATCGCCAGATGTTTATCTTGTGTGATAAACAGTTCCTCGCGGAAGCGCGAAGCGATAAAGATGGTATAGTCGGTTCCAGCACCAAAGAGCAGCACAGTCATAATCGAGGTCGCCTGTTGACTGATACCAAACAGGCCCGCTTTGCCTGCAAAACCCAGCAATGCATCGACAACTTGTAATGCCCAGCCTACGGCGACGAGAGGTAGGAATGCCAGCACTGGCGAGCGATACAGGATAATTAGCAAGAGCAATACCAGACCAACGGTTCCTAACAAAAGCGGAAGATCGGTGGAGGAGAAAATCAAGACGGCATCTTCTATCACGCCTGCTGGTCCCGTCACATATCCCTGGAGTGAGGTATGCGCCGTAACATGCTGTACGTAAGTACGCATGCCTGTCACACTACTCTGAAAAGCTGTACTAGAGCTATCGCCGTTGAGCGTAACCACCATTGTCATCGTCGTATTGTCTTTAGAGATCAATGCTGTTTTGGCCTGTGGCACGGTGAAAATTGAAAGTACAGGGCCGACCGCGGAGGGCTTGCTGCTGGAAATCAGCCAATCACTGACCTGCTTGGCTTGCGTGAGGTCCGCACTGCTCAAACCTTTTGCGTCGTAAAAGACCAGTACCGCTGGCGTCCCACGACTGCTCGGGAACTCTTTCAAATAGAGCCGTTGCGCGACCTGCGAAGGCGCGTCGGATGGGATGCTTTGTGTGGTCGAATTGTCGTAGATACTCGCCAGTTTCGGAGCTATTCCGACAACCACCAGCGCGAGTAGCAGCCAGAGTGCGATTGTCACAAATTTACCGCGTTTTGAAGATGCGGCATCAGTGATGGCATGTAAGATATTTGGCATGACCCAGACCCCTTTTGTAAGAAGATACCGCCAGGTTTCCTCATCATGAGGCTTGTATCTACCTGGCAGATTTATAGCATGATAAGTGATATACGGACCTATCGGCCCACCTTATCATTTATCAAGATGCAGGTATAGCTGCAAAAGGGTAATACCTCTGTGTTTTTTATTTATCGTCTGATAAAATCGATGTATGCCAAAAACAAAACAGCTAGCAATATTCTCGCCAACTGTTTTGTGCCCGAGGGATGGACGCTGCACAACACTGTGCTACTCTTCGCCGTCGTTGGGGGCAATGGGAACAATCTCAAAGTTGCGAATGGTTGTGAGTTCGAATACCTCGGATGTAGCCTCTGCTAGCATCCCTTCCAGTACTGTATCCGCGTTTTCCATCGTCTCTTCGATGGCATCAAGTGTCTCGACTTCTGCACGAAATGTGATGGTATACCGCATGTGCAACTCCTTTCGCTGTAGGTGCGACAGGCTTCCCCCTGTTTCCCATGCATACAAAGGCCGCCAAAGGTACTCTAGATACAATATGTCACATTGTGGAAATATGGTGCGTCGACATAGTTCCCACGATGGATATGATACCGCATTTTATGGAAAATTCCTATAACGGGATACGATGATGTACATCTCATCAGCTTCGCAAAATTTGTCAATTCTATGCCATGCATAGGATTGTTATCTATCTCATAGGCAAGAGTCGCGCATTCCTCTATACTAGATGGGAGAGAAACAGTATACTAAGGCCAATGGGGGTCGCAAATATGCATGCGCTGTAACAATATTTGGAGGAACAATAGCTGTGCGTTTCTGTTTTATTTTAGAGGAGAAATATGTCGATAAGCCGATGCCAATGGTGGTCGCGGATCAGCTCAAGCAATGGGGCCATGAGATTGATGTGCTGTTACCCTATGCGGCTGTGACCAATCTTACCAAATTCTCCCTAATGCATTATGATGCCTATGTCTTGAAAACCGTTTCGGATGGTCCCGGCCTGACCATTCTGGAAGCGGCTGAAGCGGTGGGTATTCCCACAATCAACAACTCGCGAGCGATTCGGCTCGTGCGCGACAAGGCGGTTGCGGTGGCTTATGCACAGGCTTGTGGTCTGCCAGTGCCACTGACCTATTTTGTCGGGCATCCACGTGCGCTCAGCAAGGTTTCTGAAGATATCTATCCTGTTGTTGTTAAGCCCAGTAATGGAACATCTCTCCAAGATATTCATCTTGTGCGCACGCCAGAGAAGATGAGCGAGGTCATTCCCACCCTTGATACACAAAGTTATTATTTGGCAATGCGTTATGTGGAAAACACAGGGTATGATATTAAGCTCTATGTCACTGGCCAAGAGGTACATGCGATTACCAAATCATCGCCTTTGCATGGACATGTGCAGGAGAAAGAGGTGCCCGTGAGTCGTGCGATGTTGCAACTGGCGCAGCGCGTTGGGCGTGTTTTCGGGCTTGATCTGTATGGTGTGGATGTGCTGGAGACGCCACAAGGGTTGATGCTCGTTGATATCAATGATTTCCCCAGTTTCTATGGTGTGCCGCGCAAGGTGGCCGCCATCTCCGAATATATTTTGCACTCGGCCTATCGTTCCCGACGCGACAATGAACGGCACATCCTGCGTCCGCCTACATACAAGCAGCCAACATTGCGAAGGCAGGAGAAAACGCTGGTTCCTGCCGAGCTAATGCTGTATAGTCCTAGCGTGAAGCGTGCAAAAATGGACTAAAGTAACATAACTATGCGCTAATACCCGTAGTACTCTGTCAAACATCATTGCATACCTATCCATGAGAGCCAGCGTGTGCATGACACCCACAAGGGGCAATACCGCTTACAGAGGAGCAATTGGCCTGAGGGGAACGGACGGGCAACCACAAGGGTTCCCACCCCTCCCAACCACCGCCCCTGCCCATACTATACCACGATGCACGTCGTGCATGGT
>VFSW01014394.1_pt1 | contig 10932 bp, 8 predicted proteins | sample 5358111 | NCBI WGS metagenome assembly VFSW01 (sample SAMN11554181, study PRJNA540505) | mine drainage metagenome | isolation source: sediment from site ElyBrook_90M | place: USA: Ely Copper Mine, Vershire, VT | collected 2017
GTGGTGGACGTCCTGGTGGTGGCGGGCGCACGGGCGGCGGCGGTGGTGGACGGCGACGCGGACGCGGCGGCCGGTCTGGCGGTGGTGGCCACAGCGGCGGCGGCAGGCACTAGATCTGAAGCATTGACGTTTCTTTACAAGGCTGCGAGTGCTCCTCGCAGCCTTTTTTGTTAGTATTCCTTGCACGTTGTGCGTCTTATCCCCCGATTGCTGTCTTTCGTGGTCCTAACTTCCAGAAAGGTGGTTCACCGTGGTGAGGAAAGTTCTTGTGGGGTGGGTGATACTGCTGGCTTTGTGCGGCGCATCCTTGGCGCAGAAGCTGCAGAGGCTGGCGAATCAGCCGCCGGACGGAGCAGGAATTGGCTTCCTGCTGACCGATGGCACGGTCGCATTTCAGGGCAATGGGTTGTCGGATTGGTGGAAGCTCACGCCCGACATCAACGGAAGCTATGCCAACGGAACCTGGAGCCAACTGGCGAGTTTGCCCAAGGGATACGTTCCCGACGCTTTTGCCTCGGCAGTTCTGGCCGACGGCCGCCTGATCGTGGTCGGCGGGGAATATAACAGCGGAGCGTTCGCTTTGACCAGCATGGGCGCCATCTACGATCCGGCGACCAATGCCTGGACCAAGGTCGCTCATCCCAAAGGCTGGGAATTTATTGGAGATTCACCGGCGGTGGTGCTACCGGACGGCAAGTTCCTGGTGGGAAGAAAGCTCGATATGCGCATGGCGGAGCTGGATCCCACGACCCTTACCTGGACGGAAGTTTCCTTCACCGGCAAGAGCGATTTCAACGCCGAAGAGGGATGGACTCTGCTTCCCAACGGCAACATCCTGACCTACGATGTGAAGAACGCGCCGAACTCAGAGATCTACAATCCCGGAGCACAGATGTGGGCTACCGCCGGCAGCACCATCGTGGACCTGCACTCGCCCTACGGGCCGGGCTGCATTCCTTACGGTCCCGGAGGCAAGTACTGCTACTATCCGCCGGGAGAAGTGGGCCCGGGCGTGCTGCGGCCTGACGGCACGGTGCTGGCCACCGGTTCGAATTCCAAGACTGGGGCGGGACACACCGCAGTCTACAGCACGGCGACCAACACTTGGACAGTGGGTCCCGACTTCCCGAATGGCGATAACGCAGGCGATTCCTTTGCCGCCCTGCTGCCTAACGGAAATGTTCTGGTGCTGGGGAACTCAGGAACGCTCTATGAATTCAACGGAACCACTTTGACGAAGGAAGTTTCCGCTTATGGCAGCTTGCTGGTGCTGCCGACCGGAGAGGTCATCGTGGGGGGCTCCGAGCTGTATACCAGCTCTGGGACGTATGAGACTGCGTGGCAGCCGACCATCAGCACGTTTCCCAGCAGTGTGACTCGCGGCTCGACCTATTCCATCAGCGGAACGCAGTTCAACGGTTTGTCGCAAGCGGCGGCCTTCGGCGACGAGTACCAGACGGCCACCAATTATCCGCTGGTGCGCATCACCAACCAGAGCACTGGGCACGTGTTCTATGCCAAGACGCACGGCCATAGCACCATGGGCGTGGCCACCGGTTCCACACCGGTGTCCACGAACTTTGATGGTCCCTCCGGAGCTGAGACCGGGGCCAGCACGCTGGAAGTAGTGGCGAATGGCATTCCCTCGGCGCCGATGAGCATCACGGTGAATTAGGTCGCCGCGTCTTCCCTTCGCCTGTCAGGGGAGGGAAGTGAGGTAACAGGCACCGGAGGTGTTCTGAGCCGGCGGTACGGGAGGCGTCAGCCAAGGCGGATCGTTGAAGTCAAAGAATTCCGACATATCCGGCTGGGCGGCGTCTCTCGCCGTCAGTGAAGGTAAATTGAACCGGGTTTCAATGAGTTTCAAAATTGCTGTCGTATCCGCGACCGTGTGCGAGACGTAGTTGCGCTTTGCGTAGGGAGAGACCACAAGCAGCGGTATGCGATATCCCGTGTAGTTAAAGGTACACGTGCCGACACTCGGCGTTCCGTAGCAGATGTCTGTGGCTTCCAGGTCCACCGGGGCAATGCCGTCCGGGATTACCGCGGGCTGCGGCGAAACGTGGTCATAAAACCGCCATATTCGGCGCAGGTCAGAATGAAGGCGGAACTGGCCCAGTACTGGCTCGCCATGAGCTGACTGATCAGTCCCGAGACATAGTTGGCTCCAAGTTGGCTGTCGCTCGGTGTGGTGTCGTAATCGGCAGGGTGCTCGTCGAGGCCAGCATCGGATGCGGGCTCAATCTGAACTACCTGGGGCAGCGTTCCGTTGGCCAGATCGTTGCCGAAATCAGAGTTCGGGATACCAATTGTACCGATGTTTTGCGGGTACAGCGTCGGGATGCTCGTTCCCCACTGAAAATCCTTTACGTAACTGGTGCCCAGAAGGAACGAAGCCTGATAGGGTGGTCCGGTGCAGCCGGTGTTTGTGGGATTGACATAAATCTTCCAGCTGATTCCGGCAGCCTGCAGTTGCTGGAAAATGGGAGGGGCAGCAATGAGAGCCTGATCGTTTGAGTTGGTGCCGATCGGATAGACATATCCCTGCGAAGTTGCTCCAATCAGAAACTCCCGGTTCGCATTGGTGCGCGTCATCACCGGGTTGAACCAGCGATCGGAGGTGCCGAAGTTCGACGCCATGAAATAGTAGTAGTTCAGATCGCCACCGTCGTAGTAGCCGATTGCTCTCAAGCCAAGCGTGTCATGAAACGGATTGGAGTCATAGTATCCGTTGTCCCGGGCATCGTGGGCGGATGTAAAGACAAATCCATTTGACGCCGCCGGACTGAGACCCGTCGGATCGTAGTAGTCCCAGTTCACGTGAGATTCATTCCAGAAGGGACTGGGGTTCTCCACGCATTGGGTGATCAGGTGGTAAGAGGTCGCAGGGGCGCTGGAATCGAAGACACAGTCCTGAAAGGGCGCCGGAGGCGGTTGATAGGGATAAGCGGGATCGCACCCGGGGTTGGTAGGCGCGGGCCCGGCAAGCGGGGGGCTGCCGGAGGTCGGATTGAACTGTGGCAATCCATCGTAGGACTGATCAGGGTAGCCATTTTGCGCCCAGTACTCGCGCAGCGCCCCGAAGTAGTGGTCGAACGAACGATTCTCCTGAGCCATAAAGATGATGTGACTGATGGGCCAGAGATTGATCGTCGCGCCAACCGCCTCGGGACCCGAAACGGTAAAGGCACAGGACCCGCTGCCGCTGCAAGCACCGCTCCAATCTGTCAGGTAAGAGTTTGCACTCGGAGTCCCCGTGAGTGTCACCTGCGTGCCGGGAGGAAATGTGGCGGTGCAGGTGCTTCCGCAGTTGATGCCGGCGGGTGAACTGGTGATGAACCCTGCGCCGGTTCCCGAGGGCGTGACGGTGAGCGTGTAGGAGGTGACCGCGCTAAAGGTTGCGGTCACGGAGGTGTTACCGGTTAACGTCACCATACAGGATGTCGTACCGTTACACGCTCCCGACCAACCGTCAAAGGCTGAATCGGTCGCGGGCGTCTCCGCTAGAGCGACAGCGCTTCCGCTGTTAAAACTGGCGCTGCATACGCTTCCGCAGTTAATGCCTGAGGGAATGCTGGTGACCGTTCCCATACCCGTACCCGCCAAGCCAATATTAAGCACGGGCTGAGCGGTTGGCGCGCTGAAAGTCGCCGTCACCGAGGTATTGCCAGTGAGGGTTAGGGAGCAAGAGGCCATTCCGCTGCAGGCTCCGGACCAACCCGCGAAGGTTGAGCCGGCCATCGGTGTTTCTGTGAGCGTGATGACAGTTCCACTACCGAAACTGGCGCTGCACACGCTTCCGCAGTTGATGCCCGCGGGAGTGCTGGTGACCGTGCCTTTGCCGGTTCCGGCCAATGCAGCGCTGAGGACGGGCTGAGCGGCGACAACGCTGAAGGTGGCCGTCACCGAGGTGTTGCCAGCGAGCGTTAGGGAACAAGATGCCATTCCGCTGCAGGCTCCGGACCAACCCGCGAAGGTTGAGCCGGCAGAAGGAACCGCGCTTAGAGTGACTGTGCTGCCGCTCTTGAAGCTGGCGCTGCAAGTAGCACCGCAACTGATTCCAGCAGGAGTGCTGTTGGCGGTTCCGGCGCCAGTTCCCGCAAGGGTTACGCTCAGAACAGGTTCTGCACCCGCAATGCTGAAAGTTGCGGTCACAGCGGCCTTGGCGCTCATGGTCAGAACGCAGGCCGGGGTTCCACTACAGGCCCCCGACCATCCGGCGAAAACGGAACCGGAAGCCGGCACTGCCGCAAGGGTCACTTTTGTGCCCGAGGAGAAACTGGCGCCGCAGGTTGATCCACAAGCAATTCCAGATGGGGTGCTGGTCACCGTTCCGGAACCGGTGCCGGCGGACTGAACGGTCAATTGAAAAGAAGCCGGTGACGTTGGCGAGGTCGCTGCGCCAGTTGTTCCGCCCCCACAACTCAAGGTTGAACACACTGCTGCAAGGCAGAACGCCCCCACGCAGAGCTTTCGATGAAACATTGTGTTGCGAACCCCCCCAGAATCAGTCACCTAGGATGGCTTGAGAGCGCCCGCAGTTGTCTGCTAGTCGCCATGCGGACAATGTTGAGGTGTCGCAGTTGAGGTGTCGCAATCAAGGCGGAGTTATCAAAACTGATAACCCGGCTTGAGTTCGCAGCGGTAAGTCTTCGACTGGTCTCTGTCAACGGCCACGTGACACTCCGCCCATTCGAGCAGGAGATCAGGGCCTAAAGGGAAAACAATCGGTTGTCCGTTAATATCGGCTTCAATGCTGAGGCCCTCGGCGTCCGGCGGAAGACTGAAATTCAGAGAGCGACCGAAGATTACCGGATAAGACTCGCGTACCAGGTCGCTTGTCATCGGATGCACCACTTCCGCTTCCAGCAGGAATGTCACGGTGTCTGACCAGTTGCGAACCGAGACATTGAACTTCTGGTGATCCTGCGACAGGTTCTCGCCTTAGACCTTGGTGAAGGGACAGGGCCCCGCAATGCAGGATATTCGCGCGTTCCGGAACTGGTTTGCCGGCCCTGCGTCGAGTGAGGTGTAATCGAGCGCCGCCTTCCATTTGCCATCCGGAGAGCAGGGCGGCTGGTTGTGGCAGGGCACGTTTCCCGTGTTTAGTACCTGAAAAGATTTGACGGTGCTTCCCACGTCGGCTTCGGTTGTGGCCGTAACCAGGTAGCGCACTCGCGAGTTCGAGACAGTGATGACCGGGTGGCGCCCTTCAGGGTCGGCCTGCTTCTGGATGGGAACCATGCGAGCGATGTAGATCTTGTCGGAAACATAGTCATTCAGGTCGAGGGGTTGGTAGTCCTTGCGGCGGAATTGCACCGTGACTTGCTGTCGTCTCCGGAATCCTTTTGGCAGGGTGATACGGAAGAAACCCGAAGAATCGGAGACCGACTGCCCAGAGCCCAGTTGGTTGGTCGCATTGATCTGGACGTCCGGTATCGGGATTTGCTTGTTTGGGTCTGAGTCCGCTCTCAAGACCGCGCCTTTCAGCATGATAAGGGGATGGCGACTTAGCAAGACAGTGGCCAAAGCCATCCCCAGAAGTACCAACAGGAGGAAAATTGACCAACGTGCGCGTGTTTTGCTTAAAGTCATTCTTCGGTGGCCTATGATAGGACGCATTCTTGCCGAGTCAGGTTTTCCAGGGAGGCGGATTACAATTGGCATAGCATCGGGTTGCTGGGCGCATCTAAGCTTCTGACCCATGCACAGCTATTGAGATGCGCATTCTCTGCACTTTCCCTATTTCGCGCCGCAAGTTCCTGTTGGGCGCAGCTGGCTTGGGGGTTTGCAATCTACTGGAACCCCGGATAGCCCCCGCGGCCGTTCCGCATGGAAAACAGACTGCACGCTCGCCATCGCTTGCCGCCCGCCCGGGCGCGTCCCCGTTCGCCCCATCGGATGATCAGTTTCTTGAAGAGATGGAGAAACGCAATTTTCAGTTCTTCTGGGAGCAGGCAAATCCTCAAAATGGTTTGGTGAAAGACCGCTGTAACGTGACAGTCAAGAATGACGCCACGACCGTAGCCAGCATCGCCGCCACTGGTTTTGGACTTACGGCTTTATGCATTGGAGAAATGCGAGGCTACATTCCATTTGCCGATGCGCGGGACCGCGCCCTGGCTACACTGCGCTTTCTCTGGAAGAAGATGCCGACCCATCGCGGCTTTTTCTATCACTTCGCCGACATCAACGGCGGCGAGAGAATCTGGGACTCCGAAGTTTCTTCGGTGGATACGGCAATCCTGCTCTGCGGAATCCTCACCTGCCGGAGTCACTTCGAGGAGCACTCTGAAATCAGTGTTCTGGCCTACGAGATTTTCAACCGTGTGGATTGGTCCTGGCTATCGGAGGACACCTCGCTTTTGCCGCATGGATGGACGCCGGAGGTCGGTTTTCTTCCCTATCGCTGGGACTACTACAGCGAGCTTATGATGATGTATCTGCTGGGCATGGGTTCTTTCACCCATCCCTTGCCGCCGGAGGCGTGGAACGCCTGGAAACGTACGAAATTCAATTACGAGGGAATCAACTATATCGGTTCGTTTGCTCCCCTTTTCGTACACCAGTACTCGCAGGCGTGGTTTGATTTCCGCGGAAAGCACGACAGGTACACGAACTACTTTCAGAACTCGGTGCTGGCCACGGATGTCCATCGCCGCTTCTGTATCGAATTAGGTAAGCAATTTCCCGACTACGGCGACGATCTCTGGGGCATTTCCGCTTCGGACTCTGAGAAGGGATATGTGATTTGGGGCGGGCCGCCCTCTCTGGGCCCGATTGACGGCACCGTGGTGCCGAGTGCGCCGGCGGGTTCGCTGCCTTTCATGCCACAACCCGTCTTGCGAGTCATGAATACCATCAGAAGTCACTACGAGCGTGCCTGGTGCCGCTATGGATTCCTGAACGCTTTTAACCCGCTGAAGAACTGGTATGACACCGATGTAGTTGGGATTGACCTCGGCATCAGCATGTTGATGGCGGAAAATGCCCGCACCGGATTTGTCTGGAGCACGTTTATGAAGAACCCCGAAGCGCAACGGGGAATGCAACTGGCAGGCTTCAAACCTGACCAGCCTTCCCCGGCGAAAGAAGGGTGACCCTCGGAGGCCAATCCAGATTAGGGCGCTTAAACCGAATTCGCTGCTCCACGCCTTCGCTACCTCAGTTCAATCACTGCCAGCCCCTGGGACGGTAGGGTAATGGTCAACTCGCCATTTTTGATTGGGGCAAGTTCCGGCGCCGGAAGCCGCGCCGATTGCCGCAACTCCTCGATCTGCTTCTGCGTGGGATAGCGTGGTGCCCCCATCCTTTCATAGGCCGCGTGGAAGTCTCCATGATCGTGGTCCACGCGCCAGACCGAAGCTTGTGTTCGCCTGGGGCCTTTCGTCTGCAGGGTAAGGGTTCTCGCTGATCCGGTTTGTCCCGGGGGAGCATAGTTCCATGCCGCCAGCACCAGCGTGCCATCGCTCCTGCGAGTCAGCAGAGCAGAATCGGAATCGAGTTGCAGCCTTTCGTTGCCGAGTTTGTGGAGGATCTGGAAGGCATGGAATGCGGGTTTGGCGATGGCGTCTTCCGCAATGAGTCCGTACCCGCCATAGAACGGCGTCTTCACTACGCCTTGTTCCTCGAACACGTCCGAAAAACTCCAATAGGACATCAGATCAACCATGCCATCGCATTGCCGGATCGTCTCCGCGAGCCATGGACCCATGAAAATGGAATCCGTCACATCCGGTTCATTCTTGTAGCTGGCGTTAAATTCGCTCCAGATCAGAGGCAGCCTCGGCCGGCTCGATGTGGCGATCTGCTTGTGGACCATCTCGACTGCGCGGCAGACCATCTGGTTCCGGGGAATATCCTCCTGGGAGCCGAAAACATCCTGTGCCGTGTCATTGGCATACACATGGGTCGAGACGAAGTCCACGGGAATACCGTTACTGGCACAATGCCGGATGAACGCACCTGCCCACGCCGCCTGCGCGGTTGCCGGCCCCCCTACCCGCAGCCGCGGGCTTACATTCTTGATTGCCCGGGCGGTGTGGTCATACAACTCCCAGTAGCTTGCCGGCTTGGGCTGCCCGGCCCAGAAATCGAGGTTCGGTTCGTTCCACACTTCGAAATACCACTGCGCAACCTCGGTGATTCCATAGCGATCAATTAGGTGCTGGACGAAATCGGCAATCAGCCCGTCCCAGCGGGCCCAGTCCTTCGGCGGCGAAACGTTGGGCTTGTACCAGAACGCCTGGATGGCGTCGGTCGCGGCAAGCTTCGCGGGCATGAAGCTGATCTCGACGAATGGCCGCACTCCGTTGGCCAGCAACCCGTCGTAAATCTGGTCAACGTAAGAGAAGTTGTAGAGCGGACGACCCTGGCTGTCTTCGTCGTAAACCCCAACTTCGTCATCCAGAATTGCATGAAAGCGGATGTAAGAAAACCCGGTAATCTGGTGAAGCGCGCGCAGATCGTTTCGATAACTCTCGCGCAGGCTGAGGATGGCTCGTCCCGAGCCAAACATACCCTCCCAGAAATGGGGGAAAGGATGCGGGGTGGCGTTGCCGTCCACCACAATTACTTCCGGGGCCGCGGGGCTCTGTGCGCTAACCAGCGGCGCGACCGTCAGAGAAATCATGGCGATCACGAAAACAATTTGCCGAAGCTGCAGGAACGTTTTCATAGCCGGTCGGACCGCTCCAGGGTCTGAAGTTACGCCGCATTACGGCGATACTTCGTGCGCACAGGACGAAAATGTGAGGCGGGCCTCTCCTGCAGCAGCAGTTCGGTGGCCTGCACTCTGGGATGACTGTGGAACCATCGCTGCACGATTCCCTCCTCCAGAAAGTTAAGAATCGAGAGCAGGCTCATGCCTTCATGATGGGCCATCCAGCAGCGCACAATCTCGCAGCGGCGCAGCCAGGAAGAGTAGGGGGTCGGATTGAAGTCAATCGCTTCATAAAATCCGTATCGCCCGATCCAGCGCTTCGCTTGCATGGCGCGCAGGTTCCGCAAGGCCGCCGGAGCATCCACATGCAGCGCCAGAAAGGAAGAGTACGGTGAAATGACGGGTTCAACCTCTTCCACTTTGCTGAGCGCGAGTTGGGGCACGCCAAAGGCGTAGTACTGGTAATTGCCGGAGTCGTCGGTTTTGGAAAAAGAGGACTCGGAGATGCCCCAGGGAATCCGCCTGCCCTCGAGGTAAGCCCTTTGCACCCGCACCGCAGCCACCAGAGCCCGCTCCAGCATGGTGTTCGGATAAATGTGCATCCAGATGGCGGGCATCAGATACTCAAACATCGTCCCCGTCCAGGAGAGCAGAGTAGGCCGCCCCTCTTCCAGCGCATGAGGCCGGCCCAGAACGAACCAGACCTCCTGCGGGATATCGTCTTTGGCAATGCCGATGAATGCCGCCATGCGCGCCTCCGAGGCTAGCAGGTCGTAACACGCCGGAAGCAGTTCATTCCTGTCACTGTCGAAGCCGATGGAGAGCAAACCCCTCCCCTGGTTCAGTAGCAAGGAAAAATCCATCTGGTTTGCTGTGGCGCTCGCCAGCTCGGCGATTCTCCGGAGATCGTCTATCAGCCGCGCCACCCGCAGTCGCGCATCGGGCAACAATTGAAGCAGTTGTTCGTAAACCGGGATGGAGTCTCTGGATCGGCCGGAATGCAGCGCGGTTTGCAACTGATCCGTGAGTCCATCCATGAGAGCCGGCAGGCGGGCCAGCCCAGGATCCTCCGATCGGCTTGGCAGGTTGATTTCCGGGTCATCCCTGAGCGCGGAGAATTCGGGAAGGAGCCAGGGAGCATAATCCCTGGTCACTCGCCTCATCTGGGCGATGCGGGCTTTCGCTTCATCCACCACCCACCCTGCACTTTCGTGCTGTCTTGAGAAACTTTCTGTTTTCAGGCTGTCAAAAGCGCTCTCCGGGATGGAGATCAGGGCTTGCAAGCCCTCGGGGCTCCTGAGGTCTTTGCGCAGGGCAGAGCGCTGCCGGCCAGACATGACTCGCAGCTTCCCCAGCGTGGCAAGGAAATCCTGAAATCCGGCTGTCAATTCTGTTGGCAACAGGGGACGGTTGATCAGTTCGTATGCTCCCTGCTCCAGTGTCCACAGGGAAGCCACGAAGTTCCCGTTGTCCACCGACGACACGATTGCTGGCGGCAAGGGGCGCAGGGTTGTGGTGTCATACCAGTTGAGCAGGTGGCCGCGGAAGGTCGGCAATTGCGACACCGCAGCCAAAGTGCGCAGCGTCTGTTCTGCAAACTCGGGCGTCGTCAGGTATCCGAGCCGGCAGGCGGCCTGGCGGGCGTTGAGCAGCAGTCCGAGATTGGTGGGAGAGACGCGGGGAGCAATTCTGAGAGGCTCTCCCTGCACGTTGTCTGGAATGAGCCAGTGGTTCTCTTCCGTGCTGAACTCGGCAAAGTATCGCCAGATTCTAAGCGCTTCGAGACGCAAAAACCGTTGATCCGAAGCAGGGATCTGGCTGTGCTGTGGGCGTGATGGACGGTTCAGCCAAAGCGAGAGGGGCTTGCTGAATGTCCACAGCAAAAGAATCGGCAGCGCAGCCGGTAGCGCGGCGCGGCGAAAAAACCATATCAGCAGGAACAGCCCCAGTGCAAGTACGGGAGTGCAGTCGAGATAGATGTCGAGGACTGTGCGCTTGTATCCGGCAAGCTCGGCCTGCGCTGCGGTCTCCCATTGCAGCAACTTTTGCCGCGTGATGAGACGCCGGACCATGGTCCTGGCCACGGCGTCAATGGACAACAGCGCCTGATGGGCGAGAAAGACGAGGGTCAGAAAGCCGGCGACATTGGCATCAAAAAAAGAGATCCAGGCATCTTTCACCAGGCCGCGTTTGCCCACTGCTGCCGCATGCAGCAGTTCCACGGTTAACTGGAACCAGGCGGGCAGGAACAAGATCGCCACCGTCGCCAG
>VFSW01014396.1_pt1 | contig 10931 bp, 9 predicted proteins | sample 5358111 | NCBI WGS metagenome assembly VFSW01 (sample SAMN11554181, study PRJNA540505) | mine drainage metagenome | isolation source: sediment from site ElyBrook_90M | place: USA: Ely Copper Mine, Vershire, VT | collected 2017
TTCTGCTGGGCAACGGAAGGCTGCGCCATCAACAGCAGCGCCAGCGCGAGGATCACTCGAAAACGTGAGGCGTTCATACCACGGTGCATCCCTGGATAAGGATCGCGATGGTCAATTTGACCATTTCAGGTCGTCTCGTCCAGCACGCTCCTCATAATTCGATCCGAGACCGAAGATCAGGCCCAACGGGTTCGGAAAATCTCGCGTCGGCTCACACGCAAGCGGCCTTTGTCTGCGGTCTCCAATCTGCCGGATCATTTGGCCGCAACATGGCCGGAAGGCTCGGCGAAGGACTTGATCCGCTCCTTGACGTCTCGAAGCGTCTTGAGGCTGGTTTCGATGGCCGCGGCCGGAACGCCCTGCAGCACATCGGCCGCAATGGAGTCGCGCAGGCTGTCGAGATCGTCGGCCAGCTGGCGCCCGCTCGCGGTAAGGAACAGTCGGTTGGCGCGGCGATCCCTGGGGTCGCTGCGGCGCTCGACGAGACCCTGTTCAACCAGCCGGTCGAGCAGGCGCACCAGCGAGATCGGTTGCAGTTCGAGCACATCGGCGAGGTCGACCTGGGACAACCCCTCCTGCTCGCGCAACCGGAACAGGACAATCCACTGGGCGCGCGTCGTGCCACGCCCCTTGGCGCGGTGATCAATATAATTGCGCAGAAAGCGCGAACTTTCGACAAGTTGGGTAATTAGCTGCTTTTTCAGATCGAGCGACATGCGTTCTACGACCTCTTAGATTGCTAATTGTTTAGGATTCACAAGCTATAGCGTGTTTACACATTAAGTGCACACATATTATATTTGGAATCTCTATGAAGGCTTTGAAAGACCGGCTAATTATAATTTTTTGAATCTACGGGCCGACATGAACAAATCGCGGACAACGCGTTGGATTTTGCTGCTCGTGGCCGCCGCCGGGTTGGGCTATTTCGGCTGGCAGCGATATCACGGCGGGGACCATGGGACCGCTGCAGCCAACGCACAGAAGGCTGCCCGCAACGCGGTGCGTGTCACCGTCGCTCCGGTTGAGAAAGCCGATTTTCCGGTCTATCTGACCGGCCTGGGAACCGTTCAGGCCTTCAACACGGTCGTCGTGCGCTCCCGCGTCGACGGCCAGATTGACAAGATTGCCTTCCAGGAAGGCCAGTTGGTCAGCCAGGGCGACCTGCTCGCCGAGATCGATCCCCGCCCGTACCAGGCAGCGCTCGATCAGGCCAAGGCCAAGAAGGAGCAGGACGAGGCCAATCTGGCGAATACCAATCTGGACCTTCAGCGTTATATCAAGCTCGGCGAGTTCGCGACCCGGCAACAGCTGGATACCCAGCGTTCCAGTGTCCAGCAATTGACCGCGCAGATCGCGGCCGACGCCGCGGCGATCGCCAACGCCGCAACCCAGCTCGACTATACCGCGATCAAGGCGCCGATCTCCGGTGTCGTCGGCCTGCGCCAGGTCGACATCGGCAACATCGTCAACGCCGCGACCCAGACCGGGATTGTCACGATCACCCAGATCGAGCCGATTACCGTTATTTTCACCGCGCCGGAAGAGCAACTGCCCTACATCAACGAGGCGCAGGCCGTTGCGCCACTCAAGACGATTGCGATCACGACTGACGGCAAGAAACCGCTGGCGGAAGGAACCCTTGCGGTGGTCAACAATCAGGTCGACACCACCAGCGGCACCATCCGGCTCAAGGCCGTGTTCGAGAACAAAGACCACGCATTGTGGCCGGGCCAGTCGGTTTCGACACGGCTCCTGGTGCAGACGCTCAAGGGCGCCACAGTGATTCCAGACGACGCGATCCAGCACGGCAACGAGGGCCTCTATACCTTCGTCGTCAACCAGGACAACAAGGCTGAATTGCGCAAGATCAAGGTCGGCCAGTCGATCGACGGACGATCGGTGATCGAGCAAGGTTTGTCACCCGGACAGCAGGTCATAACCTCGGGCCAGTTCAAGGTTCAGCCCGGTACCCTCGTCAGCACGGCCGTGGCGAGTTCGGATCCGGCGCAACCCAAGGTCCGGCAGGAATGAGCGAGGGGATTTCGGCACCCTTTATTCGCTACCCCATCGGCACCTCGCTGATGATGGCCGGGATCCTCTTCGTCGGCCTCGTCGCCTATCCGCTGCTGCCGGTCGCGCCGCTGCCGCAGGTGGACTTCCCCACCATCCAGATCACGACACAATTGCCGGGCGCGAGCCCCGAAACCATGGCATCGTCGGTGGCACAGCCGCTGGAGCGTCAATTCGCGCAAATCCCCGGCATCGCGCAGATGACGTCGACGAGTTATCTGGGAACAGCCGCTGTCACCATCCAGTTCGACCTCAACCGCAGCATCGACGGTGCCGCCAACGACGTCCTGGCCGCAATCAACGCCGCCGGCGGCCAGCTGCCGAAAAACCTTCCTTCACCTCCGACCTACCGCAAGGTCAACCCGGCGGATTCGCCGATCCTGCTGTTGGGGGCGACGTCGGACACGTTGCCGCTTACAACCGTAAGCGATTCCGTCGATGCCCAGCTCGCGCAGCAGATCAGCCAGATTTCCGGCGTGGCGCAGGTTATTATCGGCGGCCAGCAAAAGCCGTCGATCCGCGTCCAGGTCGATCCGGCCAAACTGGTCGCCAAGGGCCTGTCGCTCGAGGATGTGCGCAATCAGATATCGATCGTGACGGTCGACAGCCCGAAGGGCAACGTTGACGGCGAGAAGCGCGCCTTCACAATCTACGCCAACGACCAGATGCTGGATTCGAAGGATTGGAACGACGTCATCATCGCCTACCGCAATGGCGGCCCTTTACGCATTCGCGATATCGGCCAGGCAGTGACGGGACCGGAAGATGCCAAACAGGCCGCCTGGGCCAACGGCAAGCGCGGCGTGTTCCTGGTGGTGTACAAGCAGCCCGGCGCCAACGTCATCGACACCGTGGACAAGATCAAGTCGCTGCTGCCGAGGCTGGTGGCCGCCATTCCGGCCGCGATCAAGGTCGAAGTCATCAGCGATCGCACCCAGACCATTCGCGCCGCCGTCGAGGACGTTCAGTTCACGCTGCTCCTGACCATCGCGCTCGTGGTGATGGTCATCTTCATCTTCCTGCGTAATTTCTGGGCGACGGTGATTCCGGCAGTGACCGTACCGCTCGGCTTGCTCGGCGCCTGCGCGCTGATGTGGGTTTTCGGTTATACCCTCGACAACCTTTCACTGATGGCGTTGACGATCGCCGTCGGATTCGTCGTCGACGACGCCATCGTGATGCTGGAGAACATCACCCGTTACATCGAGGAAGGCGAGAGGCCCCTTGCCGCCGCCTTCAAGGGCGCCAGCGAAATCGGGTTCACGATCGTGTCGATCAGCGTTTCGCTGGTCGCCGTTCTGATTCCGCTGCTGCTCATGGGCGGCATCATCGGACGCCTGTTCCGCGAATTCGCGGTGACGCTGGCGATGACGATCTTCGTCTCGATGGTGGTGTCGCTGACGCTGACGCCGATGATGTGTTCCCGCTTCCTGCGCGCGCATGGCGAGGCCCCCAAGCACGGCCGGTTCTATCAATGGAGCGAGCGCGGTTTCGACGCCATGCTGCGCGCTTATGAGCGCGGGCTCGACGTCGCCATGCGCTGGCGGCTGACAACGCTGATCTTCTTCTTCGCGACGCTGGGATTGTCGGTCTATCTCTACATCGTCATTCCGAAAGGCTTTTTTCCACAGCAGGACATCGGCCTGATCACCGCGACATCCGAAGCCAATCAGGACGTTTCCTTTGCCGAGATGAAGCGCAGGCAGGAGGCCCTCGGCGAGATCGCGCAGGCTGACCCCGCCGTCGCCTCGGTGGCGATGGTAATCGGCGGCAACGGCAGGGCCGGCAATAACGGCAGCGTGTACATCACCCTGAAGCCGCTGAGCGAGCGCGACGCTTCCGCCCAGAAGATCATCTCCCGCCTGCGTCCCAAGCTCGAAAAGGTCGAGGGCGCCCGGCTGTATATGCAGGCGGCGCAGGACGTGCGGCTCGGTGGCCGGCCGACCCGGACGCAGTTCGAGTTCACGCTGCAGGATGCCAACCTTGACGAACTGAACGAGTGGGCGCCCAAGGTCCTGGCGAAAATGAAGACGCTGCCGGAGCTGCGCGACGTCGCCACGGACCAGCAGGCGGAAGGAACGACGCTCCAGCTCAAGATCAATCGCGACACCGCGTCGCGCTACGGCATCCAGCCGCAATTGATCGACGACACGCTATACGACGCATTCGGACAGCGGCAGGTGACCCAGTATTTCACGCAGCTCAACAGCTACCACGTGATCCTGGAGATCCTGCCCGAGTTGCAGGGCAACCTCGACACGCTCGACAAGCTCTATATCAAATCGCCGACCACCGGCGACCAGGTGCCGTTGTCGGCATTTGCAACCTGGACCAGCGTGCCGGTCCGCCCTCTCTCGATCAGCCACCAGGGCCAGTTTCCGGCCATTACGATCAGCTTCAACCTCGCGCAGAACGCTGCTCTCGGACAAGCGACCGAGGCCGTGCAAAGGGCGATGGCCGATCTCGGCACGCCTGCGACGCTCAGTTCGAGCTTCCAGGGAACCGCGCAGGCGTTCCAGCAGTCGCTCGGCACCGTGCCGCTCCTGATCATGGCGGCGCTCGTGGTCGTGTATCTGATCCTCGGTATTCTCTACGAGAGCTACATTCACCCGCTGACCATTCTATCGACGCTTCCCTCGGCAGGTGTCGGGGCGCTCGCGATCCTGATGGCGTTCGGGTACGATTTCAGCCTGATCGCGTTGATCGGCATCATCCTCCTGATCGGCATCGTCAAGAAGAACGGCATCATGATGGTCGACTTCGCGATCTCGGCCGAGCGCGACGAACATTTGACCCCGGAGCAATCGATCAGGAAGGCTGCCCTGCTGCGATTCCGTCCGATCATGATGACGACGATGGCAGCCCTGCTCGGCGGTGTGCCGCTGATGCTGGGAACGGGTACCGGATCGGAGATCCGCCAGCCGCTCGGCTACGCGATGGTCGGCGGCCTGTTCGTCAGCCAGGCGCTCACCTTGTTCACGACCCCCGTCGTTTATCTCTATCTCGACAAGCTTTCGGTGGCTTTTTCGCGCTGGGGACGCTCGAAGGATGACGACGACGATCATCTCGCAGAGCACGGCGCGGTCAAGCAAGCAGCCGAGTGACTTGACTTTGGTGGCCGGCCCGCCGCATCCGCCAGGCGCAAGTAGCGCCGGCGCCCACGCCATCGCCATCAGGCAGCACCTCCACGCCTTCTCCGGCCCCTCCGGGTTGGGCCGCGCGCTGCGGCAGCACCAGCCGCGACGCCCCGCTCGAATGCTCCATTGAACAGAACGCGGTCCTCACCAAGACCGGACAAGTGGTCGTCCTTGTCGTCATTCGCGTTCCCGGCGACACCCGCGCGCCGCTCGCTTTCGTTCAGCTGCCCCTCGGAATCAATCTGCAGACCGGCGCAAAATTCCAGGTCGATGACGGCAAGGCAATCGACCTGCCGATCCAGGCCTGCGAAAACAGGGGCTGCTACGCGAGCACTTCCGTCATGCCAGAATTTCTGGCCGCCCTCAAATCCGGAAAGCAGTTGAAGGTGCTGTTCCAGGACCTCGCCAAGGAAACCATCACGATTCCGATGCCGCTCAACGACTTCGCCGCGGCTTATGACAAGATAAAATAGCTGGAGGAGATCGTGGGCGCCTGCCCGCGTGGTCTTGACCGTGGGCATCATGGCAACGCCGGCGACATCAGGCGGTGCCAAGATAAGCCTTCTGTACCTGCGGATCGTTGGCGAGATCGGCTGCGGTACCCGACAAGACGCTTCTGCCGACCTGCAGGACGGTCGCGAAATCCGAAACTTCGAGCGCGAGCTCGACGGATTGCTCGGCGAGCAGGATGGTCAGCCCCTCCCGATGCAGCCGGCCGAAGGTCTCGTACATCGTCTCCACCACCGCCGGCGCCAGGCCCAGCGAGGGCTCGTCCAGCATCAGGAGTTTGGGGTCGCTCATCAGGGCACGACCGACCGCCAGCATCTGCCGCTCGCCGCCGGACATGGTGCCGGCGCGCTGGCTGCGCCGCTCTGCGAGTTTTGGAAAGATCTCGTAGACGCGGTCAAGCAATGTCGCCGCGCGGGCCTTGTCGCGCAGCGGGGTCGCTCCCAGCCTGAGGTTGTTCTCGACGCTTTGTTGCACGAACAGCCGCCAGCCTTCCGGCGACAAGGCAAGGCCCTTGCGCACGATCGAAAACGCGCTTCCGCCGCCGATCTCCTGCCCACGAAATCGGATTCTACCGGAGTGTACCGGGATCAGGCCGGCGATGGCATTGAGAACGGTGGTCTTGCCGCCGCCATTGGAGCCGAGCAGCGCGACCACGCTGCCCTCGGGCACATCGAGCGAAACGTCGGAGACGCCGATCAGGTCGCCATAGCGAACTTCCAGATGCTCGATCTTGAGCAAGGGGACGGTCATGTCGCCGGTCCGCCCATCAGCTCGATCGGGGTGCGAGCCGCGGCGGCCTTGGCGGCGCGCTTGCCCAGATAGGCTTCGATCACGGCCGGGTTGCCCGTGACCTCGCGCGGGCTGCCGCGCGCGATCTCGCGGCCCTGATGAAACACCACCACACGGGTCGCGAGCGACATGATCACTTCCATGATGTGCTCGACGATGACGAGCGTAATGCCGGAACGATGGATGTCGCGCACGAGATCGATGGCGAGCTGCACTTCGCGCTGGGTGAGGCCTGCCATCGCCTCGTCGAGCAGAAGAACCTTGGGCCCGGTCGCCAGCGCGCGCGCGATTTCGAGCCGTTTGCGGCCGGGCGTGCCCAGCGACCGCGCCGGCACTTCCGCGAGCCTTCCCATGCCGACACGCTCCAGCACGGCGCGCGCGCTCCTCTCGGCCTCGGACCTGCGGGATGTGCGAAGAAACGCGCCGATCATCACGTTCTCCAGCACCGACATGCCCTCGAAGGTCTGTGGCACCTGGAAGGTGCGCGCAAGCCCGATCTCTGCGCGGGCCTCGGGCGCCAGATTGGTGATGTCGCGGCCTTCGAACAGCACCTTTCCGGATGTCGACAACAGGTCGCCGGTCAGACAATTGAAGAACGTGGATTTGCCGGCGCCGTTCGGTCCGATCAGGCCGAGAATGTCGCCCTGCTCCAGCGTTACCGAGGCCGCATCGACGGCCTTGAAACTGCCGAAGGCCTTGGTGACCTCGCGGGCTTCAAGGAGCATGCTCAAGCTCCCCTCGCCGCTTCGGCTTCCGGCATCTTGTTGTTTCGTTTCGCCCAAACGCGATTGATCAGCGTCAGAATGCCCCCGGGCTGAAACCGCGCGATCAGCACGATGATCGCACCATAGAGCACAAAGGTCAGGCCGGCGCCTCTTCCCCCCAGCAGATTGTTGGAAATCTCCTCCAGCGGCACCAGGATCGCGGCGCCCACCAGCGGCCCGAACAACAGTCCGGCGCCGCCGAGCGCGGCCATGATCAATATCTTGACAGAGATCAGGAGGCCAAGCCCGGACTCCGGATCGACAAATCCAAACATCATTGCATAGAGCGCGCCGGCGACGCTGGTCAGGCCTGCGCTCAGCATGAAGGCGTAGAGCTTGGTTCGGCTTGCGGGAGCCCCCAGCGAACGCGCCGCACGCTCGGAGTCGCGGATGGCGCGAAGGTAAAATCCCATCCGGCTATTGGCCATCCACCAGGTGATGCCAAGCGTCAGCACAAGGATCGTCAGGAACAGGTAGTAATACGGCAACGCCGATATGAACGAGAGATCGAACACGTTGCGGGGCACCGTCGGCCCGCTCAGCCCGACAGCTGCGCCGAGATAGTCGGTGTTGGTGACGATCAACCTGACGAGTTCGGCTACCGCGATCGTGGCCATGCTGAAATAGTGGCCCGACAGCCGCAGCGTCGGCACGCCGACGACGGCCGATATCGCAACGCTCGCGACGACCCCGACGGGAATGCCCACCAGCGGCGACCATGCGAAATGCGCGTAAGCGCCCATCGCGGCATAGGCGCCGCAACCGAAGAACACCACATGCCCCACCGAGACCTGGCCGGCATAACCGCCGACGATGTTCCAGGCCGATGCCGCGATCGCATAAAGCAGCACCAGCGCGCCGAGCCGCTGCTGGAACGGGGTCGAGAGCACCAGCGGATAGGCGACGACCAGCGCCAGTGCCACGGAAAGCCAGAGCAGACGCCGCATCACATCTTGCCCATCAGGCCCTGCGGCCGGAACCAGAGGAAACCGAGGAACAGGGCATACACGACCATGTCCTTGTAGACGGCACCGATCAGATACGCCGACAGGGACTCGATCACTCCGATCAGGAGTCCCGCCACCAGCGCGCCGGGCACGCTGCCAAATCCGCCCAGCGACACCGTGACGAAGGCGACGATGCCCAAGGTCTCGCCGACGGTCGGCACGATGTAGAAGAAAGTCGCGATCAGCGCGCCGGCAATACCGGTTGCTCCCGCGGCGATCGCCCAGGCGATCGCCTGCATGCTATCGGGGCGGATGCCCATCAGCTGCGCGGCGGTGGCATCCTCCGCGACCGCCAGCATTTTCGATCCCAGCGAAGAACGCGTCAGAAGAAGATGCAAACCAAACGTCACCAGCAATGCGACCACGCCGGCCAGCAGACGCGAGGCCTGGATTCGCAAGCCGGCGACATCGAACGTGCCGCCGACGAGATTTTCAGGCAATGACAGGAAGTTTGCGCCGAACCACCAGAATACCGAATAGCGCAGCAACAGCGCGAGTCCGAACGTGCCGAGGATCTGGGCCAGCATCGGCCCTTTCATGATGTCGCGGATCAGGCCGAAATAGACGATGACCCCAAGCGTCGCGAGCACCAGCGCGGCCAGCGGCGCGCCCGCCCACGGTCCCGCGCCGAACAGCGTCCAGACCACGAAGGCGACGTACATGCCGAGCATCACGAAATCGCCGTGGGCGAAGTTCACGATGTTCATCATGCCCCAGACCAGCGTGAGGCCGGAGGAAAACAACGCATAGACGGCGCCCAGCAGAAGGCCACCGACGATCACCTGAACGAGGATGGAGGACATGCCGGCGGAAGGTCTTGTGGGTTAATTCTCGATTCTTATGCGAAAGGACAAAATCGGAGCGGGTCTTCTGCCCGCCCCCGATATCTCACCAGCCTTTGTAGGGAAGCACCGGTGATTTCGCGGCGCTGGCCTTCGGCCAGACCGCGACATAATTCTCGCCATCCTGCAACTGAATGATGAGGCCGGCCGCAAGCACGTTCTGGCCCTTGTCGTCGAACTTGACGCCCTTGTAGCCCATCATCAGCTGATCGGGCTTGAGGTCGGTGGCCTTCAGCGCCGCCTGGATCCTGGCAGGCTCGGTCGAACCTGCGCGATCGACGGCTTCACAGAGCACGAAGAACGCCTGCATCGCTCGTGCGGCGGTATCGTCCAAATCGTCACCGCTTTTCTTCTTGTACATCTCGGCGATCAGGGCGGTCGGCGAACCGGGCGGGCCGACGCTCCAGGACGATCGGTTGAAGGCGCCTTGCGAGATCTTGCCGACCGCCTTGATGAAAGACGGATCGGAATAGCCGGAATCGTCGGCGATGATCATCGGCGGCTTGTAGTCGAGCGACTGCATGGTCTTCTGGTAGAGTATTGCATCCGACGTGTAGCTAATCATGATCACGACGTCGGGCTTCTTCTCCTTGAGCTGCAAGACCTGGCTCTGCACGTCGGTCGCATTGGAAGTGTAGGCGATATCGAGCGCGATGGTCTGGCCCCTCTCCTTGAACACGCTTGCGATCACGCTCGCGACCGAGCTGCCGTATTCCGTGGTGTCATGGACGATCGCAATGGTGTCGGTCTTGGCGCCCGCTGCCTTCATATCGGCAAGGAACTCGTAAAAGATCCTGGCGAAGTCGGCTGCGACCGGCGTGACGCGAAAGAACCACTTGAAGCCGCGCTCGGTCAGGTTGGCAGCGACCGATTCTCCGTTGACGAAGGGAATGCCGTATTTCTCGGCGATCGCGCTTGCCGTCAGCGTGACGCCCGACTGATAGGCGCCGGTGATCGCCACCACCTTCTCTTCAGTGATCAACCGCAGGGTCTGGTTCTGTCCGGTGGCCGGACTGCCCTGGTTGTCGGCGAATTCCACCTCGACCTTGGCACCGCCGAGCCCTGCGAGCCCCGCATTCTTCGCCAGCGGAAAATTGCCGAACTCCGGGTGCGCATTGTTGATGATATCCATCGCGACTTCGATCGCGGCCTTGGCATGGACGCCGGCGCTGGCAGAGCCGCCGCTGAGCGGAAATACCGCGCCGATCTTGACGGTCTTTTCCTGCGAAAACGCATTGCCCGCCGCCAAAACGAAAATCGACGCGGCGCAAAGCAGCCCGAGAATATGCCGAAATCTCATGTCTGAACGTCTCCGAGGCTCCACCCGATGCCAGGTTCTTTAACGAGGGGTTCTGCGAGGCGGTGTGGCCGGCACTTCCGTTGTTTTCTTGCCTTGCTTTCTTGCCTTGTTTTCTTGGCCTTTTCAGCATTGCATGCCGAATTGGCAGGGGCAAGTTTGCGCCCTGCCCGCGTGCCCGCAGCCAACCCAACCGAACGAATGCAGCGTGTCGATCACTGCCCTTCGGTTCGCCGACGCGCGAAGCCTTGAGGGGGCTGCTCATCCGAGCTGCGTCGCGCCGGCGCGATTTCGATGCGCCAGGGTATCGACTGCGAACGAGGGCCAAATCTCAGGGATAGCCAAGCCGCGCTGGCGAAGCTGCATCGTCTCGTGCTTGCCAAGGCCCGGGCTGAACAGTAGAAGGGCTCATCCCTGAAGGGATCGGCATCCCTTCCAGGCATGCTGCAGGATATATCAGTAATATATTGATTTTGCTTAAGCTTTGGGGAATGGTGTAACGGTAGCACAAC
>VFSW01014397.1_pt1 | contig 10931 bp, 9 predicted proteins | sample 5358111 | NCBI WGS metagenome assembly VFSW01 (sample SAMN11554181, study PRJNA540505) | mine drainage metagenome | isolation source: sediment from site ElyBrook_90M | place: USA: Ely Copper Mine, Vershire, VT | collected 2017
GCCATTGGTTTTGAAAAAGCCGGCGTGTTTCGCAAGGGGCGACCCGCCATCTGCGCCGATCCTGATCCCCCCGCCGCCATCGCCGAGGTGGCTCGCACCGTGGGTGCCCCCCTGCTACAGATCCATCGGGACTTTTCCTGTCAGGTTGCCGCAGACCATTGGTCCTTTACCTTGGGGAAGCGGACCTGGGAGGGCTTGCCCCTGCTGAGGCTGTCCGGCACGTTCCAGTACCGCAATGCGGCAGCAGCCATGGCCGCGCTGGTGAGCCTGGAGGCGCGCCTTCCGGTGCCGCCGGCCGCTTTGCGTCAGGGCTTGCAGTCTGCGACTTTGCCGGGTCGTTTTCAGCAAGTGTCCCAGACACCGCAGGTGATTTTGGATGTGGCGCACAATCCCCATGCGGCCGCTGAGTTGGCTTCCAGTTTACGGACCATGCCTTGCACCGGAAAAACCTGGGCAGTGTTTGGGATGCTGCACGACAAGGATATTGCGGGGGTGGTTGCTGTCATGGACCCGTTGGTGGACGAATGGTGTGTGGCGGGCATCACCGAACGGCGGGGTGCGACCTTGCAGGAACTACAGGGGGTGCTGAGGGCAGTACACGGGGGCGTCAGAGGCTTTGCTTCACTGGAAGCGGCGTATCAGGGGGCGCTCCACCTGGCGCAGGCGGAAGACCGGATCGTGGTGTTTGGATCGTTTATTACGGTGGGGGCTGTGATTAGCCTGTTTGCACCGCTTTCCTGACGCACCGTTCAAGGGCGTTGAAGTACTCGTTAGCCAACTCGGAAGGCTGGAGAAACTTAAAGCGGTTGTCCTGACCCGAGATGATCTTGATAAACCCCCGGGTACGCAGCTCTTTCAGACGACCATGTAACGTGGCGGGGGAAGCGAGATCCGTCATTTCAAGAATGTTGCTGACGGTGAGCTTTTGGTCATTTTGGCGACTCAACCCAACGGCCATCAGAATTTCAATCTGGACGGAATCGAGTCCCTTGAAGGCAGGCTGGGCATTCACTACTTCGGCAAGCTGGTGATATTTAAACAGCGCTTTCATGGAAGGTTCCAATTATTAATTGCGAAATTCTATTCCAGAAATCACATGCAGTGGCAGGAGTTGTAACAATATTAAGTTATAGCAACGATAACTTAGTCAGATGAAAATGGACTCAATCCCGGGTTTTTGTCAGTTTGAGGTGCTGCGCCGCTCCGGCCGCCGCTGTCCGTGTTTCAACCCCCAGTTTTTCGAAAATGTGCTCCATGTGTTTGGCTACCGTGCGCGGGCTCATGCCGAGGATATCGGCGATGTCGCGGTTGGTCTTGCCGCGCGCGACCCAGAGGAGCACTTCGCTTTCGCGCGCGGTGAGCTTGGGAAGGTTCCAACCAGTCGGGGTCTGAGGTCCGCCACGGCTTAGCGCGTAAACGGTAATGGCCTGCTCGGCTTCGGTGATGCGGCGTGCATGGAGAATGCCGGACTTCATGTCGATATGGTGTTCTGCAATCGTCGTGACGCGGAGTGTCTCGAGCTTGGCATGAAGTGGATGCGCCTCTGCCGCTTCGACCTCGGGCGCAACCTGTTCCAGCAGTGCGCGCGCTGCTTCGTTACGCCACACCAGTTGCCCGTGCGAATCTATTGCCAGCATGGCCATGTCTGTCGCATTGACGGCCTCGCGTGTCGCACGCGCCAGCCGGGCTACCCGAGTATGAGCCTGCAGGCGCGCAATGACGACGGACGGCGATACCGGTTTGGTCACGTAGTCATTGCCGCCCACTTCAAAACCATGCACGATATGCTCGGTTTCACCCAGGCCGGTCATGAAGATTACCGGCAGATCCTCATGCAGGGCGCGGATGCGCTTGCAGGTTTCGAAGCCGTCCATGCCGGGCATCAGGACGTCCAGCAGGATGGCGCCAGGGGCAGATGGTTGCCGAGATGTATCAGTGCGTGTTCTCCACTGAGCGCCGTGTGGACATGAAACCCGGCCGCGCTCAACTCACGGGAGAGCAGCGCGATGGCATCCTGGCTGTCATCGATCAGTAATACGTCGCAAGGGTCTTCAACTGAGGGCATGTTCGTGCAAGGCATTGACAAGTCGTTCGTTGAGGGCGGCGCGATCTTCATCCACCAGGGGCATCAAGCGGGCAATCCACAGGACGTGTTTGGGGTGCTCCTTGCCCAACTCTTCCAGGCGTGCACGCAGCGCGCGCTGGAAACCGCCGGCGGACAATTCCAGCAACTCGCGCAGAACCTCTTCCGGTGGCGGTACGAGTGCTGCCACAGGGGGATGCTCTGCCGATTCTCGAATCCATTGTAGACCGGACAGGAGTCGGATGTTTTCCAGCAGATCGGCTTCCATGACCGGTTTTGTGACGAATCCATTGCAGCCATTGAGCAGGCGCGCCCGTTCGGTGTGTTCATGCGCGTTGGCAGACACCATGATGATGACAAGATCGCGATGACCGCGTTCACGCAACTGCTGGCACACGATCCACCCAGTCGTGTCCTTGAGGCCGATGTCGAGAAGCACCAGCGCAGGGAGTTGGCGCTCGACCTCGGCCAGGCATTCTGCACCGTTGTCCACTTCGACCACCTCGAAGCCCAACGGCCATAGCATCTCGCGCAGCACGGCGCGGTGCGCAGGCTCATCATCGACGATCAGAACGCGCAGACGGTTGCCCACATAGCCAATGATCGGGGCGTGCGTCACAGCCGCAGTGGCTGGCAAGGCGGGCAGGTAGAGGCGCACAGCAAAGCAACTGCCTTTGCCGCGCTGGCTGCGCAGCTGGATGTCCCCTCCCATGAGATCGACCAACAAACGGGTAATCGTCAGGCCCAATCCTGTGCCCTCGGCCCCAACGCGTCCGGCGGCACGCTCAAAAGGTTGGAAGATGCGCTCGTGATCCACAGCATCGATTCCCACGCCCGTGTCTTCTACTTCGATATGTGCAATTTCGCGCTGATAGCGCACGCGCAGGCTGACACTGCCACTTTCAGTAAATTTGATGGCGTTGCTGAGCAGGTTAATGAGAATCTGGCGCAGGCGCTTTGGATCGGCGTGCACCAAAAGCGCCTGGATGTTTTCCGGTTCGTAGTGAAACGTCAGGCCGTTGGCCTCGGCCTGCGGTTTGAACATCTTGACGATTTGGGTGATGAACTCAAAGAGGGCCACTGTCTCTTGTTCCAGGCGCAACTTGCCCGCTTCGATGCGCGAGAGTTCCAACAGACCATCAACCAGGCTGGCAAGGTGCTCTCCGCTACGGTGAATCGTACCCACAGCATCGCGTTGTTGGATTTCCAGGGTGACCTGGCGCAGCAGGACTTGTGAATAACCGAGAATAGTGTTGAGCGGCGAGCGCATTTCATGGCTCATACCGATGATAAACCGGCTCTTGGCAATGTTGGCGCTCTCGGCAATTTCCTTGGCGCGTTGCAAGGCTGCATCAGTTTGGCGATGTGCGTCGATTTCCTTCTGCAACAACTGGTTCTGGCGGTCCGATTCTTCCTGTGCCAGGTGACGATTTTCGTTGGTCAGCACCAGCCACCATGCGGCAATGGCAGTGAGAATCAGGAGCCCGGCAAAGACTTTCCAGAACAGCATATCCAGATTTTCGACAGTCCACCCCGTTTGCCATCCCAGACGCAGATGCTCCTGGGCATACAACAACCACAGCATGGCGCTGAACACAGACACCATTCCCGCGAGTACCAGCACATATTGGCCAACACGCCTCACTACTGCCGGAGTGACGAGCTTGGGTCGCATGGGTGCCAACAGGCTTGCCAGTTGTTCGTGCGCACGCGAGTCGGACTTGCAACGATCGTTGCAACGCGCATCCAGAGTGCAGCATAGCGAACAGATCGGGCCGCCATAGGCCGGGCAGAGTGCCATGTCGTCCGCCTCAAACTTGTTGCGGCAAACGGTGCAGCGCATGGTGCGGTGACGCACTCCAAAATTTACCGGCGTACGCGCAATGGCATAGCGGTGGCGAGTGGCCCATCCAATTATCGGTGCGGCCAGTAGCGCGATGACCAATGCCATGCCCGCGGAAGCCGGGCGCACTGCTTCACCAAATGCACCACTGTAGGCCGCTACGGACACTACCGATGCCAGCAGCATGGCGCCCACGCCGGCCGGGTTGATGTCGTACAGATAGGCGCGACGAAATTCGATTTGGGGTGGCGACAGCCCCAACGGCTTGCTGATGACCAGGTCAGCGACGACCGCACCAACCCAGGCTACTGCAAGATGCGCGTACATACCCAACACTTGTTCGATAGCTTCAAATACGCCAATGACCATGAGCAGGATGGCGATCAGCACATTAAAAACCAGCCACACCACGCGTCCCGGGTGGCGATGGGTGAGACGGGCAAAGAAGTTGGACCAGGCCAGAGAACCCGCATAGGCATTGGTGACGTTGATCTTGATTTGCGACACGATCACGAACAGGCCGGTCAGAAAAATCGCCATTACTCCCGGACCCACCACCTCGCGAAAGCCGGCAAGATACATTTGAGTTGGCTCCAGTGCAGCAGAGAGGGGCATTTCGTTCTGCAGGACCAGGAAGGCCAGAAAAGCACCCCCCACCATTTTGGCGGCACCCAGGATGATCCAGCCCGGCCCGGCGATGATCACCGCCAGCCACCAGCGCAGCTTGCGGCCCGGCTCGGGCTCCGGCATGAAACGCAGGAAGTCGACTTGTTCGCCAATTTGGGCAATCAACGCAGCGGCCACAGTTGCGGCCGAACCGAAAGCTTTCCATGAGAAATCCTCACTACCCGCGCTGCGTCCATTGAGCGAAGCGAATGCGATGAAGGAGGAAGGATCCTTGATGGCAATCATTACATACGGCAGGGCCAGCAGCAAAAGCCACAGGGGCTGCGTCCAGATTTGCAGACGGCTGATCATGGTGACGCCATAGGTTACGAGCGGAATGATCAGCAGCGCGCTGATCACGTAGCCCGCCGAGCGGGGCATGCCAAACCAAAGTTCCAGAGCCTGCGCCATGATGGCCGCTTCAATGGCAAAGAAGATAAAGGTAAAGCTGGCGTAGATCAGGGAAGTGATCGTTGAGCCCAGGTAACCAAAACCGGCACCCCGAGCCAGCAGGTCCATATCCAGCCCGTGGCGCGCGGCGCGGTAGGCTATGGGCAGCCCCGTGAGGAAGATTACCGTACTGACCACACCGATGGCCCACATGGCGTTGGTGAAGCCATAACTGAGCGTGATGGCAGCGCCAATCGCCTCCAATGCAAGGAACGAGACGGCGCCAAATGCGGTATTTGCCACGCGAAATGCGCTCCACTTTCTAAAGCTACGGGGAGTAAAGCGCAGCGCATAGTCTTCCAGCGTCTCATTTGCCACCCAGCGGTTGTAATCTCGCCGAATTTTGATGATGCGCTGGACAGGTGGATGTCGAGTGACTGCCTGGTCCAAGAACAGGTCCCCACGAATAGTCTGACAAAAGCGGTTGCACGCAAACGGCTAGCCCGGTTGCGTGATGGTTGGTCACGACATTATAGGCAGCCCGTGAGGACAGCGGAGTACGTCAGACAACGTATTTCGCATTGCGACCCCCGCCCGGAAAATGTGTCTCAACAACGAAGCAACAGCGGCAAGATTCCAGACACCAGCGCTTATCAGGAGAAACGATCATGAGTTACAAAGATTTACAGAACCTCAATTCCATCTATCGCCGCCGCCTCTTGCAAGGCTTGGGTGCATTGCCACTCATGAGCCTTGCCGATCTGGTGCGTGCGGCCAACCTGCCGACGTCGCAAGTCAACACAACCAAGCTGGCCGTGACCGATACCGAGGTCACTGTGGGTCAGTTGCATTCGGCCACCGGAACCATGGCGATCTCCGAAACGGGATCGATCCAGGCAGAGCAACTTGCCATTGATCAGATCAATGCGTTGGGGGGTGTGCTCGGACGCACAATCAAGGTGATCAAGGAAGACGGCGCTTCTGATTGGCCCACTTTTGCCGAGAAAGCGAAGAAACTGCTGGTCAACGACCGGGTCGCAGCCGTCTTCGGATGCTGGACTTCGGCCTCGCGCAAGGCTGTGCTGCCGATCTTCGAGAAGGAAAATGGGATGCTCTATTACCCCACCTTCTACGAGGGCCTGGAGCAATCGAAGAACGTGATCTACACCGGGCAGGAAGCCACCCAGCAGATTCTGTGGGGGCTTGATTGGGCCAACAAGGAAAAGAACGCCAAATCATTCTTCCTGATCGGCTCGGATTACATCTGGCCGCGCACCTCCAACAAGATTGCCCGTAAACACATTGAGGGCCATCTCAATGGCAAGGTGGTGGGCGAGGAGTATTACCCGCTCGGCCACACCAACTTTAACTCCCTCATCAACAAGATCAAGATTGCCAAGCCCGACTGCATCTACGCCATCGTGGTGGGCGGCTCCAATGTGGCTTTTTACAAGCAGCTCAAAGCTGCCGGCATCACTGCCGCAAAACAGTTTTTGCTGACTATCTCGGTGACTGAGGACGAGCTCCTGGGCATCGGCGGCGAGAACGCCGAAGGCTTCTACGCCTGCATGAAATATTTCCAGTCACTGGATAACGCCAACAACAAGAAATTCGTGGCGGCCTTCAAGGCAAAGTACGGGCAGAAGTCGGTGATCGGCGACGTGACGCAGGCCGCGTACCTGGGCCCCTGGCTGTGGAAAGCCGCGGTGGAGAAGGCCAGCAGCTTTGACGTGGACAAGATCGCGGCCGCTTCGCCGGGTATTGAGTTGAAGACCGCGCCCGAAGGCTACGTGAAGATTGACGCCAATCACCACCTGTGGAGCCGCGCGCGCATCGGTCAGATCCAGTTGGACGGTCAGTTCAAGGTGGTGGCGGAGTCGCCCGAACTGATCAAACCCAATCCGTTCCCCGTGGGTTACCAATAAGCCGCAGCAAGGAGGTTTGCCATGTCACTTTCGGATATGCTCAACATCGCTTTAATGCAAGGCTTTGCAGGCTTGAGCCTGTTTGCCGTGCTGCTGCTGATGGGGCTGGGGCTCGCGATCATATTCGGCCAGATGGGCGTGATCAACATGGCACACGGTGAGTTCATGACCATTGGGGCCTACACCATCTACCTGTTTTCGTGGCTCACCGAAAACTACTTCCCGGGGTTTACCCAAACCTACTTTATCTTCGCCATCGGGGCCGCATTTTGCATCGCGTTTGCTTTCGGCTGGTTGGTGGAATGGGTGTTAATTCGTCATCTCTACAAACGCCCATTGGACACGCTGCTTGCCACCTGGGGTTTGTCGCTTGGCATGCAGCAGGTGTTTCGGTCCACTTTTGGCCCCAAGGAAGTGAGCCCAACACTCCCCGAGTGGTTGATGGGATCGTGGTCTCCCCATGAAGGCCTGGATATTCCAATCAACGGCATGTTCGTGCTTGGCTTGACCGCGATCGTTACCGCGGCGATCCTGCTGGCCTTGTATAAATCACGCTGGGGATTGCGTGTGCGGGCGACGGTCGCCAACCGCGTTATGGCAAATGCGGTGGGCATCAACACGAAGAAAACGGATCGTTTGACCTTTGCCATCGGTTGCGGCATCGCTGGTGTTGCAGGCGCAGCATTTACCACGATTGGTTCCACCGGCCCCACCAGCGGGTCGCTCTATATCGTGGATGCTTTCCTTGTGGTGACTTTTGGCGGCGCAGCCAATTTGCTCGGGACTGTGGTTTCGGCTTTCAGCATTGCACAGACGCAGTCGATCAGCGAGTTTTTCCTGACAGGTTCCATGGCGCGCGTGCTGACGCTGCTCACCATCGTGACGATCCTGATGATCCGTCCACAGGGATTGTTTGCCTCGAAAATTCGCCGCTGATGGCTTGGCCCTTGCCTAGGAGAGACGCATGAACAAGATCAAGACCTGGATGGGCCAACGCGGACTGGGATCGGTTCTTATGCTGGCCGTCGTTCTGCTGGTGGTATTTCCGCTGAGCATGGATATCTTCCGGCTAAATCTGGTGGGCAAGTACCTCACTTACGGGTTCGTTGCCATCGGTCTTGTGATGGTGTGGGGCTACGGCGGAGTGCTCAGCCTGGGGCAGGGGGTGTTTTTCGGGCTGGGCGGCTACGCCATGGCGATGTTCCTCAAGCTGGAGGCCTCCGACCCCATCAGCACCAAAATTCAGTCCACCCCTGGCATTCCGGATTTCATGGACTGGAACCAGATCACGGCGCTGCCCTTTTGGTGGCAGCCCTTCCATAGCCTTGCCTTTACCCTGCTGGCCGTGATTGCGATACCTACGGGACTGGCCTTTCTCATCAGCTTTCCCATGTTCAAGCGGCGTGTGGCCGGCGTGTATTTTGCCATCATGACCCAAGCGGTGGCGCTGATCCTGTCGGTGCTTATCATCGGGCAGCAGGGCTATACCGGCGGGGTTAACGGCATCACCGACCTCAAGACGATGCTGGGCTGGGACATTCGCACGGACAGCGCCAGGTACCTCCTGTATTTCCTCAACGCAGCCTTGCTGTTGGGGTGCATTTTGGGATGCATCTGGATCCAGAAGAGCAAGCTTGGCACCTTGCTTCACGCCATGCGTGACAAGGAAGACCGCGTGCGCTTTTCCGGTTATGACGTGTCCATGTTCAAGGTGTTTGCCTTCTGTCTGTCTGCCCTGCTTTCCGGTATCGGCGGGGCCATGTTCACGTTGCAGGTGGGGTTTATGTCGCCCAGCTTTGTGGGCATTGTGCCCTCCATTGAAATGGTGATCTACGCGGCAGTGGGCGGGCGTATGTCTCTGGTGGGTGCCGTATACGGCACCCTGCTGGTGAATTTTGGCCGGACCTATTTTTCCGAAGCGTTCCCCGACCTGTGGCTGTTCCTCATGGCTGCACTCTATATCGGAGTGGTCATGGCCTTCCCCAACGGGTTGGCTGGCGTCTATGAAAGCCACGTCAAGCCCTGGATTGCGCGCCGACGTGCCCTCATGGCCAGGAAACCGCTGGGCACGGCGTCGACCGCCATCGGCATTGTTAACGGGAGAGAAGCATGAGCGAAACCGACTTCGTTCTCGCGGTGGAAGACCTGACGGTGTCCTTTGACGGATTCAAGGCTATTGATGCACTGAACCTTTACGTGGAAAAAGACGAACTGCGCGTGGTGATCGGCCCCAACGGGGCAGGCAAGACCACGCTGCTCGACCTGATATGCGGCAAAACCCGGGCGAGTGCGGGCAGCATCAAATTCAAGAACGAAGAAATGACCAAGCTGCCCGAATACAAAATCGTACGCGCCGGCATCGGTCGGAAATTCCAGACCCCGTCCATCTATGAAAATCTCAGCGTGTTCCAGAATCTGGAAGTGTCCTATCCGCGCGGGCGCGGGGTGTTTGGCGCACTTCGGTTCGTGTGCGATGCCGAGGTGCGGGGGCGCGTGGAGGAGGTGGCTGCCGAGATTGGTCTGCTTGACCGACTCGAGACCGACGCAGGCCTGCTCTCGCACGGCGAGAAACAGTGGCTGGAGATCGGCATGTTGCTGATGCAGGACCCGGAGCTGTTGATGCTGGATGAACCGATTGCCGGAATGAGCGTGCGCGAGCGCGAGTTGACTGCCGAATTGCTGGAACGCATCTGCAAAAACCGCTCGATGATCGTGATTGATCATGACATGGAATTCGTCAAGAAAATCGCCCACAAGGTCACTGTGATGCATCAAGGAAAGATTCTTGCCGAAGGTTCCATGGAAAAGGTGCAGAACGATCCCATGGTCATCGATGTGTATCTGGGACATTGATGTAATCAAGGAGCATGACGATGCTGAATGTATCCAACGTGTTCGTGAACTACGGCCAAAGCGAAGCCCTGCATGGCATCTCGTTTTCAGCGGCCAGGAATGAAACGGTGGCCATCATGGGCCGCAATGGCATGGGCAAGACCACGCTGTTCAAATCCCTGATCGGTGTGCTGCCCATCAAGAGCGGCACCATTGAAGTGGCAGGCAATGACGTGTCCAGGGATGAAAGTTATTCCCGAGTTTTTAAAGGGATCGCGTATGTGCCCCAGGGCCGTATGATTTTCCCCACCCTGACAGTGGAGGAAAATATTCAAACTGGTCTTGAGAATTCCAAAATCAGGAAAATCCCGGAAGATATTTATGCGCTCTTTCCGGTGCTGTTTGACATGCGCCGTCGCAAGGGGGGCAACCTTTCCGGTGGACAGCAGCAACAACTGGCCATTGCGCGCGCCCTGGTCACCAATCCCAAAGTGTTGTTGCTTGATGAGCCTACGGAAGGCATCCAGCCCTCCATCATCAAGGACATTGCGAAGGTGCTCAATGAGATTCGCAAGCTGCGCGAGATCACCATCATTGTCTCGGAGCAGATATTGAGTTTTGCCATGGATGTGTCCGACCGTCTTTTCGTCATTGAAGGGGGGCGCCTGGTGCATGAAACCTCGCGTGCCACCACCGACATTGCGCGAATCAAGCAATTCTTGTCTGTATGATTTTTTATGAGGAGAGCAGTCATGCCTGAAACGTTGATTTCCGTCGACCTGAAACAATCGCCTTACGTCAATGAAATGGTGCATAACCGTTGGCACCCGGACATTCCGATGGCCTGTTGGGTGAAACCGGGAGACGACTTCGTACTTGAAACCTATGACTGGACAGGCGGGTTTATCAAGAATAACGACTCTGCTGATGACGTGCGCGATATCGATCTGTCCATCGTGCATTTTCTCTCCGGCCCGGTGGGTGTGGAAGGCGCCGAACCTGGCGACCTGCTGGTGGTTGACCTGCTCGACATTGGTGCAAAGCAGGAAAGCCTGTGGGGTTTTAACGGGTTTTTCTCGAAGAAGAATGGTGGGGGTTTTCTGACGGAACATTTTCCCCTGGCCCAAAAATCCATCTGGGATTTTCAAGGGATGTTTACCCAGTCGCGTCACATCCCTGGTGTGCGGTTTGC
>VFSW01014398.1_pt1 | contig 10930 bp, 6 predicted proteins | sample 5358111 | NCBI WGS metagenome assembly VFSW01 (sample SAMN11554181, study PRJNA540505) | mine drainage metagenome | isolation source: sediment from site ElyBrook_90M | place: USA: Ely Copper Mine, Vershire, VT | collected 2017
ACACCCGCGGTGCGGCGGCGGGCGGCGGCACGGATTGGCGCTTCGCGGCGCGGGGCGCGGAGGGCGGCGCGGGGGGCGGCGAACGGCCTGGCCAGGAGCACATCATGAGCAACGGATCCATTGAACGCGGCAGCGCCCGCCCGGGTGCGGTGATGCCCACGGGTGCGGCCCACGGGGGTGCGGGCGGCGCGCCCGCGGGCGGCGGCGTCGCCACGCCGGACGAACCGGCACCATCCGAGATGCAGGCGCTGCGCGCCGAATTGCGCGCGCTGCTGCAGCGCGGTGTGCACGGTCTGTGCTTCAGCCCGTATGTCGAGGGGCAGGCGCCCGGCGCCATGGTCGGCGAGGCGCAGATTCGCGCGCGGCTGGCGATCGTGCGGGCGCATACCCGCTGGGTGCGCACTTTCTCCTGCACCGACGGGCATGAGCGCACGCCGCAGATCGCCCGCGAACTCGGCTTGAAGACGCTCACCGGCGCGTGGCTCGGCACCGATCGCGAGGCGAACGAGCGGGAGATGGCGGGACTGATCGCGGCGGCGCGCGCCGGTCATGTCGATCTTGCGGCGGTCGGCAACGAGGTGCTGCTGCGTGAAGACCTGGACGAGGATGAGCTGCTTGGATATATCGCCCGGGTGAAGCAGGCGCTGCCCGGGATTCCCGTGGGTTATGTGGATGCTTACTACCTGTTCGAACTGCACCCGCGCGTGGCGGCGGCCTGCGACGTGTTGTTCACCAATTGCTATCCATTCTGGGAGGGCTGCCCGCGCGAGCAGGCGCTTGCCTACATGCAGAGCATGTACCGGCGCACCTTGGCGGTGGCCGGGGGCAAGCCGGTGGTGATCAGCGAGACAGGATGGCCGGACAAGGGCGGCGCCTTCCACGGCGCCGCGCCGTCGACCGCGGCCGCCATGCGCTATTTCATCGACACCTGCCACTGGGCGGAAAATGAGCGCATCGACATCTTCTACTTCGCGGCCTTCGATGAGGCTTGGAAGAGCGGCGTCGAGGGCGATGTGGGCGCCTATTGGGGCCTTTGGGACAAGAGCGGCCGTCCGAAATTCTATTGAGGAAAAATTTGCGCATGATTGAACTGCCGACCGGGAATGCCATCTGCTACTCGGGTTATCGTCGCGGCCAGAGTCCGGGCGACCGGATCTATCCGTCACTGGAGCAGATCCGCGAGGACTTGCTGCTGCTGGGCCGTCACTGGCAACTGCTGCGCTTGTACGACTCGGGAGAACACGCACGGCGCGTGCTCGAGGTGATCCGCACCGAAAATCTGAGTTTCAAGGTGATGCTCGGCGCCCACCTGGCGGCGGAGCTCAGCAATCCGGGTTGTCCCTGGGGCGCGCACTACGCCCCTGAGTTACTGGCGGCAAATGTTCGCGAGAACGATGCTGAGATCGCCCGGCTGATCGACCTGGCCGCAAGTCACCCCGAGGTGGTTTTCGCCGCCGCCGTCGGCAACGAGGCGACGGTGGATTGGACGGATCACCTGGTTCCCGTCGGGCGCATGATCGAGATGGTGCGGCGGGTGCGCACCGCCATCGCGCAGCCGGTCACCGTGTGCGAGAACTACGTGCCCTGGCAGGAGAAGCTCGCCGATCTCGCCGCGGAGCTGGATTTCCTGTCGCTGCACACCTATCCGGTGTGGGAGTACAAGACCCTGCACGAAGCGCTGGAGTATACGCGCCAGAATTACCACAGCGTCGCGCGTCGCCACCCGCACCTGCCGGTGGTCATCAGCGAGGCCGGTTGGACCACCCGTTCCAATGGCCGCGGAATTCCTCCGCAGCATGCCGGCGAGGAGATGCAGGCGCGCTACTACGCCGACCTGATGGCCTGGTCGAGATCCGCCGGTGTGTTGACCTTCGTGTTCGAGGCCTTCGACGAGCCATGGAAGGGGTCATCGGACCCGCTCGAACCCGAGAAGCACTGGGGACTGTTCACCGTCGAGCGTCGGCCCAAGCACGTCATGCGGGAGTTGTATCCGGATATCGTGGCGTGACGGCTCACGCCGCGGGGCGTTGCACATAAGTCGCGATGGAACGCGGCGGCAGTTGCAGCCGCGCCTCTAGCCCGTCGAGTTGCAAGGCGAAATCCCGCCGCATATCCCCGCGATTGAGCACCACCGCCGTCAGCGAGCCGTCGGGGGCCAGAAACGCGGTGGCCTCCAATCCCTCGCTCGCCTCGCAGGCGAGGCGGCGGGCGCCGGGAGCCAGGAAGCGGGCGAAGTGGCCGATGTGGAAGTAGGAGGGCTGGACGACGCAGGCCGTCCCCGCCGCATCGAGCAGCATCGGCGCACTGCAATAGTTGCCCACGTGGTTGGGCCCACCGCGATGATCGAGCAGCAGGTTCCAGTCGATCCAGCCCTCGGTCCAGTGATTGAGGTCCTGGATGATCGAGCGCGAATAGCGTTCGCCCACCTCCCATGACCCGGGGTGCGGTCCGCCTTCCTGACATCCCTCGGTGAACAGCAGATGCTTGTCGGGCCATGCATCGTGCACACGCGCGACGTTCTCAAAGCAGTCCGCGCCGTACCAGTGGAATCCCGTGCCCCAGACATAGCGGGCCGCCTCGGCATCGGCCAGCACGATGTTGGCGCGCTCCAGCATGAGGTCGCGATTGTGGTCCCAGATCAGGATGCGCACATCCTGCAGGCCCGCCTCATGCAGCGCCGGGCCGAGGAAATCACGCACGAAATCGCGTTCCTGTTCGGCGCTGTACAGGCACGATTCCCAGCGCTGCGCGGCCATGGGTTCGTTCTGCACCGAGACGCCCCAGATGGGGACGCCTTCCTCGCGATACGCCTCGATGAAGCGCACGTAGCAAAGGGCCCATTGCCGGCGGTGCTCGGGCAGCAGTTCGCCGCCATCGTTCATCCGACCGTTGGTTTTCATCCACGCTGGCGGGCTCCAAGGAGAGGCGAGCAGGTCAAGACGGCCGCCGGCCGCGCGTCGCGCCGCCTTGATGAAGGGCAGCAGGGCGCGGCGGTCGCGTTCGATGTCGAAGCCGCCGTGCGGTGAGCCGGAGGCCACCGTCCATGGCGGCGGAGCAGGGGAGTAGCTGCCTAGGGAGAAATCGCAGCTGCCCAGGGGTACACGGCCGAGCCGGTAGCCGTGCCCCGCCCGCGGGTCGAAATAGGCGCTGATCAATCCCTCACGGGCCGCGGCCGGCAGGCCGCTCCAATTGACGGCGGCGCTTTAGGTGACCGCGCCGCCGAAGCCCCGCAAGGGTTGGGAGCGCCGGCGGGAGGCGACTTGGACGCGCGGGCCCGCGGTGCCGGTTGGCAATCCGAGGACGGCGGCGTCTGCGGCATAGCGCAGTCCGGCGCGGGTGCTGAGCCAGCAATTGATGGCGCGCGGTCCGCGTCGCGGCGTGTCGGTCTTGGGAGTCCCGGTGTGCAGGTCCACGAGTGCTGCGAATCCTCGGCGCGGCGCCGGAGCCGGCTTGACAGCCGCAACGGACTGCATGCTAGACTAATTTGACTGAAAGCGCTTTCATTTATCGAGCAGAGAATTCGACCAGGCCGTTCGACTGCGAGCCGGGCCCGCTCGAGCAAACTGCCGCATCACTGGCAATCGGGGGAGCATCAATGAAGAGCAATTTTTCGATCAGCACCGGTCGCGTATTGGGCGCTCTGACGGTGGGCGCCGCCGCGTTGATGACCTCCGCATGCGGCGGGGGCGGCACCATTCCGAGCGGCATCGCGAACAATTCGGGCGGCTCGGGCGGCGGCGGCACCAGCGCCACCGCGACGCCGTATGCCCTGTTCGCCTCGAATTACGTGGCCTATGCCGGGGCCGCGACCGCGCCCTACCTGCACTCCATCCAGTCCGGCGACGTCTTTACCGGATTCGGCGGCAACTGGGGTTACGGTTGCTACTCGTCGGCCCAGGCAGACCTCGACAACACCCAGTTATACGTGCTGTTGGGGCAGGCCGACGCGGTCACCAACTGTCCGACCGGGATGACCAGCGGGCAGCCCGCGCCGACCACCGCGGCGGATTATTTCTACATTGCGATCAAGGCGCCGGGCTCCAATACCTCGGGGAGCAATACGGGCGGCGCGACCTCCATTCCTCCCCTCGACATCAGCCAGTCGAATAATCTGCTGATTCAGATGGGCAACCAGTTCCAGGCAAGCACCGCGGCCGCCGGCGGCAATGTCAATGTGATCACGGTGGAGATGAGCAACGATCCGCAGGGCAACACGGCCACCGCCACCGCGGTGTGCGACTACGATCAGACGCTCGGCACCGTGGGCCGCGCCACCGCGCCGCTCGGCGTGCTCAACTATGAAATTCCGTTCAGCGCCTTCGAGAGCGGCGGCAAGTGCACCACGGGCAGCATCGCCACCCTGCAGAGCACCGGCGTGACGGTGGTCGCCGTGAAGGTGATCGGCAGCAAGAACCCGGCGGTGACGGCCGGTGAGTTCGATTCGATCGCCGTCGGCTACATCGGCTTCACCAAGTAGCCGCGGTTCCACCGCCTTCCATGATCAGCGATCCACCACCCATGCAGAGCGCCGCCGATGCTGAAATGCAGCGGCTGGCGCGGCGCTTTCCACCCGGCTTCGTCTGGGGTGTCGCCACCAGCGCGTATCAGATCGAGGGGGCGGTGCGGGCCGACGGCCGTGGAGATTCGATTTGGGACGCCTTTTGCCGTGAGCCCGGACGAATCCTCGATGGCAGCAGCGGTGAACGGGCCTGCGAGCATTACCTCAGGTTGACGGCGGATCTGGACCTGATCGAGAGCTTGAACGTCGGGGCTTACCGCTTCTCCATCGCCTGGCCGCGGATTCAGCCGCGGGGCGCCGGCGCCTGGAACGAAAAGGGCTTCGATTTCTACGAGCGGCTGATCGACGGGCTGCTCGAGCGCGACATCGCCCCTCATCCGACCTTGTATCATTGGGATCTGCCGCTGGAACTGCAGACCTCGGGGGGGTGGACCGATCGCGACACCAGTGCGCGTTTCGCGGATTATGCCGCGCAGGTCGCCCGGCGCGTCGGGGCCCCCGGCGCCCCCATAGTGCCCATAAAACAGCCGGGGGGGGGGGGGGGTGTGGGGCCCGCAAACGGCAAAATCGCCCCTGGCATGAAGAGTCGACGCGCCGCAGTGCGGGCCGCGCATCACCTGCTGCTCGGTCACGGTCTCGCCCTGTCCGCAATCCGGGCCGAGGGCGTCGCGGCGCCCCTGGGAATCGTCCTCAACCAGTCGCCCACCCATCCGGCCAGCGCCTCGCCGGCGGACATCGCCAAGGCCCGGCTGGATGACGGGCTGCTGGTGCGCTGGTACATGGATCCCCTGCTGCGCGCGGCATATCCTGAAGACGTGCTCGCCCACCTTGGCGCGGATGGCCCGCCGCTCGAGGACGGCGACATGCGCGTCATCTCGCAGCCGCTCGATTTTCTCGGCATCAATTACTACACCCGCAGCATCGCCGCCGCCGGCGAATCGCCGCCGCCGCCGGCGGGCGGCAGCGTCACCGACATGGGCTGGGAGGTGTTTCCGCAGGGATTGTCGGAGTTGTTGATCCGTCTCTACGCCGATTACCGGCTGCCACCGATCTATATCACCGAGAACGGCGCCGCATATCCGGACGAGTTGGTCGACGGTCGCGTGGCGGATGGGGCGCGCATCGATTACCTTCGCTCCCATATCGGCGCCTTGGCGAGCGCCATGGAGAGCGGCGTCGATGTGCGCGGCTACTTCACCTGGAGCCTGCTCGACAATTTCGAATGGGCGCATGGCTACAGCAAGCGCTTCGGTCTCGTGTACGTGGATTACCCCACCCAGCGGCGCATTCCCAAGGACAGCGCCCTGTGGTACCGGCGCTTCCTGTCCCAGTAGCAGGCTGTCCCCGTAGCAGGCCACCGCCTCCTGCGGCGGGGCGTATCGCCGGTGTGAATTCGGCTCCCCGGAGGCAACACCGGCGGCGGTGTCAACGCCGACCGCCTCCCAACGTTGTCATCATCAGCACCGGCTGATGCGCCACTCCTCGCGGGGGTGGCGCGGTTCATTCCAGGGATGACGCGGCTTATGAACCATGAACGCCTCGAGAACTGCGCGGCATCGGCCGGCGAGCACGAAAGGGCGGCCGGGGGGCGTCTGTCCCCGGATCGACAGCCCGATCCCAAGGCGGCGACGGCTGGGCCGGCGGCCGCCCCGCTGGCGGCTTTGTCCTCGTTGGGGCTGGCTGCCTGCGGTGGCGGTGGCGGCGCGGCGCCCGCCCCGCCGTCAGTGCCGGCCGCTCCGAGCGGACTCACCGCCACGGCGGGCGACGCGCAGGTGGCGCTCGCCTGGGCGCCCAGCGCCGGCGCGACGGGTTACTCCATCGGCCGTGCCACGAGCGCCACCGGACCCTTCGCGGCATTGCTTCAGGTCAGCACGACGTCGTACACCGACACCGGGCTCGCCAACGGCACCGTCTACTACTACGTGGTCGCGGCCGCGAATGCGGCCGGCGTGGGCGCTGATTCATCGCCCGTCTCGGCAACGCCCGCGCCGCTGAATCTGTCGCGTACCCAGGCGGCCCGCTTCCTCGCTCAGGCGGGGTTCGGCGGGGCGGATGCCGACCTGCAAAATCTGCAGGGTCAGGCGAATGGAATATCGGGATGGCTTGCCGCGCAGTTCGCGATTCCGGTGAATCCGCCCGGACAGTTGTCGAATGTCGCCTGGATGCAGGCGAATTCGCTGATCTCGGTCCCATTCGACACCAGCGGAGTGCAGAGCTCCTTCTGGCGCAAGCTCGTTTCGAGTCCGGATGTGTTGCGGCAGCGCATGATGCTGGCGCTCACCGATCTGTTCGTGATCAACACCGGCGCACTCACGTTGACCTACCGCGGGGCGGCGGCCGCCTACTATCTGGACCAACTGGAGGCCAACGCTTTCGGCAATTTCGCCGCCATTTTGACCGCCGTCTCGCATACGCCTGCGATGGGTCAATATCTGACCTTTCTCAACAGCGTCAAGGCCAATCCGGTCACTGGCACCAGTCCCGACGAGAATTATGCCCGCGAGGTCATGCAGCTGTTCTCCATCGGCGTCGTGCAACTGAACATCGACGGCACACCGCTGCAAAATCCCGCCGATCCCGGCGTGGCGCTCGCCACCTACACCCAGACGGACGTGCTGAACATGGCCAAGGTGTTCACCGGTTGGCAATTGAACGCCGCCGCCAACTCCTACCCCTGGTCCTCGGCGGCCGCCGACATGATCAACAATCCGGCGGGCTTCGACACCACCGCCAAGCTGGTATTGGGCGAGACCATCGCCGCCGGCCTGGACGGGGAGCAAACGCTGGCGGCGGCGATAAACATTCTCATGCAGCATCCGAACATCGCCCCATTCATCTGCCGGCAGTTCATACAGCGCCTGGTGACCAGCAATCCGTCGCCCGCGTACGTGGCGCGCGTGGCGAGCGTCTTCCGCTCCACGCAGGGCGACATGAAGGCCATCATCACGGCGATCCTGACCGATACCGAGGCCACCTCGGATCAGTTGTTGTCGGATCCGAATGCCGGCAAGTTGCGCGAGCCGGTGGTGCGTTTCATCCAATGGGCGCGCACCTTTCCCTTGAATTTCTCCCCGAGCAGCGCGGCGCCGTGGGCGAAAATCGGCAACCTCTCCAGCCCTTCGAACGCCCTGGCCGAGAGCCCGCTGCAATCTCCCAATGTGTTCTTCTTCTTCCAGCCCGGTTACATGCCGCCGCAGACCGCGCTGCAGGCCGGCGGGATCACGGCGCCTGAATTCGCCATCACCAACGAAAGCTCGGTTGCCGGCTACATGAATTTCATCAAGGGAATCATCGCCAACGGCATCGGCGGAGTCGCGCCGGACTACGGTGCTCTGCAGCCGCTGGTGAACCAGGGTGGAAACAGCGCCGCGCTGCTCGCCGAACTCAATGTGCTGATGGCGGCCGGGCAGATCTCGACGGCCACGCTGAGCCTGATGCAGGGCGCGCTTGACAGCATGGATGTGAGCACGCCGACGGGGGCCAGCCAGCGGCTATACGCCGCACTCACCCTGGTCATGTGTGCTCCCGAATATCTCGTGCAGAAGTGAGGAGCCCCCAACGTGACCAAGCCCGCCTCGCGACGTGAATTCCTCAAGCTGGCGGCCGCAATGTCGGCCACGCGGTTCGCGCCGCCGTTCGCCTTGAACCTGGCGGCGCTCGGGGAGAGCGCGGCGGCGGGTGCCACGGATTACAAGGCGCTGGTCTGCGTGTTCATGATCGGCGGCAACGACAACTTCAACACGCTGGTCCCGTACGATGGACCCAGTCATGCCATTTATGCGCAGCAGCGGCCGGCCATCGCCACGGCGTTGAGCGCCCTCGCGCCGACGCTTCTCACCCCGGCCCAGGCCCTGCCGGGCGGCGAGCAATTCGCCCTGTCGCCCGCGCTCGCGCCGCTCCTGCCGCTGTTCGACGCCGGACAAATGGCGGTCATGCTGAATATCGGCACTCTGATCGAGCCCATCGCCTCGGCCACGGCCTACGCCGCTGCGCCGGCGAGCAGTCTGCCGCCGCAGCTGTTCTCGCACCTGGATCAGCGCGCGTTCTATCAGGCGGAGGGACCGGTGGGCAACACTTCGGGCTGGGGCGGGCGCATCGCCGACCTGTTTGCCGGCGGCAATGGCAACGCCCTGTTCACCTGCATCTCGCCGGCCGGGGAGAGCCTGTTCCTCACCGGCCTGAGCACCGCCACTTACGCGATCTCGCCCACGGGTGGTGCCATTCCCATTCAGAGCATCGTCGCGCCCCTGTTCGGCTCCTCTGCCTGCCAGTCGGTGATGAAGACCATCGTCACGGCACAGCGTACCGATGCCAACGGCAATTCGGCCAACCTCCTCGAGGCGACCTATGCCGATGTGGTGAACCGCTCGCTGCTGGGACAGCAGACCCTCGGCGCCGCGCTGCCGGCGCAGACGCTCACCTCGTTTCCGACCACCACCGCCACCAACCTCTCCGCCCAGCTGGCGATGGTGGCGCGGGTGATCGCCGCAAGGAACGCCGCCGGCATCGGCGCCACCCGCCAGGTGTTCCTGGTGGGCGCGGGCAACTTCGACACCCACAACGCGCTGCTGAGCGCGCAGCCGCCGCTGTTGTCCGACGTCGCCGTCTCGATGGCGGCGTTCAGCGCCGAGATGAATGCCCTGGGGCTGCAGAACAATGTCACCAGCTTCACCGTCTCGGATTTTGGGCGGACATTGAATTCAGACGGTGACGGGTCGGATCATGGCTGGGGCAGCGTGCATTTCGTGCTCGGAGGCGCCGTCAAGGGCCGCAATTTCTACGGAACGGCGCCGGTGCTGCCGCCGAATTTGACCACCCCGGGGCCCCTCGACGTGGGTCGGGGCCGATTCATTCCCACGATGGCGGTGGATCAATTCGGCGCGACTCTCGGCTCCTGGTTTGGCGCGAGCGATGCGGATCTATTGACCATCTTTCCGAACTTGTCGCATTTCGATGCGAGCACCCGCAACCTGGGTTTCATATAGGACCCATTCGTTCTCCACCAAAAAAAAGGGCCACCCGTGGGTGGCCCCGAAGCCGGCCTGGTGGCGCCGGCGCGATCCGACGGATTGCTACGGAGCGAAGCTGACCTCACCGACGACGCTGATGGTGGTCGGGTAGACGGCGGGAGTGACGCCGGCGAGCGGAACGGTGGTGTTGGTGGTGGAGGTCAGGGAGCCGACCGTGATGGCCGCTCCGCCGCCATCGGCCTGGAAGTCGACCGCCGCCACGGGTGCGGCGAGGATCTGCGCCGCGGTGACCGATGCGTTGCCGCAGTTCTGCACCACCTTGCTGAAGGAGGTCAGGGGCACGGTGTAGGCGGTTGCCGCGCTGGCCGTCGCCGTGACCACGGCGGCGACCTGCGGGTTGCAGTTCGGCGGAGTGCCGCTGGCGCCGGTGGAGACGCCGGTGACGTTGCCGGAGATGATCACCACGAAGTTGGCCGGACCGGAGGAGAACCATTCCGGATTGACGCCCATCGTGAAGCTCAGGCTGTTGTAGCCGGAGGCGCTGACCGTCTGGCCGGAGCCCGGCTTGATGGTCAGACCCTGATAGGTGTACCCGGCCAGATTGGCCGCGGTGTCCTGCAGGAAGACGTACTCATAGCTCGGATTCACCGCCGGGTTGGCGTCGGCGTAGCCGCCGCCGCTGCCGCCCTTCGGGTTGTTCTGTCCGCCGGAGTAGGTCACCCAGGACCCCATCACGCCGGTGGCCGAGGTGGTGGTGGTGCCGGTGGAATTGAACCCCGTGGACAGCACATTGGTGCTGGCCGAGGTGGAGCCGGAGTTGACGAAGCTGACCCCGCCGACGACGCTGATGGTGGTCGGGTAGACGGCGGGAGTGACGCCGGCGAGCGGAACGGTGGTGTTGGTGGTGGAGGTCAGGGAGCCGACCGTGATGGCCGCTCCGCCGCCATCGGCCTGGAAGTCGACCGCCGCCACGGGTGCGGCGAGGATCTGCGCCGCGGTGACCGATGCGTTGCCGCAGTTCTGCACCACCTTGCTGAAGGAGGTCAGGGGCACGGTGTAGGCGGTTGCCGCGCTGGCCGTCGCCGTGACCACGGCGGCGACCTGCGGGTTGCAGTTCGGCGGAGTGCCGCTGGCGCCGGTGGAGACGCCGGTGACGTTGCCGGAGATGATCACCACGAAGTTGGCCGGACCGGAGGAGAACCATTCCGGATTGACGCCCATCGTGAAGCTCAGGCTGTTGTAGCCGGAGGCGCTGACCGTCTGGCCGGAGCCCGGCTTGATGGTCAGACCCTGATAGGTGTACCCGGCCAGATTGGCCGCGGTGTCCTGCAGGAAGACGTACTCATAGCTCGGATTCACCGCCGGGTTGGCGTCGGCGTAGCCGCCGCCGCTGCCGCCCTTCGGGTTGTTCTGTCCGCCGGAGTAGGTCACCCAGGACCCC
>VFSW01014399.1_pt1 | contig 10929 bp, 9 predicted proteins | sample 5358111 | NCBI WGS metagenome assembly VFSW01 (sample SAMN11554181, study PRJNA540505) | mine drainage metagenome | isolation source: sediment from site ElyBrook_90M | place: USA: Ely Copper Mine, Vershire, VT | collected 2017
GGCGCCGGGCTGGGCACCCTCGCCCGGCGCCAGGCGAAACAGGGCAGCGCACGGCCTTCTTCCGCCGATCGCGTGAGAGGCCTCGTCAGGCGGGTGGGGGCATCACGAAATCGTTGGACGGGTCGATCCCGCTTGACGAGCAGGAGCGTTCTCTTGCGCACTAGCATCGTTCAGTCCGGGTCTCGTTCTCATGCGCCCTTTGGTTCTCTCGCCCCCCAGGGTTCTCTCGCCCCCCAGGGTTCTCTCGCGCCCCCGGGTTCTCTCGCGCCCTTGGGTTCTCGCGCTGGCCGCCGCGATCGGCGGTCTTGCCCTTGCCGCCCCGGCCCGTGCCGGCGTGACCACCGAGGGCGAATTCCGGATCGAATATGCCGGCACCTCGATCGGCAGTTTCACCAACCTCGATACGGCGGTCACGTCCTGGATGGCGGCGAACGGGATCACCGCGGCGCAGCTCGCCGTGCGGCAGAACGGCACGCTGCTCGTGTCTCACGCCTACACGATGGGCGCGGCCAATCCGCTGGTGAAGACGACGAACCTGTTCCGCCTCGCCAGCATCAGCAAAATGGTTACCGATGCGGCGCTGAGCACGCTGATGGCGCAGGGCAAGCTCACCGGCGGCGAGCTGGTGTTTCCGTTCCTCGGCATCAGGACGCCGCTGTTGCCGACCCAGACGCCCGATCCGCATGTCAACGACATCATCACCCTGGAACTGGCCGAGCACATTTCGGGTATGCCCGGTTCCGGCGTCGGCGATCCGCTGTTCACGATGCGCGATATCGAGGTGCAGCTCGGCCATGAGCCGCTGACCGCGAAGCAGTTTGAACAGTATCTCTATGGCACACCCCTCAACAGCGTTCCGGGCCTGGTCTACAACTACTCCAATGTCGGCTATTTTCTTCTGGGGCAGGTCATCGCCAAGGCCGCTGGAGTGTCGTATTTCAACTACGTCAAGACGGAGGTGTTGAAGCCGCTGGGCATGTCCAACTGGGTGGTCTCGCCGACATCGCAGCTGAAGGCGATCGCGAACGAAGTGCCCGCCGTGGATCCCTATACCGGCCCCTCGGTGTTCGACCTCTCCGCGACCGCGCCGCTGGATCCGTTCAACTACGAAGGCGGCGACATCATCTGGGAACTGGCCGCGGCACCCGCCGATCTCGCTGCCAACGCCGAAAGCGTGTCGCTGTTCGTGCATACCTGGAATGCCTATGGCCTGGGCGGCCGGCAGTACGACTATGCCCGCGATGGCTGCCTCCCCGGCGTCGCGACCTGGGTGGAGTCGCTCACCGCCGACATCGATTTTGCGCTGCTGTTCAACAACACGCCCTGCCTCGGCTTTTCCTCGGCCGTGATCCAGACCATCGAGGCGTCGCTGAGCGGTCTGTGAACCCCGACGCCCGGCCCGGATCAGGCTCCGGCGTGATTTGCGACCCTGGCGTGATGTCTGAAACATGCCGATGCCGGATGTCCGGTGCCGGTCCGGGCTGACCGGCCGCTGTCGCAGAATCCGATGAAGCGCATCCGCCGGCCAGGCCGGAGCGCGGAAACAAAACAAGGCCAGGGCCGAGCCCTGGCCTCGCATGCGTTGCGTGGCAGGCCGAGGTGATAGGGCGGCTTGCCGCGCGCTGTCGGGTGGCCGTTCAGGTCAGGGCGTGGCGATGGCGAACAGCGGCGTCATCGGCTTCACGTTGGCGGTATCGCAGGTGAACTGCGTGCAGGGCAGGCCGAACGCGGCCTCGATGGTCGCGGTCAGCGAGTAGTGATTGTAGGGCGTCGGGTCCTGCAGGCCGCGCGGACCGTTGTTGGTGATCACCGCGGTATAGATGTGACCACCGCCCGGCTTGGCGTCGCAGCAGCCTTCGTTGCTGTTGCCCTCGTCGAAGGTGATGACGATGGCATTGTTGCCCTGCGCCCACATCGGCGCGCCCATGATCTCATTGACGATCTGCTGGGCCACGTAGTCGCCTTCCGTGGTCAGCGCCGCGGTCGGCGTGTCGAGGCAGGCATTGGCGCCGCCATGCATGTCGTTGCACTGGTCGGGCACGATATAGGAGAAGTTCGGCACGGTGTTGTTCGCGAGATCGATCGCGAGCTGATCCATCGGCACCATGCTGAAGCGCTCGGTGCTGTTATGGCGCACCGAGTTGAAGTTGACGAAGCCGTTATGCTTGGAGCCATACAGGTCGTAGAGCTGGCCGGTGGTGCAGTCGATCGCGGGCGCGCAGGTGCCGAGGAAGCCCGGGCCCGGCATGTCCTCGAAATAGCCCTTCCAGCTCAGGCCCGCGGCCATGATCTGGGTGGCGAGATTGCCGCCCTTGATCTCATGGGCCGTATAGGCTGCGTCGTCCTGGATGCCGAAGAAATTGGCCCCGACGATCGCCACGTAGTTCGGCTCGCTCGGGTGGGTGGCGCCGAAGGACTGCGTCGCCAGCCCATAGGTGTTGGCAAGCGCATTCAGGTTCGGCGCGTGCGGGCTGTTGATGATCTGGCTGTATTCGCGGTTTTCTTCGATGATCAGGAAGATGTGATCGTAGTGGGGGAACGCCGTCTGGGCCGATGCGGCAGTGCAGCCGGCGGCGAGCATCAGCCCGCACAGCGTGGTGCGCGTGAACATTGGGGGGTCCTCATCCGGTGGTTGGCAAGGGGGTCCTTGCGGGCGAAACCCTAGCGTCAGCCGATCACAATTTAGTGTCAGACCTATTGCGGATGCGTGAAGTGACCAGTATGGCCGGCCGGCTGTGCTGGCGCCCGCCCGCCCGCCGGGCGTACCGCCACGGGCCGAAGCGTGCCCTGCGCGCCGCTGCTGCCGGTCGGGCCGAACGGCGGATCTTCCGGTCCCGATCAGCGCCACTGGCATCGGTCGGCCCGGGCTGGAGGAGGCGGTGCCCCGCCTGTCGCTTGCCCTGGCCCGTCCTTCCTTGCTACAGACTGTTTATGAGCCGCAGGGCGCGCCAGGTCCGGTCTATTGTTCGCGCCCCCTCTCTGTGCGCCAGCGTTCCTGCGCCGTTCGGCCTGCGGCTTCGACTTAGCCGCCCCTGGGCGTAGCGCCGCGCGTCCGATCGCCGGCACCGCTCAGGGGATCACCCTGAGGCTCAAGTCGCACTCCCAATCCTGCCGAGGAACGCCGCCATGGCTGCCATCGACCATCCGAGCTTCGGCTCGCTGGACCCGAACCGGGTCATCATCTTCGACACCACGCTGCGCGACGGTGAGCAATCGCCGGGCTTCTCGATGAATCTGGACGAGAAGCTGCGGATGGCCGAAGCGCTCGCCGAACTCGGTGCCGATGTGCTGGAAGCGGGCTTTCCGATCGCCTCGGCGGGGGATTTCGACAGCGTGCGGGCGATCGCCGCCGCGGTGAAGGGGCCGGTGATCTGCGGCCTGGCGCGGTCCGCCCCGGGGGATATTCTGCGCGCGGCGGAGGCGGTGCGCCCGGCCGAGCGGCGGCGCATCCACACCTTCATCAGCACCAGCCCGTTGCACATGAAGCACAAGCTGCGCATGGAGCCGGACGCGGTGCTGGAGGCGGTGACCGCCTCGGTGACGCTCGCGCGCCAGCACACCGATGACGTGGAATGGTCGGCCGAGGACGGCAGCCGCACCGAGCCCGATTTTCTGGCGCGCTGCGTCGAGGCGGCGATCAAGGCCGGCGCCACCACCATCAACATCCCCGACACGGTGGGCTACGCGCTGCCCGAGGACATGGCCCGCATCTTCACCGACATCCGCACTCGCGTGCCCGGCGCCGAGCGGGTGATCCTGTCCACCCACAACCATAACGATCTCGGCCTGGCGGTCGCCAACACCCTGGCCGCCATCGCCGCCGGCGCCCGCCAGGTGGAGTGCACCATCAACGGCATCGGCGAGCGGGCGGGGAATGCCTCGCTGGAGGAGGCGGTGATGGCGATGCGCACCCGCCAGGACCGGATCGGTATGGCGACCGGCATCCACACGCCCGGCATCCTGCGCATCTCGAAGCTGCTGGCCACCATCACCGGCTTCGACGTGCAGCCCAACAAGGCGATCGTCGGGCGCAATGCCTTCGCTCATGAATCGGGCATCCACCAGGACGGCATGCTGAAACACGCCGGCACCTACGAGATCATGACCCCCGAGAGCGTCGGCTGGACCAAGACCAACCTGGTGATGGGCAAGCATTCCGGCCGCGCCGCCTTCCGCGACAAGCTGCGCGCGCTGGGCTATGGCGAGATCGGCGACAACCAGCTGAACGATGCCTTCCGCCGGTTCAAGGATCTCGCCGACCGCAAGAAGACCGTCTATGACGAGGACATCGTGGCCCTGGTGGACGATGAGGTGATGCGCGACCATCAGCGCATCCGCTTCGTCTCGCTCGATGTGCATGCTGGTTCGCGCGGACCGGCGCGGGCGGAGCTGGAACTGGAGATCGATGGCGAGCTGCGCCAGGCCGGCGCCAGCGGCGACGGGCCGGTGGATGCCACCTTCAAGGCGATCCGCAGCCTCTTCCCCCATGAGGCGACCCTGGCCCTGTTCTCGGTGGGCGCGGTGACCGAGGGCACCGACGCCCAGGCGCGCACGACGGTGCGGCTGGAGGAGGGCGGTAAGATGGTGGACGGGCAGGGGGCCGATACCGACACCATCGTCGCCTCGGCCCGGGCCTATCTTCACGCGCTGAACAAGCTGCTGGTGAAGCGGGCCAGGACCGCGCCCGCGGCGATGTCGGCCTGAGCGACGTCTTCAGGGATTGCGCGGCGTCTTCGGGAACAGCTCGGGGCGGCGATTGCGATCGGGTGGGCAGCGACGCTCGTCGCTGCGCCCACCCGCCGGACAGCAACGCCGCCGGGCGGCAGCGCCGCCGGACAGCAGCGCCGCCGGACAGCAACGCCGCCGGACAGCAACGCCGCCGGACAGCAGCGCCGCCGGACAGCAGCGCCGCCGGACAGCAACGCCGCCGGACAGCAGCGCCGCCGGGCAGCAACGCCGCCGGCCAGCAACGCCGCCTCGGCGTCGCATCCGCCCGGGGACAGGCAGCGCGCGCCGCGAGGTCCGGCGCGGCTGCTGTCCGCGCCCGGGCTTCGCCGCGCCGCCGGTTGCGGTTCCGGCAGGAGGGTGCGCGAGGCGGCTGATCCGGCCAGGCCGACCGGGGCGGGCCCCGGCGTTCAGTTGTAGCCGAAATAGTCGCGGCTGCCGGTGCCGTAGAACGGCCCGTTGGAGATGGGGCCGGTCGATAGCGGCGGGGCGGGCACATCGCCCGGCATCGTGTCCGGCGCCTGGGGCGAGGTGACATCGGCGCCCTCGGCGGCCGGCGGCGAGGGGGTGACATCGGCCCCGGTGCATCCGGCCAGCGCCAGGATCAGGGCCAGCATCACGGCCAGGGGCGGAAGCAGCGTCAGGGCGGAATGCGGCGCGTGCCAGGCGGGCACCGCCCGCGTCCGGGCCGGCGGAGCCATCACCGGGGCCGGTGCAGCCCGGCCCGGTCCTGCGGCCCGGCCCTGTCGTTCGGCGTGTGATCGGATCGCGTCGGGCATCGAGGCTCTCCAGTGCGGGTGAGGTGGCGAAGTCTCGCCCGGAACGGCCCGCCCTGGCTATGGCAACATCCTCCGGCGCCCTTCCGCCCCGGGTGAGCCGCCCCGAGGGGGCGCCGATGGCGGTTCCGATCGGTCCGGACCGGCGATCCGCCGGGCCTGCGCCGCGGCGTAGGCACATCGCGGCCCCGGGTCCGGCCGGAGGCGGAGCGGGCTCCCCACACGAGGCCGGGGCAGCGGGCGCTGCCCGACCCAGGCCAGGGACTCAGGCGCCAGGGACTCAGGCGCCAGGGACTCAGGGTGTGGTGGCTGCCCCGCCGACCGCCCCGACCGCGCCGCCGATCAGCGCGCCGGCGCCGAGACTGCCGCCGGTGATCGCCGCGACCCCGGCGCCCGCGCCCGCGCCGAGCAGCCCGCCCGAGACCGCCCGAGTGCCCGGATCGTTACCGCAGCCGGCGAGCGCCATCGACAGCACCGCCAGCCCGACCAGAAACGGCTTCATCGCATGCCTCCCATCAGTACCGGATAGTCTGCCAACGCGCCGCCGGCAGGGCGGTTCCCCGCGCTTGCCGGCGTCCCAAGGTCCGCCCCCCTTGTCTGTCCCCCGCATGGGGGCTAAGCCCTCCCCCTCCCCGAGACCTCAAGCGCGTCACGAAGCAGAGAAGGTTGCATTTATGTTCTCTCGCCTGCTCGGCATCATGTCCGCCGACATGGCCATCGATCTCGGCACCGCCAACACCCTGGTCTATGTCAAGGGTCGCGGGATCGTGCTGGCCGAGCCGAGCGTGGTCGCCATCGCCGATGTGCGCGGCAAGAAGCACGTGCTGGCGGTGGGCGAGGAGGCCAAGCTGATGCTGGGCCGCACCCCCGGCAACATCTCGGCGATCCGCCCGCTGCGGGACGGCGTGATCGCGGATTTCGAGGTGGCGGAGGAGATGATCAAGCATTTCATCCGCAAGGTGCACAACCGCCGCAGCTTCGCCTCGCCCAAGATCATCGTCTGCGTGCCCTCGGGCTCCACCGCGGTCGAGCGCCGCGCGATCCAGGAGAGCGCCGAGAGCGCCGGCGCCCGCAAGGTGCAATTGATCGAGGAGCCGATGGCCGCGGCGATCGGCGCCGGGCTACCGGTCACCGAGCCCTCGGGCAGCATGGTGGTCGATATCGGCGGCGGCACCACGGAAGTGGCGGTGATCTCGCTCGGCGGCATCGTCTATTCGCGCAGCGTGCGCGTCGGCGGCGACAAGATGGACGAGGCGATCATCTCCTATATCCGCCGCAACCATAACCTGCTGATCGGGGAGGCCTCCTCGGAGCGGATCAAGATGGATATCGGCTCGGCCTCGGCGCCCGAGGACGGCGAGGAAGGCCCCTATCGCGAGGTCAAGGGGCGCGATCTGATGCATGGCGTGCCGCGTGAGGTGCTGGTGAGCCAGCGCCAGATCGCCGAAAGCCTGAACGAGCCGGTCAGCGCCATCGTCGAGGCGGTGAAGGTCGCGCTCGAGAATACGCCACCGGAACTGGCGGCCGACATCGTGGACAAGGGAATCGTGCTGACGGGCGGGGGCGCGCTGCTCTATCGTCTCGACCAGGTGTTGCGGGATGCGACCGGATTGCCCGTGGTGGTAGCCGAGGATGCGCTGCAATGCGTGGCCCTCGGCACCGGCCGGGCGCTCGAGGAAGGCAAGCGCCTGAGCAACGTGCTGACATCGATGTACTAATGTCCCGGCTCCGCAGTTCGCGGCATTGAAATGCGTTCGGAATCAGGGCACTGGCCCTTTGATTTCGGTGGCCTGATGATCCCTGGACTGCGGTGAGGAACCGGGACCTTCGGGGGCGGGACAGCAGCCTGTCGATCACGTGCGGGTCCGATGGATGCGGACCTCCAGGGTGCGCATGACGGGCTGAATTCGCGCGGCGGCCCTCTGGGGTAGCCCCCAGGGAATGCGGGTCCGGGGAGCGCATGCTCCCTGGCGGGTCGAGGGCGGAGTCCTCGCCTTTCGTTGGCGTGCCGCGTCGGGATCGGAGACTGGCCTGCTGCCCCCGAGGGGCGGCGTGAACCCGGGTTGGAGGGACTGCACAGAGTGGCGAGCGCAGCGTGATCCGGCTGTCGATCCCGGTCCGGCAGGCCCTGGCCAAGCTCACGCTGCCGGTGCTGATCGCCGCGTCCTTCGGGCTGATGCTGCTCGGCAAGGCCGATGCGCTGCTGGCCGAGCGTGCGCGCATGGCGCTGTCGGACGCGCTGGCGCCGATCTATGGCGCGCTCGCCCAGCCGCTCGCGGTGGTGCGCGCCGGGCTCGACGATGCCGAGCGCCTGGTCACGCTGGAGGCGGAGAACCGGCGGCTGCGCGAGGAGAACGACAAGCTCAGGCGCTGGCAGTCCGTGGCGCTCGCGCTCGATGCCGAGAACAGCCGGCTGAAGGCCAATCTGCACTGGATCCCCGATCCGGCCCCGTCCTATGTCACCGCCCGCGTGGTCGCCGATGCCGGCGGGGTCTATGCCCGGGCGGTGCTGCTCTCGCTCGGGCCCAATCACGGCATCGTCAAGGGACAGATCGCGCTCGACGAGGGCGGGCTGGTCGGCCGGATCACCGAGATCGGCAGCCGCAGCGCCCGGGTGTTGCTGCTCACCGATCTCAACAGCCGCGTCCCGGTGATCCTCGAGACCTCGCGCGCGCGCGCCCTGCTGGTCGGCACCAACGGTTCCCGGCCGCGGCTGATGTACTGGCCGGAGGGCACCCTGCCGGCCGAGGGCGAGCGGGTGGTGACCTCGGCCGAGGCCAATGCGTTTCCGGCCGATCTGCCGGTGGGCGTCGTGCATTATTCAGCCAACAACGTCCCCGAGGTGGAACTGGCGGCCCAGCTCGACCGGCTGGAGCTGGTGCGCATCTTCGATTATGGCCTGCGCGGGCTCGCCGCGCCGGAGGCGGCGGGGCGCCAGCCTTCGGTCAAGAGCCGTTGAGCGATGGACCGAACCCCCGGCATCCGGCCGCGCCCGAGCCTGTGGCGGCGGCTGGACGGGGCCGGTCGCATCGGCTTCCCGCTCGCCAGCACCGTGGTGATGCTGCTGCTGACCGCCGCCCCGTTCGGCCTGCCCGGCCAGTCCCAGCTGCTGCCGGCGACCGCGTTCGCCGCGGTGTATTTCTGGACGCTGCACCGGCCCCAGACGATGCCCCCGCCGGCGGTGTTCCTGCTCGGCCTGCTGTGCGACCTGCTGGGCTACGCCCAGATCGGCGTGGGCGTGCTGACCCTGCTGATCCTGCACGGGCTGGCGCTGCGCTGGCGGCGCAGCCTGCTGCGCCAGGGGTTTGCGCTGGTGTGGCTGGCCTTCATTTCCCTGGCCGCCGGCGCCGCCGCGACCGGCTGGGTGCTGAACTCGCTGCTCACCTTCCGCCTGCTGCCGCCGGCCGCCGCGGGGTTCGAGTTCCTGCTGGCGGCGGCGCTCTATCCCGGCTTCAGCCTGCTGCTCTCGGTGGCCCGCCACGCGCTGGCCGAGCCGGGGCAGGGATGAGCCGGCAGCCGCGTCGCGAACCGGGGGGGGCGGCCTCGCCAGGGCGGCCATGAAGCGGGAGAGCCGCCGTGGCCCGGTCTTCAACCGCCCGGTCTTCACCCGCCGGGCGCTGCTGCTCGCCGGCGGCCAGGTCGGGCTGCTCGGGCTGCTCGCCGCCAAGCTCTACCAGGTGCAGGTGCTGGAGAGCGACCGCTACGCGACGCTCGCGGAGTCCAACCGCATCAGCGCCCGGCTGATCGCCCCGCCGCGGGGCCGCGTGCTCGACCGGTTTGGCGCGGTGCTGGGCGGCAACCGGCTCAACTGGCGCGCGCTGCTGATCGCCGAGCAGACCGAGGATGTCAGCGTCACGCTGGATAATTTCAGCGCCATCCTGCCGCTCGCCGAACACGAGCGCGCCCGCATCGAGCGCGACGTGCACCATCACCGCCGCTTCATCCCGATCATGGTGCGCGAGTTCCTGAGCTGGGAGGAGATGGCGCGGATCGAGGTCAACGCCCCCGATCTGCCCGGCATCCTGGTCGATCTCGGCACCACCCGCACCTATCCGATGCTGGACCGGATGGCCCATGTCGTGGGCTATGTCGCCCCGCCCTCCGAAGGCGAGACCGGCGATGACCCGATGCTGGCGCTGCCCGGCATCCGCATCGGCAGGGCCGGGATCGAGAAGCGCTACGACCTGACCCTGCGCGGGCGTGCCGGCGCGGTGCAGCTCGAGGTCAACGCCGTCGGGCGGGTGATCCGCGAGCTCGACCGCCACGAGGGCACCCAGGGCTCCGATGTCGGGCTGTCGATCGATGCCGACCTGCAGGATGCCGTGCTGCGCCGCCTGGGCGAGGAGAGCGCGAGCTGCGTCGTGCTCGACTGCCGCAACGGCGAGGTGCTGGCGATGGCCACCAACCCGTCCTTCGACCCGAGCCTGTTCAATTCCGGCGTCTCCCAGGCGCAATGGATCGAGTGGACCAGCAACCGCCGGGCGCCGCTGATCAACAAGGCGGCGGCCGGGCTCTACGCGCCGGTTCGACCTTCAAGATGGTGGTGGCGCTCGCCGGCCTGGAGGCGAAGGTGATCTCGCCCTTCGACCGGATCACCTGCCAGGGCTATCTCGATCTCGGCGACGCCCGTTTCCATTGCTGGAACAAATACGGCCATGGCGCGCTCGATCTGCGCGGCGGGCTGAAGAACAGCTGCGACGTGTTCTTCTACGAGACCGCCCGGCGGACCGGTATCGACCGGATTGCGGCGATGGCCAACCGCTTCGGCCTCGGCGTCGATCTCGACATCGAGCTGCCCGGCACCCGCAAGGGGCTGGTGCCGACGCGGGCCTGGCGGATGGCGCAGGGCAAGGCCTGGAATATCGGCGATACCATCGTCCATGGCATCGGCCAGGGGTTTCTGCAGGTGACACCGCTGGCGCTGGCCACCATGGTCGCGCGGATCGCGACCGGGCGGGCGGTGCAGCCGCATCTGACCCGCTCGATCGGCGGGGTGATCCAGCCCGGCGTCAATCCGACCGACTGGCCGGCGATGGGGCTGAACGACCGGCAGCTGCATATCGTGCGCGAGGGCATGTGGGCGGTGGTCAACGAGCAGGGCGGCACCGCGCCGGTTGCCCGGCTGGCCGATGCCAAGGTGCAGCTGGCGGGCAAGACCGGGTCCTCGCAGGTGCGCCGGGTCTCGCGCGAGGTGCGCGAGCGGGGCGATTTCAAGAGCGAGAACCTGCCCTGGGAATTGCGGCCGCACGCGCTGTTCGTGGCCTATGCGCCCTATGACGCGCCGCGCTACGCGCTGTCGGTGGTGGTGGAGCACGGCAATGCCGGCGCCGCCGCCGCGGCCCCGCTGGCGCGCGACATCATGCAGGACGTGCTGACGCGCGATCCGGCGGGGCGGCAAGATGCGGCGCACCAGCATATGGCGGAGGCG
>VFSW01014400.1_pt1 | contig 10929 bp, 7 predicted proteins | sample 5358111 | NCBI WGS metagenome assembly VFSW01 (sample SAMN11554181, study PRJNA540505) | mine drainage metagenome | isolation source: sediment from site ElyBrook_90M | place: USA: Ely Copper Mine, Vershire, VT | collected 2017
CGCCAGGTTTTTTGGAACCTGCCCGATGAATAAAATGTTCGCAACCACCCGCGGTGTTCACGCGTTTATTTTGTCATTGGCGTTGACGGCGCATGGCCAGACGCTGATTCACCGTTTCAGTTTCATGAGCGATGCCAGTGATTCGGCCGGCACGGCCAACGGCACGGTGGTTGGCGGCGCGACGTTCAACGGCAGCGGTGGCCTGGTGTTGAACGGCACGAACGGTTATGTCGCGCTGCCCGCCGGCATCGTCAGCAACCTCACCGCCGTCACGATTGAGGCGTGGGCGACATTCGGCTCGATCGCCAACAATTCGTTTCTGTTCGGTTTTGGCAACACCGATGCCAGTGGCGCGGGCGAGAATTACATTTTCTGCACGCCGCACGGCAACGGCACGCGCGCGGCCATCACCGCCGCCGATCCGGGCTGGCAGGGTGAACAGCAGGCGGCGATTTCCAGCCCGCTCGACAACCAGTCGAACGTGCTGGTGACAACGGTTTTCAATCCGCACGCCCATTTCATCGGGCTTTACCTGAACGGCGTTTTGGTCGCCAGCAACACGGCGGTCACGACGACGCTGGCCGCAGTCAACGACAAATTCAGCTACCTCGGTCGGTCGCTTTACAGCGCGGATCCTTATCTGGCCGGCACGCTGAACGAATTTCGCATTTACAATGGCGCGCTGACAAACAGCCAGATCGCCGTGGACGCCGCCGCCGGGCCGGATCGCCTGGTCAGTGATCCCGGCGCGTTTCTGACGCTTGATGCGAACGTCACCAACATGACCGTCAACAGCACCCAAGTGCCCGTCGCCATCGGCAGTTTTGCGAACGTCACCAACGTCAACCTGTTCGCCTACGGCCAGCCGGTGGTGACCTCGGCCAACACGAATCTGGCCGTGGTCAGCGCGTCGGGCGTGATCACGGCTGTCGGCCTTGGCTCGGTGGGCATCTCTGTGAGTTATGGCGGACAGATCAGCAACAAGGTCATCACGATCACCTTCCCGACCAACCGTTTTATTTTCGACAGTTTTGGCGACGGCTTTTGGACCCTCACCAATGCGCTCAACGGAAAAGCTTTTACCGTCAACGCCACGGGCGCGAGCCAGGCCGCTTACACGAACGGCGCGCCGGGCCAGCAGTTTGAACTGCTTTACAATTACCAGAACAGCACCTTCCGCTTGCGCCAGCGTTCCAGTTGGCTTTGTGTCGGCGCCAAGAACGGCGGCACGGTCATCGGCACGGGCGCGACGACGGTGAATTATTCCGGCGCGGCCTCGCAGCAATGGTTTCTGGTGGACGCGGGCAACGGGCTTTACCACCTCGTCAACAAGGCGAGCAATTACGCGCTGCAAACGGACAATGGCAATCCGGCCAACGTCACGCTGGCCGCGGTTTCTAACAACGCGGCGCAGCTTTGGGGCGTTGCCTACCAGACGCATTATCTGAAAAAAGGCTGCGCGGGTTATGAGGGGAGTTATGCAAAATTGGGCCTGAGCTGGGCCTACAACTACGACGACCACACCAGCACGTCGTTGCCCGCCTCCGTCGTTTATGCGCCGATGGTTTGGGGCCAGTATTGGGAACCGGTGAGTGATCTCCAGTCGCGCGCGCCCGGCTGGGTGGCGAGTCCGCAGCCGGTATGTTTGATGACCTTCAACGAGCCGGACAACAGCGGTCAGGCCAACATGACCACCGCCACCGCCATCAGCATGTGGCCGGCCCTCCAGGCGCTGAATTTGCCGCTGGTAAGTCCGGCGATGCAGAACACCTACGACGCGTGGGCGTATGATTTTTTTACCCTGATCGCCACCAATCATTACCGGGTGGATTACACGGCGGCGCACATGTATCAAAGCCCCAACGCCAGTGCCCTCATCGGCAACCTGCAATCCGTCTATAACACTTGGGGCCGGCCCGTGTGGCTCACGGAGTTTTCGCCGGTGGACTGGAACGGCAACCAGGGCTGGACGGAGGATGACGACTACAATTTTCTCGCCGAGTTCGTGTGGATGGCCGAGGACAACGACTGGCTGAAACGCTATGCCATTTTTCCATTCAGCGGCACCAATCCTAATCCGCCTTACACGAGAGTCACGGCGGGTTATCGTGGGAATTTCTTTCTCGCCGACGGCGTGACCCTCGCTCCCTACGGCGAACTGTATGCGACGTGGGACGCAAACCGCACCTTGCAGACGCGCACGCCGTTTTTCATCCACAATCTCGGCACGAGCTTCCGGCTCATTTCTACCAATACCGCCGCTGTGCCGCGACCGGCCACCATTTATGCCCGCGACGCTTCGGCCCAGTGGGCGCTGCTCGCGTCGCCCGCAGCCAACCAGTATTACATCATTTCGCTGAAGGACGGCCGCCGCCTGCGCAACAACGGCGGCACGCCCGACCTCGCGCCTTGCGGCGCCACCGGCCCGGCGGTGCAGTGGTGGATGAATGGTCCGGACAGCAAGGGATATTACTACATTGACAACCTGTCGGCGTCGCAAAGCATCCGCGCCACCGGCACCGCGCCGGCAATTTCATTCAGCATGATCAACGACCCCGCGCCCAGCAGCGCGACGCAATGGCGGCTCGTCAAACCTTACGCACCGGTCACGATCGCCACCGCCACGACGCCATCCCTCGCCATCAGTTACACCAGCCAATCGGCGACGCTGAACTGGTCGGGCAACGGCTTGTTTTACAACGTCTATCGCAGCACCACTTCCGGCGGCGGCTACACGAAAATCGCCAGCTTGGTCACGAATGCAACTTATCCCGACAACACGGTGCAAAACGGCACGGCATATTTTTATGTGGTGACGGCCCTGAATATCTTGGGCGAAGAATCCACCTATTCAAACGAAGTCGTCGCCCGCCCGGCGTCGGTGACTGTGCTGCCCGTCAGTTATGCCATGCTTAACAACGGACTGCAATTTAACTGGCCGTCCGACCACACCGGCTGGCGGCTGCTGATGAAAACCAACAGCCTTGAAAGCTCCGGCGCCTGGGTTACGGTTCCCAATTCCGCCGCCACCAATCAAATGTGGCTGCCCTTCGATCCGACGCAGGGCAACGTGTTCTTCCGGCTGGTTTATCCGTGACAAATCTAATGAAGACTAAGTTTGAAATTAAATCGAACTTGTTGCTTGCGCTGGCGTTTATTATCGGGACATCGGTGTGGGCGCAATCCGCCGCCACCGTGACGATTCAAGCGAACCAGCCGGGCGCGGTGGTTAGTTCCAATTTGTTCGGCATTTTTTTTGAGGAAATTAATTTCGCCGGTGACGGCGGGATTTACGCCGAGATGGTGCGCAACCGGGCGTTCAACAATTCAGCCAATCCGGATTTCTGGACGTTGGTGACCAGCGGCGCCGCCGCCGGGACGATGGCGGTGGACTTCTCGCAGCCGCTTAACACGAATAGGCCGGGATCATTGAAACTGACCAAACTCTCCGGCACCGGTGGCCTTGGCGCGGCCAACTCCGGTTACTGGGGCATGTCACTGCAATCCGGCGCGACTTACAATTTGAGTTTTTATGCGATGGCGTCAAACGACTTTGCCGGGCCGGTCATCGTGCAATTGCAGAATGCCGGCGGCGGGACGGTTTATGCACAGGCTTCGTTCGGCGGACTGACGGGCAACTGGCAGACGTTTTCCACCTCGCTGGCTTCCAGCGGCACGGACACGAACGCGCGGATTGTCTTGAGCATCACCAACGCGGGCACGGTGTGGCTGGATAAAATTTCACTGTTTCCGCAGGCGACTTTTCATAACCGCACAAACGGTTTGCGCGCCGACTTGGCGAACATGCTGGCGGCGCTGCATCCATCGTTCATGCGCTATCCGGGCGGCAACTTCATCGAAAGCTTTAATGCCACGAACGCCGTGCGCTGGAAGAAAACCATCGGCGACACCGCGCTGCGTCCGGGGCACTTGAACGATTCTTGGGGTTATTGGTCCACTGATGGTTTTGGCCTTCAGGAATACCTGCAATTCTGCGAAGACCTGGGCATGGCGCCACTCTACGGCATCAATTGCGGCCTGATGCTCGGCTGGAATGGCGACACTAACAACACCATTCCGCTCAATCAAATGGGGCCTTGGGTGCAGGACGCGCTGGACCTGATCCAATATGCCAACGGCGACACCAACACGATTTGGGGCGCGCAGCGCGCCGCCAACGGCCATCCCGCGCCGTTCAATTTGCAATACCTGGAAATCGGCAACGAGAACGGCGGCTCCTATTATGACGACCGATACGCCCTGTTTTACAACGCCATCAAATCAAACTATCCCGCCATGCACCTCATTGCCACGGCGGTTCCGTCGTCCGCGCCGCTCGAAATTTTAGATGAACATTATTATACCAGTCCGGGCACGTTTATTTCCTACGCGACCAAATATGACGGCTATAGCCGCAGCGGGCCGAAGATATTTGTTGGCGAATACGCTGTGACTGCCGGCACCGGCACTTACGGCAGCCTCGCCGGCGCGCTGGGCGAGGCGGCGTTCATGACCGGCATGGAGCGCAATTCCGACATTGTCCGAATGGCTTCTTATGCGCCGCTGTTCGCGAACGTGAATGGCATGCAGTGGTCGCCCGATCTGATTAACTACGACAGCGCGCGTGGCGCGTTCGGCACGCCGTCGTATTACGTGCAGGAAATGTTCAGTCAAAATCGCGGCGACACGGTCCTGCCCGCGACCGTCATTATCACCACCAATTCGGCCGGCGTGACGCCGCACGGCGCGATTGGTCTTGGTTCCTGGAACACTTCGGTTCAATACACCAACATTGTGGTGACGAGCAACGGCGTGACGCTGTATCAAAGCGATTTTGTCAACCAAGGCACAAATGGCTGGAGCGCCTTCAACGGTTCCTGGAGCGCCAGCGGCGGATTGTATCAGCAAACCGCGCAAATCATGGATTGCTATTCCACTTACACCAGTAACAACAGCACCAATTGGGCGAATTACACCATCACGCTTCAGGCGCGCAAGACCGGCGGCGCGGAAGGGTTTCTCATCCTGTTCAATGTCCTCGATAACTATGATTGGACCTGGTGGAACATCGGCGGCTGGGGGAACACGCTGGACGGCATCGAACAAATGGTCGGCGGGAGCAAGACCGCTTATGCGCAGGTTGCGCAGAACATTGCGTTGAACACTTGGTATTACATCCGCATCGTGGTGACCGGCGCGCGCGCCCAATGTTATCTCGGCACCAATGCGGTTCAAGCGGCCACCAATCTGGTGCAGGACGTGACCTTGCCGAATGCCACGAGCGGACTTTTGGTTTCGTCAACTTATTCCAAAGCCGCCGGCCAGGTCATTGTGAAAGCGGTCAATCCTTACGGCACGGCGCTGGCCACGACATTCACTGTTACCGGTGTCAATTCCATCGCGCCGAACGCGACGCTCATTCAATTGACTTCCGGCAGCGCGGCGGATGCAAATTCCCTGGCGTCGCCGACGTATGTTTTTCCGGTCACCAATTCAATTGCCAATGCGGGAACCAATTTCATGCTCACGCTGCCGGCCAATTCGCTTTCCATCCTGCGGCTCGACGCGGCCGGCATCAACAATTACACCAACCTGCTGCTGCAATGCCCGGCGTTCATCACCAACGGCCAGTTGGTCGCGACCGCCGTCTGGGGGCGGCAGTCCGGCAACTGGATCAATCTGACGCCGAATTCAAATCATGCCATCAGTTGGTCCTCGGCGGACACGAACATCGCCGTCGTGGACATCAACGGCAACGTGGCGGGCGTGGGCGCGGGGACAACGAGCATCGTCGCGACTTACGCGAGTCTCGGTTTGTCCGCCACGCAAGCCGTGCAGGTCATCCACATTCCGACGACGCTCGTGCATCGCTACAGCTTCAGCGAAAATTCCGGCACGAACGTAGCGGACTCCATCGGCGGTCCGGCGTGGAGCGGCACGTTGCCGCGCGGCGGCACGTTCGGCGGCGGTCAACTGGCGCTGGCCGCCGCGGGCCAGCAATACGTCCAGTTGCCCGCGAACATCTTGAGCAATTACAGCGCGGTCACCATTGAAACATTGAAACCTGGGTCACGTTTCCCGATCAACTGCCGGCAAATTGTTTTTTCTTCGGCTTCGGCAATTTCATCGGCGGCACGGGTTACAATTACATTTTCTGCGCGCCGCAGGGCGGACGCGCGGCCATCACCAGCGGCTATTATGCGTCCGAACAAAACGCCTTCAGCGGCGTGGATTTCAGCTACCATACGAATTTCCACCTCGCGTTCGTTTTCGATCCGCCAGCCGGTTTTCTGGCGATTTACACAAATGGAATTCTGGCTGCCATCAATCGTTCCGTGACCACGACCTTCGCCTCGGTGAACGATGTTTACAGTTGGATTGGCCGCTCGCTTTACAGCGGCGATCCGTATCCCGACTTCACGCTTGATGAATTTCGGATCTACAACGGCGCCTTGTCCGCCGCAGAAATCACCGCGAGTGACGCCTTGGGAGCGGACCAGTTGTTGAACCATGCCAGACCGTTGTTTTCTGCCCCCTCGGTTGCGGGCGGCAACCTGATCCTGTCCTGGCCGCTGGCTTCTGCGGGCTTCACGCTGATGATGCGAACGAATCTAACCACCGGGTCATGGATACCCGTGGTGACTCCGGCCCCGCAAATAAGTGGCGGTCAGTGGCAGGTGGCCTTTCCGCTGAACAGTGCCGCGCAGTATTTTCAGTTGGTGAAATAAAAACCGGCCCGCGGTTTTGCGCCGCGTGCCGGTTGATGTTTCGCGGAAGGTTCAGGCCTTGCCGCCGAAGCTCACGTAATCGTCCAAATCCAGCACGTCAAACCATGAGGCAATGTCCGTGCGTTTGGGCGCGGCGGCCTTGTGGATTTCGTTGAAATGTTCGCGCGATTCAGGATTGTCCGGCGCGGACTGTTCGGCGAAAGCAGACCAGGCGGCAATCTCCACCGCCGAGCGGGGATGCTTCGCGTTTTTCCCGATCCATTCGAGGATTTCACTGTCGCTTTTGCCGAGCTGTTTTTTCAGTTCTTCCGGATCAATGCCGGCGAATTCCAGGAAATCCTGATCGAGCGGGCAGGCGTAGTGATACTCGCCGTTTTTGCCGGCGAGCGTGGCGCGGCCCTTGTCGAGGCACCGCGGCAGAATGACATAGCCGCCCAGCCGCACGCGCGGACTGCGCGGCGGGAATTTCGTCAGGTCAGGTGTGTGTAATGACATAATTTGTTTTCGTTTTCAGTTTGAAACGTCGCCTTTCTTTGCGACGAGAGCCAACTTGCACTGAAAATGCCGAATTGCAAGCGCCGCCGAAAAAAATTATTTTAAAGCCGTGAAACACTCTGGCAAAGCGGCACGGTCCGCGTTGAAACTCATCGGCTTGTCCGGCGCGGCCGTGCTGGTGCTGATTGCGGTTGCGTTCGTCGCCAAGTTTATCGGCTCAGTGGTGATTGGCCTGGCGGGTGTCTTATTCCTGGTGTGGGCGCTGTTTGTCCTGTTCACGTTTTATTTTTTCCGCGACCCGGACCCGGCGGTGCCGACGGGGAAAAATCTCGTCCTCGCGCCCGGCCACGGCAAGGTGGACACGATTGACACGACGAGCGAACCGGAATTTCTCGGCGGCGAATGCCAGCGCATTTCAATTTTTCTATCGGTGTTCGACGTTCATGTTCAAAATTCGCCGCTGACTGGCCGCGTTGCTTTTTTCAAACATTCGCCGGGCCAGTATCTCAACGCCATGCGCGCCGACAGCGCGAAGTTCAATGAAAATGTCCTGATCGGCATCGAAGCCGGCGAACCGATGGGCGAAAAAATTGGCGTGCGGCTCATTGCCGGGCTGATCGCGCGCCGCATCGTGCCGTGGGTCGCGCAGAATGACCTCGTGCAGCGCGGCGAACGGATCAGCCTGATCCAGTTCGGCTCGCGGGTGGATGTTTATCTGCCCAGGAGCGCGAAAATTAAAGTCCAGCTTGGCGACCGCGTAGTCGGCGGTGAATCCATTCTGGCCGAACTCATCTGAACGAAATGGAAACCAAGCCGCCAACCAACGTCCCCGCGCCGCCGGAGAGCGAGCGGCTGAAAATATATTTTCTGCCGAACCTGCTGACGGCGGGAAACTTGTTTTGCGGTTTCGTGGCGCTGACCAAAATTGTCGAGGCCAAACTCACGCCCGATGACTACGGCCACGTCAACTGGTATCCGATCCAGTTCGCGCTCGCCTGCATTCTGCTCGCGTGCATTTTCGATTTGTTCGATGGCCGGGTGGCGCGCATGGGCGGCCACGAAAGCCCGTTCGGCCGCGAGTTTGATTCGCTGGCCGACTTGATTTCGTTTGGCGTCGCGCCGGCATTTCTTGTCCATCGTGTCGTGCTGAAGCAGGCGTTGCCGGGTGAATACGCGGAGCTTGGCTGGTTCATCGCCTCAATTTATCTCATTTGCGGCGCGTTTCGGCTGGCGCGGTTCAATTGCCTGTCGGCCATGAGCGCGCCCGGCGCGGGCAAGGATTTTCTTGGCTTTCCGATTCCCTCCGCCGCCGGTTTGGTGGCGTCGCTAACGCTGTTCATCATCAAACTGAACGAAAAAGAAAAGGACCTTGGCCACTGGGGCTATCTGCTGCCGGTGGTGCTGGTGTTTCTCTCCGCCATGATGGTGAGCGAAGTGCGGTATCCGAGTTTCAAGTCGCTCGGCCTGCGTTCCACCACGACGTTTTTAAAGTTTATCATCGCGGCGCTGTTTGTCGGCTGCCTGCTGGTGCTGCGTGAAAAGATTTTGTATTACGTCCTGCCGCTGTTCTTCACCGCGTATCTGCTCTATGGGTTTGTGCGGCCCTGATTGTCGCGCGCCTGGCGCAAAGAGATCGAGGAAGACGACGACGAGCCGGAGGCGGAGAACTGACATGGCCGAAACGCATCCAGTCCTGCTCGCCGCGCTGGCGGGCTATTTTTGCGGCCTGATTTTTTCCTCGATTCCGGTCGGCCCCATCAATCTGACCATTCTGAACGAGGGCACGCAACGCGGCTTTGCCTGGGCCATTCTCATCGGCCTGGGCGCGTCGGCGATGGAGATCATTTATTGCGCCTTTTCGTTCACCGGATTTTCCACGATGTTCGACCACGGGATCGTGCAGGCGTTCATGCAGGTGTTCAGTTTTGTCTTCATCCTGTTCATCGGGTTCAAATTTTTGCTGGCCAAAACCGTCCACATGCCGACCAAACTCGACACCGCCTCGGAAAAAATCGAGGCGCGCATCGAGCTGAAATTTCATCCGCACTCCGCCTTCATGACCGGTTTTGTGCGCGTGATGGGCAACCTCGGCGTGTTGCTCTTCTGGATTGTGCTTGCGACCAACCTGATGACGCGCGACTGGGTGGACGCCGATTCTTTTGCCGCCAAGGCTGCGTGTGTCGGTGGCGTCGCCTTGGGCACGAACACTTGGTTCATCGCATTGAGCTTCGGCGTGTCGCGCGGCCACGGACGGTTCAGCGAGAAGACCCTGCTGCGGCTCCAGCATTTTTCCGGCATCTGCCTCATCATTTTCGGCATCATCCAAGGCACCAACATTGCGTGGCACCTGGCCAAACACAGCCGGCCTCGTCCCCAAATGGAACAACGCGTGGCACCCGGCAGGAACAACACTTAATTTATGCTCAAAGCTGGAATCGTCGGACTGCCCAACGTGGGCAAATCAACCCTGTTCAACGCCGTCACGCGCACGCGCAAGGCCGAGGCTGCAAACTATCCGTTCTGCACCATTGACCCGAACGTCGGCATCGTCACCGTGCCGGACGTACGGCTTTACGTTTTGCAGAAAATCGCCAAAACGAATGTTGTCATCCCGGCGGCGATTGAATTTGTGGACATCGCCGGCCTCGTCAAAGGCGCGTCGCAGGGTGAAGGTCTGGGCAACAAATTTCTCACCCACATCCGCGAAGTGGACGCCATCGTGCAGGTCGTCCGTTGCTTTGAGGACGCCGACATCCATCACGTCACCGGCAGCGTGGATCCCGTGCGCGACATCGAAATCATCACCACCGAACTTGTGCTCGCCGATTTGGAAGCCGTGCAAAAGCGGCTTGCCAGCGTGGCCAAAGACGCCAAGCGCGGCGACAAGGAAGCGCTCGCGCAGGAAAACGTCCTGAAAAAACTGGAGCCGCACCTTAACCAAGGCAAGCCCGCGCTAACGCTCGAACTCGCGCCGGAAGAAAAGGCGATTTCGCGCCTGTTCTGGCTGATGACCGACAAGCCGACGATTTTCGCCTGCAACGTCAAGGAAAACGATCTGGCCGGCGCCGATAAAAATCCGTTCATCGTCAAAGTCCGCGAATATGCCGCGCACCATTTCGCGTGCGAAGCCGTCGTCATCAGCGCGCAGATCGAGAGCGATTTGATTGATTTGTCCGACGCCGAGGCCAAGGAGTTTTTGAAAGAGCTTGGCGTGAGCGAATCCGGCGTCGGCGCGCTCATCCGCGCGACGTATCATCTGCTCGGCTTGCGCACGTATTTCACGGCGGGCGAGAAGGAAGTCCGCGCCTGGACCATCCACGTTGGCGACACTGCGCCGAAAGCGGCGGGCGTGATCCACTCGGATTTCGAGCGCGGCTTCATCAAGGCCGAAACCGTGGCTTACGAGGATTTGGTGAAACTTGGCTCCGTCGCCGCCGCGCGCGAAAAAGGTTTGTATCGCATGGAAGGCAAAGAATATGTCGTGAAAGACGGCGACGTGCTGCTCTTCAAATTCAACGTGTAATTCTTGAGCCGCAGGGACGCGGAGTTAATACTTTTTTCTCTGCGTCTCTGCGGTGGAATTTTATCCGAGTTTGTATCGCCGCATTTTCGCATCCACTGCTTGCGCCCAGGCATCAATCCCGCCGCGCAGGCAGCGCACATTCTGCAAACCGTGTCCCATGAAATACGCCGCCGCGTCCAAGCC
>VFSW01014401.1_pt1 | contig 10928 bp, 5 predicted proteins | sample 5358111 | NCBI WGS metagenome assembly VFSW01 (sample SAMN11554181, study PRJNA540505) | mine drainage metagenome | isolation source: sediment from site ElyBrook_90M | place: USA: Ely Copper Mine, Vershire, VT | collected 2017
GATCGTGGCCGACGATATCTTCGTCACCAATCCTTCGATCTTCCAGAAAGGGATCGATCGAGGCATCGCCAACGCGATCCTCATCAAGCTGAATCAGATCGGCTCTCTGACCGAGACGCTGGCCACGATCGAGATGGCCAAGCGCGCCGGCTACCGCGCCGTGGTCTCACACCGCTCGGGCGAGACAGAGGACTCGACCATCGCCGATCTGGTGGTGGCCACGAACGCCGGGCAAATCAAGACCGGCTCCGCGTCGCGCAGCGACCGGATCGCGAAGTACAACCAGCTTCTGCGGATCGAGGAGGAGCTGGGAGACGCCGCGGTATTTGCGGGGAAGGCGATCTTTCGATCCCTCTGAAAGAAGTTCGAAGTTCGAAGTGCAAACGTAGAACGAAGGAAGTCGAAGACTCTTTTCCTTTCCTCTTTCGAACTTCGAACTTCGAACTTCGAACTTCAGATTTGACTTCTCTCCCAGATCGTCAATACATTGACAATGTGCCCGATGACGACCGCGACCTGGTCGCGGGGGTAATCCAGCTCGGCAACCTGCTGACGCGCCGGTTGGCGCCTCTGTTCGAACGGGCCAGCGTCACGCCGCAGCAGTGGGCAATCCTGTGGGCCCTCGGAACGTCGGAGCGCCCGCTGAGCCTCGCCGGACTGGCCAGGAAGCTGCTGGTCACCAAGCAAAACATGACCGGCATGATGGCCAGGCTGGAGCAACTCGGGCTGACCGAGCGCCATCGCGACCCGAACGACCTGCGCGCGTCGCGCATCGCGCTCACGCGGCGCGGGCGCACGGTGGTGGAGAAGTTCCAGCCGCTGTACGAGGAGTGGCGCAGCCGGCTGGAAAAGAACCTGCCGGAACGCGAGCTCGCCGCGCTCACGCGGACTGTCGATCGGCTGATCGAGGAACTGCAAAGGGAGTGATGGCCCGGTTGCGCCCGGCCGCCTTCGCCTGGTACAGCCGCTCGTCCGCGGCGTGAAACAGCGCGTCGACATCCGCACCGTCGGCCGGAAAAATTGCCCCTCCGATGCTGATGGTTACCGGCACCCTCCCCGGCGCCGAGGGAATCGACTCCACCTGGGCGCGAATGCGTTCGGCGATCCTGGCCATCGCCGCGGCGTCGATCTGCGGCAGGATCACGGCGAATTCCTCGCCGCCGTAGCGCGCGACAAAATCGACGTCGCGCACCGCTTTGGGCAGCACCTGGCCGACGCTGGCCAGCGCCTCGTTTCCTGCAAGATGACCGTACCGGTCGTTGTACTGTTTGAAGCGATCGAGATCGAGCACCAGAATTCCGAACCGTTCCGGATAGCGTCCGGCGCGATGGATCTCGCCGTCGATTCTTTCGCGAAACGCGCGGAAGTTCGGCAGACCGGTCAGCTCGTCGGTCCTGGCGTGTTCTTCCAGTTTTCCGGTCATGGCATTGAAGGCAGTGCCGAGCTGCGCGATTTCCCGGTCCCCACCAACAGGAGCCGTCACGTGCTCGCCGCGGGAGATGCGCTCCGCCGATCGCGCCAGCTCCTCGATCGGGCGGACGACTTTGCGCAGCGTGATCTGCACGACGGCGAAGCTGCAGATCACCAGGATCCAGGCGATGCCGAAGCCGGCGATCGTCATGTCCCATGCCTGGCGCTGCAGTGCCGGAAGGCGCATGGCGATGTCGCCTTCGTTTTGGGCGATCAGGCGCTGCGCTTCCAGCACCACCGCCGCCGAAGCCTCGTTCGTGCGGCCGCGCCGGAACTCGTTCATCCGGGAACGAAGCGTGGACGTGTCGATCTTCGCCAGAGGCTGCGCCTGCAGCAGCTGCATGACCATCGCGTAGTCCGCAAACTTCGACTGTGCGCGGATGGCATTGTGGGCGCGGATGATCTCGTCCAGAATCGTATCCGCCTGCATCTCCACCGCCACGACGCGGCTCCAGCGATCCTGAGCTACTCTCGCCCGCCACGTGAGGCCGAAGGTGATTCCGAACAGCGTGAGGGCGAAAGCCGTGGTCAGCAGCAATACCCGAGTGCGAAGGCGCATCCGATCGCCGCGCATCGAGACAAGGATAATGGGGTGGTGGTGGATCTGAAAGCGATTTATCTCCGCACCCTCGAAGCGTGCGCTCCCCAGCGGCTCGTGGCGCCCATGGTCCGGCCGGATTTTCCGCGCGCGGTCGCGGCAATCGGCAAGTGCGCCGGCGGCTTGCTCGACGGCATCGGCGCATTCGACGAGGCCGTTGCCGTCGTTCCGGAGGGCTATCCCGGGCCGAAACGCGCGCAGGCCATCGTGCATCGCGGCGGGCATCCGCAGATGACCCATGCCTCGTTCGAGGCCGGGCGGGCGCTCATGGAGTTCGTCGACCATCATGACGACGTGCTTTTTCTGATTTCCGGAGGCGGCTCCGCGTGCGTCGAACTGCCGCTCGAACCCTGGTTCGCCGAACGCGATCTCATCGATGCGAACGCGCGTCTCGTGGAATCCGACACGCCGATCGACGGCATCAACTGCGTGCGAAAACATCTCTCGGCCATCAAGGGTGGCCGGTTAGGCGCGCGCGTCCGCGGACGATCGGTCACGCTCGTCTACTCGGATGTCTCCAGCGGCGCCCTGGCCGACGTGGCTTCGGGACCGACGCTTCCCGATCGTTCGACGAAGACGCAGGCCATTGCGGTCGTCGAACGGATCGGCGGACTCGATCGCATCGCCGGCGCGCTTCGTGACGCCGCCGTTCCGGAGACGGTCCGCGCGATTCCCAATGGCCGCGCTTCGTTGGTCGCCGACAACGACTCGCTGACCGCTTCTGCCGCGGAGATCGCCGATTCGCAGGGACTTCGTCCTGTGCGCGTCGAACATCAAATCGAAATGCCCGTCGAGCAGGCCGCGGCGCAACTCGTCGAACGTGCCGCCGCTCTTCGCTCCCGCGAAATCCTGATCGCCGGCGGCGAGCCGACGGTGACGATCCGCGGCGACGGCCGCGGCGGACGATGCAGCGAGCTTGCCCTTCGCATCGCGCTCGCATCCCGCGTTCCTCTTGCGGTTCTCTGCGGCAGCTCCGACGGCCGCGACGGGAACAGCGGCGCCGCGGGCGTCTTCTTTTCCGATCCGAAGCAGATCGACCGGCGAGAGGCCGAGCGCGAATTGGCGCGCTCGAATTCGCTGGCCGTGGCGAAGGCAGCGGGGGAAGCCTTGACCATGCCGCCTACCGGCAATAACTTGCGCGATCTCTATCTTTTGGCTCGTAGTTAGCAGGCCGATGCACCGACAGAAATGGATGTGAACGCGGAAACGCCCCCGCCCACCGGTCATCACACCCCGGCGCGGGAACGGCAGAGGAAGGGGCCGATGTGGGGCTGCCTCCGGCTGTTGACCGGCGGCGTGATCGTCCTGCTTCTCGCCCTGATCATTCTCACGGCGGGAATCTGGATTTATCTCGGCAGTCCAAACTTCGACGATTTCGTCCGCACGAAAATCGAGACCACGCTTTCGACCCGCCTCGGGCGGACGGTGACCATCGGCAGCATCAAAATCGATCGCGTGCACTTCGGCCGCGCGGTGCTCAACGACATTCGCATCGCGAATGCGCCGGGCGGCGTGCACCCCTATTTCGCCACCGCGCGGCAGGTGGTGATCGTCGGCGGCATCCAGTCGTTCTGGGGCAGAGACATTTCCGTCGGCAGCATCCAGGTGTTCGATCCGCGGATGTACATCGAGATTTATCCAGCAGGATCGCCGCTGGTGCACAACTTTCCGCACTGGCAGGCGCCGCCGCCGAGCCGCTTCCAGATCGTGCACGTCGCTCTCAACAAGGTGCAGATTCAGAACGGCGTGGTCGACTTTCTCGACCGCCGGCACGACCTCGAGGCAACGGCCAGCGGCGTTGCTTCCACCATCGACGTCACCTCATCGAAGAATCTCTACGCCGGCGTGATGAACAGCCCGCAGGTTCGCGTCCGGCTGCAGGATTATCTGCCGTTTGACATGAGCATGCGCGGGCTGTTCCGCTACACGCCCGACACGATCGATCTGCCGTCGATCGCCCTGGATGGCGGCCCCGATCTGCGGCTCTTCGTCAACGGCCGGATCGCTCCCCTGTCGCAGGGCGCCTACGACCTTCATCTCGCATCCGTCGTCGGCCTGCCGCGCATCCGCCAGATCTTCCGAATTCAGAAAAACCTCGAAGGATCGGTGGAGATGGACACCACGCTGCGCGGACAGCAGGGGGCCTTCGTTCTGTCGGGCGGCTGGATCTCACCGAAGATTCGCGCCGATATCTACGAGATGTCGAGTCTCCGCGGCACGCTGCGCGTCGACGGCACGCACACCGTCGTCGACGTTCAGCGAGGAAGCTTCTCCGGCGGAACACTCACCGCGCATTACGTGCTGCCCGGCTATGCCGAGCCGTATCCGATGTCCGTCGACGTCCACTACGACGGCATCTCGGTCGAACAGCTCTTCGGCCACTGGGGGCTGGCCAACAACGGGCTGCGCGCCGGGGCCAGCGGACGCCTTCTCTACCACTGGAACAAGGACAACATTCTGAATGGAGCCGGCGAAGGGGCGGCGACGTTGTCGAAAGCGTCCGCCGGACCTTCGAAAGCGAAGTATCCAGTGCCGATCGGCGGCAGCGCGGACTTCGCGCTGAACAACGGCGTCATCACGTTCCGCCGGACCGACCTGGCGACGGACGTCACTCGTCTCGGGCTCACCGGAACGCTGCGCATCGCCGATCTTTCGGCCGACTTCCTGATGAAGATCCACAGCAGCGACTTCTCCGAGCTCGATCGCATCGGGTATGACTTCGCGCACACCCTCGGCAAGAAGACGTTCACCCTTCTCGGGCTCGGCGGCGACGGCGACATCACCGGCAACGTTCGCGGACTTCTGAAGTCGCCGGAAGTCGTCGCCCACGTCACGGCGACGGGAACGAAATACAACGACTCGCTTTTGGGCGACTCCGACATCGATCTGCGCTACAGCGGCCGGCGCGATCTGGTGACACTCACGCATGCCGTTTTCCGGCTCGCCGGCGGAACGCTCACGCTCACCGGGACCATCGGGTTTCCTGCGAAAGGCCCCTCTCCTCGTTTCGATCTCGCGGTCGACGCCGTGAATTACCCGGTCGAGCGCGCGATGGGGCGGGCAAATTTCAAAGTGGCGATCCGGGGCGCCGGCAGCGGTAAGCTCACCGTCCGCGCAACCCGGGACGGGGGCCGCGTCCACTTCACGACTCTGACGATTACGCAGGCGACCGGCCATCTCCAGCTTGCCGGTCTGATCGCCTGGAAGCCGGGCGTGGGGAATGTCGATTTCGATCTGAACGTCAGCGCACAGTCGTTCCCGGTCGCGGAGATCGTGAAGTTTCTCGACCTCGGAACGCTGCCGATCAGCGGCGAGCTGACCGGGACGCTGAGCCTTCGCGGGCCGAAGAACGCGCTGGAAGGAGCGGGCCAGGTCACGGTGCGCAACGGCTCGATCTACGGCGAGCCGGTCACCCAGGCGGCGGCGAAGATCGAATTCACCAAAGGGGCTATTCGCGCAACGAATGTCGTGGTGACCGCTCCGGCGGGAACGCTGACCGGCGAGGCGGCGCTGAATCTGACGACGAACCAGTTCAGCTACAACGTGCAATCCACCGGCATCAACGTTTCGAAGTTGAACATCCTGTCGTCGCTGAATGGACTCTTCGGCGGAACTCTGGTCATCAGCTCGACCGGAGCGGGGACGTTCCAGCAGCCGCAGATCGTGTTCACGGCGACCTTGAATCAGGCCACCGTTCGCGGCCTGAACCTGCCCGCGGGAGCGTCCGCGCCAACGCTGTACTTTGCCATTCGCGACGGCCAGCTGATCGTGCGTGGATCGGCAGCCGACGCGCTGACGATCGAAGGCAATGGCTCGATGGCGACCGACGGCACGCTGGCGGGCGCGGTTCAGATTCGCATTCCCGACCTGGCGAAGCTGGTCGCGATGTTTCCCTCGACGGCCGGGATTCCGGCTTCGGGCAGCATCGCCGCGAACCTGCAGCTCGGTGGCAAGCTGACGCCGCTCACCGCGCTGCGGATCGACGCGACGTTTCCCCAGTTCACCGTTCAGATTTCCGAAGACCGACTCACGCCGTTGCGTCCGTTGCGCATCGGCGTCCGCGATGGACGGATCGTATTCGACGATTTCGCGCTGGAGCTTGCCAAGGCTGGCCAGGCGCCGTCGAACTTCGTCATCACCGGCTATGCCGATCTGACGGGCGCGAAGCTGGTGAACATTGATGTCAGCGGAACGCTGGAGGCTGCGCTGCTCGAGGCCTTCATCCCCGGTGCGCGCGCCGAGGGACACATCAATCTGACTGCGGCGGGGATTCACGGGACGCTGAGCAACCCGGTTCTCAACGGCACAGCCGATTTTCAGAACGCGCAGCTTCGCATTCCCGGGTTTCCGCAGTTGATCGACAACATCACCGGCACGCTGTTGTTCCGTGGTGACCGGGTGGACATCGACTCGCTGCGCGCGACGGTTGGCGGAGGGACGATCGTAGCCGGGGGATCGATCGGCCTGAACGGCATATCGCCGGTCCGCTTGCGCGTCACGCTGCAGGGGACCGGCGTCACGATCCGCTACTACGAAGGGACCAGCGTCGAGGGGAACTTCCTGCTGACCCTTTCGGGCGACTCCAATCGCATGATCCTGCAGGGCGACGTTCACGTGACGCGCGCGGTCTATTTCAAGGACATCGATATTGGCAACGCCATCCTCGGCGTCCTGCTGTCGCGGCGCGCGGTCACGCCGGTCGTCGCGGCGTCATGGCAGGACCGGGTCTCGCTTCGCGTGCATCTCACCGCGCCCCAGAGCACGCTGGCCGTGCACGACAACATCGCCAACGTGACCGGCAGTGGCGAACTCGATGTCACCGGCACGGTGGCCAATCCATCAGTCCTCGGAACGGTCACGCTGGACGAGGGCGGGAAGGTCCGCTTTCAAAACATCGACTACCAGGTCGTGCGCGGGTCGATCAATTTTCAGAATCCGTTTCGCATCGATCCGTACTTCGACATCACCCTGCAGGCGCGGGTGAGCGGAGGCATCTCGGAGCTCGAGTCGGGACCGGTCGACGTCACGCTGAACATCACCGGAACGCTCGATCGCATCACGCCGACGATCACATCCGAGCCGCCGGCGAGCGACATCACGCTGTTCTCGCTTCTCGGATTTGCCGGGGTGGCCGGAACCGTCGCCTCACCGCCCGGCTCGACGACGCAGTCCGCGCAACGATCGCTGCTGTCGCAGTCGATCAATCTCCTCGGGCAGCGCATTCTGCCGTTTGTCGATTCATTCACCTACGATCCGGGCGTCATCGATCCGACCGGCAGGCCGACCGTCGCCTTCGAAAAGCGGCTGTCGAACGACGTCACCGTGTACGTGGAGCACGGTCTGCGCGATCAGAAGAACCGCGTGGTCGTCGAATGGGCCGTGAACTCGGAGTGGGTGCTGCAGTTCACGCGCGATGAAGTGACGCAGACATACCAGGCCGAAGCGCGGTTCCGCCGTACGTACGAAGGGCACTGGACGTGGGGACGCCGCGGCCGCAACGGCGCGAGCTTCGCCCGGTTCGTCAATCTTCCGCTGCCGAAGATCTCGCCGCCGCGCGTGCCCGAGGTCGTGCCGCCGCCGCCCGGAAGTCCGAACGTCACCAGCGTCGGCTTCACCGCCGATTCTCAGTTCGACACTTCCGTCCTGCAGAAGTACGTCACGGTGCGGGCCGGCACGCCGCTCTCGATCCGCGACGTCCAGTCGTCGATCAAAAGCCTGTACGCCACGGGCGATTTCCGGGACATCCGGGTTACTTCGACGCCTTCCTCCGGCGGGGTCGCGCTGACCTTCGCGCTTTTCATCAATTATCGCGTCGGCGAGATTCACATCGAAGGTCTCGAACGCTCCGATCGCGATCACGCCATGCGCGAGCTGACCTTTCATGTTGGCGACGTCTTCTCCCTCGACGCCGTCGACCGCGGCGCGACTGCGATCCAGGATCTGCTCCACCGCTCCGGATACCTCGAACCAACGGTCGATGAAGAGACGAGCTTTACTCGGGCCCTGAGCTCCGCCTCCGTGACGTTCACCGTTCATCGCGGACCGCGGGCCACCGTCGGATCGGTGGCCATCGAAGGAGACATCGCCCCCTTCACAACCGAAACGCTGGTGGCGCAGATGCGGCGAGGGCCGAAAAAGCCGTTCGATCTCGGATCGGCGCGCAGCGATGCGGACCGGATGAAGGGCTTCATGATCCGCCGCGACTATCGCAAAGCCGACGTGCGGTTCCTCGCCTATACCTACGACAGCACTGCGAAGACCGTCGCCCTCCGCTATCGCGCCACTGCCGGTCCGATCGTGCGCGTGGTGGTCACCGGTGTCTCCGCTCACGCGGTGCGCGGACTCGTGCCGTTCCGGAAAAACGAAGGCTACAGCGAGGACGTCGTCGACAAAGCGTCGCAGGACATCATCGACAACTACCAGTTGCATGGCTACTTCAACGCGGCAGTCGATACGGAAGAGCATTTGACGGGAAACGTCTGGACGATCACCTTTCACGTCAATCCGGGCGTTCGCTATCACCTCGCCGCGGTGACGTTTTCGGGGAACGCCAAGCTTTCGGCGAAAAAACTCGCCGGCGTGATCACCACGTCGGTGTCCGGCGGCATCCGCTCGTTTTTCCAGAAGCTCTTCCGCCGCCCCACCGGCGGGACGCGCGCGCAGCTCTCCGCCGATCGCGATGCGATCGAATCGCTGTACCGGCTGAACGGGTTTCCCGAGGTGCAGGTGTCGACGCCGGTGGTGAACACGAACAATGCCACTGGCGCCATGACGGTAAATTTCCCCATCGTCGAAGGCCCGCAGACGATCGTCACCGCGGTCAACGTCGAAGGCAACCAGCAGGTGCCGGCTACGAGGCTCCCCGCGCTTCTGATCAAGCCGGGAAGGCCGCTGAATCCCCAGGATGAGCGCGAGGACGTGATCGATCTGCAGTCGTTTTATGCGAACCGCGGAAACGCCGAGGTGCAGGTCAAGCCGCGCGAGCAGATCAGCGATGACAAGACCAAAGCCACAGTGACCTACACCATCGCCGAAGGGCCGAAGATCGACGTCGGGCAGGTCATCGTCCGCGGCAACACCTACACGAAAACGAACGTCATCCTGCGCCAGGCTCAGATCGACAGCGGCGATCCGTTCAGCTACACCTCGATTCTCGACGCACAGCGGAATCTCTACCGCCTCGGCATCTTCAACCGCGTGGACATCGAGCCCGAACAGACGGGCACATCGGTTTCCACGCGCAACATCGACATCTCTGTCGAAGAAGGAAAGGATCTGACCTTCGCGGCATCAGGCGGTCTGACCTCCGGCATCACTACGACGAGCAACCAGATCGCTCCCCTCGGATCGGTCTCCGTCTCCAATCGCAATCTGTTCGGGACAGGCCGCTACATCGGGCTCCAGCTCATCGGCGCGCTCGGCCCCGTGCCGCGTCGCGATGCTTTCCTGACTTACAAGGAGCCGTTCATCGGACCGTGGGACATCCCCGTGCAGCTCACGATCTTTCAGAGCAATGAGCCGCGCCTCACCGCCCAGCTGCGACAGCGCGGGTTGTTCGTCGAAGCGTCGAAAGTCCTGGGGAGCGATACGCGAGTGTCGCTGCGATACGAATACCGCCTCGCCGACTGCGTCATCCAACACTACAACGACACCGACCTTTGCTACGAGGCGACGCAGGCGCTGATTCCCGGCGTCGATCGGTCGATCACCAACATCAAGATCGCCGATGTGACTCCGACGTTCTTCTGGGACCGCCGCGACGATCCGATCAATCCGCACCGCGGATTCTTCACCAGCGCTTCGCTCGAATACGCCTTCCGCGTCTTCGCCGCCGACGCGAGCTTCGTCAAGGAGTTCGGGCAGGCATCGTGGTACTTCCCGCTGACGCAGAGGACCACATTCGCAGTGTCCAGCCGCCTCGGCCTGATTCAGGATCTCGGGCGCACCTTCGGACCTTCCGGGAGCGTGACCAGCGGAGTGCCGCTTTCGGAGCGGTTCACCGCCGGCGGCGATTCCTCGAACCGGGCGTACGCACTCGATCTGCTCGGCACGATCTGCCTCAATCCGCTCGATACCGGCTGCCGGCCGACCCTGATCCGGCTGCAGAACGGCACCATCGCCCCCATCGGCGGACTCGGCCTCTTCCTGGCCAACGCGGAGTACCGGTTCCCGATGGTCGGAAATGTCGGCGGCGCGCTGTTTGTCGATGCCGGCAACGTGTTCGCCGATTCGACGATCCATCTGAGTGACTTGCGCTACGGAATTGGGACCGGAGTGCGCTATCTCTCTCCGGTCGGCCCGCTGCGGTTCGATGTCGGATACAAGCTGAAGCGGCAGATCATCGGGTACGACCCGAGCGGTCGCGCGATCTACGAGAAACCGTTAGCCTATTTCGTCAGCATCGGCTACGCGTTCTGATGACCCGAACGGGAGCGAGGTGCCCGTACGTCGGGCACTCCCGTGCCGCCTGCCGGGCGGACCGCTCGGTGACGCCTAAAACGAAGGCTCGACGCTGTCGGCCGCGGCGCGTGCGCGCTCTGCTTCCAATGCGGCGACCCGGGTGCGAAGCTCGGCGATCTCGGCGTGCAACTTCGTGAATTCGTCTTTGAGCACTTCTCGCGCGAATTCCTGAAAACGCGTCTGCATTTTCTTCATCTGTTCGCTCGAGTACTGGCTCACGCCGCCAAGAACGTCGCGCAGAAGCTGCTCGAGATCGGTGGGCATGCCCCGAAAGGCAGCAATTGAAGTGCCATGAGCCGGCCGCCAGTGAGAAAGGTTCGAGGTTCGAGGTTCGAGGGAAGAGGTGGCAGCTCGAATCGGCGTCGCGTTCTGTCATCCCGAGCCGCGGAGACGGCGAGGG
>VFSW01014402.1_pt1 | contig 10927 bp, 6 predicted proteins | sample 5358111 | NCBI WGS metagenome assembly VFSW01 (sample SAMN11554181, study PRJNA540505) | mine drainage metagenome | isolation source: sediment from site ElyBrook_90M | place: USA: Ely Copper Mine, Vershire, VT | collected 2017
CGGGAGGAGTCGGGGGGTGGTGGAGGGCCCGTGCGGGCGGTCCGGCGGTGTGCGAAGTGTCCTCGGCCGACGTACCGGTCCCCTCCCTCCGAGCGCGACTACGAGCGACTCCGCGATGCCCCCGGAAAAGCCGGCGACCGCCGCCAGCTGCTCGTACGGCGCGCTGCGGATGCGTTCGACGCTGTCGAACCCTGCGGACCAAGCGGCGCGGACCTTCGCGGGGCCGAGCAGGGGAGCTCCGAGGAGCCCATCTAGCTCCTGGTTCAGCGCTCGCACCGCCTCTTCGCGGGCGATGACCTCCTCCTTCGTGAAGTCGGTCTCGAGCATCTCGGGCGGCGTCGCGGGCGGCGCCCGTACCGTCCGGTGCCCGAGCGCGTGTGACGTTCGGGACTTCGCCCGACGGGTGGGCGCGGGGACCCCGGGAAGGTGGATCCACCAGCGGGCGCCCGTCCGGGTGCGTCCGCGGATGCGGTTGGGCGGTTTTGCCTCCTCAACCACCTCGGGTACACGGACCTCGGCCAGGCCGAGGTACCGGGCCAGCGGCTCGGCGACGGCCCTCAGTTCGCTCGCGAGCGGGTCGGACGCTACGACGATCGCCCTCCACGGGCTCCCCGCGGAAGGCACGGGGGCCCGTCGGAGCCGGCGCTCGAGGTGCCGCACGAGCCAGAAGGCGTCCGGAGAGAGCGGCGGCGGCACCGGGGCGTCCCGGCCGCTTCTCGGAGCCCGCTCGACATACAGCTCTCCGAGGTCCCATCGAACGGGGACGGTGTTCTCGGGGAGCACCTCGACCAGTTCGACCATCGAGGGCAGCACGCGGCGCGCTAGGCCCTGGATCACCACGGAGAGCTCGGCTCCGCCAGCCTCCTCTCCCGCGCGGCGGGGCGGCATGCGGCGCAGGAGGTGGACGATCTGGGAGGCCTGCGAGGGGTAGATGCGCTGGATCTCGGATTCGACCGGTCGCACCTCGCGTCGGCGGCCGAGCCAGGGCTCGCGAGGGGATCCTACCTCGATCCGGCCGACGCGCGCGAGCCGCTCGAGTACGGGCCGGTCGGCTCTCAGCCGGTCCCCGTCCTCGTCCGCGCCGAGGACGAGGGCGACCGTGCCGATCGGGGTGTCGGACCCGAGCCCGCTCGTGCGACGGTAGTCCGCGAGGGCGGTCATCACCGACCGCCATCGATCCCACGCCGCGACGAGGGTGTCGTCGAGCAGCGTCGAGTCACCCGCGGTGAGCGAGCTCTCGGTGACGCTCGTCCGGTCGGAGACGAATCTACGGTACACCGACTCGGCCAAGAACGGGACGACCGGGCTCACGAGCACCACGGCCGTGCGCAGGACATAGGTCATCGCGCGCAGGGCGCTGCGCCGAGTCGTCGGAGTTCCGGGGAGAGCGAGCCGGGGCCGGATCCACTGCCGGTACTCTGCGAGGTCGTTCTCGAGGAAGTGGAGGACTCGGCGGAGGACCGCCCCCGCCCCCGTTCGGTCGTACTCGGCGATCGCGAGCACCCGCGTCCGCTCCCACCGGGCGAGCAGGGCCCGGTCCTCGAGCTCGAACTCGCCGAGATAGTTCGAGACCGGCGCTCCGAACTCAGAGAGCATTCCGGCATCGCACGCCCCCAGGACCTCTTCGGTGAACGCGCCGAACCGCCGCAGACGGCGACGCTCCTGCGCGCACCGTTCTACGAACGAGCTTGCGCTGCCCTCGTCCCGCTCCGTCCGAACGAGCGCGGCGCGTACGGCGTCGGCCCCTTCGCTCTCCACGAGGGCAGCGAGGTCCGCCGACGGTAACGAAGGCAGGATCGAGATCCCGACGTTCGCGACCGAGCCGCGCATCCCCGCCATCGCAGCGAGGTGGTGGATCGCGCTCGGGATCCGCCGGCGTTCGCTAAGGTAGAGGCGCGCGGAATCGGAGGGGGGGAAGGGGTCCGCGCGCGCCCACGCACCGAACGTCGCGGCGACCGACGCGGTCAGGCGGCGGCGGAGCGGGAACATCTTCCCCCCGCACGGGCACGACGGAGGGCCGTCGAGCGCATCGAGACGCTCGCACCCAGAACACTCGAGGAGGGCGACCGCGGACGCCTCCTCACTCGTTGTCGTCTCGCTCACCGGCCACGGGGCGACTTCGACGTGGGGTAGGGGCGGGGCACCGGGCAAGAGGCGTTCGTAGAGCGTGGTCGACTCGGGGGGGAGGCGACCCGGCTCGAGGCACCACGCCCGCCCGGGGATCCAGATCAGGGCGGTCCCGCAAACGAGGCAGTGGGGTACCCCGTGGCGCACCGTGAGATGAGCGAAGACCGCGTCGGCTTCCGTTAGGTCTCGAACGATGAACTCGTTCGCCGTCTTGAGGTCGAGGCCCGCGTATTTGTGGACCAGGGTGAAATCGAGTTGGCCGCGGGGCGTGAGCAGCGGCCACCCGGCGATCCCGTAGGCCTCCGCGACGGTCGCGTCCGTGCTTCCGTGGCCGGGAACGAGCGGAACGATGCCCGTGCCTGTGTCGGTCACCTCGGGGACTGCGAGCAGGGTTCCGCCGGGCGGTGCGACCGTTCCCCCCATCGGGAACTCGTGACGGAGAGGATACTGGTAGACCGTCCCCACGAACGCGCGGCCGGGCTGCTCCTCGAGAACCTCGAAGGTCGCGCTCGGGATCCAAGCGCGGAACCGTTCGAGGGAGGATCGGGAGGTCAGTACGAGCTCCTCGGCGTCTTTGCGACGGTAGCGCGCGACCACGTACGGTAGGTCGGGGTGGAGGAGGACGGCGGCGGCCCCGAGGAGCTTCCAGGGGCTATCGACCCAAACGAGGGCGGAGACCGCGTGCCCGTCCCGGTGGATCGAGAACCGCACGAGGTGGGTCTCCCCTTCCTCTTCCTCGTAGATGATCCGCTCGGGGGCGCGGGGGACCGTACACGTCGGGCAGATCCGCATCGGGAGATCGCGCGAGACGATCGCCCCCCGGCGCGCGAGCCGCCCCACGATCGCTTCCACGATCCGGAAGCGGTCTTCCGTATCCCACGGTACCGCGCCGTTTCCCCCGGTCCAGACTCCCAGGCGGCGGAGAAGCTCTCCCTCGGGCGGCTCGGCCATCTCGCCGACCTTTTCCCAGCGGAGCGTGCCGACGAACCGACGGCCGATGAGGGCGAGATACCGGGCGTCGACGTCGGCGGCCACGGCCCGGAAGACGAGGGCGCCGGGCCCCTCCCGGGAGACGCAGGTCCCTTCGAAGGCGTGAAGGATTGCGCCGTCCGCGGGGCCGGAGATCCCTCCGGCAGGGGGGAGACCTCGCGCCTTCCAGAACCGGCGTACCTCGGCTTCCAACGACCGAGGATCGTACTCGCTGGAAGGGGGAGGCATGTTCGGAAGAAGGACGGCGGTCGGACGATCTCGGGATGGGCCGGGCCTCGAATAAACCCTCCTTCGCGCCGGCAGAAGACCCGCGTCCCGAGGTCCGGGGCAACTCTTATCACACCGGACCCTTCCCCGAATCCTCGAGGATCCATCCGATGGCCTGGACGCAGCAAGAGGTTCGGGAACTCAAAGAGGGCCGCTATATGCTGATCGACGAGGAGCCCTGTCGCATCCTCAGCATTCAGACCTCGAAACCGGGGAAGCACGGGGAGGCGAAGGCTCGGATCGATGCAGTGGGGATTTTCGACGGCTCCAAACGGAGCGTCGTCTTTCCCGTGAAGCACAAGGTCCAGGTGCCGATGATCGGCAAGCGACAGGCGCAGGTGCTGTCGCTCACCGACGCCGAGGTACAGCTGATGGACCTCGAAAGCTACGAGACGTTCAGCCTTCCGCTCGACGCCGACCTCAAGGGCCAGCTCTCGCCCGGGACCGAGATCCAGTACCTGGACGCGATGGGCAAGCGACGGATCACGCGGACCTGACGGCCGCACGCTCGGGTCCCCGTTCTAGCACCGCCTCCGCCTCGCTTCATTAATAAAGGGGACGGGGCATGAAACGGGTACCCGTCCGGCCCGATCGCCGCCATCGGTCCGGTCGGTCTTAGGAGGGGGACGTACGACGGGACCGGGTGGGGTCGGCGCACTTCCGTCCTCCCGCCTCACGCGAATCCTCCAAGAAAAGGCGGAAGCGCTCAAGCGGCAGCGGCAGGCGGCCGAGGTCGAGCAGCACCGGCTCGACGAGCAGGTCCAGCAGCTCGACCAGCTCGGTATCACGCCGAGCGGCGTCGCCGAGCGCCAGCAGTCGATCCGAGAGCTTCAGCGCCGGTCCGATTGGGAGGGCGTCGAGCGGGAATCGAAGGCGCTCCTGGACCACCTCTCGCGCACGGTCCCCGAGAACCTCGAGGCCCGCCGTCAGCGAACGCGCGACGCGCTGGGACAGCTATCGGGAATCGGGATCACGCTCCCCCCGGAGGTGACGGCCGACCTCGACTCGCTTTCGCACCCTTCCGAAAAGGAGGCCTGGTCGACGACCGTCGCTCACCTGGTGCACGCCGAGGATGCGCTGCGCCGGGCGCAGTCAGAACACTTCGCGACCGTTCGCGAGCGGGCCGTTCGCGTCGCTCGTTGGGCGGCCCTTCCCCCCGAACGGATGTCCGAGTTCGAGCGCGAGCTCGATGAAGCCGCTGCGGCAGCCCAGGAAGGGCGCCCGGCGGAGGGACTCGAGGCGATCCAACGGGCATTGAGGGACCACCTTCCTGAGGCGGTCGAGCGTCGTCGCTCGATCCGGGAAGCCGCGGCGACGCTGCTCTCGCAGGCCAAGGAGCACGGGGCACCCACGTCCGTACTCGAGGCCTCGTTCGACGCCGGCGCCGAGGCGAGCGTGGAGAGTTGGCCCGACACCGTGCCCGCGACCGAGGCCGCGGTCGCGGAGGTGGGGGAGGCGCTCCGGGAGCGGTGCCTCCAGGGGCTCGCGGGGCTCCGCGCCTCGGTTGATGCGACCGCCGACTACGGCGTCGACCCCGTCGAAGCCCGCCGCGCGATCGAGGAGGCCACCGCGCGGATCGCCACGGCGGCGCCGCTCGACCTCCATTCGATCTTCCTCGAGGCCCGTCGCGTGGCCGAGGAGCCGGTCGTGACGGTCATCGCGAGCGTGCTCGACGAGGTCCGTCCCCGGATCGCCGAGGCCCGTCGCCTCGGTCGCGATCCCAGCGAGGTGTTCGCGGCGATGAACCGTGCGCGGGAGGCGCTTCGGCTGAAGATCTACTCCGAGGCGTTCGCCGCGAGCCAGGAGGCACTCGACCGCGTGAGCCGCCTTACCGAGGACATGAGCGCGGCGCGCGACGAGATGGCCGCGGTCGAGGAGATGCTCGGCCGCTTCCGACAGACGGGCCTCGCCGTCGAGCCGTTCGAATCGGCGATCGGTCGGATTCGCGCTCACCTCGACCGTGCGGAGATCGGACCTGCTCGAGAGCTCCTCGCCGACACGGTCGTCCGTCTCGGCCGGGATGCCCTCCAGTTCTTCCTGGGCCGCTGGACCGGACTCGACCGGGTCCGTGAGTACGCCCGCTCCCGCGGGTTCCTCTCCGCGGACGCCGACCGGGCCCTCACGGAATCGCGGGAGCTCCTCGACCGAGGCGACCTCGCCGACGGCGCCGAGCGAATCGGACGGGCCGAGGTCGAACTCCGAACCGCCGCCGGGTCGTACATTGCGCGCCGGGTCGAGGAGATGGAGAAGGGGCTCGGGGACATCCCGGATGACGGGCTGACCGCCCCGGTCCGACGCCTGCTCGCGGACGCGGACGTGAACCTGCGCGTGAAGCAGGACCTCATGGCGGCGGTCGAGAGCCTGCGACGGGCCGAGCGCGACTTCGCGTCGGTGTTTGCCGCTCACGCCTCCGCCTTAGTCGAGGTACTGGAGTCGGAAGGACACGTCCTCGAGCAGATGGGAGGCGCGAGCGACGAGATCCAGCGCCAGATCGACGAGGTCCAGCAGATCTTCAACATGGGCGACTTCGTCAAGGCGTCGCGCGCGTCGCAGGAGATCCGAACCCGCGCGCAGCAGCAACAGCTGTTGCGCAGCGAGGGCGCGGTCTCCCATACCAAGCTCTCGCTCATCGAGCTCGAGACGATGGGCCTCGAGCTCGCGGACTTCCGAGGACAGCTCGAGGAGGCCCAGACCGCGGCCCGGGCGGGTCAGTACCTCGAGGCCTACCGGGTCGCGACGAAGCTCGAGGAAGCCACCTCGCGGGCCCGGGCCGCCGCCCAGCAGCTCCTCGAGGGGATTGCCCGGGCCGGCGAGCAGCTGAACCGGCTGCGCGAGGCCGGCGTCGACCCCGCGCCGTTCTACGAACCGCTCCGCAATGCTCGCGGCCTCCTCCAGTCGCTCGATTTCGACGCCGCTCGGACCCTGCTCGACGACCTTCATCAGCGCCTCGCCGACGAGGAAGCGCGCCTCGAGACCTCTCGGCTGCTCCAGGAGATCGGGCTCATGATCGAGGACGGTCACCGACTCTCCTCCCCCATGGAACCCTTCGAGGCCCGGGTCGAACAGTTGCGTACCGAGCGCCCCACCGCGCCCGCCGAAGCGACCCGGACCGGGGCGCGCCTCCTCCACGAGGAGCTCATCGCCATCCTGCGACCGGTCCTTGAGGAGAATCTCCGGGCGCTCGAGGTCGACCTCGACATCGCGCGGGGCGCCGGCGTCGATCTCGAGAGAATCCTCCTGCCGCTCGCCGAGGCCCGGCGCCGTGTCGCGCTACCGATCCCGATCGGAGCGGCCGCGCTCCTCGATTCTGCCCGGGCCGAGTTCGTCGCGACCCGCGGGCTCGTCGAGCACGCCGAGCGGATCGCGAAGCGGGCGCGCGAGGCGCTCGCGGGCGCGGACCTTCTGCACGCCGATACGGTCGCCCTCCGGGGCCAGATGGACCGACTCGAGCAGCTCCTCGCCCAGAAGCAGTACGCGCGCGTGATCGAGCTCGGGGGGCCGATCGAGCGGGAGCTGCTCCAGACCACGTATCAGCACGTCTCGAAGACCCTGGCCAGCTTCCAAGCGATGGTGGCCGGCGTTCGGGCCCAGGGCGTCGATACCTCGCTCGCGGAGAATCTCCTGCACCAGGCCCGCATGGCGGTCGACGAGGGACGCTCGGTCGAGGCGTTGCGCTTGGCCGCCCACAGCGAGGCCGAGGTCGAGCGGGCCGAGCTCCAGCAGCGGGTCGCCGAAGGGTCGATCGAAGCCGCGGGCGGTGCGATCGCGAAAGCGATCGGGGAAGGGATCCATTCCGAGCGGGCCGGCGAGCAGTACGAAGCGGCGAAGGTCGCGCTCCGAGCGCGCGAGTTCGCCGACGTTCTCGAGCGGTCGATGGACGCGCTCGACGCGCTCGCGGTCGCTCGCGAGGGCCACCGGCGGGCGCAGGAGTCGCTCGCGGGGGCCGATCGGCAAGTCGCGGAGACCGCCGAGCACGGCGCCGACGCCACGGAATCCACGGCGCGACTCGCCGAGGCACGCCAGCACTTTGGGGCGGGGCAGTACGCCGAGGCGATCCGCGCGAGCCGGGAGGCGACCGAGCTCGGACGATGGGCGATCGAGCGGCGGTTCGCCGCGCCTCTCGGCGAACTCCGCCGCGAGGTCGAGATGGCCCAGCAGCGAGGTCTCTCGGCCGAGGTCGACCCTCTCGAGGCCCTCGTGACCCAGGGCGAAGCCGCCCTCCGTGAGCGGGAATGGAAGCGGGCACGCGAGATGCTGGGACGGGGCCAGGAGCTCCGCCGGACCATCTTCGAAGGGATCGTCGACGGCCAACGGCGCGAGCTCGAAGCGGAGTACGCGCGCACCGAGAGTCCCACCGACGCGGAGCTCGCCCGCCGGGCCGAGGTGCTCGCTCGCCTCGCCGCGTTCCGCGAGCGCCCGGAGTACGCCGGGGCGCTCGAGCTGCTCCACTCCGAGGCCGCGAACGCCCGTCTACGCCACCAGGAGGAGGTCGAGGCGCGGGCCGCCGGCTTCAAGGACCGCCTGTGGGTCGGCGAGCGGCTCGGGGTCGACACGACGCCGGTGATGCAGACGTTCAGTGAAGCCCGCGTGGCGCTCGACGCGGGCCGCCTCGAGGACGCGGACGGGCTGCTCGTTCGCGCGACCGTGGCGCTCGAGTCCGTCGTCCGCGAGCCGTTCGAACGCAAGCTCAAGGAGGTCCAGACCGAAGTGACGTTCGCGGAGGAGGGCCTTCACGTCAGCGTCGGGTCGGTTCGCGCGCGCCTGAAAGAGGTCGAGGAGCTCGACCGGGCGGGCCGAGCGCTCGAGGGAGCCCGCTCGCTCCTCCGGACCGAGGAGGAGCTCAACCTGCGGAAGTCGCTCCATCGGGAACTGATGAACCTCCACTACCTGATCGATGCCGCGCTCGCGCGGGCGCACGATCATCACGTCGATACCGCGTCGGCGCGAGCTCTCCTGACCGAATCGATCCGTCTGCGGGAGACGGACTACAGCGCTGCCCTCGAGAAGGCGCGCGAGGCTTTGCGGCGGCTTCAGGAGCTGGGGGCCGGCGCGACGGCGGCCCCGCCTCCCGCGGCCCCGGTCTGGCCGTTCCGCCGGCCCCCGTAAGGTCCGCCGGGGTTACGACGAAAGGAACCCCGACCCGACGCCCGTCACGGGTACGTTCGGGAGTCCCCGCGGGGGACCGAGCGCGAGTCGGTCGTACTCGACCGTGTGCTTGATGCCGCGGCGGCGGAGGAGCGTCGAGACCTGTTCGGTGATCTGCACGACCTCCTGGCAGCGGGCGGGTTTCGCGAAGTAGAACTCGGTCCGCCGCTCATCGACGATCGGGAAGACCAGACGAAGGCCGAAGGCGTCCTGGCGGTTGTAGCCGACCGGCTTGCGGTCCCCCTTGAGATCGCGTAGATTCTCGTCGAGCAGGACCTCGGGGAGCAGCGGGTCCGACTCCTTAACGAACGGGCGGTTCATCTCGACCACGCGCTTGTGAATCTCGGGATAGACGCGGACGAGGTCCTTGTACGAGCGCTTCGAGTCGAGCAGGATGTGGCCACTGCGGGCCTTCACGGGAGGGGTCACGGGCCCGGAACGGGACGGAGCCAATTAACACCTTTCCCCGGACCCGCCAGGGTGAAGGCCGCGCACGACGTGACCCGTCCATGTCCGCCGCACGGCTCCCCTCGGGACTGCCTCCGCTCTACGCCCCTCCGAACGACTGCATTCTGTTGACATCCTCCCCCGAACAAGTTCGGGGGCTTCCTCCGGGACTCATCGTGCTACCTCCGAGTCCCGTGGCGGTTCCCGCTTCTTCGACCGGACTCGCCGCCCCTTGCGGTGCGGTGGAGGTCCCGTCTCCACGGGCGTCGATTCCCCGGTGCCCCCGGGTACTGTGGCGAGCGCGCGGGCGAGGATGTTCCTTGCCGCGTTGAGGTCTCTGTCCATGTGCAGACCGCACGGGCATTCGTACGTGCGGTCCCGAAGCGTGAGCGGTGGGTCGTGGAGGCGGCCACATCCCGAGCAGGTCTGGGTGGTCCCGCTCGCCGGGACCTCGACGTACCGCCCCGACCGTCGGGTCTCCTTGTAGGCCGCCATCTGCCGGAGCATCCCCCACCCGGCGTCGGAGATCGACCTCGACAGGTGGGCGTCGCCGAGCATCGATGGGACGGACAGGTCCTCGAAGGCGATGAGGTCGTGGCGGGCCGCCCACGTCGAGGTGACCTTGTGCGCGAAGTCCCGCCGCTGGTCCCGCACCTTCGCGTGGCACCGGGCCAGCCGCTCCCTCGCCTTCTCCCGCCGGTGCGAGCCCTTCGTCCTCCGCGACACGACCCGCTGGGCGCGACGAAGGCGCTCCTCGGCGCGGCGGAGGAACTTCGGCGGCTCCACCGTCTCCCCCGTCGAGAGGGTAGCAAGGTGGGAGAGGCCGAGGTCCACGCCGATCGGCGCTGATGGCGGGGTCGAGGGCGGCGACGGGGGGTCTTCCATCTCGTAGGTGAGTATGGCGAACCACCGGTCCCCCTCCCGCTCGACCGTGCAGGTCTTGACCCGACCCGCCGGCGGCTCGCGGTGGACCTCGATTGGCAACTCGCCGAGCATCGACAAGCGCAGCCGTCGCGTCCCGTTCCGCCCGGGGACGATGGCCGCCGACCCGTTGGAGTCGGGATAGGTGAGCGAGGTGATCTCCCGTTTATAGCGGGGAAAGCCGGGTCGAACCCCCTCTCGCACTCTCCGAAAGAAGTGTCCGAAAGCGTCGTGAAGCCGGGCGAGGCTATCCTGCGCGACGTGGCCGTACACGCGCCCGATACCTTCCTTGTCGTAGGCCCGCCATCGCGCGAGGTCCCGACACTGGTCCACGTGGGAGAGGGAGCGCTTCTCCTTGCGCCACGCCTCGATGCGCTGCTCTAGTGCGTGATTCCAGAGAAAACGGAGTTCCTCGAACTGCCGGAGGAGTTCTCGCTCCTGGTTCGGAAATGGGTAGAGACGGTACTTCTGTGGCTGATACATCGGAGGTAGCGAAAGACCATGCACGGGATGGGCCATGAACCTTGGCTCGCTAACCCCCCTACAAGTAGGGGGGCTTGCGCTCGCCGGCGCCGCCACGACACCGTTCGTACCCGGCTACCGCGTCACCAAGGTGATCGGGCTCACCTATGGGCTCATCGTCCGATCCCGGGGCCTCGGCCGGAACATCGTCGCCGGGTTCCGGAGCATCGCCGGAGGAGAGATCACGGAGTACACGCAGTTGCTCGAGCAGGTGCGCCACGACGCGATCACGCGACTGAAGGACCACGCGAAGAGCCTGGGGGGGAACGCGGTCCTCTCGGTCGGCTTCGACACGTCGGAGATGGGCGACATCATGACCGTGGTCCTCGCCTACGGGACCGCGGTCGTGGTCGAAGCGGACCCGGGCCCGGCGCAGCCGGTCGCCCTGCGATGACTCGCCGCGCCCGACGAAAGGCTCAAAGAGCCGCCCCGCTACGGGCGAGGGGCGCTCCCGTAGTCTAGTGGTCAAGGATAGAGGCCTCTCGAGCCTCTGACGCGGGTTCAAAGC
>VFSW01014403.1_pt1 | contig 10927 bp, 5 predicted proteins | sample 5358111 | NCBI WGS metagenome assembly VFSW01 (sample SAMN11554181, study PRJNA540505) | mine drainage metagenome | isolation source: sediment from site ElyBrook_90M | place: USA: Ely Copper Mine, Vershire, VT | collected 2017
TTTTGTTTGCTGCGCTGGGTATGGGTAGAGCTCAACAATTAACTGTGACATAGCCAAGTTATATTTGATAGGGTAAGCGAAAAGGGTTACATCGCAGCATCTCGTTAAATTTGCACTTCAAACCGCAGATAGTCGGAGAGCCGTTTCGACTCCGACACCTCGTCGTGTGGCAGGAGCAGGTATTTCCACACCTTTGTTCCGACTTCAACTGCATGTGTCGATGCGTGCTGGCACCAACGTGCTGCGGAATTAGCTTTGGCCTGTACCTCTTGAGTATTGACGTCCGTGCGCGCCTTGGTTTCAACCATGTAGATGGTGGTATCTGTCTCGGCAACGAAGTCAGGGATGTACTCTGGCTGCTCCGTGCCCAGCTTGTAATAGATTTGGAACTGTCCTTTGGCGGGTTTGAACCACTTCAAGGCATCGCGCTCCAGAATGATGGAAAAGCGACGCTCGGTGTCAGAGTCAAATTTCTGCAGCGGATATAGGCACCGCGAAAAACCGCCAAATAGCATCTGCTTGATACGCCCAGTCTCGGTCAGCGTTTCACGGAAATGGTGCGCCGTCTGCCCTACCGTGCCGGTGTAGTTGCAGGGCTTCAGTTCGGTGAAGCCTCTGCTGACCTGCACTTCGTACTCGGTCGCTTCTTCCCAAAAGTGCGCCATCATCTGCGCGTGAATCTCTCGGGCAATCAGGCGGCGATCCCGATCCAACACACTGCGGGCCTCAACCTCGGACAGATACCCTAGCAGATGCTGCACCATTTGCCCTGCAAGGTCGTACAGCAGATCGGCATGGGCGAAGTAATCGATGTCATCAAAGTCCACCAGTGCGTGGACGATGTAGTCTTCCAGTCGGTGCTCTTTAAGTCCGACTTCTGATGCCAACGTGTCTTGCTCGTTGGTGTGCAGATTGTGAATGATGATCTCGCGCTCACCCGGTTGCAGATGCAACTGGGCGACATCCAGCTTGAACGGATGAAAGCCCGTAGTGACTTCGCCAGTCGGCACCACAGCGATGCGGGGAATATCAATGGTCTGCTGGACAACGATCTCCGTGGTTTTTGCCACCACGGCTGACAGATCAAGTTTCGGCTGCCCGTCATCGACGCCGACCAGCAAGTTGCCTTGCATCGGTTTCAAGCGCTCGGTAACCTCGGCCAGAATGGCTGATTGAACCTCGGGGGTAAGTAGTGCGCTGCTGGTAGGCACCAGATCGCGTCTGACTTCATACTTTCCAATCACATCCATCACGACGCGAGCCGCCTGCCGTTCCGCTTCCGTGGTGAAGACGGGGGTGGGTGCCGGGGCCGGCAGAGCCGTACCGGCGTTCGTCTGGGCACCGGCCACCACGGGCGCATCGGTCAGGCCCAGACGCGTCATTGCGCTCGAACCAACTTGTACGCTGACTTTTTTATCATCAGCGCTCGGCGCATCGAGGATGACTTGCTTCAGACGAATTGGCGAGTCGCCACGGTTCGCCTCGTCGATGATCTCCTGAAATTTGTCGTGCGCGACGATGTTCAGGCGATCCACCGCTGCGACCCCTGTTCGCTTGCCATAAGGCAGACGCAGACCACGACCGATGGACTGCTCGATCAGCGTGCGAGCGTTGGCAGCACGCAGCGGCACGATAGTATAGAGATTAGTCACGTCCCAGCCTTCCTTGAGCATATTGACGTGAATTACGATTTCGGTTGGCTCATCCACGCTTTCTACAGCGAGCAGCTTAGTAATCATTTCCTCTTCTTCAGCGCCGGTGCGACTGGAGTCCACCTGCAGCACCTTGTTCGCATATCTCCCGTCGTAAAAAGCATTTGATTCGATCAATGCCTTAAGCTGTGCCGCGTGGGTTATATCACGCGCAATTACCAGCATGAAAGGCTTCACCACTTTCTCGCCGTTCTCGCGAGCATAGGTCAACAACTCGACCTTGGTGGTCTCGTGCAGGCGCACGCCGTCCTCCAGCTTGATCTTTTCGATCTCCGCTGGCGTGTGCGCCTTAGCGTCAAAGTTGCGTTGGGTAACTGCAGCAGGTTCTTTAACAAAACCATCTTCCATCGCCCGTGCCAGCGGATAGTCCATCACCACGTTTTTGAATGGCACTGGCCCATGCGTTGACTCAACGAAAGGTGTTGCAGTGACTTCCAATCCGAACAAGGGTTTCAGCTCGTTGATGGAGCGAACTCCGGCGCTGGCCCTGTAGCGGTGCGATTCGTCCATCAATAACACAAGATCTGACAGGTTCGCCAGATGATTGAAGTAGCTGTCTCCCAGCACTTCCTTCATCCGTTTGATGCGTGGCTCCTTGCCACCTCGCACTTCGGAGTTAATCTTGGAAATATTGAAAATATTGATGCGCACGTCGTGCGCAAAGCCCATCGATTGGTCTTGAACGACCGCGCCAGTCTGGTCGTAGTTGTCGCCGGTGATGATCAGCGGTGTTTGTTGCGTGAACTCAGCGATACCCTTAAAGACGTACTTGGACGTATTGCGAGTGAAGTCTGTAATCAGCTTGTTGTAGATCGTCAGGTTGGGGGCCAACACGAAGAAATTGTTTATGCCGTGCGCCAGATGCAGGTAGGCGATAAACGCCCCCATCAGGCGAGTTTTTCCGACGCCAGTGGCGAGCGCAAAGCACAAAGACGGAAACTCCCGCTCGAAATCCTCCAGGGTTGGAATTTCAGCTTTTAGCGTGGAGAGAATTGCCGGAACATCTTGCTTCTGTCCAAGCAGATCAGGTGCGGCTTCAAGTGCTCGCACCAGTTTCACGAGAGATTCCGCCTGCGGCGGGCGAAGCGACAAGCGACCATTAATGTAATTAAGAACACGGGTGTTCATGCCGTAGCCTCTATAACTTGCATTTCCGCTGCATAGATCGTCAGGCGTAATTCCATGTCGGCAATATTTTCATAAAGAGGTTTCTTACCTGACAAACGTTCACTCTCGACCATAATCACATCGACCCCTGAGCCTCGACGATCCATTAGGAATTCGCGCCCCAATCCATCCTCACGAACAGGAAAGTAATGTGCAAACAAACTGGAAATAACCTCATTGCGAGGCATGGACATCACCTGCATGGCTTCTACAGTCATCGAGTTAAGTAATGCACCGGGTGAATACAACTCCAGGCGATCTTTAAATAAATGCAGGCGAATTCGCCCACCAGACACGGAATAATCTCGGTGCGCCACTGCATTAACCAATGCTTCAAACACTGCACGCAGGCTGTACTGCGGAAAATCTACTCGCCCCAGCTCTTTGAGTGCCGGTACTTTCATATTGACTCGAACAAAATTGAAGGCATCCCAAATTTGACTGTTAAGTGGGCCGTCAAAGTCTTTTGCATCTAACTGGTCGTTTGGGTCATTGACGATCCCGCTGTAAGCCACCGCTTGAATATAGGCCGACGGCAACCAACGAGTCGGCTTGACCGTGCATAACAACACACCAGCCAAACTAAGATGTTGGATACCATCCTCATTTACGGTCAAGTGCAAACGTTGTAATTGAATATCAGGTGTGCCTTCACCGTCACGAAGGAATGTGCGAATCAATAGTGGATCGGCCTGTTCAATCGATGTTCCAGGAACCGCCTGCTCATCAAAGCGAATTAGCCGTGATTGACTACGCTGCTGAAACAACCTAGCAAGGACATCTGGTGCCATCTCACGTTTTGCGTGGGCAACCCGCTTGAAATAGCCATTCGGGCTCCTATGGACCATTAAGCTGCGCGGTACTGTTACCACAATGACAGGCTGTAATTGCCCTGTTTCATCGGGCAATTCGATATGTTGAGTCGCAATATCAAGTGGCGGCTGAATCCGTGTCTGGCAAATTTCAGCAAGCCATTTCTCAACGGTATCTAGGGCGGTATAGGCAATGCCCAACACCTGCTTGGTTTTGTCATCCACACCCAGAATTATCGTTCCGCCTTGCGCATTACCCATGGCTGCTAGTTCATCGGCCAAGCTGTCAGGATGTGGGCCATCCACCTTAGTATCGCTGCGCATCACCACGCGTTTGAGTTCCAATGTAGTGTCTTCTCCCAAACGAATGCGTGTCAGCCACGCGTCCACGGTCATCATGGCCTCACCTCCAAATCTTGCAGAATTCGCTTGTAACGCTGGCGGAAGGCTTCTTCGCCACCTTCCATCACGCGACAGATATCTTTTCTTACAACGGTTTCCTGCAAGCCGCCGGCTGATGCCAAAGTAATTTGCCCATTGAAATCCATTGTCATCACCAATTCCGCATCGGCGTTTACTACAATGTTTGCATTGTGTGTCACCACCAAAAGCTGTCTATGGACTTTGTTCTTGCGCAATTGCTCAACAACCAACTCAGAAACTAGTGCGTTATCCAGATCATCTTCTGGCTGATCAAGTAAAAGGGGTTCATCCCCATGCACCAGCAAGAAGGACAGCATCGCAGCAGTCTTTTGCCCAGCAGATGCCAGATTGATGTTCTTGTAGGCAGCACCATTTCTTGGGCGATAAGCTAAGCTGACTTCGTCTTCTGGAAACCACCAAGACAACTCATCAAAGGCTTCTTCTTTAGTGGCTTCTAAGCGTTTTACTAGTGTGCCATGCAGTGTTGTACGGAGAATATTTTTGCTTTTCACTTCTATATCTAGCTTCATGTTCTGAAGCCGCTCGCCAACAGAACTTGCAATTTCCGGATCAACCAGGTCCCACAAGAAACCGCTGGTTTTCCCCGCTTCGTCTTCGAGCCAAATATCCTCAAACTTTGCGCTGTCAGGTAGTTTCAATATTTGTCTCAGATCACCGACGCCATCCCTCACGCTTGCCATGCTGCGCAAGCTCACTTTGAGCATGTCGTTTTGCTCAAGTAACTGGTCAATTAATGCCATTCGTGCTTGCGTCAGTTCCTCACGACAGTGGGTCAGCGCGTTTGCCGCATGTTCTACAGTGCTTTCCGCCTGCTCAAGCTCAGTCTCGAATTTTTTGATTTTCTCCAGTTGCTGGCGCAGCCTTTCTTCAGTTGCAACGGCAATTGCTGCATCTTGAGCGCTGTTGATTCCCTCACCCTTTAGGCGCGCCGCCTCGTTCTGGTACGCCTGAATATGCACCTGATTCTCTTGATACCAAGCGCCAGTCGTCCGAGCCACTTGCGCAGCATCAAGTTGCCCCTGCATCGCAGAGACAGTGGCAACAATATGTTCGTATTGCTTAACTAATTGGCTCTTTAATGCCATCGCGTTATCGCGAGCGGCGATTTCTGCAGGCGTTTCCGCTAGAAATTGTGATAACTCGGTACTGGCTAGATTGGCCGCTTGTTCTATACCCGCTTGCAATCCAGCGACATCGTTTGCCAATAATTGATAAAAGTCATCCAAAGCTCGCTGCTGCTGCGTAGCCCGCTGATGCGCCTTAAGCAAAGGGCCAAAATTGGCATTCGCAAAAACCCGCGCCTTGCGGCTTGCCTCTTTGTACTCAAGTTCAAGCGCAGGTTTTTTCTCTAACTCTTTTTTTAGGGTACGGACACGCAAGCGTGCTGCAAGCAGTGCAGATTTTCGCGTATCGAACTGTTGCAACCACGCTTTCTTCTGATCACGAATAGAGTTGTCTATATATTCCAACAAGGCTTGTGGGTTATTTGCCAGCGCCAGAATTTGCTTTTGACTAAAGATTTTGATTGGGAAGAACTCGCTTGCTTGCTGTTCATCCAACCCCGTTTCTTGCCAGGCACCATCATCCCAGCGCTGAACCTGAGTAGCGAAGCGCCCATCTGACCGCTTGCTCCAGATGAATTTAAACCGCTGGCTTGACTCTTCCTTCCCCTTGACTACTTCGACGCTAATTTTCGTCTCTGGCAGCATCATGCCGGGGCTATCGCGGTGGACATATTCTCGTCTAAAGCCCTCAAAGGTCTTCCAGATTTCAGAATTGTCGCCCAACTTCCTAAGCTCCCCCTCTCTTGCCAGGCCTAGCCGCAAACATTCCAACACGGTCGACTTGCCGCTACCACGTCCACCAATAATGGCGTTATAAGCAGGGTTAAAAGACAAGCTCAACGCGCCGTGCCCATTGCGCCGCAAGTGCATATTTTCCAGTGTGATCGACTCAATCCATTGTTCCGGGAGGGGTTGCGGATCATCGGCTTTTGGGTCGCTTCTGCGCAGAGCAGATTCGGGGTCAAGTAGTGCCAGCCGCAAGCCATCGAAACTGGGGTTGGACATTTTTACCCAGCTAAAACGAGTCCCCGCATTGGCCCTGTTGTGCGGCCAGTCGGAGCCAGCAACCAAAGCTTTATCGGCGATGCGAGTGGCAAAATGTCGATAACAATCATTATCCAAACTTTGAAACTCCAGTCCATCAAGTTTGGGCAGCACATCGTCGATCAAGCGTCCGGACTGTTTGGGCTTGAATGCGCCGGATGGATCAGCATAACCTTGCAGCAGACCATTATCTTTCTCGACATGTGCCGCAATGGCCAATCCATTTAGCGCATGTATTCGATCAATCACCGTGCTGGCGCTCTCGCTAACCATGAGCTCAGCAGTGGGCTTACCCATATTTGAAATAAACAGCTTCCCTACCAACAAACCATCCAGAATGGACTTGTTTTCTTCAGGGCTAAACAGCGCCAGGATATGAAGCGAATCACACGTCGTAATCTCGACACCTGGAAATAACACAAGTGGACGATACCCAAGAGGTGCTGGCTCCTCCGTCGCCATATCGCGCAAGGCGACTTGCAGTTTTTCAATCCAGCCGCTGGTGTTATGGTCGGTCACCGCGACACAGTCGATGCCTTTACGCATATAAGCCAGTAGCCAATCACGCGGTTCTAACGTATTGATCTCGAGCGTATCAAAGTCACTTGAAGCGGGCGTGTGGTTATGGAAATCGAATTTCCACCAGTGTGAACCGGGATACTGTTGACCGTTCATAGCTCACGCTCCTCAAATAGCCCGCGCTGCCCAGGTGCGGCTTTCTGGTTTTTCGATATTTTTGTGGTGCTGGCGACAATCAATTCGGGCTTCTCAATCTGGGCTATCGGCAAATTGGCGACATTCAGGCTGTAGTCATCGTGACCCCACTCACAGCGGGACAACACCATCTTGGGGATTTTTTTCAGCGTCAGGTTTGGCCAGCGTTCAGATGCCTTGGCTGCAGTCACACCATGAAACGCGGCGCAGCACACCAGCAAGCTCTGGTCGGTGCCAACTTCGTCCGAAAGTGCTTGCAATTGCTCAGAAGAGAGGTTTTGCGTCGTGACATAAATGAAATCACGCTCGCTGGAGTAACCGTGCTGCCACCATTGGACTTCAGGCGGTGCATAGGTGAAACCCTCAATCTTGCAGAGAGCCTCAGCCAGGTGCGCGGCGTTGTACTCTGGGTTGACCACCGAGTTGCCCCAGCGATCATTGATGATCAAGCTAGGCGCTAGCTTGCAGTAACGGAAACCGCCACCGCTTTGCCAGTTCACCGCCTCGGTTATACCGCCCTTGTCTTCACCGTCGATGACTTTTTTCAGGCGAGGAATTATGTGGGTGTGGCAGTGCTCGCCTAGCTCGATCATGATCCAGCGACGGCCCATTTTGTGGGCGACTGCGCCAGTAGTGCCGGAACCAGCAAAGGAGTCGAGGGCTAAATCGCCGGAGTTGGTGGCAAGCTCAAGAATGCGATATAAAAGTTTTTCGGGTTTAGGGGTATCAAAAGATTTCTCCCCTTCAAAAATCCCTTTAAGTTCTGCGCTCGCATTTCGCGTACTGCCCGCGAAGTCATACGGCCACCACGTTTGGTTTACAACGCCTTCCTTAACCTCCGATAGGTATTTTTTTTCCATCGGGAATTCGGAATTGCCATCTTTTCCCCAATAAATTCTGCCTTCGGATTCGAGCTGCTTTAGCTTATCCGGCGGCCTCCGCCAGCTACTTCCCTTTGGAGGCAACACTTCTCGCCCAGCCTTATTTTTCAATGGGTAGTAATCGCGATCACGGTGCTCAGCACGCGTCAAAGGAGTTCCAAGCCAAGGGCCGTTCGGATCGTTATCAGGATTTTTGTAGGTCGCAATCTGTTTTTCGTTCCGACTCAACAAGTTCGGACAAAAAGCCTCCGATTTTCGGTATGCCAGTATGTGGTTGTGTGTCTGCGCGAGACCAGTACTGTTATTCCCCGGCGTGTCCTTGGATTGCCAAACAAGATTTGCTAAAAACTCACGTCGCCCAAAAATTTCATCGCACAACACCTTCAGGTAATGCGCCTCGTTGTCATCAATCGTGATCCACAACGAACCATCGTCTGATAGCAACCGATGAATGATCTCCAAACGATCACGCATCAGCCCAAGCCAGATCGAATGTTCAAGGCCGTCGTCATAATGGGTGAACGCACTGCCCGTGTTGTAGGGAGGGTCGATGAAGACGCATTTCACCTGTCCTGAAAACTCCTGCTCTAGGGCCTTCAACGCCAGCAGGTTATCGCCAAAGATCAGTCGGTTGTCGAAGATATCCCTCTCTGAAACCCTGTGCTTCGCGTGATACGACTTCTCAGGGTCTTCGACCAGGATGCGCGGCTCCAGTTTGGGCCGCTTTTCTTTACCAATCCAGGTAAGTTCTAGTTTTTGTTTACTCATGATTTCGTTCTCATAATGGTTGCGTCAGCGCTGGCATCATCAAGCGCTTGACCGTCAGGCAGTCCGTCTTGCTTTCGAACACACTGCGAGTCTGCTTCCCCCATTGCTGCGACTTTGTGCTCAACACAAGTTGGTTGGCAATGGCGTCAATGGCTACTGAAAGTCGTAGCTCCTCTTGCGGGGTCAATGTGAGTGACTCGCCGATTTGCAGCTGAGTCTTGATCGATAGAATATGCAAGGCTAGCCAAACCCCTTGCTGCAATATTTCTTTCTCTTCGGCGGGCTCGCCATTGGCTCGTGCCTTAATGGTTTTTTGTGCAAAACGACTGATCTGGACGGATCGCCAAAGTTCACGTGCTGTCAACGAGTCGGTAAACAAGCGTGAGTAAGCATCAGACAACGGTGCAGCATCGCCCACGAAGGCGGGTTTGCGAAATAGGCGCTTGCGATCTGTTTTTGCAGCAACAACAAAATCGACCCAGTCGCCACCCGTCTGGCAGCACGCTAACGCGATTGCGGCCTCTTGCACACTGAAAACGGTTAGCGATAGCGGCGAGTCGTCGTCACCATGTTTGAATATGTACTCGACGCTGGCCATCGATAGCGTCTGTCTCCAACTGGCCTGTTTTTCATCCAGCGCGGCGAAATCTTGCAGGTCGACAGCATTCTGCCGATTTCGATACTGCGTTACCCGATCACCAAACGCATCCGGCGTATTCTCAAGACATACAAAGGTCGCAAGAACTTCCGCCGGATGGGTTTCATAGTGGGCAATTGGCTCTTTTGCAATGGCACCGACTGTCTGTGCTCCATTGATGATTGAAATCCCTCTTGCACGAAATGTCCCTTTTTGACGAAGGGTATCACGCGGATGAATTTCACTCATGGATTTACACAAGAACGTGACGCCATTGTTGAAATAGAAAAAATGATGCGGCTCGTCTTTTAAGGTGGTACTCAGGCCATCATTAACATCGGTGGAACCCTTGAATCGACGAATATTGCGCTCAACCAGTGCATCACGATGCTCGACTCCCAGCTCAGCCAATCGCTTTGCTGAAAGACGACCATAAAAGGCTCGATAGGGGCCGGGCACGTAGCCGAAATCATTCAGTTCGATCTCTGTCTCAATCGGATCGAGGGCATTGGCCGCAAGCTGAATGTCGTGCAGCGTGGTGAGCCCATATGCAAAACAACGCAAGAATCCGGGATTCGTTCCGTTGAATGCCCGTTCCAGATCGCCAAATATATGTCGCCGATCCTCCGAAATGGCCGTGCCACTGTACGCAAGGACAACTCGAATTCTGCACTCATCCTGACTAAGAGCACGCTTGATGTCCGGCACCTTTGCGTTGAGTGCTTGATTGAATCGTTCGAATCGCCCATGAACTAGGTCAGTTACACCATCTCGATATTTGGCAACATCGCCTAAGTCAGGTTCTCCGCGACCGGCCTCGATGTACTTGGACTGAATCAACCACAGTGTGTTGTCAGGGCTGATGAAAACCGAATCAATGCCGTGGTCAAATCCACCATCTATGCTGGCCGCTGCTGCCAACTGCGGCGTGGCACCCGCCTCATGCGCAAGGACGTAAGCAGCAACAGCTTTTGAATAAAAATTACGTTTTTGTTCGAGCACGCCGTTACCTGTGCCAATAATCAATGCACCGAACTCTGTATCCAATGCCTCAGAAAAAAGAGTCAGTTCGAGTGGGATTGGTATTTGGGTTGCCATCAAACCATCTCCCACTCAATCGTGAATAGAGATTCTTGGCGTACTTGCTGTTGTAGTTGCACTTCGAGGGCAAATATCAAGTCATTACGCTCAGCTTCAATTTTATCCTGTCGGATGAAGAGTTCACGGCGAAGTTTGTTGCGTTTGCCCTCAAGTTCACGCTGACGTTTTTGCCAGTTCAGCTTTTCATCAAGCGTTGGGGCCGTGGCCGCAGTTCTGCGAATTTCCTTAATTTCTCGATCAATCTCTTTAATTGATTGTTCCAGCCCTAGCTTCAAATCGTCGGCCCACGCGTCGAGTTTTTCGACCTCCTGTTCAAAGTAACCGAGATTGCGTTGGTTGATCTCACGCAGGACTTGCACCTTCCGACTGTCCAGATCCGCAACAAGCGTGCCGTCAGTTGCAGAAAACAGGCCTGCCGCTTTTTGGTGAGCAGGCAACCGTAGCAATTTTTCAGGATCATCCTCGGCTAGTACAACGCCTTGAGCAGTAGTGGCGGCGACGATCAGGTGCTGTTCCTGCTGTCCCAGCGCATCAACGGAAATAAGGCTGACCGTGAGCCATCCGGTTTGTCCCCGATATGCTT
>VFSW01014404.1_pt1 | contig 10927 bp, 8 predicted proteins | sample 5358111 | NCBI WGS metagenome assembly VFSW01 (sample SAMN11554181, study PRJNA540505) | mine drainage metagenome | isolation source: sediment from site ElyBrook_90M | place: USA: Ely Copper Mine, Vershire, VT | collected 2017
CGGCGCTCTTCAGTTCGGTGTAGGGCAGGATCGCCTGTTCCTGGAATTCCTGCACTGCCTCGCCGATGAACTTGATCGCCATCGCGAACAGAAACGCAGAGGTAATGATGAACAGCGGCCGCAGCGGAATCTTCTGCGCTATCAGGTTGATGAAATAGAACAGCACCACGAGACCGACGGTCGCGGCGCCGAGTCCGGCGAACAGGCCGGAACTCCAGCCGCCTTCGGTCGTGGCGAGCGCATTGATGAACAGCACGGTTTCTGCGCCTTCGCGAAAGACCGCCAGGAACGCAAGCGCACCGACCGCCCAGACGGTATCCTGCGCCAACGCAGTGTCGGCCTTGTGCGCGAGGTAATCCTGCCAGCCACGCGGGTCCTGCTTCACCATCAGCCAGCCGCTGACGTAGAGCATCAGGCTTGCAGCGAGCAGAATGATGCCGCCCTCAAGGAGGTCGCTGTGTTCGCCCGAATTCAGCACCGCGAAAAGCCAGGCAGCGATGATGCTGGCCCCGACCGCGGCCAGCGATCCGCCGTAGAGGGCCCGGATGCGATGGCCAGCGCCGACCTTGGTCAGATATCCGGCCAGCGCGGCAATCACCAGCATGGCTTCGAGCCCCTCGCGGAGCAGGATGACGGCGGCTTGAATGAATGCAGATGACATGGAGCGAATTTATCCCCCAAACCGCTGAAGTAAAATGGCGGCGTGTCACACAACTTTGTCAATCGCGACGAAGCGCTCGGAAAGCCTTGCAGAATGGAGGTTTCTGCATAAGCGAGGAAAATTAGAATAGTTCAATTCAGCCGGCCTGGGCGACAGGCCGGACCATTTCTTGTGGTGTCCGCTCTCGCCGCCTTCCAGCGAGCCGTTCAACCTGAAAGACCGCGAGCGTCAGAACCGCAATCGCGACGGCCTGGTGGGCGAGCGCAAGATCCATCGGAACCTGATTGAGCAGCGTGAGAATGCCGAGCGTCGCCTGCAGGGTGACGATGCCGGCTAGCCACGCTGCGCCCTTGATCGCGGGTCCGCCGGCCCGCGAGCGCACCGCGTCGATTGCATGCAGGACTGCCGTAACGAACAGCGCATAGGCAACCATGCGATGCTCGAATTGAACCGTCAGTGTATTGTCGAACAGGTTGCGCCACCACGGCGTCTCGAAGAAAAGTCGCGCCGCGGCGGGGATCAACCCACCGTCGATTTCCGGCCAGGTGTTGTAGATCTTGCCCGCGCGCAATCCCGCGACCAGCCCGCCCAGATAAAGCTGCATGAACGTCAGCACCAACAGGACCACCGCCGTGATTCTCAGCCGTGCGAAGGCAGCCGAGGGCGCCCGTGCGCCCATCCGGCGCAGCGTCCAGACAATGCTTGCAAAAATCAGCAGCGCCAGCACCAGATGGGTGGCAAGACGATAGTGCGAAACCTCGACCCGTAGCGAAAGTCCCGATGCCACCATCCACCAGCCGACCGCGCCCTGCAGCGCGCCGAGGCCGAAGATCAGCCATAACCGCCGCCGCAGTTCCGCGCCCAGCACTCCGCGCCAAAGGAACCAGAGAAATGGGAGCAGATAGGCCACCCCGATCACCCGCCCGAGCAGCCGGTGACTCCATTCCCACCAGAAGATCGTCTTGAACTCATCGAGATTCATACCGGCGTTGAGTTGACGATATTGCGGGATGGTCTTGTAGGCGTCGAAGGCCTGCGTCCATTGCTCCCGATTGAGCGGGGGCAGCACACCGGTGACCGGTTTCCATTCGACGATCGAAAGGCCTGACTCGGTCAGGCGCGTGGCGCCGCCAACCAGCACCATGATCGCGATCAACGCGGCGATCGAGATCAGCCAACCGCGGACGGGGCGATCGTGTGAGGCTTGATAGGCGGAACTACCGGTCATCAAAGCTGCGCTTGAATGAATTTGCGCGCACCTTATAGTCCGCCCCTTCCCGCGCGCAAGGCGCGTATTGGCAGCGAGCCGCATATTTCGATCATGAGGATACGCACCCGCAAATTACTAGGAACCATCGCGCTACTGTTGCTGGTTGCGGTGTGGTCGCTGATGGGAATGACGGTGGCGCAGACGCCGTGGCTTGCGAATTCCGGACTATTGCAGGCCCTCTTCTACGTCGTGGCCGGCATCGGATGGGTGTTGCCGGCGATGCCGATCGTCAGTTGGATGTCGCGGCCCGACGCCTGACGTGATTTTCTTGACGCGAACCGGCTACCGCCGCATCGAGTCCTGGGTTCATGCTTCGTTTGCGAGCGCATTAAAATTCCCGGCTTCGCGTGGCTTTACGGGAGGAAAAGCGATGCCCGACAGGATCACGCGCATGGCGCGCAGTGAACGTTGCCGGCCATCCCAGGCGATACGCGGCAGCGCGTGCAGGCTGGTCCGCCCCTCCGCTTCGACGACACCTGCTATCGCAGATACGGCACTGGCGAAACCGGCCTCTTCAGCCATCACGGCGTGTTTCCGTCGCCACGATGCAAGATCACCAAACGGATAGGCGAAATGTCTGATGTCGCGCCGGAACGCGGCCTCCGCAACCGCCCTCCCCATTACCATTTCACGCAGCGCGGCCGCGTCCTTCAGGTTCGACAAAACAGGATAATTCACCGTGGCACCGCCGAGCGTCACCAGCGGATCCGCCGCAAGCTTCTCCAGATCGTTCCAGTCCAGCCATGCCTCGCGCGACAGCACCGCGAGGTCGACAGCATAGCGCCTACAGAGATCCTTGATCGCGGAGGAAAGATCTGACGGCGCAAGCGTACGCATCCATCCCGCAAGAAAATCATAGACCTTGTATTTTTCCGCCGTGCTTATGATATTGAAATGCATTTCCTCACGACCCACCAAAAGACTGAGGCGACCCTCACGCGCGATCACCTGTTCGAGCGCAATCCACCAGGCCTCGCCGAGGCCATCCGGGAATGCCGTTGGCACGTAAATGGTGAAGGGGACGCGGTGTCGCGATAATACCGGATAGGCCGACGTCATCACGTCCTTATAGCCGCCGTCGAATGTGAGACACGCAAAGCGTCGCGGCGAGGCCAGCGTTACCGCCCTGCGGCAGACCTCTTCCATCGAAACGATATCGTATTTCCAGCGCCTCAACGCGCGGATCGTTCGATCGAGAAATCCTGGCGTGACTTCGCGAGACTTGAGCGGTTGGAACCGCGCCGCGCGCCGCGGGCGGACACGCTCAAACCGCAGGATGACGCCGGCACCGCCGGCCCCTGGTTGCTTCAACCATGCGCGACCGCTGAAATAGGCGAGTTCCAGTCTCAGGCTCGTCAGGATGTCGGATGACAACGTCTCGCCTCTCAGCGCCCATTCCGCGAAGGTTATCACCGGTTTTGTGGATAGAACACGCACAACTCTCAGTCAGGAGCATTTCTCCCGACAAAGCGAATCCAATTGGCCGGCCAACGCTCCGGTGCGGGCGATTTCCGCCTTCCCGCGCCCGATTGTCATTACCCTTTGTTGACATTTCTTTGCAAAAGTCGACCAACGCTGAAAATAATTCCCTGTAGACAGGTTTCGCATGACCATGGCTGCCGCGATCGAAAGCCGGACGCCAGATGTGCCCGCGCGGTCGAAGACAAGCCGCATCGTCAGCGTCGATTTTCTCGACGACATCAACCAGGCTGAGACAATCTGGCGCAGCCTCGAACAGCAACAGCATTTCACGCCGTATCAGCGGATCGATTTTCTCCGCCCTTGGCAACAGCTGGTCGGAGAGCGCGAGGGCCTTCGGCCTTTCATCGTTATTGCGTATGACCGCGTGCGCCGGCCGCTGCTGCTGCTTCCGCTCGCGCTCTACCGGGCGCACGGCTTTCGCATCGCGTCCTTCATGGGCGGCAAGCACGCCACCTTCAACATGGCCTTGTGGAACCGGGATTTTGCCACCGAGGCGACCCGCGCCGATCTCGACGCGCTGATTTCGGCGATACGCGCGCGGTCCGAGGCTGACGTTCTGGCATTTAGCCAGCAGCCTCTCGCGTGGCGGGATCTGCCGAATCCGATGGCGCTGCTGCCGCGCCAGCTCTCGGTCAACGATTGTCCCCTGATGACGTTTGTACCGGGCGCACCGCCCACCGCGCGGGTCAGCCACTCCTTGCGCCGCCGTCTCAAGGGCAAGGAACGCAAGCTGAAGACGCTGCCGGGCTACCGCTATCGCCTCGCCACCACCGACTCCGAGATCGAGCGGCTGCTCGACGCGTTCTTCCGCATCAAGCCACAGCGGATGGCGGAGCAGAAACTGCCCAACGTGTTCGCAGAACCCGGCGTCGAGCCCTTTATCCGCAACGCCTGCATGACGCCGCTGCCAGGCGGTGGCCGCGTGATCGACATCCACGCCCTTGAATGCGACGACGAAGTCATCGCGATCTTTGCCGGTGTCGCCGACGGTCATCGTTTCTCGATGATGTTCAATACCTACACGATATCGGACAATTCGCGTTACAGTCCGGGCCTGATCCTGATACGCGACATTGTCGACCATTATGCGGAACGCGGATACTCTGCGCTGGATCTCGGGGTAGGATCGGACGGCTACAAGCGGCTTTTTTGCAAAGCCAACGAGCCGATTTTCGATTGCTTCGTCCCGCTCGGCCTGCGCGGCTGGATCGCGGCCGCGGCCATGTCGGGAATCAACCGCGCCAAGCATGTGGTGAAGCGTACGCCGGCGCTGTTGCACATCGCGGAGCGGCTGCGAAGCACGCTACGCTGACTTTGCAATGAGCGCGAGCTATACCGCGCGATCAGGCCGCCACCACCTGCGGAGCCGGATCGACGGCATCCGATGGCTGAGCCGGCTTGCTCAGCATCGTCACTTCGCTGAAGCCGACTGCCCTGAGCAGATCGCACATCTGGATGCGGGCATCATTGGCCATCGAGGCATCCGGCACCAGCACGGCGCGGGCCTGCGCAGTCAACAGCTCCGCGGGCAGATCGGAGGCGGAACCGGCATCAAGCAGGACATGGTCATAGACCCGCATCAGCGCATCGATCGCAATGCCGAGCCGGGGCGATTGCAGCAAGGCCCGGTCCGAGCCTGGCCTTCCCGCGCTCACGAGGTGAACCCGCGAAAGCCGATCCTTGGTGATGACTTGCGCAAAAGAGGCTTCGCCCAGCATCAATTCCGCGAGCCCCGGCGCGTTCGGATCAAGCGACACCGCCGAGAAGGTCGGCGACGACAAATCGACAACCACGACCTTCGCGCTGCGCGCGATCAGGCGCGCGATGGTCAAGGCGGTCAACGTGATGCTCTCGCTGGAGGCGGTGCCGAGGACGGTAATCTTGCGCGCCGCCGCGCCCGCCTCACGCAAATCGTCGGCGAGGCGCTCGATCTCGGAGAACTCGGAGACAATATCCGGCGCGACCGCGCTCGCGACACCCGTGGGCGCGGCGGCAGCGGCGACGGGCGGAGCGGCAGCCGGCTCACGGACCACGGCCGGCGCCGATGTAAGGACCGCCACGGCACGCGGCGCAGTCATGCGCAACAATTCGCCGGTTACGATCGCGCCCGTTGAGAGCATCAGGGTTGCCAATGTCGCAATCAGCACGATCGGCAGCTTCTTCGGATATGCCGGGCTGTTGGACACGCTGGCACGCGAAATGATCCGGCCATCCGCCGGCGCGACCTCGATGTTCTCGCGGGTGTTGGCCTCGCGGTATTTCGCGAGATAGGACTCCAGAAGGTCGCGCTGCGCCTTGGCTTCGCGCTCCAGCGCCCGAAGCTGGACGTCCTGGCCGTTGGTCGAGCTTGCCTGCTTCTTCAACTGCTCCAGGCTTGCGCTCAGACCCTCGACCCTGCCGCTGGCGATGCGCGCATCATTGTCCAGTGAACGCGAGATCTTGCTCGCCTCCTCGCGAAGCTGGCGGTCGAGATCGGCAAGCTGCGCCTTCAGTTCCTTGATGCGGGGATGACCATCAAGCAACGTCGACGACTGCTCGGCCAATTGCGCGCGCAGCGTAACACGCTGTTCGGTCAGCCGGCGGATCAATTCGGAATTGAGCACTTCCGAAGCTTCGACGGGCTTGCCGCTCTGAAGCATTTCGCGGATCAGCCGCGCCTTCGATTCCGCATCGGATTTCAGCGCCCGCGCATTGTTCAATTGCGTGTTGATCTCGCCCATCTGCTGGTTGGAGAGCGTGGTATTGTTGGTACCGACAAACAGGCTCGACTTCGAACGAAAATCCTCGACGCGGGACTCCGCGTCCGCAACTTTCTTGCGCAGATTCTCGATTTCACCTGACAGCCATTGGCCAGCCGATTTGGCCTGGTCCTGCCGCGCGCCTTGCTGCAGCGCCAGATAGCCGTCGGCGATCGAATTGGCGACTCGCGCCGCCAATTCCGGATCGCGCGACTGGAATTCGATCACGATGACGCGCGATTTGTCGACTGCATAGGCAGTGAAGCGATCATAATAGGCGTCCAGCACCCGCTCTTCCGGGGTCAGGGAAAACGGATCGCGCCCGATCCCGGCCAATGCGAGCAGCGATTTCAGCGGCGACACCCCCTGCAGAACCGGATCGAATTCCGGCCGTTCCGCAAGCTTGTTCTTCTTGATGATTTCGCGCGCGAGGTCGCGCGACAGCAGGAGCTGGACCTGGCTTGTCACCGCTTCGGGATCAAGCACGTTGCGTTCCTCGTTGCGCTCACCGCTGGGCCGCAGGAATACGTTTTCTCGTCCATCGATCAGAATGCGCGCTTCGGATTTGTATCGCGGGGTGACCATGTTGACGGCGGCAACCGAGAGCACCGCGGCGAGCACCGTCGGAACGACGACCCAGCTTCGCTTGCGCGCAAGCGCCTGACCAATCGCCCGCAGATCCATATCGCCGGCTTCAAAAGCCCCAGCCGGCTTGTCGATGACCGGTGCAGGCAGGGAAGCGGCCTTCTGGACCGCTGCCCCCTCCTTGCCTGCACGCCAGAACGCTAAACGCATCGCACACTCCCGCGGACGCCAAGACTCTACCGGACCCTGTGCGATTACACTCCATTAGGGTTGCCGCCGGGTTAATTTGGCAGTTTGGCTCATGCACAAAGGGCCACAACGGCGCCGCGGTGATGTTTTGTTAACCATGAAAGCCCTTAATCGGAATCAACATTTGCTCGTGGGTTGTCCGATGCGAGGCGTACGCGCCCAAATAATCTGTCTAATGGCGGGGCTTGCTTTGTCGGGCTGCATGCAGACGACCTCGCCCATGGCGGCGGCGCAGCCGCAGAGCGAACTCGACGATATGGCTTACGGCCAGCCTTCCTATTCAGCCCCCGCCCCGCGATCTGCCATGGCGGATTCCGGCGGCGCCATCGGCGCGCTTCGCGCCAGCCTTGCCGCTTCCCCGCGGGGCACCTACGCCGCCACGTCCGCCGCCTATGCGGCCGCGCCGATGCCGGCGGCCCATGACACGGCCTACCGGCTGGACGCCGGCGACAAGCTGCGGGTCGTGGTCTACGGCCAGGAAGGCCTCACCAACACCTACGCGATCGATGCCGGCGGCTCGATCACCATGCCGCTGATCGGCGCGGTGCCGGCGCGCGGACGGACGCCGGCGGGACTGGCCGCGGAAATATCCGGCAAATTGCGCAACGGCTACATCCGCGACCCCTCGGTGGCGGTGGAGGTCGAAACCTACCGGCCGTTCTTCATCCTCGGCGAAGTCGCCGCTCCCGGCCAATACCCCTACGTGCCCAATATGAGCGTCGAAAGCGCGGTGGCGATTGCCGGCGGCTTCTCGCCCCGCGCCCAGCGCGACCGCGTGACGCTGACGCACACCGACCATGCGGGCCCAAGCCGCGCCGTGGTGCCGCTCGGCACACCGCTCAGCCCCGGCGATACCGTGCTGGTCGGCGAACGCTGGTTCTGACGAAGTACGGCGTACTTCGTCATCCCGGGGCGCGAACGCGGTTCTCGCGCCTCACTTTTTCAGATGCCTGGCAAGGAAACTCATGCTGCGCGGCCAGGCGATATCCGCACTCGCCTTGTCGTAACTTGCCCGCTCGTCGCAGTGGAAGCCGTGCTGCGCGCCCGGATAGGTGTGGATCTCGACGTCGGGCCGCTTGGCGCGGATGGTCTCGACGTCGCTGAGCGGGATCCCGGCGTCCTTCTCGCCGAAATGCAACTGGGTCGGCACTTTCGGCTTGTCGTCGGCGAAGCGAACGATGGCGCCCCCGTAATAGCCGATCGCCGCGGACAGGCCTGACAGCTTGGTGGCGGCGGCATAGGCGATGCTGCCGCCAAGACAGAAACCGATGATCCCGACCGGCCCGACATTCCTGACGACATCGATGGCGGCCTGGGTATCGCGCAGCATTGCCGCCCAATCGGGGCTGGCGATGAACTTGCGCGCCACCGCAACCTCATCCGGCGAGTAGCCCGACTGGAAATTCCGTTCGACGCGGTCGAAGATCGCGGGCGCAATGGCGACATAGCCCTCGCTCGCCAGGCGATCGCAAACCGCGCGAATGTGGTGGTTGACGCCAAAGATTTCCTGGATCACCACCACCGCCGCCTTGGGCGCGGTGGCGGGGTCGGCGCGGTAGCCGCCCAATTGAAAATTGTCCGAAGCCGTCAGCTCGATGTCGTGTCCCACGGAAAATCCATCTCCTTTCTTGAGATCTGCATGAGGTTATCTGCAGTGGAGCCCGCCTGCCATTGCCACACCCAATTGCACGCTCCGCATGTCGGTCCAGCCGGTCAACCCGCGGTACGGAATTGCAGATAGACATTTCCCGGCGAGGGAACAACCAAATACCGCGTTGCGCGGAGCGCTGCTCCGCGACCCCGGCAATGCAATATGACAATATTATTGCCGCAACGCACAACGCTGGCTTCCGAATTTATTTCTTCGATCAATTCCAAATTGGATTGCCTCCCGAGTGGATCGCTATCATTCTGCGCACCTCTGGCATCGGCCCGGTGGGTGCCAGCCAAAACGAACAAGTGAGTTGCCGCCGTAAGCGGCTTCATGCACCGAGAGGGGAAGAAACCATGCCTAACCTTAACATCAACGGACGGAATATGTCCGTCGAGGCGGCGAGCGATACGCCGCTGCTTTGGGTCATCCGCGAGCAATTGCAGATGACCGGCACCAAGTTCGGCTGCGGCGCCGGCCTGTGTGGTGCCTGCACCGTGCACATCAATGGTGAAGCGGTGCGATCCTGCCAGACACAGGTAGGCGATGCCGTCGGCAAGAAAATCACCACCATCGAAGGCCTCAGCGCCAAGGGCGACCATCCGCTGCAGAAGGCATGGATCGCGGAGCAGGTCCCGCAATGCGGCTACTGCCAGTCCGGACAGATCATGCAGGCAGCCTCGCTGCTCGCGAAGAATTCCAACCCGACCAAGGACGAAGTGGTGGCGCACATGGACGGCAATCTCTGCCGCTGCATGACCTATTCGCGCATTCAGAAGGCGATCATGCGTGCGGCTTCCGAAATGCGCACCGCTTCGAACGCCGGAACCGAGCGGAGGGCAACATGAATACGCACGTGAAAATCACCCAAGACCAGACCATTGCCGAACCCGCCGATCTGAGCCGCCGCTCGTTCCTCGTCGGCTCCGCCGCCGCCGGTCTCGCGCTCGGCTATTCCGCCGTTCCAGGCCTTCTCGGCGCCGATCAAGCGTTCGCCGCGGCGAGCAATTTCGATCCCAGCGTCTGGTATTCGATCGCGCCGGACGGAATCGTCACGGTTACCTGCGGCAAGGCCGACATGGGCCAGCACATCGCGTCGACCATGGCGCAGATCATCTGCGAAGAACTCGGCGCGAACTGGAAGGACATGCGGGTTCACCTTGCTTCCAACGATCCGAAGTACAATGACCCCGTGCTCGGCGCGCAGATCACCGGCGGCAGCTGGAGCACGATGATGAACTTCGAAGCGATGAGCCGCGCGGGCGCCGCGGGGCGTATCGCATTGGTGGAGGCCGCAGCCGCGGCGATGGGCTTGCCGCCCTACTTCAAGGACGAACTGGTGGTCAGGGACTCCGTGGTTTCGCACCAGAAGTCGAAGAAGTCGATAACGTTTGCCGAACTCGTCAAGAGCGGCAAGGCCACCAAGACCTTCACGCCGGACGAACTCAAGGCGATCAAACTGAAGACGCCCGAGCAATACACCATGATCGGCGTCTCGGTTCCACAGCTCGACATCCCCTCGAAGACCAACGGCACGGCCAAATACGGCATCGACGTCATGCTGCCGGGCATGGTCTACGGCAAGGTCGTCACGCCGCCGGTGCGCTATGGCGCGACGGTGAAGACGGTCGATGACAGCGAGGCGAAGAAGGTACCGGGCTTCATCAAGGCGGTCGTCCTCGACGACAAGACCGCGACCACGACCGGCTGGGTGGTGGCGGTGGCCAACACCTATGCCAGCGCCCGCAAGGCGGCCGACGCCCTCAAAGTAACTTATGACGGCGGACCCAACGCCAAGCTGTCGAGCGAATCCCTGCTCACCGAAGCCAAGCGGCTGCAGGGGCTTGACGATTCCGGCCTGTTCTTCGTCAAGGACGGCGATACGGCGGCGGCTCTCGGGACGGCGGCCAAGGTGCTGGAGGCGGAATACACCACCAACATCAATATCCATGCGCCGATGGAACCGATGAACGCCACGGCGCAGCTGCAAGGCGATATCTGGCATCTCTATTCCGGCAACCAGTTTGCGACGCGCTCCGGCGCGATCGCGGCCGGCGCCGCCGGGGTCGATCCCAAATTTGTGGTGATGCACCAGATGTGGCTGGGCGGCGGCTTCGGCCGGCGTCTCGACGCCGATATGATGGTGCCGGCGGTGCAGGCGGCCAAGGCCGTCGGCAAACCGGTCAAGGTCATCTATTCGCGCGAAAACGACATGACCATGGACTTCTCGCGTCCATTGACGTTCCAGAAGATCAAGGCCGGTCTTGACGGTGACGGCAAGCTGGTCGCGA
>VFSW01014405.1_pt1 | contig 10927 bp, 11 predicted proteins | sample 5358111 | NCBI WGS metagenome assembly VFSW01 (sample SAMN11554181, study PRJNA540505) | mine drainage metagenome | isolation source: sediment from site ElyBrook_90M | place: USA: Ely Copper Mine, Vershire, VT | collected 2017
CGAGCTGATGTACTCGGAGGGGCTACTCGACTGATGTACTTCATCCCCCTGATGTGCCACATTGATCCGTCGTGGCGCACGCACTCGTGCCTGCCGCGTCGCCACTCATGGCGACGCTTTCATTAACAGTGTCCGCAGGAGTGCGGGCACGGCACGTTGAGAACGTGCGCCACAAGAGAGAATTACCACCCATGATCGTCATGAAGTTTGGCGGGACCTCCGTCGAGTCCGCCGAAGCCATCCAGCGCGTCACCGGAATCGTCAAGTCGCGGCTTGACCGACGCCCCATCGTGGTTGTCTCCGCAATGGGCAAGACCACCAACCGCCTACTGAAGATCGCCGATCTCGCGGTCTCGGGCCAGCGCGACGAAGCACTGCGCGAATTGATCTCACTGCGCGATTTTCATCTCCGCGAATCGGGCATGGAGCGGACAGTAGATGAGCATTTCCAGGAACTCTCGGAGCTGGTGAAGGGGCTGGCCGTTCTGGGTGAATTGACTCCGCGCTCCATCGACGCCATCGCCAGCTTCGGCGAGCGGCTGTCCAGCCTGATCGTCACGAATTATTTTCAACATCACGGGCTGAGCGCCGTGCATGTAGATTCCCGCAAAGTCATCGTCACCGATCGTCGCCACACGCAAGCCATTCCGCTTCTGGAGCAATCCTACGCCAAGCTCGCGGCCGCCATTCCGCCACTTGCGAAACAACATGTCGTAGTGATGGGCGGCTTCATTGCATCCACCGAAACTGGCGTCACCACCACGTTAGGCCGCGGCGGGTCCGATTTCACGGCCTCCATTGTCGGCGCAGGCATTAGCGCCGAAGAAATCCAGATCTGGACCGACGTGGACGGCATGCTCACCGCCGACCCCACCGTTATTCCGGGAGCGCATCGCGTAAAAGTGATCTCGTTTACCGAAGCCGCCGAGCTGGCCTATTTTGGAGCAAAGGTCCTGCATCCGGCCACTGTGATGCCGGCGATCGACCGCAATATCCCGGTCATGATTTTGAACTCGCGCCGGCCGCAAGTGGAAGGCACGCGCATCCAGTCCACCACGGTTCCAAGCACGAACGTTGTGAAATCCATCGCCTGCAAAGGGAAAGTCATGGTGCTCAACATCCGCTCCACGCGCATGTTCATGGCGCACGGATTCATGCGTAGAATCTTCGAGGTGTTCGATCGCAATCAGACTTCGGTGGATATGGTGGCCACCTCCGAAGTGAGCGTCTCGCTGACCATCGACCAGCCCGAGCGCGTGGAGGCGATTGTTACGGAATTGCGCGAGTTCGCCGAAGTTTCGGTCGACCAGAATCAGGCTATCATCTGCATTGTGGGTGAAAACATCCGGCACACTCCAGGTGTTGCGGCGCGCGTGTTCAACGCCCTCGGCGGCATTAATGTTCGCATGCTCTCGCAAGGCGCATCCGCGTTGAATCTTGGATTCGTCGTCGCGGGCGCCGATCTGGCCGCCGCCGTTCAGGCGCTGCACACCGAGTTTTTCACCGATCTCGATCCGGCGGTGTTCGATGCCTAATCTGGCCATTGTCGGCTACGGCAAGATGGGGCGATTGATCGATCAGCTCGCTCCCGAGTACGGCTTCACCGTCATCGCGAGAGTGGATGTGGATCGCAATGAATCACTCGATGGCGCGGACGCGGCGGTGGAGTTCTCCGTCCCATCGGCGGTGCTCGGCAACATACGGAAAGTCTCGGCGCTTCGCATTCCGATCGTGATCGGCACCACCGCCTGGCTCGACCACCTCGCTGAAGCTAAGGCGCTAGTGGAAGCAAACCAGAGTGCTCTTGTTTGGAGCCCGAATTTCTCGGTCGGAGTCAACGTGTTCACTCGCCTGGTGAGCGAAGCCGCGCGTTTGCTCGCCAATGAAAAAGAATACGGCGCCTGGGCCTGGGAAATCCATCACATCACCAAGAAAGATGCGCCTTCCGGCACGTTGATCCAACTGGTGGATCGGATGAAGGCAGCCGGATACACGCGCAACATTGACTCGAGTTCCAGCCGCGCCGGCGCGCATCCGGGGACTCACGAGATAGGCTTCGATTCCGCCGCCGACACCATCACGCTGCGCCACACCGCACGCAGCAGGGAAGGCTTCGCCCGAGGCGCCCTGAAAGCGGCACAATGGATTATTGGGCGCAAAGGATTCTACGAATTTAGCGACGTTCTCTTTGGAGCGCACAGCGTGGGACGCTCCCGCTAGAGGTACCGACAAATCGCGGCCCGCTGCGTTGTGCGCGATATTAATTTGGAGGCTGAGAAATGTTATTTCAAGGTTGCGGCACAGCCATGGTCACCCCGTTCCGCAAGGACGGGTCACTCGACGAGCACACACTTCGATCGCTGGTGAAGAGGCAGATCGAAGAAGGCATCAACTTCCTGGTGCCCTGCGGAACGTCGGGCGAAAGTCCCACGCTCACGCACCGGGAACATCTGCGCGTGGTGGAGATCACGCTGGAAGAAGCCAAAGGCCGCGTGCCGGTGCTGGCGGGCGCGGGCGGTTACAACACCGCTGAGGTGATCGAACTCGCCAAGGAAATTAAAGCGCTGGGCGCCGATGGCATTCTGTCGGTCACGCCGTACTACAACAAACCGACGCAGGAGGGTCTGTACCAGCACTACAAAGCCATCGCGGCGGCGGTCCAGTTGCCCATCATTGTATATAGCGTGCAAGGCCGCACCGGCGTCAATGTCGAGCCGGCCACGCTGCGGCGGCTTTCGGAAATCGATTACATCGTCGGCGTCAAGGAAGCCTCCGGCAACATCAGCCAAATGGCGCAAGTGGTGCATCAGGTTCCATCCAACTTCGCGGTGCTGTGCGGCGACGATTCCATCGCCATTCCGCTCATCGCTCTGGGCGGCCATGGTGTCGTTTCCGTGGTCTCCAATGAAATCCCGCGTGCGTTCACGGCGCTCATCCAGCGCGCTCTGGCAAACGATTTCGCGGGCGCCCGTGAGTTGCAGCGGCAATATTTGCCGCTCATGGAAGTGAACTTCGTGGAATCGAATCCCATTCCTGTGAAGGCGGCCATGGCGTTGATGGGATTGCTGGAGCCGGTGTGGCGCCTGCCCTTGTGTCCGCCCCATCCCGCCAATCTCGCGAAGATCGAAAAAGTGGTCGAGGCGCTTGGTCTGTTGGCCGGCCGGAGCGTGCATGCAGGCTGAGATCGAGGGACTTTTCGACCAGCCTCCCGCAGCTTATACCGACCATCATTTTGATCTTTTCCAGCGTTTCAAGCAGGCCCTGAACGCAGGTGAGATTCGCGCGGCCGAGCCGGACGGTTCCTCGAAAACCGGATGGCGCGTGAACGCCTGGGTGAAAAAAGGAATCCTGCTTGGATTTCGCATGGGCGCGGTGGTGGACATGTCGATCAACGCCACCCGGCAGCCCTGGTTCGATAAAGCGACATTTCCGGTGCAGCGCCTGGCGCTCGATCGCGGGATCCGCATTGTTCCCGGCGGATCCAGCATTCGCGATGGCTGCTACATCGGCCGGGGCGTGACGTGCATGCCGCCGATGTACATCAACACCGGGAGTTGGGTGGGCGATGGCTCCATGATCGATTCGCACGCGCTGGTGGGAAGCTGCGCGCAGGTGGGAACGAATTGCCATATTTCGGCTGCCGCCCAGATCGGCGGAGTGCTGGAGCCGGTGGGCGCTCTTCCGGTGATCATCGAAGACGAAGTTTTGATGGGGGGCAATACGGGAGTCTACGAAGGAACCGTGGTGAAGCGGCGCGCGGTGCTTGGCTCAGGTGTCATCTTGAATCGATCGACGCCGGTTTACGATGTGGCGCGCGGCGAAATCCATCGGGCCACCGAGGAAGATCCGCTGGTGATTCCCGAAGACGCTGTTGTGGTTGCGGGCTCGCGCGCCATTACTTCGGGCCGGGGACGTGAATGGGGCCTGTCGTTATACACGCCCGTAATCGTGAAGTATCGCGATTCGAAGACCGACACCAAGATTCAACTGGAACATCTGCTCAGATAGTCGAGGGTGGCGCGGGCCGTTTTCTCCCAGGTGAATTGGGTGGCGCGGCGTTGTGCGGCATCGGTCGAAATTTTTCCCGAAGCGAGCAGCAGCAACGCGTCCCGAATCTCGCGATCGCTCGCTGGATCGAAGAAGTGGACCGTGGACTGGGCGATCTCGCGCAGGGGCGGAATATCGGAGCACGCCACCGGTACCGCGGCGGCCATCGCCTCCAGCACGGGCATTCCGAATCCTTCGAAAGTGGATGGGTAGATGAATCCCAGCGCTCGCCGGTATAGTTCGTGCAGTTGCTCGCGTGGAACCCAACCGGCGATTTCGACGTTCGCGCCCGCCAGGCTCTCGATCTCTTTGGCGGCGAATCCTCGCACGCCGGTCAAGATCAATTTCGGCGCGTTCTTCATTTGAGCGTGAACGCGCAACAGGCGCTGCAGGTTTTTGTGCGGATGCGTCGTGGATCCGCACAGCAGATAGTCGCTGGGCTCGTGGCGCTTGGCGATTTCGAGGAACTCGCGCTCCACGCCGTGATGGATCACCTCCGACGACCTTCCGTAGTAGCGCCGCAGATCGTCGTGAGTTGCAACGGATACCGCAATGGCCCCGCGCGACCGCCGCGCCGCAGCCCATACCAAAAAATTCCAGAACGGCAGATCGAACCAGCGAAAGTATTCCGGATGCCGCTTGTGCTGGAGATCGTGAAACACAGTCACCATAGGGCAACCGCATAGCAGCGGCGCGGTAAATCCAGGGTTGAATAAAACCTTCAGCCGATGCCGGCGTGCCGCGAACGGCAGCGCAAGCTGCTCCCACAGAATCCGCGCGGGGCGGAAACTTGCGCTCACGGACTGGGGCGCGTGTACGAAATTCGGACGATCCGGCGCCAGGCCGGCGCCCGTCTCCCGATTGGTAAACACGACGTATTGGTTCTCTGAATCGATATCGGCCAACGCGCGCAGCAGGTTTCGCAGATAAATCTCGGTGCCCCCGACGCCACCAGGAATGAGGTAGAGGGCGTTCACTCCGATGCGAATCATGAACGGTTCCGCTTGCTAACGCGCGCGGCTCGGAAGCGCCGATATTGAGCCGTGACCGTAAGGGAGCGGTTGTTGGGATTCTGGTGCATCGCACTAACGACTCACATGAGCCAAAGCTTCGGTCGCGGGTGCATTGTTCGGGTCTAGCGCCAGCACGTGTTGATAGTCTTCCCGAGCCTGCGCTTGGTTGCCTTGGATGGCGTGAATATTTCCCAAATAGTAATAAGTCATGGCGAATGCGGGGTCCAGCCGCTGAGCCGTAGTAAGAGCGTCCAAAGCCTCCGGGTACTTCCCTATTTTTCCGTACTCCATGCCGATTTGCGAATACACGTGGGCGCTCGGATGTTGCGCCGCGGCCTGTTGAAGCTTCGCGATGGCCTGTTGGGAATTGCCGGCGCAATCGTAGGCCAGCGCCCAATCGAGCAGCAGGTCGAACTTCGGAGGTTCCAACGCGGCGGCTTTTTGGAACTCGTCGACGGAGTTGGTGCAACTGGCCGCCTGAAAGTAGGCGAACGCCAATTGAAATCGCGGCCGCAGCTTCTGGGGTGATTTCGACACCGTGTCTTTCCAGATGTCGATCGCGCTACTCCACAACAGATTTCGTTGATATGTCATAGTGCCTTCGGCCGCCAAAACCAAACAGAGCGAGCCGATGAGCACATTCCTGGAGGCTTTCCAACGCCGCAGAAATTCCACGGTGATGAGCAAAAGTCCGAGGAAGGGAAGGTACAGCCGGCGCTCCGCCATCGGATCTCGGATGGGCACGAAGCTCGATGTGGGCGCAAGGAGAATGAGGAACACGAACCATCCGAACGATGCGATCGGGAAGCTGCGCCGGTAGATCCAAGCCAATACACTGACGGCCAGCAATCCAGCCAGTCCAACCATCGCGCCGTGAGAAGCGATGTTCCGCGAGATGTCGATATCCGGGTCGAGGTTTTGGCCGATCGGCACGACGAACAGGCGAATATAGTCCCAGATGACGCGGCATTCGGTGAAAAAGTATTGATACCAGGTCAGGCCCTGCATCTGAAAGCCGGCAGTTTGGTTCCCGCTGAGAATTCGCAAGATGAAAACCAGTGCGAAGAGGGCGCCGCCCGCGATGGGAACGTACAATTTCCAATTTCGCCAGATGACGGAAGGGGAGAATTCAAAGTTCCAATAGTAATCGGTCAGAATGAAGAGCGCTGGGAGAACGGCCGTGTGCTCCTTGGACAGTGCGGCGGCGGCGAAGAGGGCGAGGATCGCCAGGATTCGCGGGATCGACAAAATAGCGCCTTGGCGATACAGGAAAACGACCAGAGCCGCAAGAACAAAAAACACGCTGAGCGTTTCCGAGCGGCTGGCGATGTAGCTGACCGATTCGGTCTGTATCGGGTGCAGCAAAAAGAGTCCCGCCGCGAAGAACGACAAGATGCGGCCGCGCGATTCCTCCACACGGGCCCAACTCAGCACTTTGCGAATGGCGAGGAAGGTGAAGATCGCGTTGCAGACGTGCAGGAGCACATTGACTGCGTGATACCCGAACGTTTCCTGCGCGCCGGACTGCTGGTAGTTCAGCCAGAAGGTGAACATGAGCAGCGGCCGCAGTTGCTGGATCCAGCCCCTCAAAGGTATGTCGGCCGCGTTGGGCAACATATACGTGAGGTGCGTGTCGTCCAGCAGAAATGGGCCGTGAATGGCGGGCCAGTAAACTTCGAAAGCGGCGAATAGCGCGATTGCGAGACTTGCCGCGTAGATCCAGATCCAAGGATCCGTTCGCGGCTCCGCTGCCGCCACCATCGGCGCCGGGCGCTTCGACTTCTTAGCCTTGCCAGTCTTCATTTCTGTTTTGCAACTGAAACTCAACAATCGCGATCCGCTGGGCCATCGCGATATTGGCGTCCTTCAGGTCCGAAATAACCACCGAAAGACGATAGATCACGATCACGAATACGCAGAAGATCAGAAGCAGGAGGGCCAGCGGCGGGTCGGCGAGGCCCAGTTGGCGCGCGATCCAGTTGAGCGCGGGCGAAGACCGCGAAAGCACCAGCAGAATGACGGCGGCGGCCAGCCAGCTTACCGAATACTCCACACGGATGTGCGAGCGGCGGACGGAAAATAGAACCAACGCCAGCAGCAGGATGCTGAGAACGGTGGTGAGATTGAGTAGGCGCTCCATGCTCGTTCCTATTCTTGCGGAGAATCCTTCCTGCGGCGGCCCTCGAATTTCAGCACGTTGATAAACACGCCCAGCAGAACGTGGAAGATGTAATACAGCGATTTTACCGCGGTGATGGTGCTGCGGCCAGTTTTGCGCGGGCGCATCCGGACGGGCACTTCCTGGAACTGGAAACGCTTGCGCTGCAAGACCACCAGCGCCTCAATTTCCGGATACTCCAACGGAAAACTTCCGGTGAAAACCTGCAGTGCCTGGCGGTTCACTCCCACGAATCCCGAAGTAGGATCGTGTACCGTTTTTCCCAAAATAGGCCGAAGCACGAGGCGAAAGAACCAAATGCCCACAGCGCGGACGGAGTTGGTGTAATCGCCGTCGCCATTCTGAAATCGCGAACCGATAACCATGTGGCATCCGGTTTCCCGCAGCGCCTCAAGCAGAAGCGGTATGTACTTGGGATCGTGCTGGCCGTCGCCATCTACGCGGATCACATATTCGTAGCCCAACTCGTAGGCGAGTTTGTACCCAGCCTGGACGCCTCCGCCCAGCCCCAAGTGATAAGGCAGGCGCAGGACGTAAGCACCCGCGGATCGCGCGCTTCGTTCCGTACCATCGCTGGATGCGTCATCGACCACCAGGATGGGGGCATCGGGAACCACGGCACGGACTTCCTGGACGACGCCGGCGATCGCGCCGATCTCATTAAAAGCCGGGATCAGAATCAAAAGCTGATGAGGTCCACCGGCCGGCTTCACAGTGCCGCCACCCGACGGGGACTGATGGAATGGCGCCGGATCAAGCGGCGAAATTGTTTGGCCGTTAGCCGCCGCTTCATCCCACGGCGCTGGCGCCAAACCCCGGGGAATCGCGCGAGCAATTCGATGTGGCCGCGCAGGACATACCAGGGAAGCCGAAGGAAGCTGCCGCCCTCGCGCTGGAACTCTGCGGCCTTGCCACGCCCACGCAGAGCATAGATGAAATGCCAGAAGTAGCGGGACATCGCGTAGAACGGAACTAGCAGTAGATCGAGCGCGGGAAAGTTCTTAAAAATCACGAACAGCCGATTGCGCTCCACGTAAAATGCTTTGAGCGCGGAAGCGCTCCCCGACGAATGCGAATAGCGATGTTCCACAACGGCATCGGGAACGTACAGGCATTCCCAACCAGCCCAGCGCGCGCGCAGGCCGAGATCGGTGTCCTCGCAATATAAGAAGAAGCTCTCATCGAAGAGGCCGATTTCTTCCAGCATTTCGCGGCGATATAAAGCTGCGGACCCGCTAGGCAAGAGCGCCTGTTCCTGTCGTGGATAAGTCGCAGGCGATTCCAAATGGCCGCGCTGCTTGCTGCTTCCATCCAGGCAAAGCAGCATGCCCGCCGAATCCAGGCTGCCGTCGCTCGCGTGCCGCACTTGGGACGCGCACATTCCGACGTCGGGACGCGGCTCGATGGCAGCCAGCAGAGCTTCCAACCATCCGGGATGCGCAGTGGCGTCGTCGTTCAGAACAGCCAGGTAGCGCGCCGCCGATTGACGGAACGCTTGATTGACGGCCGCGCCGAAGCCCACATTGCGATCATTCGCGATCACCCGGACCCGCCCGTTCGATTTCGCCGCGCCCCTTCCGCTATTGTCCACCACGATCACTTCAAAATCGCGGACCGTCTGGCCGTCCAGCGAGGCCAGGCACTCGTCGAGAGTCTCGTCCGCCGCCAGCGTAGGAACAACCACGGTCACCGTTGGGGGGACTTGGCCGGACCGAAGTTCTCGTACCATTTCAAATTGTGCATAGGCTGTTAGCCCCGGGCCAAAACATACGCCAGAACATAGGATACGATAGTGGCTTGCAGCGACACTTACTATACATTCTCTTCGTTACTGGTGCGCTAGGGCAATCCGCGCATCTGGGAGAAATCCGGCAACTCACCAATGGCGGAGAGAACGCCGAGGCGTATTGGGCGCCCGACGGACAGCGCATCATTTTTCAATCGACGCGCGACAAGCTGGCATGCGATCAGATCTTCATCATGAATCGCGACGGCTCCAACCAGCACATGGTCTCCACCGGCAAGGGCCGCACCACCTGCGGATATTTTCTGCCGGACAACAAACATATTCTGTACGCCTCGACGCATGAAGCTGGAGACGCGTGTCCTCCCGCGGCCGACCGCAGCAAGGGCTACGTGTGGGCCGTCTATCCGACCTACAAAGTGTACCTGGCCACCGACGACGGAAAAATTCTGAAGACGCTGGCCGGCGCGCCTGGCTATAACGCCGAGGGCACGGTGAATTTCAAGACCGGCCGCATCGTATATACGTCCATGGAGTCGGGCGACTTGGATCTTTGGACCATGAAGCCGGATGGATCGGACAAGAAGCAGGTCACCAAGACCGACGGGTACGACGGTGGTCCGGTTTTTTCCCGCGATGGCAAGCAGTTGGTGTGGCGCGCGAATCATCCGCTGACGCCCGAAACCGAAAAGCGTTATCACGACTTGCTGAGCGAAAACCTGACATCGCCGATGAAGATGGAACTATTTGTGGCGGATGGCCAGGGAAAGAACGCGAAGCAAATCACGAATTTCGGATGCGCGAGTTTTGCGCCGACGTTTACCCCGGATGGGAAGAAGATTCTGTTTGCTTCGAATAAGCACGATTGCGATGGACGAAAGTTTGAGCTGTATCTGGTCAACACGGACGGGACGAACTTGGAGCAGGTGACCGATTTCGGCGGATTTACGGCGTTCCCCGAGTTCGCACCCGATGGGAAGACGATCGTGTTCGCGTCCGATAAAGGCGCGAAGTCGCCGTACGAGTTCAATATCTTTACGGCGGATTGGAAGTAAAGTGGAATTGCGAAGATGGAGAGCGTTCGCTGTTCTAACACTAGGGACTGCGCTCGTAGTTTCGGGCGACGCGCCGGCCAAGCTGACTCGCGACGACGCGCAGAAGCTGAAGAGCCCGGTGGCCAACACGAAGAAATCGATTGCCCGCGGACGCGTGCTTTTCATGCAGAATTGCACCAGTTGTCATGGCGAAAACGGCAAGGCCGAAGGGTCGCTGGTCGCCGACGCCACCGATCTCACGTCGCCGCAGCTCTACAAAAGCGGCACTAGCGAGGGCGAGATCTTCCACAGCATTCGCGATGGCGCGGGCGATCAGATGCCCGCGTTTAAATCGCAGCTCGACAGCGAAACCGACATTTGGAATTTGGTGAATTTCATCCGCAGCCTGTGGCCGGAGTCGGCGCGGCCGACGGTTCAAGACGACGCCAAGTAGCTAGAGGAGACTCAACATGACCGAGAAAAAGAATCACGAAGTCCAGAAAACGGACGCCCCTAAAACCGGTGAGCCGGAGTCCCGTCCCTCGCGCCGAGGCCTGTTTGCTTCTATTGGAGCCGGCGCCGCCGCGGCCGCGCTGGTGAATCCCGGGAAAATCTTCGCCGCCACCACTCCTCCCATTCCGTCCATTCGCATTCCGAAAGAAGTGACCGACACCCTGGCCGAAGCCACGCACATCGGCGATTTCGGCGAGAAAGGCGGCATGACGGGCGCCGAGGTTTTCGCCAAGTCCTGCAAAGACGAAGATCTAGCCGCGCTGTTCTGCTGTCCCGGCAATTACCAGATCATCAATGCGATTTCGGCGGCCGGCATTCCCGCGTTTGGTGGGCGTTCGGAAGGCTCCATGACCTCGGCGGCGGACGGTTTCTCGCGCTGCACCGGTGAAGTGACGGC
>VFSW01014406.1_pt1 | contig 10927 bp, 11 predicted proteins | sample 5358111 | NCBI WGS metagenome assembly VFSW01 (sample SAMN11554181, study PRJNA540505) | mine drainage metagenome | isolation source: sediment from site ElyBrook_90M | place: USA: Ely Copper Mine, Vershire, VT | collected 2017
CCGGCAAGCCACCTTCGCTCCAGAGGCCCAATGCACAATCTTTCCACACCAACGCCTCAGCCCGGTACACCAAGCTTCTAAGACCCCGCACCGAAAATCGTTCACAACGCCCCGAGTCAAGGCCGGAGCGCGCCCGAAACCAACTCCACCGTCTGCCCAAAACATAACAATCCATGACTGTTACCCCCCTCCCGCCGCTCCCACCACGCCCGAACTCTCGCTGCCGCGCCTCACCCCGTGAGCCGCCGTACGTCTACAATAGTGAATTCATGTCTCAACTGCTCGAAGGCCAGACCGCGCTGATCCTCGGCCTGGCCAATAAGTGGAGCCTTGCCTACGCGATAGCCCAGGCCTATCAGCGCGAGGGCGCCCGGCTTCTGCTCACCTATCAAAATGACCGCCAGCGCCAAACCGTGGAGGATCTCGCCGCCGAACTCGGCGCCCACGCCACCTTCGCCTGCGATGTGACGCAAGATTCCGAAATCGAGCGCCTCGCCGACACGGTCCGCAACGCCGTCCCATCGCTGCACACCGTGGTTCACTCCATCGCCTTCGCCAACCGCGAAGACCTTGCCAAGCCCTTCGTTGAAACGTCCCGCGCCAACTACCTGCTCGCCCAGGACGTCAGCGCCTACTCGCTGGTCGCCGTCGCGCGCGCCTTCGCGCCGCTGATGACCGGCGGCGGATCGATCCTCACGCTCAGTTACCTCGGTGCGGTCCGCGTCGTCGAGAACTATAATGTGATGGGTGTGGCAAAGGCCGCGCTCGAGGCGTGCGTCCGGTATCTGGCAAGCGACCTCGGCCCGGCCGGCAGCCGGGTGAACGCCATCTCGGCCGGCCCGGTGAAAACCGCAGCGGCCCGAGGTATCAAGCATTTCTCAAAGGTTCTCGATGGCGTCGCGCGGCTCTCGCCGCTGCGGCGCAATACGGATCCGGCGGAAGTGGCCGACGCCGCCGTGTTCCTCGCGAGTGGACTCGGCCGGGGCGTCACCGCGAATGTGTTGTATGTTGACGCCGGGTTTCAGGTCATGGGCCTCGCCCATTGATCGCATGCGATGCGCCGGCTTTCATGCCGGCCCGCGAATTACTAACTACGGTGAAAGAGTGAAAATGATAACCGTCGAAGGACTTACTAAGCGATACGCGCGCCACGTCGCTGTCAATAACATTTCGTTCTCGGTTGAGAAGGGGCAAATCGTCGGCTTCCTCGGTCCCAACGGCGCCGGGAAGACCACGACGATGCGCATCCTTACTTGCTTCCTGCCTCCAACCTCCGGCAAGGCGACCGTCGCCGGCTTCGATGTTCTCGAGCAGCCGATGGAGGTCAAGCGCCGCATCGGTTACCTGCCGGAAACGCCGCCGCTGTATCCGGAAATGGAAGTGACCGAGTACCTCAAGTTTGTCGGCAAGCTGAAGGGGCTCTCCGGAGCCAACCTCGACAAGCGCGTCAACGAGGTCGCCGGACGCTGCGCCGTCTCCGACGTCAGGCACAAGCTCATAGGCAAGCTGTCGAAAGGATACCGCCAGCGCGTCGGCCTGGCGCAGGCGATCATTCACAACCCCGACGTGCTGATCCTCGATGAACCCACCGCCGGTCTTGACCCCAAGCAGATCAATGAAACGCGCGATCTGATCAAGGGCCTCGCCGGGGATCACACCATCATCCTCAGCACGCACATCCTGCCGGAGGTCGAGCAGACCTGCGAGCAGGTCATCATCATCAGCCAGGGCAAGGTCGTCGCGACCGACTCGGTGCAGAACCTGCAGGCCGGCGCTCGCGGCGCCGAAACCGTACACGTCGAAGTCGCCGGCCGCGAGGGAACGCTCGAAGCCAACGCGGTGCGCCAAAAACTCGAGCAGGTCGCCGGCGTGAGCCGCGTCGTGATTCGCGAGTCCTCTCCGGCGGCCGCTGTGCTCGATGTCGAGAGTCTGAAGGGCAAGGTGATTCGCGGCGACATCGCTCGCGCCGTCGTCGAGTCCGGCTGGAACCTGAACGAACTTCGCACTGCCGCCCACACCCTCGAAGAGATATTCCTGCAGTTGACCGGCGCCGAACCGACACTCGAGGCTGCCGCTTCCGGAGAAAACCAATGAGAAACGTCGCTATCATCTGGAAAAAAGAAATCGACAGTTACTTTGTCTCGCCTGTCGCCTATCTCCTGCTTACGATGTTCGGGCTGATCTTCGGCTTCTTCTTCTGGAACGCCGTCAGCTACTTCGTCATCATCGGCATCGAAAGCCAGATGCGCGGCGGTGGCGGCCCGATGAGCGTAAACGAATACGTCATCCGGCCGCTGCTGTCCAACGTCAGCGTCGTCGGGCTGTTCTTCATTCCCATGATCACCATGCGTCTGTTCGCCGAAGAGAAGCGCACCGGCACCATCGAACTGCTCGCCACCTCGCCGATCCGCGATATCGAAGTCATCCTCGGCAAGTGGTTCGCCGCGCTTACGCTCTACGGCTGCATGCTGCTGTTCACTGCGGTCAACTTCGCCTTCCTGTTCCGCTTCGGCAATCCGGACTGGAAACCACTCGCCACCGGCTACCTTGGGCTGGTGTTGCAGGCCGGCGGGTTGCTCGCCATCGGCACCCTGATCTCGACCATGACCCGGAATCAGATCATCGCCGGCGCCGCGACGTTCGGCGTCTGCCTCTTGCTTTGGGTGCTCGAGTGGGTAAGTGGATATGAAACCGCGGCCTGGGCCGTGGTCCTGTCTTACTGTTCGGTGATTACTCACTTTGAATCCTTCGCGAAAGGTGTCATTGACTCGAAAGACGTGGTGTTCTACGTCTCCCTGATCTTCCTCGGCCTGTTCCTCACCTCACGGTCGATGGAAAGCCTGCGGTGGAGGGCCTAACCAAGTGAGCGCACGCAATCTGAATACCCGTCAAACAAGATACGCCGCCTACGTGACGATGTATATCCTCGTCGTCCTGGCGATTCTGGTGGTGGCGAATTTCCTCGCCAACCGCTACAACAAGAGCTACGACTCCACCGCGAACAAACGCTACAGCCTGTCGGATCAAACTAAGAAGATCGTCGGCGATCTGAAGCAGGATTTGAACATTACTTACTTCGATCAGACCTCCGGCTTCCAGACGGCGAAGGATCTGCTGGACCGCTATACGAACCTGTCAAGGAAAGTTCACGTCCGCTACGTCGATGTGCTAAAGAACCCGCAGCTTACGCGCGCCTATGGAATTAAGAACCTCGCCACCGCGGTGGTCGAGATCGGCGCCAAGCACGAAGAAGCCAAGAGCATGACCGAGGAGGGTATCACCGGCGCGATCGTCCGCGTCATCAAGGGTGGCCAGCGGACCGTCTGTGTGATCAGCGGCAGCGGCGAACATCAGTTGGACGACACCGGCGACAACGGCTTCTCCGCGTTTAAGGACACCATCGCCCGCGACGATTATGCGTCGAAGTCGATCAGCCTGCTCACCTCGGCGCAGATTCCGGGCGATTGTACGGTCGTGGTGGTCGCCGGTCCAACCAGCGATTACACCGATCCGGAAATCGCCGCGCTGAAGACCTATGTCGAAAACGGGGGCCGGGGGCTATTCCTACTCGATCCGCCGCTGAAGCAGCGCCGCATCGACATCGCGCCCAACGACAAGCTCGACGCATTGCTCGCCAGCTGGGGAGTCACGGTGAATAAGGACCTCATCCTTGACGAGAACCCCATCGGCCAGCTTGCCGGCCTCGGGCCGGAAGTGCCGCTGGTTACCAGCTACGAATCCCAGCCGATCGTCGCGCCCATGAAGGGCCAGGCGACCGGCTTCCCACTTGCCCGCTCGCTCGATGTCAAGAACGCCGACAAGACGCAGGTCGATAAGCTGTTCTCCTCCTCGGATGGCAGCTTTGCGACTACCACGCTCGGCCCGGGCGAGATCACGCTCGACCCGAAGAAGGATAAGCACGGCCCGTTCGCCATGGCCGCCGCCGGAACTTACACCACCGGCAAGCCCAGCAGCCAGGGACGCTTCGTCGTCGCCGGCAACTCCGGCTTCGCCGCCAACGGCTTCCTGAAGTTCAATGGCAACCGGGACCTCCTGCTCAACATGATGAACTGGCTTTCTTCCGATGAGGATCTCATCAGCATCCGTCCGAAGGAACCCGAAGATCGCCGCCTGACTTTGAGCCGCGCGCAGTTGAGCATGATCCGCATGTTCAGCCAGTTCTTCCTGCCGCTCATCGTCGTCTTCGCCCGCATTATGGTCGGGTGGCGGCGGAGATAGCGCGTTGAAGGTTCGTGGACTTCTGCGTGCGGCCGCCCTGCTGGCGGCCCTTTCCGGCGTCCTTTGGTGGTCCAACAAAAAGAAGGCCGCCGAAGACGCCAAGACGGATTCGTCTTCGACACCGAAGCTGGTCGATATCCCCCAGACTTCGGTGACGAAAATCTCGATCGCCCACAAAGCCTCGCCGGCCATGGTGCTCGAGAAGACCGGTGGGCAGTGGCGGATCACCGCGCCGGTTCAGTATGGCGCCGACCAGGATACGATGAACTCGCTGCTGGCCTCGCTCAATCCGCTTAACGCCGATAAGCTCGTCGAGGATCACCCCACCGACCTGAGCCAGTTCGGATTGAAAGACCCAGGCCTCACAGTCGCCGTCACAACCAGCGATGGGAAGACGAGGACGATTCTCGCCGGTGACGACCTGCCCACCGGCGGCAGCACGTACGCCAAACTCGAGGATGAGAGCAAGGTCTATACGATCCCGAGTTACTCGAAGAGTAGTTTCGACAAGGCGGTCAACGATCTTCGCGATAAGCGCCTGCTCACTTTCGACTCTGACAAACTGACGCGCGTCGATTTGACGTCGAAGGACAATACCGTTGAGTTCGGCAAGAACAACCAGAACGAATTGCAGATCCTCCAACCGAAGCCTCTGCGCGCCGACGGCTTGCAGGTGGACGAACTGGTGCGGAAGCTGAAGGAAGCGCGGATGGATTTGAGCGTTTCCCCCGACGATGCCAGGAAAGCCGCGGCGGCCTTCGCCGGCGGAACGCTGGTGGGGGAAGCGAAGGTCACCGACGCGAGCGGCACGCAAACACTTACCGTGAAGAAAGACAAAGCCGGCGACTACTACGCCAAGTCGAGCGTCGTTCCAGGCGAGTATAAGGTGACCAGCGACCTCGGCACGGGAGTCGACAAGACCCTCGATGATTTCCGTAACAAGAAGCTGTTCGACTTTGGCTTCAACGAGCCGAACCACATCGACATCCAGGATGGCGCGAGGACTCACACTCTGCAGCGCAGCGGCGAGGATTGGATCGAGAACGGCAAGAAGCTCGACAACCTCAGTGTGCAGAACCTCATCGACAAACTGCGCGACCTGACCGCGGCGAAGTTTGTCGACACCGGCTTCGGCACGCCTTCGATCCACATCGGCATCGTCTCCAACGACGGCAAGAAGACCGAGAAGGCTGCCTTGGCCGCCTCGGGCGCTGACTTCATTGCGCAGCGCGAGGGCGAGACTTCACTCTACTCGCTCGACGGCAAGACGGTGAAGGACCTCGAACAGGCCGCTTCCGACGTCAAGCCGGCGCAAGAGAAGAAATAGTAACCAATGTCCACCGGCCTGCTCACGGATCTTTACCAGATCACGATGGCGGCCGGTTATTTCGCCACTGGCAAGGGGCGCGAGCGGGCGTGCTTCGAGATGTTCTTCCGGCGCCTGCCGCGATACCGCAACTACGTGATCGCGGCCGGGCTCGAGCAGGCCGTCGAGTACCTGCTGAACCTGCGCTTCACGCGCGAGGAAGTCGGCTACCTGCGAGGGCTTCCGCAACTGAAGCACATCCCGGGGGAATTCTTCGATTCTCTGCTTGCCTTTCGTTTCACCGGCGATGTCTTTGCGGTGGCCGAAGGCACGCCGGTCTTTCCCGAAGAACCGCTGATGACGATCTACGCGCCGCTGATCGAGGCGCAGATCATCGAGACGTATCTGCTTTCGATGATCGGCTTTCAATCGCTGGTCGCGACCAAGGCCTCGCGCATTGTCGAGTCCGCGGGCGGGCGCGATGTGGTGGAGTTTGGCGCGCGGCGCGCTCATTCCCCCGAAGCGGGCGTGCTGGCCGGCCGCGCGGCGTTCGTGGGAGGATGCGCGGGAACCAGCAGCGTCGCCGCCGGCTATCGCTTCGGCCTCCCGGTCTTCGGCACCGCCGCGCACTCCTGGGTGCTGTCGTTTGAAAACGAGCGCCAGGCATTTCGTAAGCTGCAGGAGTTGCTCGGCGAGCAGACAGTTTATTTGATCGACACCTTCGACACCGTGGAAGGGGCGCGCATCGCAGGCTCGCTCGGACGGCCGCTGTGGGGCGTGCGGCTGGATAGCGGCAATCTGCTCGAGCTGGCGCGGACGGTGCGGGGCATTCTCGATGACGCGGGCTTGCACGAGGCGCGCATCATGGCGACGAGCGACCTGAACGAGTACCGCATTCTCGAGTTCACGGCCGCGGGAGCGCCGATCGATGTCTACGGCGTGGGAACGGACCTGGCCACTTCGGCCGATTCGCCGAGCATGGGTGTGGTTTACAAACTCGTCGAGCTCGAAGAGGACGGGCACAAGCGGTATACGGCGAAGTTCAGCGAAGACAAGCACACGCTGCCCGGCGCCAAACAGGTATTCCGTTTTGCGCGGCATGATGTGATCGCCTGCGCCAACGAGTGCATGGGCTGCCACGAGCCCGAGCCGCCGGTGGCGCTCTCGCGTCCGGTGGTGATCCACGGCGAGCCGGCCGAGCCCGTACCGAACGCGTTCGCCGCGCGCGAGAACACGCTCGCCAGCGTGCGCAAGCTGCCGAGCACGGTGCGCAGCCTGTTCGACACGCTGGATCCGTGGCGAGTGGAGTATAGTGCGGATTTGCAGTCGCTTTATGAACGGGTGCGGGGCGTGCACCGGGAGCCGTAGTCATGAAAACCGTATTCTTCGACATCGATACGCAACTCGATTTTCTTTATCCGGCCGGTGCGCTCTATGTTCCGGGCGCGGAAAAAATCGTGGAGCAGATCGCGAAGCTGAATGCGCAAGCGGTGGCGCACGGGATTCCGCTGGTGTCGACGATGGACGCGCACGCCGAGGACGACGCCGAATTCGGCGACTGGCCTCCGCACTGCGTCGTCGGAACGCTCGGGCAGCGCAAGCCGGCGGCCACGCTAGTGGGGCGGCCGGCGCCGGGTCCGGATGGGCCGCAGATCGTGCTGGAAAAGCAGACGGTGGATGTGTTCTCGAACCCGCGCTTCGCTGCGATCATCGACGCGATTGGCGCCGGGCGGTGTGTGGTGTACGGCGTGGCGCTCGACGTCTGCGTGCGGCACGCGGCGTTCGGGCTGCTGAAGACCGGGCGGCGGGTGGAGATTGTCGAGGACGCGGTGCGCGGGCTGTCGAAACAAAACGAGTTAGAAATGTTTAGTGAGTTCCGCTCCGCCGGCGGACTCGTCATCCCCGCATCGGCTGCCCTGCGAGACTGAACCACCGGCCTCGTGCGCGTGGTAGGAGCTGCGCACCAGCGGCCCGGCTTCGACGTGACCGAAGCCCATCGCCATGCCGTCGCGCTTCAGGGCGGCGAACTCCTCGGGGCTGACGTAGCGCAGGATCGGGAGATGATTCGCGGACGGGCGCAGGTATTGGCCGAGGGTGAGGATGTCGACGTTGTGCTCGTGGAGGTCCCGCATCACTTGCCGGACTTCGTCGAGCGTTTCGCCGAGGCCGAGCATGAGGCCGCTCTTGGTGGGTACGTGCGGGCGGACGCGTTTGGCGTAGGCGAGCATGTCGAGCGAGCGTTCGTAGCGGGCGCCGAGACGTACCTGGCGGTAGAGGCGCGGCACCGTTTCGATGTTGTGGTTGAGCACGTCGGGGTGCGCGTTCATGACGAGGTCCATGGCGGCGTGCGAGCCCTGGAAATCCGGCACGAGGACTTCGGCCTTGCACTGCGGCAGGCGTTCGCGGATGGCCTCGATGGTGAGCGCGAAGAGTTCGGCGCCGCCGTCCTTGCGGTCGTCCCGGTTGACGCTGGTGATGACGGCGTAGCGCAGGCCGAGCGTGGCGCACGCTTCGGCGACGCGGCGCGGTTCGTCGTAGTCGACTTCGAGCGGTGCACCTTTTTGCACGGCGCAGAAGCCGCAGCGGCGCGTGCAGAAGTTGCCAAGGATCATGAACGTCGCGGTGCCGTGGTTCCAGCACTCGCCCGAGTTGGGGCAGGCGGCGCTTTCGCAGACCGTGTGCAGCTTGAGCCGCTCCACGAGATCCTTCATGCCGCGGTAGCGCGTGCCCACGGGCGCCGGAGCGCGCAGCCAAGTGGGGCGCGGCGGCGGATTGTCGATCGTAACCAGCACTCTCTCCATTGTCGTATATGGGAGGAGCGCACTAAACTCAAGAAACCATGTCCCGGTTTGCTGTTGCTTTGATGCTTTCGGCCGCGCTCGCGCTCGGCGCGGAGGAACCCCCGAGCGAGTGGGTGGACCCGGACACCGGGCACCGCGTGCTGCGGCTGACGACGGAGCCCAACAGCGCGAGCCTGTACTTCAACCAGCACGGGTACACGGCGGATGGCAAGGGGTTGGTTTATTCGACTCCGGATGGAGTCTCGGTGCTCGATTTGGCCACGCATGAGTCGAAGCACGTGGTGGAGGGACGGGTCCGCCTGCTGGAGGCGGGGCAGAAGAACGAGCGGGTCTACTACGTCAAAGACGGGGCGGCTTGGTGGACGGGGAGCGATTCGGGGGAGACGCATCGCATCGGCGCGCTGCCGCCGCGCGGGTCCCTGTCGACCGTGAATGCGGATGAGACGCTGCTGGGGGGAACTTACATCGAGGGCACGGCGGGGCAGGACTACGGCGGGCGCCAAGCCGGCAGCGCGCAGGTGCATCCCCTCGATCAACCGAAGAACAAGGGACAGATGATGGAAGAGCGCTGGGCGTCGCGGCTGCCAATGGCGATGTTCACAATCAATGTGAACACCGGCGAGGTGAAGGTGATTCACCGCTCCCACGACTGGCTGAACCATCTGCTGTTTTCGCCCACTGACCCAGGGCTGCTGATGTTCTGCCACGAAGGGCCGTGGCACAAGGTGGACCGCATCTGGACGATTCGCACGGATGGAACCGGGTTGACGAAGGTTCACACGCGGACGATGGCGATGGAGATCTTCGGGCACGAGTTCTGGGGCGCGGACGGCAAGACGATCTGGTACGACCTGCAGACGCCGCGGGGTGAAGATTTCTGGGTGGCGGGATACAACGTGGACACCCATGTGCGGACGTGGTATCACCTGCAGAGGAACGAGTGGTCGATCCATTTCAATGTTTCGCGGGACGGTAAGTTGTTTTGCGGCGACGGAGGCGATCCGGGGCAGGTGGCGCATGCGCCGGCGGGGGAGTGGATTTATCTGTTCCGGCCGGAGATGATTGTGAACCGGGGGCTGGAGAATGCCGGGTTCGTGCAGCCGGGAGTGTTGCGGGCGGAGAAGTTAGTAAATATGTCGCGGCACAAGTACCGGCTGGAGCCGAATGTAAGTTTCACGCCGGATGGGAAGTGGGTGGTGTTCCGGTCGAACATGTTCGGGCCGACGTATGTGTTTGCGGTCGAAGTGGCTAAGGCGGAAAGCCTTCGCTGACGCGTTTCCGCGAACCGGCGCCAGCACATGGGAGAATTGACATCGTGAGAACACTTGGAACGAAGACGAATTCGCGGCTACGCCGGCTGCGTCCGTGGCTGGTGTGCATGCTGGTGTTGGGTGTTTCAACCGCAGTGGTAGCGCAAAACAAAGCCATCGGTTTCAAGCACGGGATGCCGTTCAGCGAAGGCTACGTCGCGGGGAACGCGCTCTACGTAGCGGGCCAGCAAGGGCCTGACGCGAACGGCAAAGTCACGGGAACCGATATCACGCTACAGACGACAAACGCCATTGCGGCCGTCGAGAAAGTGGTCAAGGAAGCTGGCTTCCGGATGACGGACATTACGTCGGTGACCGTATACGTGACGGACTTGAACGATGTACCGAAGATGAATGAAGTCTACAAGAAGCTGATGCCGGATCCGAAACCAGCGCGCGCCACGGTGCAGGTGGCCGGCCTGATCGGGGGAGCGAAAATCGAGATTTCCGCCATCGCCGTGAAGCACTAAGTCAGTGGTGGGGGCCTAACGCGCGGGCACTGGTCTTCGGCTTCCGAAAGAATCGATGGCCGTCCAAGACCGGCTGGTTCAGGAAAATGGCGCTCGCCGCCGCAGGCCGGCATCGCCGTCTATACGGCTGGGGTCCGGGCGGAGCGAAGGTAGCGGTTCGCGGACGGGCGGAGGAGAAAGTAAGCCAGGACCAGTAAAAACAAGCTGTGAATCGCCAACTCCGGGATCGCGTGGAAGACGCTGAGGACGACGTGGAACGCCATCCAGGCGAGCGCAAGCCAGCGGGCCCACTCGTAACCGCGGAGCAGGAAAGCTCCCGCGACGACGGCGGCGGAGGCGACGAGTTCGATCCAGATCAGATCGGATGAGAACGCATGGCGGCCCCAGGTTTGCCAGAAGTGGAAAAGGCCGCTGGTGGCACCGGTGAGAATGTAGACACCGGCGATGATGGTGACGGAGAGAGGACGGCGATTCATTCGAGGATCCTTCCGATGAGCCACATGTGGCCGAACGGATCGACCACGGCGCCCTGGAGCATTCTGGATATTGGCCGAGGGCCTTGGGTTGAGTGTTGGTGTTCGGCGACGGGGCTGTGCTGTCTGGCTCCGGCCGCCAGAGCGCGGCGGTGGACGGCAACGGGGTCGTCGACGAAGAGTTCGATCCTGACGGTAGTAAAGCCCGCGGCAGCGGGGCCTCGAGTACCGAAGTCCGGGGACTCGGTGGCCAGGAAGAATGGGGCGCCGCGGACGGAGAGCCCGGCGACGATGTGTTGTGCGCCGCCCAAGCGCCACAGCACAGTGG
>VFSW01014407.1_pt1 | contig 10927 bp, 10 predicted proteins | sample 5358111 | NCBI WGS metagenome assembly VFSW01 (sample SAMN11554181, study PRJNA540505) | mine drainage metagenome | isolation source: sediment from site ElyBrook_90M | place: USA: Ely Copper Mine, Vershire, VT | collected 2017
GGGCGGCAAAGCGGGGAGACTCAGAATCCGGTATAACACTAACCAAGAATGAGCCTGCGAAGCCACGATAAGGGCGAAGGGAGGAGGCGCAGGCGCGAACGGCCCGAGAGGAGAACTGGGCTCGACCACCCAAGCCCATTCAGGAATCAGGTAAGCCATTCCGGTATTGAGGAGAGCCGGAGGAAGAGTGGAAGCCTCGCCTTCACGAAGATTGCGGACGTGGATAGCAGCGGGGCGCCTCATGAGATCACCCTTCGCGCTAATGACGACTTCGGAGAAATAGCCCAGTCCAGGCTGTCGATCGTTCCCGCTGCGGCACCATTGTTCCCGCTCACATCCAAATGCGCCCGGTAGCCGCTGCGGAAGATACGGACCCGAGCTTCAAACAAATTGCTGCCGCCCTGGGGCACAACGTCGATAGCCTGCGCGCCGAGTTGCTGACCATCCAACCACAGATTCGCCAGAATCGAGGCGACCATTGCCGCGGATCCATACCCCTTGATCGAAACCTGTTCGAAGAAAATCCGCTGGCTGCTGCCTTCGCCGAAAAGGTCTGGGGAGCGGAACGACCAGGCGACGCTCGACTGATCTCCGGCCCCGGTATCCCAATCCAGGTCCCCCGCCTGCATTCTCTGCACCGTTCCGTCGGACTTGCCGGCGATGACCAACGGATAACCGTCGCCAACGTAAATGGTCGATAGGGAGTTGATGGCCCAGGGGAGGTCCAGGACCGACCACGCCTTCATCACTAGGTCGTAGCAGAACAGCCGGGTCAAGGTCCCGGTGCCGGTCCCGCCGCCGGCGCCAGCCAGAGGCATCGCGCACATATACATCGGCGGATCGATAGTCTGCGCGGATTGCGAGAGATACAGATACGACGAGTCTACCGGGGTCAGGTCAGATTCTGAATCGACGCCCCCAAACAAATACGGCCGAATGTCCTCGCTGATAAGCCGGTCGTTGATCCCATCGAACACTGCGAACCCAAGATGAGTGAACCGGACCACCCCAAACCCGGGCAAAAACTGAATCGACCGCGGAGCGATACACCCGAGATTGGTCTGCGCCGGCTGAATTTCAAACGACGTAGACCCGAACACCCCGATCACCTGGTACGTGGTGAACTCCTTGAATACGCACAGCGAACCAGTGGGGGAGATTCCCAAAGCCGCGATCGTGAAAGGCTGGAGCCCGGTGATCTGGGTTCCGTCATCTCTTCCAATGAACGCGGTATTGACCGGGTTCCACGAATTTGGATTATTCGAGTCCGACATCTTCAGGCAGGTAGGACCGTCGATTCCGTCCGAAGTGGTGGTCGGAGACGTATTGGCCAGCCACAGCGAACCGGCCCACCCCCCCGCCGCCGGGGGCCCGCGCGGCGATACTGAAACGACAATTGGCCCTTGCGAAGTCCAGATAACCGACCCGTCGGCAGTCTGCGTTCCTTGAGTGAAAGACCATGGGGAAGGCTCGGTCGCTCCCGAGACGCCTCCCTGAGACGCGGTGAACAGGTAATTGGTCGATCCGTCGAGCACGGAAATCTGTGATCCGGTAAGCCAACTGACCGATGCCTGCCACGTGGGGTAAGCTGCCTGGAAAGTGTTGGCCAGCGCGGTGACAGTAGCGGAAGCGCCTTGCGACGGATCATAGACCTGCGGCGCGAGCCCGTTGCCGAGAACCAGGATCTGCTTCCCGGAAAATTGAAGAGAAAACGGGATGTTGCACGCGACGCCGGAAATACCACCGTAGGGGGAATACCCGGCGCCGGCAGTGAGTTGAAAATTTGGAGACCCCGGCGCAATAGTTGCAGGCTGCGGGATAGAAGAAGTGAAAACCCCCGCAGTGACCGCCGAAAACTCAACAGGGACCGTTCCGTATGCGACCGGCGCGCCAACGAAGACCTGCAATTGCGCTGACGTATTTCCCCACGGAAGATTTCCGCTAGTGCCCGAGAGAGAAGACAGGACCGTACCGAGAGTCGAAGTCGTGGCAACCAGAGTCCCAGTGGTGGCCGTGGGGGAAGGGGATGAGAAGTACCAAACTTCGTAGCTGACTGCCCCCGCGACAGCATTCCACCCGACAGCAATATTGCGATAGCCGCTCCCGGCCCGCGATATGACCCCATACGATGCGCTTAGATCGGTGTGAATCGCACCGCTCGACCCTATGGCTACTACGCCGATGTAAAAGGTTCCGGGGCCGATGCTGCCAGGAGAAATGAAGGCCAGGCTCAACCCGGTCACGTTGTCCAAAGCGGCCGGGTCGATGGCCAAAGCGGTGTAATATGGGTACTGACCGACGGTGTAATTCAGCGAGGCAGCGATGTTCTCGATGGTCGTGTAGAGGGTATCTACGGTTCCGATCGACTGCGAGCCATCCGCGATCTGCAAACTGCCGCGGGTGGTGAAAAGAAGATTCGAGATGCGGGTCAGCGCGCCGGGGGGCTGAGAAAGCGGCCCGGTAGATGCGACGAGCTTCGAGAATCTCTTTTGGCTGATTATGCGTGCTGCCATTCACCGCGCTCCCGAAGTAAGTAAATGCAGCGCCAAAGGAGAGAAGACACAAGCAACCAAGGCCGGCAGAATCACGCCCCCGAAAAACCCCCCTAGTCCAGCTACGGTCTGAACCCCAGAATTACCTCCCACCTGAATCTGGCGCGGCGACATCACTTCGCGGGTTCCTTTGATCGCCAAGGATTTCTGTTCCACCGATTTGAGCAATGCCTGCTGGCCCTGAATATCCTGCTCGGCTCCTTTGTACCGAGCGGAGAGATAGTCCTTGAGCGCATCGATCCATGCTGGGGGCAACCCGAGCTGATTGTTCGCCTGCCCCCGCGTGTAGTGGGTCGGGTAGCGCAGTCCGGTCAGGTACAGGTTGCATTCGAGAACTTGCGTGCCCGCAGGCCACGCAGTCGCAAAAGTTCCGCCCATGCCCCGCGTGACAGGCGAGAGCTGATTGGAAGCGTTCCCCGAATAATAGACCAACTCGCTTTTAGATGGGTCGGCAGGGTAAGGGCCGAGAAGCGCAAGGCCGAACCCGAGGACCCAACCGGAAGCACCCGGCGTGTAGGGAATCACAGTCGCAGTCGCAGACAGCGCGCCGCTCAGGGTCCCGTTGCCCGAGGTCCGCGACGACTGCGGGTAGAACTCGACCTGCTGGATCACCGAATCCTGATTGAGTACGCCAGTGCCCGATATGCCTACCACGTTCGCGCGCCGGAACACATCAGTCTTAGCCCCGGCGAGCATCGGCCAGCCGTCGTAAAGTTGGGCGCCGATCTTCCGCCAATTGGAGATCAGTTGGTACTGCGCCTGGCCGGCAGTCGAAGGGATGCCCGTCACATCGCGGATACCATCGGTGAGACCACAAATGAAGTCCAGCCCTTCATTAATCCACCGATATAAGGCCGCGGCGCTCAACGCCGTGCCATCCGTATCCGGCAGCCACGCTGAAGACCGCGTAGGCGCGAAGCCCTGCGTAATGCCGGCCGACGACAAAGTGAACGCGATCGAGAATACGCCCGTGCCGCCGGCCGGGATGTCGTACTCGAAATAGCGGTCCTCGCCGCCGGCGGTGGTCAATGAGAAGTAGACCCGGATGGCCGTGGCCGCAAAGGAGCAATTTCCGGTGACCGTGAAAGTGGACCCCACCGCGCCGTTGGTGATAACCACTTCGGTAGACGCCGGAGACTCGCCCCAGGGGGTGAGCTGCGTCGCGGTGAAGTAGTAGGTGGCGGACCCGGTGGGCGACGGCGTAACAGCAACGGCAGTGGGCGCGCCGAGGAAAGACGGGGGATCCGCTGCCATTTCTCTCAAAGCCATGAGACAATCCCCGACCAGGGACCATTGAGGCATCGCTATTTCCTCTTCGCTGCTGCTTTTGGCGCAGTACGTTTAGCTGGCGTACGAGTAGGCCGGCGGGGCTGAATGCGCGCAGTTTCAGCATCCGCGTCTTGGCGCATGCGCTGCTGATCGTACAATTGGCCTCCACGGGCCACATCGCGCATGTAGTTCTTGTTGTCGTAGTAATTGTCGGGGGCTTTGGCATCGGCGTAGGCGCTGGACGCGGCACGCCTCTCTCCCGGTCTGCCCTCCCAGTAATAACTTCCGAGGCTACGACCGTCGATTTGGTATCCATCTCTTTGTCCCAATTTACCCTCCTACAAAAAAAAAAACGGCGGTAACCCTCGGTCAGTAGGGCTACCGCCGACAGGCAGCGCACGAGGCATTGCCGGGTGGATCGGGCTAGACGAGCGAGACTTCCACATCGATCGGAAGCGATGTGATGGTCCCACCGCCAGTGACGACGAAGTTCACCGCCGTGATCGAGACATCCGTCTTGAACTCACCGGTATAGTCGAAATTGGCGCCAGCCGCGCTGGTCGCGCTCGTGAAAACGGTCCACGTGTTTGTGCCGTCGGTCACCTGAACTGCAATCTGAACGGTCGCAGTCGAGGTTGCGTTGGTCACACGCAGATGCCACTTGCCGGATGTTGGGGCCGGTCCACCGCTAAGGTTGAACGGTGTTCCGCCTGTCGACGGCGTGGTTGTGGTATTGGCAATGACGAGGGTATTCGCGCCGATCGCTGTGGGAGTTTGAGTCGCCGCGCCATAAAACGAACCGGAGCCGAACCCCGGCATGGCCTGCGAAATCGGATTTGCAAAGGGTAGCGGCATGAGAATTCTCCTTAAGGAAGGAGGAGAGAGTTGAATCTGGACAATGCCCAGTCTGCTCTCTCCTTCTGGCTCGGTTCTACGTGATCGACGTGAAGGCGACGTTCATGCGCGGGCTGATGCACGACAGGTTCCAGGTCAGGTACATGCACGACACGAGAACGCGCTGGTTCGACGGCTTCAAGAACGGATCGACGTTGAAGTAATCCGCCTCATGGAACACCGGGAAGATGTACTTCGAGTTCAACAGCAGCGCCTGGTTGGCCGTCGCAAAGTAGTCGGCCACGGTCACCGCGTTGTTGAACAGGAAGTGATTGCGGAAGCCGACCTGCAGAGCCTCGTCGTCCTGCATTCCCTGGCCGAAGCGGATCTGCGCGACAAACTGGTTCTTGAAAGCGGCGTAGCTGGTCCGGTTCATCACGAACAGATCCGGCTCGTCGTAGCCCCAGGTGACGGACTGATAGCCGGGCTCGGCAGTGGCCGAGGACAGCGCGGCCGACCCGCCGCCGACTGCGGTTGCCGGCAGCCACCAGGCATTCGCCGAGGAGCTGCGATTGATGCCCGCGATGGTGTTGGTGGTCGAGACCACCCACGAATTCAGATCGTCCACATCGAGCGACGTGTTCTGCGGTGCCGTGTGCCAGAGGGCGCGCGAGAGTTTCTGGAGGAAGCTGCCCGAAGCGGTCTGGAACTTCGCGCGGATGATGTCCAGGTTGTTCGAACCGCCGCGGTTCAGAATGATGTCGGTGATCGGGATCACGACCGGCTGCCGGTACGGCTTCCATTGCTGGTTCGCCGGCTGCACGGAATCCACCACCGATGTATCGAGCAACTGGTCGCCGTAATAGGCGCCACCGGGAAGTTCTTCCTGGTAGATTTCCGGGAAAATCAATTCGCCGGCTCCGAAACGCTTGCCTTCGCGGGTCAGCGCCCAGAACACGGGGGAGGGCTTGAACACGTTGTCGCCCAAAACGGGGACGATGAACTTCTGGGAGATCGCGTTGACGGTGTTCGAGAGCTGTACCGGCGGCGACGCTAGTCCCAGTCCAACCACGCTGTTGGCCATGAGGTTGCTCCTGGTCGGGCAGCGGGGAGGGGGAGGCCGTGCCGGACTTGGTTGAGGGTTGAGTTGAAGGGAGCGGGGACTACCCGCCCCCCAACGAAACTTGAGCTACTGCACCCCGCCGCCGAAACTGGCCGTCGAGAGCGCCGACTTCAGAACGTCCTCGTCGCCCATGGCTTCGGACATCGCTTCCTCGAACGACTTGACCGCACGAACCTTGTTGCCCTTGGAGTCGGTGCGCTCGTTGTAGGGGTTGAATTCTCCATCCTTGGCCGCTGTCTGGTGCTGCAGCGGGTTGCGTGACGGAGGAGTCAACGTCGAGATGCGATTCTTCTCTTCGAGATCCTTGGTGGTCTTGGCAATCAGCGCCTGACGCTCGGCCTCAAGTTCGGCCTTCTTGCGGTCATTCCAGGTCAGCCGGTCCACAGCCTCGTTGATCTGGAGGAAACCGTCCTTGTCCTGGAGCTTGTGCTCGGAAGCGTACTTGTACGCCGCCTCATAATCGACCTTGACTCCGGTGGGCAGGTCCTTGGTGGCCGACGCGAACTGCGTCTGATATTGGTCGTTCAGATAACGGCCAACCGAAGTGTTGACCACGCCGGTTACCTTGCCGAGCGAGTCGGTGAAGGTGGACTTGAGGGAGTCGAACTGACTCGGCAGCGCATCGAGCTTGGTCGAGAGTTCGGCGAGACGCGCGTCGCGCTGGGCCAGCTCGGCCTTCATCTGTTTCACCACCGGCCCGAGGAGCGGATCGTCATCGGAAAGACCATACTCGGCCTGCGCGGCGGCGCGGAGTTCGTTGGTGGTCGGCGTCTTGGGCGTCACCTGTTGCTGCTGCGCCGGAGGAACAATCCTTCCGTCCTGCGCCAGCCAGCCGGCCTGCACGGCCTGCTGAAACTTGGCTGCAAAGGCCAACTCGGCTTGGCCGAGAGTGCTCTGCCGCTGTTCGATCTGCGCGGTGAGCGCCTGGCGCTCGGCCACGGGGAGGGCACGAATCTCGCCCACATTGACGGTCGAGCCGTCGGGGAGATTCAGAACCATGTCGTCAGCGTACTTGGCGTTCGAGAGAATGTCCTTCAATGCCATGGGGGTGGCGCTCCTTCTTACTGCTGGCTATTCATCCCCGATACCGGTGCCGAGCCATTCTGGGCTGCCGGATTGGGGATGGCTGCGTTGTTGGCGATCGGACCAGCGGCGGCAGTAGTCGCCGCGGCTTTCTCCGCTTCCTGGATCGAGTTATCGAGATATTTGACGACCTGGGCGAGATTGCGGGTAACGCCCGGCATGGTGAACGCAGCGCGCGTGTACTGCTGAACCGCCATGGACTTCATCGAATTCAGCGATTTCACCATCGCGTCCGGATCAGCGCCCTGGAGTTCGGACAATTGCTGCGAAAGCTGGAGACCGGCAGGAGCTACCGGAGGGCCAACTGGACCGCCCGCACCCGGGCCTGCCTGGCCAATCGCACCGGGAAGCGGACCTGCCGGGCCACCGGGGCCGGAAGGAGGACCGCCTGCGGCCGCGCCACCTCCGGCGCCGGCGATCTTCGAGATCAGTTGCCGGGCCATCATCTGTGCCAACGCTGGATTGCCTGCTGCCATGGGGCGCCCTGTCCTCGGTTACTTATTTGCCTTCGTTCTCAGTTGCGCGCGAACTACCAGCCGGGCTTCGAACCGCCTTCGGGGATCAGGCCGAGCGGATCCTTGGGCATGGCAATCGGGTTGTTGTTCACATCGGGGCCGGGCTCATTGCCAGTGCGGCCGACTGTCAAAGGCGACTTCAACACCTTCGTGTCGAACGAATTGCCCATACCTTCCTTGATCTTTGCCATTTAGTGCTCCTGTCTGGTGCTGAGTTGGTACTGCCAAACTGCCCCGGAATATCCGGGGAGAACTACTTGCGCTTGGCGGCTTTCTTGCCGTTGCGCCTGTCGATGTTCCGGTCCTGCTTGCTGATCTTTTCGCGCTTCATGTTCGAATCTCCTGGTCTGGGTTAGGATTCTGCAGGACGGGTGTTACCGCCGTCCTGCCTCTTCCTGTCTTGCGCATCGAACGCTTCCGGCGGAAAGGATGAGGCCTAGTCCCCCACCAGTTCCCAACCTCGCCGCCGAACGGACCGGCCGGCTGACCAGCCTGCCCTACTTGCGAGCGGCGGTGCGCCGACGCCGAGTGGATCGTCTGCCTCCACGGGATGCCATGCGTACCTCCTTCGCTCCGGGTTGCAGCGGCGGATGCCGCTACTGGCTAAGAAGACGGGGCGCGAAGGCCAGCAGCACCGTCTCCGGGATGAGCTAAGTCCGCTTGGAACGTCTCTTGCGAGAATTCTTCGCGGCCCTGGCACGCATGTCGCGCAGGAACTTCCGGGGTTGACCAAAGTCCTTGATGAGACGGGGATCGGATTTCGAGGGGGTTCCGGCCATTGGGATTATGGTCTCCTTCCGGGAGTTAGTGCGACGGCGAGATCGGGAGGGCAGAGTAGAGCCGGAGGACGAATCCCCCGTCCCTGACTACTTGCGCTTCCGGGGATGACGCTTGGCTTCTTTCTTGGTGTGGCGCATGGTGGTTCTCCTTTTCACAACAAGCACGGGCCGAAGCTGATGCAAGTGCGATTGGAGACAGAATATGCCAAAAAAGGACGGAGCGGCTAAACGCGGTATAACACTAATTTGGAAAGGAAAGACGCCGGTCAGTAGATATTCAAAATAAACGTGCGCCCCGAGTGTAACCTGCCGCTACGAAACTGCATGACCGGGACGCCAAACTCGGCTAGGGTTCCGTCACCGATCCATTTATACATCGTGGTCGGCCGCCGGCCCATCATTCGGCTGAATTCACTGACGGTCAACCAATGGGCGCGCCAGTTGTGCACGGGGACGAAACGCGCTGACGATGCGTGGTCGCCATCGTCTTCGACAGGACCGATCGCTTTAGTTTCCATCGTGCTCCCTTGCTGGCTCATTTTCTGCCACTCCTGACTTTTGCCAGCGCGGCCAAAGCCTGACTGGTTTCCTGCTCTTTGGCGATGCCCTCGGGATCAGGATAGCCTAAAGTTCGCAATCCACGCTCGGGGCCGACCACACCAGCCTTCATCAGATCCGGCGTTATCTTGCGAACCATCGCTTCCGATAGCGGCCTCACCGACGCATCATCCAGCGCAAGATCGTAAGTCGAAGGGTCAACCTGGCCATTCCACGCGGCCAGGGTGATTCCTTCTGGACCGCGGTACGGCAGCGTCGTCTTCTGCTGGTACTTGCACATCGAGTCGAAAAAGAATTCGCCAACACTCTGCGCCGTCTCTGACAGAAACCTGCCCGCGAGCTGGAGCAACCCGGACGACTGGAGCACCGCGCTGTCGAATAGATCGGTCGAGATATTGCCGTCGCCAGGATTGCCCTGGCGCGACGCCGAGAACCCGAGCACGTCGTTCTGCATGGAAAACAGCTTGTCCACTGCCTGAAGGGCGCCCGCGCCTATGGCGGCAGGCGTGATCGGCTGCGGCGGCCGGCTACCCGGCTTGATTGTGACCACTTCACCGGGCAGGCCGCCAAACCCGTCAATATCGATGCCCGTGTTCTCATCGATTACCCATAGCGCATTGTTCATGCGCAAGCCATTCTCGAATGTCTGAGACATGAACCTCTGACCCAGGCGCTGCATGTTTTCTGTCATGCGGGTGACCGGAATTCCCCACGGTCCAAAGAGAGGAGGCAAAACGTAGTTTGGGAAGAGGGGGAATCTCGGGGCGGAGATGTCGCGTCGCTGTGGGTACGGATTGTCGCCGTCCTGCAGGATCACACCGTTGCACTCGACGAGCCAACGGCCGGCAGGGTACTTGAGACGAACTTCCGGGTCGATTACCGATGTGGTGGGAACGTCCGCTTTTTCAACCGCTTCGCGCGTGTAATCCCGGCAGAAGCAATGGCGAACCAAGACGCGCCACTCGCTGCTCTGAGTCTTGGCATTCTGCCCTGGAGTTCCCGGCATCGTGGACATAGGCCCTGGCGGCTGTGAGATACCATAGCCGGAATCACCGGAGAATGGCTGAAAACCGCCACTGGCGTGCTGGGGGGAGATCGCACGCGAGGTCTCAGGCCACTTGAGCCGGACCTCCTCCAGATTCATCCACGTTCCCCACCCGGCGAAGCTCGGGTTCCAGGTATAGTCGGTCCCCGGATCGAAGAATACAAGGCGCGGATCGACGGACTTGGCCCACATTCCGCCTCGGGCGCGCCCGAGATCGGGGTCGAACCCGGCGACGATCCACCCGGCGCCACAGTAGCGCGCGGTGAGACCGGCCATCAGCAGGTGCAGATTCATTTTACTGATCTGCCACTGAGCCTGGAGCGAAACCTCGCGGGCCAGGTCGCGCGCGGATGCGGGAGCGAGAGAAGGGTCGTCCTGCTGTGCGCTGGAGTAGGAAGGATCGGAAGCCCCGGCAGAAGGAAACACGTACATCCGCGGCGATAGGTTTGAAACCTGGTTCGCTTCCTCCAGCATAATCCGCTGCAACATCGGGATAGACAGTGAGGGCCGATAGACTGGCCCCGGCGTCATCGCGTCGGAAAGATTGTAGAGGGACTCGGCATCCTTGGCGAAGTTCTCGCCAAGAGCCTGTTTGCGGGCGCTGTCTGAAGCCTCCACCCAAGAAATAATATGTTTTGCCCTCGGGTCAAGATGCTCTTGCTTGGCTGACTTCTTGGCCGCCCCGATGAATGTCAAATTGGCCATTCAGCCTCGCCTTTCTTGCCTGGTTTACGCGCGCGAACGGCTGCGACGGCGGGTAGCCTTCTTTGGCCCAGTGCGTGGACGGAACTTCCCCTTCTCCACATTCAGCGCGAACACACCTTCCTTCTTGATCCGGGGATCGGAAGAATGGGCGTTCTTCTCAGCTTCCTGGTGAACCGAGATGCCGGCGCGCTTGGCGCGGGCAGTCAAAACTCCGGGCCGTTTTACCGGGTTCCACTCGCCACGCGGAAACTCATGCTTGGGCTTTCTGGTCGCCATCGCTGCCTCCTATCGTACCATCAAGATTCTTTGATCCAGCATCAATCTTCGCGCTCAGATCAGCAAAACGTAGATCGTATCTGCTGCCGTCCCGAACAAATAGAACTGACTGGCATCCCCCTGCTGACCGGAGAACGGCCCAATGGAAACAGATGAGTTCGCCGCCCCCGATGCGGCCAGGGCGATGC
>VFSW01014408.1_pt1 | contig 10926 bp, 10 predicted proteins | sample 5358111 | NCBI WGS metagenome assembly VFSW01 (sample SAMN11554181, study PRJNA540505) | mine drainage metagenome | isolation source: sediment from site ElyBrook_90M | place: USA: Ely Copper Mine, Vershire, VT | collected 2017
CCGGCATGGATGTGGCGCTGAGCACCATCAACGATGCGGTGCTGCGCGTGGGCGATGAGCGCGATGGCGCGCGAGTTGGTTGAGAAAGCAGGAGTTGGAGAATCCGCGGACAAAGTGTGGCGCGAATTGGACCGTGAGCGGGGCCAGTTGCTGCCACAGCCACCGGCGGTGAAGGTCGAAGGAGATGACAATCCCGTCTTTGATTTATCTGCCAGTGAATCCACCAGTCTACCGGCGGAGCGAGCCGGTATCCATCTTGTTGAACCAACTGTGGGCACAAGAGTCCACAAGAAATCCTCGCCGTGGTCCACGGGCACAGAGCCTGCCGTGCAACTCAGCCTCTTCGGTTGAAAATGCGCGCTGCATTTCATTCCTTCCATTTTCTGATCCTTGAGACCCTTGAGGAGAACTGCATGTCAAACAAAGGTCGTCGCTCCCAGACGTTCGTTGAGCGGACACTGGTGTTGCTCGAAGAGAGGTTCCCCTGGCTCGGCAAGGACAATGACGAACCAGTCAGTGGGGCCAATACTGTCGATGAGTTGGCTGACTTGCATCGAATCCTGATCGACCAGCGTAATGCGAAGGATCGTAACGAACAGCATTCAGATCAGTAGTCCGCCGGGGGCCGCCGTTGCTGTCGAAAGAAACTGGTTGGCTTCCTATTCATGGCTCTTCCCAATGACTGCGAACGGTGGTAGCGGAGCCAATGGGAGAATCGTTCCAGCGATACCTGCGATGACCGGCTCGCAATCAAAGGCAAGGAAGTGGGCGGCGCGAGCTGGCCCTTTTTCTTGGTGGAGACATTCCATGCTGAAAGGACCGTTTCTTCCTTCGGAGTTTGTGCCGTCCAAGTTCTCGACAGCACAGGACAAGGCTGACTTCGGAAATGCGTTTCTGCACTTCATAGAATCTGAATGGGCGCGAACAGCCTTTTCCAAGAGCTTCTATCACCGCCTTTCAATGTGCTTCTCGCATATAGCTCATTACGATGCCGTCGGGTTTTACGAAACGTGGTTCACGTCGGATACTGACCGGTTGCGCTTCTTGCGTCACACGCTCGCGTGGCCGTGCTGGGGCGATCCAGAGTACACGTTTTGCGATGTCGAGCGCGCCATCCAGCACGAGATCCGCAAGCGCAACTATCTCGCTCGCTATGAATTGCGAGCTGCCGAGGTCGTGCGCTCTTCTGAAATGGAGACCCTCAGGAGGCTTGAGGCGAAGTACCGAATCGTTGCTATTCAAGCGCCGGCTGGAGATTTAGTACGACAGTTTCCACCAGCATCCACACAAGATGCCGTGATCGCTAGGTTGCCTGCACAAGCCAGCCTCTTCTGATTACGACGACTGACTCAACCTGAATCTGAAACCAAAGGAGATGAATCGCAATGGCCAGTCTCAAAGCAGAAGTTCTCCTGCGCGAGTTCAATTACAACGGTGTTCGCATTCCCGATCCGGCGCCGCAGATGAGCGTCGAGCAGGTTCGCGATTTGCTGTGAAAGGAAGCGCCAGCCAGGGAATTTCACAGTAAATACATTCAGCAGCAACGAAGTTGTATGGGGCGTCACTGCATAGTGGGGCAGCAAGGCAAAGCGTAGGAAATATCAAGCATCATTTCGTCTGCTTTTCGTTTTGTCGGGCAAAGTTGCTGGTGAAAAGATTGTACAAGCAGATTTCCACATCGGGCCTCAGTTATCGGCGTCAAGTCTTCGACCATGACGGTCTCCCTGAGATTGCGTTGACTCTCTTTGCGCACGATCTGGAGAAGTCGCTTTCAGAGTCATCGGTGCCGTTGTACATCCGCGAGATTATTTCGATCGCAAATTGGGCGAGCACTGATCGGGTTGCTTCGGCCCAGGGTTGGACCATCTTCGGCAAACCACAGGATGTGCGCGCACTCGTCCGTGAGTATCTGACGATGGGTGCGCATTGCAAGGTGTCGGTAAGAGCGGACCTGTGTGGGCTCAAGGTCTCATACATCAATGCCACAAATGGGACGCGAGTTAACGTGCGCACGTTGCTGTCAGCGCTCAAGCGTCTCTACGACTTCCTGATCGTTACTGGCCGGTACTCTTTTCCGAATCCTATGGTTCATGAAGATGCCGCAAAGGTCCGGCTCGAATTGCGGGAACAGCACCGGCTTTCTATCCGAATGCTTCGTGGCCGTGAGCCCATGCCACCCGAAAGCGGAGTAGACGAGCGATCCGGCATTCGGTTGTCGGAGAACTACTTCCGCTTCATTCAGCAGGATTGGAAGCCGCAGACAATCGACGATCCTGAGTTCCCGCATATGGTTCAGGAGGCCGGTAGGCGCTTTGGCTGGAAGCTTCGCGAACTCTGCGTGAGCCGGACCCTGTTCGAATCGGGCGCGCGTATTTCCGAAGCTGTCGGCCTCACGGCGCTGGATTGGGCACAGGGAGGATTTCGCAATGTGTTGCAGAGTCGAAACAAGGGAAGCTTCGGTCTGAGAACCAAGACAATTATGATTTCCAACCCAACGGCGAAACTGTACCGGTGCTACTTCGACGACGATCGGCACGGTCGCGCCGCTGTGGATCTCCAACGGCTGCGAGTCAGCGCGCTCACAGCCCTCTACAGAGCGAACCCGCAGAGTCTAGAAAATGTGCCGATGTTTCTTACCGAACAGGGCGCACCGCTTACGGCGAAGCTCTTTCGTGAACAGTATTGGAAGCCCGCGCTGAAAGCGGCGGGGATTGACGCGGATCCTCACCAGGCCCGCCATTGGTTCGTGACAAATGCTTTGAGGAATATCGATCGAACATCCAAAGATGAAGCCACACGCGCAAGACGGCGCCAGGAATTGATTCGATACATGGCGTGGAACTCAGGCGAGCGCACTCTGCGTTCGTATGACCATTTGCGCCGGGAGGCTGATTTTCACATCCGGCTCGGGATCATTCATAAGGAAATGAGACGACGGGAACGGTGCAGTCAAGCACAGGGCACCGCCTCGGGCCCTCAATCGATTGACGCGGCGTCCATTGCCGTGGAGCGCAGCAATCAAGATCTGGCCTTTCTCCTCGGGGAGGACGATGACGATTGACGATGCCGTAGCGAATGTGCGCGAAATCATTGGTTCGGGGTGGCCGAAGATGATGCCTCTGCCTGAAGCCGCGGTAATTGCGCTATGCGAGGCATTGTGGATTGGGGGCAAACGTCCTAACCACGAGATGCTCGCCCCCTATTTTCCGGGAATATCAACCAGGCCATTTGTTGCCGGAATTGCGGCATGGCGCCACCTTCGCGGGTTCAAATCGAAGGCGAGATATCCGCAGATCGGTACCCTCAAAGACCTCATTCCTCACATTGCTGCTGAGATTGCCTCGGCCCCGTTGACGTGCTTCGATCCGAACAACGATGGCCGGTGGCCCATTCCGACAGCAAAGGTAATTGGTTACATTCGCGCGATTGAGAACGCATCTCTACGGAATACCGTGGCGCTCTTCGCTGGCCTCAAGGATCCAAGCCGAGATCAGTTCTATCTCAATCTCGTGTCTTACGTCTGTCCAATGCGCATCGCGATGAAAGATCTTCAACTGGATGACATCACGAAGATTGATCCAGATGACATGTTCAGGCGACTCCGGGAAGAACGGGTGGCGTCCGGGTTGTCGGAATACCAGCGTGTCACCCTGTCCGGTTCTTGGAACACCATCAGGCACTGCTTTGACGACTACGCCGACAGGCTGTCGGAAATGCAGCGCGAAACAATGGACAAGTTCTTTCTGAGGCGAATAGTCGATCAAAGAAAGATCTCGATGACGGGGGAGTGGTCAGCGTGGAACCAGCAACGGAAGGCGAAGGTAAAGGCAAAGACCGACACCGTCCATAGCAGATTTCATCAGCTGCGGCATCTTGCCAGGTCTCGCCTCAACCAAATCAAACGAATGCACAGCGCATGCCAACAGGCGGCGAATACCGTCCAGGAAAAGCGACTTTCATTCCCCTATTGCTTCAGCTATGAGGAGACGGCGCCGCTGGAAGGCGGTCGACAGGTACGTCAAAGGGTGCACTTGACGCTCTGGGATGCGAGTTCCAGATGGGACAGGTTGATTGAGCTTGGTTATAGCTCAACTATCAAGCCCCGTCTTCGCCGCAGAATGTCCGGTGAATTCTCTTCGGAGAATAACTGCCTTCACGTTGAACATCGACTCACCGAGTCGCTGGAAAGCGGTGTTACGCCCACGGAGCCGTGGTTTCTTGAACTCTGTGAAAACTATGTTTTCTCCGACGTGAACGGTACCGACCTGATGTGCAAACGTGCCGAGTTCTACAAACGGTGGGGATACGATAATTCCGACCATTGGTATATGCCACAGCGCATCGTTGGATGGAGTTACCATCTGGCGGAATGGGCCTGGATGAGGGAGAAGGGTGGCCATCTCCTGTTTTCGATGGAAGGGCTGTTGATCGCAGCGATGTTCGCACATCTTGCGATTCGCATTCAAACCATAACAGGCGCGAGACTGGGTGAAATCCAGCAAATTGCCCAGAGCCCCGATTGCATTAAACATCTGGTCCTCGTCGGGCCAAAGGGAACTGCGCGCTGGCTGCTGCGCATGGTTCCCAAAGGGTCAGCGGAACGGCAAAACTACTTCATAGATGAGCGCACCAAGGACGACCTGATGGAGGTCATCTCGTTTCTGCGCGACCAAACAGAAGCGAAGAAGATACCTGTCGTTGCCCCGCAATATAACAAGACCCTTCCCGATCGGTACGTGTTTCAATGGGGCGGGAGGTTGCTGAATCAATGCACCCTGAACAGCGTGATCCGGTTTCTGCTGCACGGTGCTGTTGTTCGCACCTCGGACGGCCAAGGCGTTCATCTGACATCGCACATACTACGCCACGCGTTTGCCACTGAGATGGCAGGCATGAAGGTATCTGTGGACGTAATTGCCGCCATGCTGCATCAGCGGGATACGTCCGTGACGAAGTACTATTCCCAGCCTACACAAACACAGGTGATGGAAGCGGCCGAAATGGTGTTCGTCGACCGGATAGATGTCGCCGCGGAGGCTCTTCGGAGTCCAGCGGAAATCGGCCGCATGCTCGCTGAGGCGGAAGGAAAAGTGGGCGCGCTTACGGAGGTGATCGGAGGCACGTGCGTTGTAGCGAACCTCTGTCCAGCCAAGTTCGCCTGTATCGGTTGTGCCGGGAATGCTCCGGATCCGGACAAGCGCTATCAAATTGAGCAGAAGATGGCATGGGCCAGGGAACATGCGCTCTGGTCCACGCGAGAGAAGCTATTCACTGAAGAGAGGCGGCTGAATCAGCTCGTGCAGGATTGTGAGCTGATGCTCGAAGAGATGAGTCTCATTGAGCAAGCTCAGCAAGATTCTCTTCAGACAGTTCAAATAGAGACCAGCGAATCAGGGGTAGCGTGATCAAAGGCGATCGCAAGCGAGTGACGCCTGTCTGGCTGGCCTCGCTATGGGAGGAGAAAAAGCAGAAGACGGCAAGCTGTGTTGAGGCGGCCATTGGGAAGCTGCGGGAGGCGAATCAACCTGTGACCTTGTCCTCCATCAGAAACGAAGTGCTCCTTCTCTTCGGTCGGTCCCTATCAACGAACACGATCAAACGGAACGAAGGCGCGTATCAGCTGTACCTCAATAACCGGCGTGCGCCAAGAACACCCCGGTTCAAGGGCTATTTGATTCTCGAATTGTATGCGCGAGCAGAGCCAGCGAAGAAGGCGGCGATACAAGCACGGGTAGCCCGGCTGCGACGACACCCCAAAGACGATCTCATCGTGCGTCTCATGCGCATCGAGGAGTCGCTCTCAGAGCAGATGGATGTGGCAAACAGGCTGCGAGAGAAGATCATCCTGGCAAACGTTGCACAGCAACGAAACCAACGTTGAGTAAAGAAGGAGACGTCATGCAGGTTGAACAGATGGAACGAGAATTTACCTACAACGGTGTACGGCTACCGGACCCAGGCCCCCGGCTCTCCGTGGATCAGGTTCGCGAGACCTACGCCGCTGCGTACCCGGAAATCGTGACTGCTTCCGTTGAAGGCCCTGAGGTAGTGGGCAGCAAACTCGTATACCGCTTCTCCCGAGCGATCGGATCGAAAGGTTGAGTCCTGACTGATTCGACACCGACACGGCCAAAGTTAAAGCGTCCGACCGGATGGTTTGCTGCCGGGATGGAAGTTGCTTCTGCGATGACACTGCTTTCGGACGGAGCGTTCAAGCTTTATGTCTTCCTGTGTCTGCGTGCGGACCGCAGCAGTGCTCGTCTGGAGATCGATCAGACGAGCGTTGCGAAGTCTCTCGGGAAAAGCCGCCGATCCGTGATTGTCTATTTCGAAGAGCTAAAGCAACGAGGCGTGTGCGAAGTGAGATTTGCGGCCAACCAGCATACCCGCGGTGTGGTGCAGATCTGCGATGCATTCTGGCCTTATGTGATACCCGCTCCGGCGGAAAACACCGAGAGCGCTGACAATTACATAAAACGCATTCGGGCGCTCCTGGAAACCCGAAGGTGCGTTCGCCTCACTTTTGCGCCGGCAGACGAAAAGCTGGCCCAGGCTCTCTTTTCTGATCATGTTCCGATTGAAGTCATTGAGCATGCATTTCTGTTAGGGTGCACGAGAAAGTATGTCTCATGGCTGAATGGGCAGGCCAGCGGACCCATTGCCAGCTTCGGATATTTTCGATCCATTGTTGACGAAGTTGCTCAGATGGATACGTCGCCAGAGTATTGGCGCTATATCAGCGCGAGCCTTGAAAGATATGAGCGGGCCTGGCTTGGTGAGCCCACAGATGGCGGCGACTGCGTTCTGAAAATAGATTCCGGCTCTTTGGAATATAGAGGACGAAGCAACGGCAAGGGGCGATGAGATAAGTTAGGCCGCTCGGTGCTCATTCCGATGCATTGTTTGATCGGGCCTTCGTTCTAGAGGTCATCGGGTGATGTCGCAAACTCAACACCGCTTTTGTCGTGGGTAATCTGACACCCGATCGTGATCGTTTTGCTGCTTCAATCGTCAAACTAATCAAGAGTGCATCAACGTCTGACCCATGAGCCGCAGTCTTGGGATTACACTAGGTGCGACATTTCTTATCACCCCAGGGGGCCTTTTGCAGGTGTCATACCGCGGAAGGCGACATGAGGTCCACAGGAAGTAGTGGAGCTCCTTATGCATTGCAGGATTCTTTCTCTCGCTTTGATACTCGGTCTTGTTCTCCCATCGATGGTCTCTGGATGCGGAGGCGGCAGTTCCTCGGGAAATCCACCTCCCCCTTCCACGTACACCATTGGCGGCACAGTCTCCGGCCTCTCCGGAACGGGTCTCGTTCTCCAGAACAACGGTGACAATAACCTCTCTATCACGGCCAATGGTGCTTTCACCTTCAGCGCAGCTGTCAACTCCGGAAGCACCTACTCCGTCACGGTGTATTCCCAGCTCTCCAGCCCGGCTCAAGTCTGCACGGTCACTAATAGCTCCGGCACAGCCACAAGCAACGTAACGAATATTCAGGTCGTCTGCGGTGCCCCGCCGCAATACACCATCGGCGGTACAGTTTCCGGTCTCTCCGGAACAGGCCTCGTGCTCCAGAACAATGGCGGCGACAATCTCTCCGTTGCCGCCAACGGCGCCTTCGCATTTTCAGCGCCCGTCGCCTCAGGAAGCGCGTATTCGGTCACAGTATTCTCCGAGCCATCGGGTCCCGCCCAGCTCTGTTCGGTCACGAAAGGCTCCGGTACGGCGACAGCGAATGTCACGAGCGTCCAGATTGCCTGCGCTACTGCTACCACGGCGGCAGGGCAGTGGACCTGGATGGGCGGCTCCAGCACCTTGGATGCGCGGGGCATCTACGGCACGCTCGGCATTCCTTCCGCCAGTAATGTTCCCGGTGCGCGCGTCTGGGCATCTTCGTGGACGGACTCATCCGGCAATTTCTGGCTCTTCGGAGGCACGGGGATCGACTCGGCGGGCGGCCTGGGAACGCTCAACGACCTGTGGAAGTACTCGAATGGCGAGTGGACATGGATGAGCGGTTCGAACGTAATCCAGCAGCCGGGCGCGTATGGAATGAAAGGACAGCCAGCGCCCACCAATACTCCGGGCGCTCGCAACTCCGCGGTCAGTTGGACCGATGCCCAGGGCAATCTTTGGCTCTTCGGAGGCTTTGGTTCCGGCTATACGGGAGCGGGCGAATATAACGACCTGTGGAAGTTCAGCAACGGGCAGTGGACATGGGTGAGCGGATCGAGCACGGCCGAGGTGCCGGGCGTGTACGGAACGCTCGGAGTGCCCGACCCCGCGAACGTTCCCGGCGCGCGGTTTACCGCCAGCGGCTGGACCGATAGCGAAGGCAATCTTTGGCTCTTCGGCGGCGAGGGCTTCGACTCCCAGAGCAACATCGGCATTCTCAACGACCTCTGGAAGTTCTCCGGCGGTGAATGGACGTGGATGGGCGGATCAAACGTAGGCAACGCGTTTGGTGTCTACGGCACGAAAGGCACACCCGATCCGGCCAATGTTCCCGGCTCACGCTCATGGGCCACGACCTGGACAGATGCCCAGGACAACTTCTGGCTCTTCGGCGGTGAAGGCAACGACATCAACGGCGAGGTCTGCTCACAATTCGGGAGTTGCTGGCTGAACGACCTGTGGAAGTACGCGAACGGCCAATGGACCTGGATGGCAGGCTCTGACACGACCGGAGAGTCTGGATTCTATGGCCTTGAATATGTCGCCGCTCCCGGCAACGCTCCAGGCGCGCGCGAAGGGAGCACGAGCTGGACCGATGCCCAGGGAAACCTCTGGCTCTTCGGCGGCTACGGCCTGGATTCCCGAGTCAACGGCTACGGACTTGGTCAAGTTTACGGCGTCATGAACGATCTCTGGGAGTACGCGAGCGGCGAGTGGACCTGGATGGGCGGTTCCAATCTCGCCGGCAGTGCCGGCAGCTACGGCACTCTCGGCCTCGCCGCTGCAAGCAACCTTCCCCCGGGGCGCCAAGGCGCGGCCAGTTGGATCGATAAGTCCGGCAACCTCTGGCTCTTCGGCGGGAGCACCTTCGGCACACCCAAGTTCAACGATCTTTGGCAATTCCAGCCCTGGGGTCCCGCGGGACCGCCCCCGCCGCCTCCGCCCGCCGTTACCTATACCGTGGGAGGGACGGTATACGGCCTCGCCGGCTTGGGACTCGTTCTCCAGGACAACTTGGCGGATAATCTCACCGTCACCAACAACGGAACCTTCACTTTCCCGACAGCGCTGGCCGCAGGCGAGAACTATTCAGTTTCCATCCTTACCCAGCCCTCGAATCCACAACAAGTTTGTACCCTCAACAACGCCGTAGGGACTGCGAACGCCAATGTCACCAGCATTCAGGTGATGTGCACCACCATCGTCCCTGGCCATAATCAGTGGACCTGGATGGGCGGCAACCTGCCCGGAAACTATGGGACCCTCGGTCAGCCCGCGGCGTCTAACCTGCCGCCCGCCCGCTCCTACGCGGCATCCTGGACCGACCCATCGGGAAACCTCTGGCTCTTTGGCGGCAATAACGGTTACGTCGGAAATCTAACGAACATCATCGGCCCATGCGGACCCACCCCCGATACCTACTTCGACTACAACGATCTCTGGAAGTACTCCGGCGTCCAATGGACTTGGATGGCAGGCTCGCAGTCGACGACATCCACGGAGGCCGGCGTCTATGGCACACAGGGACAGCCCGCGCCCACTAATTTCCCCGGCGCGCGCCACGGCGCCGTCACGTGGACCGACGCCCCCGGCAACTTCTGGCTCTTCGGCGGCATCGGCGTTGACTCCGCCGGCAACCAGGGCGACCTCAACGATCTCTGGAAATTCTCGAACGGCCAATGGACGTGGATCGCCGGCTCCAACCTCGTTCGCCAATCCGGCTCCTACGGTGCGCAGGGCACACCCGCTGCCTCGAATATGCCAGGCGCACGCGATGGCGCTGTCGGCTGGACCGACGCATCCGGCAATCTCTGGCTCTTCGGCGGTTTTGGGTACGACTCAACCACAACCACCTGCCAGGGCAACCTTATGCCCGCAGGTTATCTGAACGACCTATGGAAGTTTGCAAACGGCCAATGGACATGGATGGGCGGCTCCAACCTCGCCAACCAATCCGGTACGTATGGCACGCAGGGCACGCCAAGCGCCACCAATATCCCGGGCCCTCGCCAGCACGCCACGGCGTGGACCGACGCGACCGGCAACTTCTGGCTCTTTGGTGGAGCAACGGACGAAGGCTTCAACGATCTGTGGAAGTACGCCAACGGTCAGTGGACCTGGGTTGCCGGCTCGAACACCGCGAATCAGAAAGGGGTTTACGGCATCCTCGGTGTGCCCACTACCTCCAACGCGCCCGGAGCGCGCATTGCCGCCGTGGGCTGGACCGACGCATCCGGCAATCTCTGGCTTTTTGGTGGCGATGGCCTCGATGCCCAGGGCAGCCCCGGATCCCTCAATGATCTCTGGCGCTTTTCTGCCGGCCAATGGACTTGGGTCGGTGGCCCGGAACTCCTGGGTAATCCCGGTTCCTACGGCACTCTCGACGTTTCGTCTCCCGCCAATCTTCCGCCCGCGCGCTACGGCGCTTCCGCATGGAGCGGGAGCAACGGCGGGTTCTGGCTCTTTGGAGGAGGGTTCAATGATCTTTGGGAATACCAGCCGTGACCGTTCACGGCATTTGACCTTCCCAGAAAATCCCCAGCGCGATGGCCTCTGATTGCGCAGTGTCTGGTTGCGCCTGTCGAAAGCAAATCGTTGAGCTTGCCCGCAAAAGAATGGCAGCCGCAACTCAGTCAGACGAAATGATGGTTCACTATGAGACAGCGCCACATAGACAACAGTCGATGGGAGAACAAGTATCATGAAAAACCAACACATTGGCGGAAACACGCCTACCTATCC
>VFSW01014409.1_pt1 | contig 10926 bp, 6 predicted proteins | sample 5358111 | NCBI WGS metagenome assembly VFSW01 (sample SAMN11554181, study PRJNA540505) | mine drainage metagenome | isolation source: sediment from site ElyBrook_90M | place: USA: Ely Copper Mine, Vershire, VT | collected 2017
AAGGCCATTTTTCAATGATCCAATCTTTTCAGTGCCTTCATCTTCCTCATCTTCTAAGTGGTTCTCTTTCAGTGCCCTCCATCTTACTCATCTTCTCAGTGATTCTCCTTTCAGTGTCTTCATCTTTTTCATCTTCTCAGTGGTTCTCTTTCAGCGTCGTCATCTTCCTCATCTTCTCAGTGGTTCTCTTTCCCTTCCCGGTCTACCTGCCACCCCGGATATAGTTGATAATTTTGCGGCTCCGATTGCGATGCACAGTGTGTTAAAATACTTAATCGTTTAGATACACATTGATTATCTTGTTTCGGAGGACTGAATGTATAAAACGCACACTTGTGGCGAACTTCGCGCAGCCAACATCGGCCAGACCGTCACGTTAGCCGGCTGGGTACACCGCCAGCGCGATCACGGGGGCGTCACCTTCATCGACCTGCGCGATCGCTTTGGCCTGGTGCAAATCGTCGCCAACCCCGCCGACCCCAAGGTCAAGTTGATTCAGGACGCGCGCTCGGAATGGGTCTTGCAGGTAACCGGCCTGGTGCGGCGCCGCCCGCAGGGCGCCGAAAACCCCCACCTTGCCACAGGTGAAATCGAGGTCGAGGTCCAGTCCTGCGAAGTCCTGAACCCGTCCAAACCGCTCCCGTTCCTGATCAACAAAGACGAAGACACCGATGAAAACCTGCGCCTGAAATACCGCTACCTCGACCTGCGCCGGGAACGCATGCAGTCCAACCTCATCCTGCGCCATAAAGTAATCAAATTCATGCGCGATTATCTGGATAAGCAAGGCTTTATCGAGGTCGAGACCCCCATGCTTTTCAAAACCACCCCCGAAGGGGCCCGCGATTACCTCGTGCCCTCCCGCGTCCATCCCGGTTATTTTTACGCCCTGCCGCAGTCTCCCCAGCAGCTCAAACAACTCCTCATGGTGGCGGGCATCGAGCGCTATTTCCAAATTGCCCGCTGCTTCCGGGATGAAGACCTGCGCGGCGACCGCCAGCCCGAATTTACCCAGCTCGACCTGGAGATGTCTTTCGTGCACCGGGATGACGTCCTGGCCATGGTCGAGGGCCTGTTCACGGCCATGCTGCCAGCCGTAGCGCCCCACAAACACCTGCTTTCCTCGCCCTGGCCCAGGTTTACCTACCAGGAAGCCGTCAATACCTACGGTTCGGACAAGCCCGATCTGCGCTTTGGCCTGCAATTGTTCGATGCCTCCGCTATTTTTGCCGCCAGCGCGTTCATGGTATTTCAGAATACCCTCAAAGCCGGCGGCGTGATCAAGTTCATCGTCGCCCCCGGCTGCGCCGAATACACCCGCAAGGAAGTCGACGACCTGACCACCTTTGCCAAAGAGCAGGGCGCCAAAGGCCTGGCTCCCCGGCCCCTCCCCCGTGCGGGCGGCATGGCCCCCCCCAAATCCTTAACCCCCCCCGCCTATGGGGCGGCCCTCCAACCCCGCCGGGGCCGCGGCCCGGGCGACCTGTTCCTTTTCGTGGCCGATACGCTGGCCGTGGCCAATAAAACCCTTGGCGGGCTGCGCCTGCTCTTCCGCGACCGCCTGGCCCTGGCCGATAAATCCATGATGGCTTTCGCCTGGGTGGTTGATTTCCCCATGTTCGAATGGAATGAAGAAGATAAGAAATGGGATGCTGCCCACCATCCCTTCACCATGCCCAAGCTGGAAGATCTGCCCAAGTTCGAGACCGATCCGGGCTCGATCATTTCCGACGCCTACGACATGGTCTGCAACGGCTACGAGCTGGCCTCCGGATCGATCCGCATCCACCGCCGCGACATCCAACTGAAGATTTTCCAGCTGCTTGGATTGAAGGACGAGGAAATCCAGCTCAAGTTCGGGCACCTGTTGGAAGCCTTTGAGTTTGGGGCGCCCCCTCACGGCGGCATGGCCCCCGGCATCGACCGCCTGTGCATGCTCCTGGCCGACGAGCCCAACATCCGCGAGGTGATCGCCTTCCCCAAAAACCAGGCCGCCCGCGACATGATGGCCGACGCCCCTTCGGCTGCCTCCGAAAAGCAGTTGAAAGAGCTGCACATTCTGGTAGATTTGCCGAAAGAATAACCGCAGCCATTCAGTAAAATGTACCCGCATTTCCCGTGATTCACCTGCACGCCCACTCCTGCTACTCCTTCCTTGAGGCCCTGCCCACCCCGGGACAGTTGGCCCAGGCGGGGCGTGATACGGGAATGAAGGCCCTGGCGCTGACCGACCATCTCAGCCTGGCCGGGGCGGTCGAGTTTTACCTGGACTGCCAGCAGACCGGCGTACGGCCCATCCTTGGCCTGGAAATCGACCTGGAACTGCCCGCCAACCAGTTGGGCCCCGGCCAGGGGCAGCTGGCCCTGCTGGCCATCGACCTGTCGGGCTGGCGCAGCCTGTGCGAGTTGGTCAGTGCTCTGCTGAGCGACCCTGAAAAGAACCCGCACGGGCTTTGCTCTATCGACCAACTTGGCCATTCTTCTACCGGCTTGCTCTGCCTGACCGGTGGGCGAGCCGGCCTGCCCGCCCGCATGCTCGCCTCCGGCCAGAACGAGCGGGCAGCCGATCTGCTCGGCCGCCTGAAGGCTATTTTCCCGGACCGCCTGTACGTTGAATTACAACGCCATACCGCAGACGACCGCCCAATTTCCACGGCTCTGGCGCAGCTGGCCCATGCCGCCCACCTGCCCATCCTCGCCACGCATGGCATCTATTACCTGACCCCCGCTCAGGCTGCCCTGCAGCGCACCCTGGCAGCCATCCGCCTGGTAACGCCCCTGGCCAACCTGCCGGACACGGCCGCCGCCCCTCCAGCGGCCAACTTCCTCGATCAGAATGAAATGGACGCACTGTTCGAGGAACTGCCCCAGGCCCTTGAGGCCAGTATAGACATCGCCTCACGCTGCCGCCTCGAACTGCCCCTGGGCACGGCCAAGTTCCCCCAGGTACCCTTGCCGCCGGGCCACACCGCCATCCAGGTGCTGCGCCAGAAGGCGGATGCCGGGGCGCGCCGTCTGTACGGTAAGATCACCCCTGAAATCCGGGCCCGCCTCGACCACGAGCTGGCCACCATCGGCGAGCGCGGCTACGAGGCCATCTTCCTGATCATGGAAGAGATCATCCAGTACGCTCACGCCATCGACGTGGCGGTGTCCTCCCGCGGCTCGGCCGCCTCTTCCCTGGTGGCCCATTGCCTGGGCATCACCAGCCCCGACCCGCTGCGCCTGGACCTGTATTTCGAGCGTTTCCTCAACCCGGCCCGCAGCACCCCACCCGACATCGACACCGACCTGGATTCGCGCCGGCGTGACCTGGTCATCCAGCACGTTTTTGACACTTACGGGCGCCACCGCGTCGCCATGGTCGGCACGGTCAACCGCTTCCGCCCGCGTTCGGCCCTGGGCGATGTGGCCAAAGCCCATGGCCTGCCCCCCGATGAGGTGCACCGCCTGACCGCTGCCTTGCCGTATTTCTTCCGCCCTGGCCTGGACGAAGACGATCCCATTTTGTCCAACCCGTACGGCGAGCTGATCGAGCAGTATCCGGATAAACGCCACCAGCTCATCTTCCAGCAGGCCACCGGCCTGATCGGCCTGCCGCGCCACCTGTCCGTGCACGCCGGCGGGGTGGTGGTCACCCCCGGCCCGCTGACCGACCTGGTGCCGGTGCAGCCCTCCGGGGCCAAAGGCGTCACCATCACCCAGTTCGACCTGGAGCCGCTCGAACGCATGGGCCTGGTCAAGATCGACCTGCTCGGCATTCGCGGCCTGACCGTACTGGGCGACGTGGCCGAAGCGGTGCGCTCCTGGCGGCAAACCGAATACCGTACCGGCCTGGACGTGCTCGAATCGATCCCCATCGACGACCCCCTTACCTCCGAACTGGTCGGGCGCTGCGCCACCATCGGCTGTTTCCAGATCGAGAGCCCTGGCATGCGCGCCACCCTGCACGACATTAACGCCCGCACGATCGAAGACGTGATGGCCGCCCTGGCGCTTTACCGCCCGGGCCCGCTCAAAGGCGGGCTGCGCGATGCCTACGTGCGCCGTCACAAAGGCGAAGAGCCGGTCGTACACATCCATCCGGCCCTCGAGCCGCTGCTGCAGGATACCTTCGGGGTCATCCTTTACCAGGAACAGGTGCTGCGCATTGCCCACGGGCTGGCCGGTATGAGCCTGGCCGAATCGGATTTGCTGCGCCGGGCCATGTCGCATTTCGATCCCGGCAAACAAATGGACACGCTCAAAGCCCACTTCATCGCCGGAGCGCTGGAAAAAAGCCGCGTGCCTGAAGAGGTCGGCGCCCGGGTGTGGGAGATGATGGCAGCCTTTTCCGGTTACGGTTTCCCCAAGGCCCATGCCGCCTCGTATTCGCTGGTGGCCTGGCGTTCGGCCTGGTGCAAAGCCCACTTCCCGGCCGAGTTCATGGCCGCCGTGCTGGCCAACTGGGGCGGTTATTATTCTCAGCGCGTGTATATGAGTGAGGCGCGCCGCATGGGGCTGGCTGTGCGCCCGCCCCACATCAACCATTCCAGGCGCGAATTCGCCGCCTGCTACCCGGACGGCAGCCCGGTGCTTTACATGGGCCTCGACCAGGTGCGTGATCTCACCCGCCGCACCCAGGAAGCCATCCTGCGCCACCGCCCGTTCGACTCGCTGGCCGATTTCCTGGCGCGTGCCAATCCGCGCCAGGCCGAAGCCGCCAACCTGATCCGCTGCGGCGCCCTGGAAGGCCTGGGCTCCATCCCGGCCCTGCTGCGCCAGGTGGAATCTGGCGGCCGGACCAGACCAGGCCAGCTTTCGCTGTTTGACCAGGCCGGTTTCGCACAGGGCGCCCCCGGCCTGGAGGACTGGCCTTTGAGCGACAAAGTCGCCGCCCAGGAGCAAATCCTGGGCATCAGTGTGGACGCTCACCCGCTGGAACTGGCCGCCGGCCGTATCGCCGCCGCCGGGGCGATCAGCACCCTGGAAGCCGCCGGACACGTGGGCAGCCGCGTGCGTGTGGCCGGCATGCGCCTGAGTGGGCGGCGCAGCCGCACCGCCAATGGCGAAATGATGGCCTTCCTGACCCTCGAAGACCTGGAAGGCATGTTGGACGTGGTGGTCTTTCCGGATGCTTACCGGCGCTCGCGCGCTGCCCTATCCGGGCCGGGTCCTTTTCTGGTCGAAGGCGCCATGGTGACTGAGCCATCCCGGGCCGAGCCGCTCCTGCACGCCGAACGCGTAGAAAAGTTGTAAATTCTCGAATTTTGATGATATGAGCATGTACATGCTCATATCATCAAAATTCGAGAATACACCCTCTTTTTTTTCGGTATCCGTTTTAAACATTGATGTACAATATTAACAGTGACCGATCCAATTCCCTACCTTTCTCTTCCTGATCAATGGGCCAACCAGGCCCACTGCCCGGTGTGCAATGCCTCACCGCTGGCAGTTGTCCATCGCGCCGGCGCCGCCGACCAGATGGCCTGCCCGTGCTGCCACGCCCTCTTCGAGATTGAACAAAAAGGCCCGCATATCCATTTCACCGCTCTGCCGGAAATTGTGAGCGGCCTAACCGGCCGGCAGTGGGTTACCTACGCCGAAGTCAGGCAAACTCTCAAAGCAGTCGTCGCCCAACCCGGCCCCGACAAACTGGCTGCTGCCGGCGCCCCGCCTGAGCCATCTCCATTTACTGATGAACTGGTTGAGATGATCGTCCCGGCTTGTCAGGTGGAAAAGCAAGCTGAAGAAAAGCCCGCGCCGCCCATTGTTCCTCCAACCCGGCCCGAGCCGGTTTACATCCCGCGTGCCCCCGAGATCAAGGATGTGCGTACGCGTGCCAGGGACCTGTACGCTTTAGGCAACCGCCCTGAGCAGATCAAGGACATCCTTTCGCGTGACCCCCTGCTGGATAAAGGCGAAATTCAGGCTGAGGTAGATACCTTATCGGGTATCGATGGTGCAAAGAAACACCGCCAACGCACCATATTGTGGGCGTCAATCTTCGTCGAACTGATCGCCATCCTCGTGTGTGGGGCGATTATTTCTGTGTGGAGGCCTCTCGTGGGCGTCTTGGGCGGAGATCCCGGCAAGCAGTTCGTTGCGACTTTATCCGCCAATCAAACCATTGCCCCTTTGATCGGCACTCCGGTGGTACGCAGAGAAACTGAAGGCCCTGCGCCGCGACCTTCGTGTCCTCAAACGCAAGAGCAGGCCGCCGCCTTATTCGGCGGCCCTGCCGATAGTTGGATCTCGGATATTAATGATGGGAGCTGGTTCCTGGTAACCGGAACGCCGGTTTATGTCCATGTACCCGGCGGGATGAGTGTCATCATGGTGAATATTGGCAACGCCGGGCTCGATAGCGTGCCAGGGCCGGTGTCTATTGATAACGTCAAGTCGGTAACGATATTATGCCGTTAGCTCACGGTTAATTCTATCCTCTTTGTGGAGGGGTTTGATGCTCGACCATCCTAAACTTGCCGGCTGGCAGCCACCATCCAACTACCAGCCGGTGTCTTCGACCCTGGAAGGAATCACTGTCTACGAACCGCGCCCGGCGGACGTGGTGGTTGAAGAACCCACCACCTATAAATGCCCCAACTGCGGCGCCACCACCCGTTACGACATCGCTGCCGGTGGGGTCGCCTGCGAACACTGCGGCTACACCGCCCCGGCCCAGGCGCACAGGGTTGGCGTACAGGCGCCGCGTTCCGAATTCACCCTCGAAACCCTCAGCCAGGCCGAAAAAGGCTGGGGACTTGACCGGCGCGTGCTGCACTGCGATTCGTGTGGCGCCGAACTGGCCATCGCCGAAGGCGCCCTGACCGCCACCTGCCCGTTCTGCTCCTCGAACCGGGTCAACCTGCGCCAGGCCCCCTCGGACAACCTGCGCCCGCGCTTCGTGATCCCATTCAAAATCACCCCCGAAATCGTGCGCCAGCGCGCCCGTGAGTGGCTGGGCAAAGGCTGGTTCCACCCCGAAGGGCTGGCCAATTCATCCGCTCTCGACCGCTTCAGCGGCGTATATCTGTCTTTCTGGACCTTCGACGCCAGCATCGGCTCCGATTGGAGCGCCGAAGTCGGCTACGAGCGCCAGGAGCGCTACTACGACGCTTCGTCCAAGACATGGCACACGCGCACCGTCATCGATTGGCGCTGGGAGAAGGGCCACGTGCTTACCCGCGTGAACAACCTGCTGGTGGCCGGCAATGCCCGCCTGAGCCGCCTGATCCTCGAAAAAGTCTATCCCTTCAACCTGAATGATCTGGTCACCTACTCGCCAGATTTTCTGGCGGGCTGGCAGGCGCTCAGCTACGACATTACCTTACCCAAAGCCTGGGAGACGGGCAAAGCCAGCATGCGTGACAAAGCCAAATCGGCCTGCTACGCCGATATCCCCACCAACCACGTGCGCAATTTCAGCATGAGCGCCGATTTCTCGGACGAAGCCTGGCGCTACGTGCTCCTGCCGGTCTACGTGGCGGCATACCAGTTTGAGAGTAAAACCTACCAGGTGATGGTCAACGGGCAGACCGGCACAGTCGCCGGGCAAAAGCCGGTCGCCTGGTGGAAAATCTGGCTGGCCATTGGCCTGCTCCTCGGCCCAGGCGCCCTGCTGGGGCTGGTCGGCCTGATCCTTTCCGCAGCCGGCGTGGGGGTGCCCTTGCTGGCGGTGGGTTTTGTCTTGTTCATCATCGGAATCATCCTCTCGGTCATCATTTACCGTCAAGCCACGGCTTCGGAGGCTGCCTGATGCCCACACCCGCTTTCCCTACCCCCGAGATAACCGTCTCGGTCGAGCAGCTTTGGGGGCTGCCCTTACAGGTGGCCGGCTGCCGCCAGTGCGGGCAGGTTTTCCTGGTCGATGCCGCCCGTATCGGCCAGGCCTGTCCTTATTGCGCCTGTGGCCAACTTGAAAGCCAGCCGGCCGGCCTGTGGAACCAACCGCCTGAGCTGGTGGTGCCCTTTGCCAAAACCCAGGCCGACGTGCAACGCGTCCTGGAAAATTTTGTCAAAGGCGTCTGGTTAGCCCCGGATGATTTCAACCCGGACATGCTCCTGCGCCGCTCGGTGGCCGTTTTTTGGCCGATGTGGCTGGTGGATGGCGACGTCGCCGGCATCTGGCAGGCTGAGGCCGGCTTTGACTACCAGGTCAAGAGCTCGCAAGAGTCCTACAACAGCGGCGAATGGCGCTCGCGCGACGTGATCGAAACCCGCCAGCGCTGGGAACCCCGCACCGGCCAGATCCTGCGCCATTACGATAACATCTGCGTGCCGGCCGCCAGCGATCACGACCGCCTGGTCCGGCTGGTGGGCAGGTACCACCTGGATAAAGCCGCCGCCTATGACAAAGCCAGGCTCGCCCGCTCGGCTGTGCGCCTGCCCGACCTTCCCCCACACAGCGCCTGGCCCCAGGCGCAGGTTGGCCTGGACCACGCCGCCGAGCAAGAATGCCTCAGGGCTGCCGCCGCCCAACATATCCGTAACTATTCGGTGAATGCCGATTATAATAGTCTGAACTGGACGCAGATGCTGCTCCCTTTGGTGGTCTCTTACTACACCGATGACGATGGCAAAACCCACCCGGTTTATATCAATGGACAAACTGGCCTGATCGGGGGTATGCGCCTGGCCTCACAGCGTAAAGGTTGGCGCTGGGCTGCCATCCTGGCCGCCGTGGCGGTCGCCGCGTTTCTGATAGGGCTGCTGCTCTCGCTGGTCGGCCTGGTCCCTGTAGGCGGGTTCCTGATCTTCGTGGCGCTTGTGCTGGGCCTGGCTGCTGTGGTCCCCGCCGCCTGGCCCTGGCAGTGGAACCGCAAACAAAGGCCCGAAGAAATTATAAGAAAGTGATCATTTTTTCACACCTGAAAAAATGAACCCTTGAGGCAGCTGATGACCCTAACCAAGAAACCCCTCCATAACCCGGCCTTCTTATCCGCAGCCATCGCCTTTGCCGGGTTATGCCTGGCTTTCGTCGCCGGTGGCTACATCTGGCGCGGGTCTTATTCCGTCCAGTTGTTCGGCTACCTGGCCGTCGGGCTGGGCGCCGCCGTATACCTGCTGTGGCGCGGCGTTTTCCGGCGCACCCACCTGCCCGCCAGTGGGTTGGAATGGATCTTGGCGGTCTGCGCCCTGGCGTTGGGGCTCTCGCTGGTCTTTTCGCACGACCTGCGCCAGGGTGGTTGGCGGGTGGGCGAGCTGCTGGGCTACTTGCTGCTGTTTTATTTCTTCCTGGATGCCTTCAGGGCCGGCTGGGTCCGCAAAAGTGTCGTAGCCGCCATCCTGGGTTCGAGCGGCATCCTGCTGGTCATGGCCGTCCTGGAAACCTACGTCCAGTACACCAACTGGTGGCAGGTGCTCCGCTTTCCGGAGATGCCGCCGTATATCTACCGTTTCGTCGGCCTGATCGGGCATCCCAACGCCTTGATGGGCATCGCCAACCTGTGCGCCCCCCTGGCCGTCGTCGCCTTAATACGCTCCCACCGGCGCCTGGAGCGGCTGGCCTGCGGGGTCTGGCTGGCTTTTTACCTGATGAGCATCCCCTTCTCCTCCTCGCGCGGCGGCTGGCTGGGCCTGCTGGTATGGGGCGCCACGTTTTTTCTGCTGTGGGCTTACGAACAGCGCCTCTGGCAGATCCTGCGCAGGTGGCGCGCCCGCCTCTGGCTGTGGGTAGGGCTGGCCGCCGTGCTGCTCCTGCCTGCCCTGGGATACGTGGGCTATCGCGCCTTTGTCCTGTTTGCCACCAATCCCTCCCATGGAGCAGACATCTTCGGCGGGCGGCTGGGGTTCTGGATCTGGGCCGCTCAAGTCTGGCAGTCATCCCCCTGGCTGGGCGTCGGGCCCGGGCGTTTTGCCTTTGAAGTCGTCAAAGTCACCCAAAGCATCCCGCCTGGTTTTTGGCCGCTTCACCCGCACGGCCTGCCGGCGGATGTGTTCGCCGAAACGGGCCTGCTTGGGTCGGCCGCCTTTTTGCTGCTGGCCGGCCTGGGCTTTTATAAGCTCTGGCGCAGCTATCACCTCCCCGCCGGGCGCCACCAGGTCTGGAAGCGCGCCATCCTGGCCGGACTGGTGGGCTGGTTCTTGCAAATGATCGTGGACGATCAGACCATGGTTTTCGGCGAAATGGTTCTGGTGATCTTGCTGGTCGCCATGCTGCTGACCTTCCCGGAAAAAGCCGCCGCCTCCTCTCGCTCGCTCAGCCTCAACCTGTTGTGGCTGCCATTGGCCGGTTGGCTGGCTCTCACCGGCTGGAGTTTGTGGGGATATGCGCCCATGGCGCAGGGTTTACAGGCCGCCGGCCAGAATGATTGGTCCCGCGCTGCCGCCTCCATACAGCAAAGCGCCCGGCGCGACCCGGCTCTCTCGTTTTACGCCACCGAGGCCGGTTATGCCTGGGCTAGGGCCTGGCAGGTGAACGGCGACCTCAGCGCCTTGCAGAAAGCGCGCCAGGATTTCGAACACAGTCTGCGCATCGAGCCGTCCCTCTCCTATTTGTGGGCCAACCTGGCCGTGCTCGACTGGCAGGCCGGGCAAGCCGCCGCTGCCATCCAGCACATGCAAACTGCCATACAGCTTTCACCGCAGGAGGCCAGCTACCTGCTCAACCTGGGCGGGTTCCAGGAAAATTCGCATAATCCCGCCGCAGCCAAAGCCGCCTACCTGGGCGCCCTGCAGCTCGCCCCCGCCTGGGCCAACCACCCCTTCTGGCAGGCCAACCCGCTGCGCCAGGCCCTGCTGGCGGAGTGGCACAAGTCCCAACCAGACGCCCCGGCCCAGGCCCTGGCCTACTGGCAGCGCGCCCTGCTGGCCGCTAAGGCCGGTGATTGGGCCCAGGCCCAACGCCTGCTGGCCTACGCCCGTTGGGTGGGCGCGCCAGGCCCAGCCATCGCCTGGGTCAGCGGGCAGATCGCCGAAGCGCAGGGCGATGTGCAGGCCGCC
>VFSW01014410.1_pt1 | contig 10926 bp, 12 predicted proteins | sample 5358111 | NCBI WGS metagenome assembly VFSW01 (sample SAMN11554181, study PRJNA540505) | mine drainage metagenome | isolation source: sediment from site ElyBrook_90M | place: USA: Ely Copper Mine, Vershire, VT | collected 2017
CCCCTTCCCCCCCGGTCGCTCCGCCCCCCCGCTTCCCAAACCCCCGTGGGGGGCCGCGCGCCCGGCCCGGCCCGCTGGGCGCCCCCCACCATTCGTTGGCGCCCTTGCTCTTTTTCTTCGAGGCGGAGGTTTCGTTGCCTCGGCGCGGGCGCTGGATGTTGCAATATGTCCAATCTCCAGAGCCCGGCTTCCAGCCGGGGGCTTCTGGCATCAGTGCTGAATAGTTACGCTATTTTCTCACCGAAGAGCCTTGAATTTGATGTTCATCGCATCAATGGGACATGTTTATCCCCTACACCAGGTATTCAAAAAGCTCCTTCTTCGACGTGCGCTTCCTTAACGTTCTCACTGCCACTTTGCCAAAACCGGCCTCTCGAAACATCGCAGCAAATATCTGTTCGACCGGCAGCAGCACCTCGTAGAATTTTGAGTTGCCGACGATATAATTTATTTGGCCGCCGCGTTTCACAACTTTGTGGATTGCCTGAATGTGTTTCCACATATCGTGAAAGTATTTGTCAACGTACGTCGCCAATACGCCACTGCGGGAGCGAATGTCATCAATGATCTTGTCAAAGTTTTCAAATGGAACCGGCGCCGAGCCGCAACGGCTCCATTTTTGAAGGTTGCTTGTCGCACAGCCCCAAGTTCCGCCAATCGCCTCCCAGTCGAGTTCTCCGGCTTGACGTCCATTTGTAAGAAAGCCGAGCCAATACATATAGGGGCGCAATTCCCGGATGTAACTCATACGATTGGGGTAAGGCGGCGACGTGATGACGCAAGCGTAATGGTCGTTATTGAGTTTTTGGTCGAGATGTCGAGCGTCAACAAGCGAAACTCGAACGCCAGCTTTCATGGTTGATCGCGCCGCATTCAGAACGTCTTTTGATGCGCGCCGCCAGCCGTCGGCAAAGTCTGATTGTTTGTCATGAAACAGGCAAGGTTCGGGAGGGGCTTTGAAGGACATGGATTGATGGCCGAAGCTCACATTCGCCGCTTCAATCATGACACGGCAAAAGACAATTTTTAACAAACTCAAGACTGCGGTGTCGGTGGCCGCGCCGACGCCCGCCATTGCATGACCGAGCAGTCTCAATGTCTCGGCGTCCCACCATTTTTCTATTTCATGAATTGCGGGCAGCCACTCCTGCCCGTCGCCCGCGATTGTCCTCGATAGAACTGCCTGGGCCAGATTCGCGAATTGTTCCAATTCTGTCGCAGAGTAATTCGCGCATTTGCTCTGCGCCAGCCAAACAAGAAAAGGATTGATGTCAATTGTGTCCGCCCGGATACCGCGTTCGGCGCAGACCAAGGCGATCGTGCCGGTGCCACAGAAAGGGTCCAGAACGACTCCCACCGAGAGGTCGAGTTCATCAAGGAGATCGCGCACGAGATGCACCGAATAGGCCGGCGTGAGCCGCAACCAGCCATACCGGGTATGTTTGAGATTTGCTTTTTGGGTGAGGCGCTCTTTAAAGCCGAGTCGTGATTGCTCAATGACATTATTCATCTTTCATGCGGACAGAAGCGTCTTTAGCACGTTTTCGACCTCGCCCTTAATTCGCGGCGAGAAGCGAGTAAAGAAACCGGCCAAATCATAGCCGACGATGTCGCGACAAAAGCAATACCCGCTGGTTGTAATTGAACCGGAAAGTGTGCCGGTCAGCAGAACCCAAAGATTCTCGCGGTAACGTTGTGCGACGTCGCCGTCGATAAATCGCACCCATCAAACACTTGATCGTGGCGGTTCTTCCTGATTCACTTGCCGCATGACCTCGAAACGTTTGCTGGCGTATTCCACTTCCGCCTTGTTTTTGCTTTGTCTTTCCTCGCGCACCGCATGGGCCGCTGGCGATGCGGCGCTTGAGCCGGGTTTCACTCCAATTTTCGACGGCCAGACGCTCAACGGCTGGTGGGGGGCTTCCACCGAAGACCCGCGCAAATGGATGGCGCTGCCGCCGGAGGAATTTAAGCGGAAGCACGACGCCAGCCTCGAAGACATCCGCCAACATTGGCGCGTGGAAAACGGTGAATTGATCAATGACGGCAGCGGCCTTTATCTCACCACCGAAAAGAATTACGGCGATATCGATCTGGTGGTGGATTACAAAACTGTGCCCCTGGCCGACAGCGGGATTTATCTTAAGGGCTGTCCGCAGGTTCAAATTTGGGATCACACCAATCCCAAGGAATTCAAGAACGGCGCCCAAAAGGGTTCCGGCGGGTTGTGGAACAATTCTCCCGGCGCGCCCGGCAAAGATCCGCTGGTGTTGGCGGACAAGCCGTTTGGCGAGTGGAACCATTTCCGCGTCCGTCAACTCGGCAGCCGCACCACTGTTTTGTTCAACGATCAGCTAGTCGTTGATAACGCCATCCTCGAGAATTATTTCGACCGCAAGCTGCCCATTCCGCCAACCGGCCCCATTCAACTCCAAACCCACGGCGGCGAGATCCGCTGGCGCGATCTGGCCGTCCGCGAAATTCCAACCGATGAGGCCAATAAACTGCTGCGCGGAACCGATTCGGAAGGTTTCGAGCCGATTTTCAACGGCAGAGACTTCGACGGCTGGGCCGGGCCCCTCGATTGCTGTAAAGTCGAGGACGGCGCGATTGTCTGGCAAAGAGGCAAAGGCGGCACTCCTTACACCAAGGCCGAATACACAAACTTCATCGCGCGCCTGGAATTCAAGCTTCCGCCGGGCGGCAACAACGGCCTGGCCATCCGTTACCCAGGCTATGGCGACACCGCTTATGTGGGCATGTGCGAACTCCAGGTCCTCGACGACAATTACGAAAAGGCCACGGGCGAGAAAATCGATCCCCGCCAGGCCCATGGTTCGGCTTACGGCATGGTCGCCGCCGCGCGCGGCTATCAACGCCCCATCGGCCAATGGAACTATGAGGAAGTGACCGTCATCGGTCCGAAAATCAAAGTCGAGCTAAACGGCTCCGTCATTCTTGATTGCGACCTCAGCACGGTCACGGAGACCTTGGGCAACAAGGCGCATCCGGGCAAGGACCGGGTCAGCGGCCACTTCGGTTTGGCCGGCCACGACGACCCGGTAATGTTCCGCAATCTCTCCATCAAACGTCTCGAATAACTTTCCCTCGCCATGCAAACTCAATTGACCCGGCGCAAATTCCTCGGCCGCGCCGCGCTGGCCGCCGCCGGAGTGTGGACCGCGCCCGCCTTGACGCAATCTCTGCGCGCCGCCTCGCCCAGTAAAACAATTCTCCACGCCAGTTTCGGCTCCACTGGCATGGCCGCCGGCGACATCGAGGCATTGACCCGCCATCCCTCCCTCAAGCTTGTGGCCGTGGCCGACGTGGACCTCAATAACGCCGCGACGTTAAAAAATAAATTTCCCGGCATAAAAATCTATCAGGACTGGCGCGAACTTTTGGACAAGGAGAAATCCATTGATTCTGTCAACGTCACTGTGCCCGATCACATGCACGCGGCCATCGCAATGTCCGCCCTTCAATTGGGCAAACACGTCTATTGCCAGAAGCCTCTTACCCACGACATTTACGAAACCCGGCGTCTGACCGAGGTTGCCCGGGCGGGCAAATCGGTGACGCAGATGGGCATCCAGATTCATTCCAAAGGCGTTTACCAGCAGGCCGCGCGCATCATCCAGGACGGCGCCATCGGCAAGGTCAAGGAAGTCCACGCCTGGAGCGATAAAAAGTGGGGCGACCAAAGCGCGCGTCCGGACGGCGCCGATTCCGTGCCCGCAAATTTCAACTGGGACCTCTGGCTGGGCACCGCCGCCGCGCGTCCGTTCCTTGGCGACACCTATTACCATCCCGCCAATTGGCGCAAGCGGCTTGATTTCGGCACCGGCACCTTTGGCGACATGGGTTGCCACATTTACGATCCGGTCTTCAACGCCCTGCAACTCACCGCGCCCATTTCCGTCCGTTCCGAGGGTCCCGCGCCAAACGCGTGGAACTGGACCGTTGACTCGATCGTCCGCTACGTTTTTCCAGGCACTGCTTACACCGCTGGCGAAACGGTCAACATCACATGGTACGACGGCGACGAGCGGCCGCCCAAGGAAGTCCAGGCATTGATCGAAGGCGATAAACTGCCGGGCCAAGGCTCGCTTTTCCTCGGCGCCAAAGGAGTCATGCTGTTGCCGCACATCGATTTCGCCCAACTTTATCCGGACAAGGATTTTGCGGGCTATCAGCGCCCGCATGTCCAGGAGCAGGACCACTGGCTGCAATTTGTGGAGGCCTGTCTTGGCAAAGGACGGACTTGGGCCGGCTTCAATTACGCCGGTCCTCTGACCGAAACCGTGCTTTTAGGCAGCGTGGCCTGCCGTTTCCCTCAAACCACTCTTCGCTGGAACGCGCGCGCCGTTAGGTTTGACAACATGGCCGAAGCCAACCATTATCTTCGCCGGCAATACCGCGCCGGCTGGAGCGTTAACGGATTATCCTGACCAGTTTTCCATGTCAGTCATGTTCGCCGCCCTTGAGAGCGGCCTTCGGGCCGTGCGCGAGGTGTTGGCCGCCGAGACCATTCGGCCGGAACCCGTGGCATGGATTTAGCTAAAATGTGCGTCGAAGAGTTCAACATCCACGACAGAAGAGAAAGGAAATCAACATGCCCGGACGAAAACATCTGCGGGGCGCCAGTTCGAAAGAACAGCGTCAGTATGAACACATTAAAGAATCCGCCCAGAAATCCGGCCGCTATGGCAAAAGGGCCAAGGAAGTCGCCGCTCGGACCGTGATGAAGCACCACTCCAAAGGGCATTGACGCATTCCGTTGCAGGTTGGGCGCGCAGCCGGAAGCAACTGGCTCCAAGCCGCCCGGGGTGTCTCAAAACCGGAGGGCACTCAGGGATTTCAGGGTTGGCTAATAGGGGTTTGCCCTATAGCGGGGGTGTGCGCTCGTTGGTAATTTTGTGAAACGTGCCGCCGGACGATTCTGTAGCATCGTCCGTCCGCGTCGCCTTTGAGCAAATTTAACAAACTGGAAACCCTTGCAAAGTGCATACCACCCACCCGCGAAATGCAGGGCAGGCGCTGAATCGGCCCCCATCGCACTGAAATACGAAAGACCGGATGCGGCCTGGACAGAGATCCCGGCGGGAGGGTTTGCATTATGAGCGTGAGCGCCGCCGCCCTTCGCCACCAAATTCTGCTCGTGGAAGACAATCGAGATGATGTCCTTTTCATGCGGCGGGCGCTGAAGCAATCGGCTTTGGGATATGCCATGCAGGTCGTCGTGGATGGCCAACAGGCCGTCGATTATCTTGCCGGCGCGGGAAAATTCAAGAACCGGGACGAATATCCAATGCCTTCCATCATATTCCTGGATCTCAAGCTGCCCTTTCTGAGTGGGTTTGATGTGCTGGCTTGGATTCGACGCCACCCCAACCTTAAGGACATCCCCGTGGTTATTCTTACATCGTCCCCAGAACAGCGAGACCAGGACAGAGCCAGGCAATTGGCCGCCCAGGCCTATCTCATCAAGCCGCCTACTGACGAAACCCTTTTGAAGGCCGTCGCCGGGCGCTTCGACTCAGAATCGGTCAATGCTGCTTTCCCGCATTCTTAGACGCATCTGGGCCGAAACGCGATTTTTCCGTATGTCGGCGTCTTTTTTCTCCTTCTTACTACTCGTTGATGCTTGTTTTCTTGGTGTTTTTTGAGCATGCTGTCAGGCGAACCGGCAGGGCTGCATTTCCATATTCATACCGTTCTCAAGGGCGGGAAAGAAATGGGCAAGGAACAGGCGAGAGCGCCGCCCAGGATTCGACCGATAATGAAATTGGAGCACCTCTGCGCCGAGTTGACGGCGTCCGAGACCGTTTATGCGGGAACCCAGTTGCGGCTGATTTTCCAGCCGGTTGGGACCAACGAAATTCCACGAGGTCAGGAGTCCTGAGGCTGGCCGCCGGGGCGTCACGGAGCGGGAAACAACGGCGAAGAAATCCAGCCCCATTTTGCCAGGCGGTATTTAAAGCCGGTCGCCAGGCATCCGAACCCATAGGTAACGCTGCGCCGGAAGTTTATCGAGGAGGCCTCGGGAAAGTAGAGCGTCGGGCAGGTGATTTCGGCGATGGTATATCCGAACCAGAGGATTTCGGCCAGCATCTGGTTGTCAAACAGAAAGTCATCCGAATTGGCCTGCAACGGGATGCGCTCCAGAATCTCGCGTGAAAACGCGCGGTAGCCGGTGTGGTACTCCGAAAGCTTGGCCCCCAGCAAGATATTCTCCGCCAGCGTCAAAAACCGGTTGGCCACATATTTCCAAATAGGCATCCCGCCGCGCAATGCGTACCCGCCAAGGATGCGGCTTCCCAGCACACAAGGATACAGGTTTGCGGCAATGAGCGACGCCATCGCGGGAATAAGCTTTGGCGTGTACTGCGCGTCCGGATGCACCATGATGACGATATCCGCGCCTTGCTCGAGAGCCAGGCGGTAGCAGCTTTTTTGGTTGCCGCCGTAGCCCAGGTTCTTTGAGTGCGTCAAGACCAGCGTCCGGGGAAGTGTCCTGGCAATGGAAGCGGTCTCATCGCGGCTCGCGTCATCGACGATGATCACCAGATCCACGACGCCTTGTTCGATGACCTCATTATAGGTCTGGACGAGTGTTTTGGCGGCGTTATAAGCAGGCATCACCACCACGACCTTTTTGTCTCGGAACATACCGATAACCTTGGGGAAAAAGCTTGAAACGCCAAGCCTCAAACTCCAGCCCCGCCTCATTTTTTGAACGCGAACCGCAAAAATCGCGGCAGTCGCCCCTCACTTTTTCCGGAACTATTGCGGCGGATTTGCGCCGTTGGCGCACATTCTGTGGAGGATGCTGTTCAATTCGTGAATGCGAGGCGGTTTGCTGAGCACCATATCCACTTCCGGAGCCGTTTCGCCCGTGGCCTTCATGATCGTGCCCCATCCTGTCAACATGATGATTGGAGTTTTCGGCGATTCGGCCTTGATGGCGCGGGCGACATGATGGCCGTCCATGTCTTGCATCCCCAGGTCCGTGATGACGATCTCGAAAGGCTCCTGGCCGCGGAGATTTGTCCGGAACATCTCCACGCCTTCCCTCCCGCTGGGCGCGACGGTCACCTTGTGGTGGTGGACCTCCAGGACATCGTGCATGAGTTGTCTCAGCTCCGGCTCATCATCAATGCAAAGGATGCGCAAGGGACGGCAGACTTCCGTTTGCGCCGCCTGCGGCCGGGGGGTTGCCGTTGCCCGCTGCACGACGGGGAAAATAAGGCGCACACAGGTGCCGCGACCCGGCGCGCTGTCGATCTCGATGCCGCCGCCGTGACGCTTTACCATCCCATAAACCATCGCCAGGCCCAGGCCGGTGCCGCCCGTCTGAAGTTTGGTGGAGAAAAATGGCTCCAGACAGTGTTCGCGGACTTTATCGTCCATGCCAACGCCGTTGTCCCGCACCTCAATCTGAAGGTCTTTTGCCACACTGCCATCTTGTTGCAAAGCGTCCCTCGGCACCGCACGAGTGAGAAGGGTGATTTCGCCGCCTCGGGCAAGCGCGTCCACGGCGTTAAAGATGACATTTGTGAGGGCCTCGCGAAGTTCGCTGGCGTTGCACACGAGCGTGGGGAGACTTGGTTCCAACTCGAATTTGATGCGAATGGAAATTCCCTGGCGCTGGGCCAGATCGCGCCAGCGCGGGCGGGTGAGTTCGGCGACCTCCTCGACGGCTTTATTGACATTGACCTTTCCCAATTGGTCGGGATCAAGATCGCGGCGGTAGAATTCGCGCATTCGGGCGACGATCTGGGCGACGTCATCGGCGGCCTGGTTGATTCGCTGGAGGCGCTGGCGGGAGGCGTCGGACAAGCCTGGCAGTGTGCCCAGGAGCAATTCGGAGTAGGCGGTAATCGGGGAGAGCGCGTTATTGATGTCGTGGGCGACGCCGCTGGCCATCTGCCCGAGCGCTCGAAGGCGCTCCTGCTGAACGACGGCCTGCTGTGTGCGGCGCAATTCGTCGTAGGCTTGCTGGGTCCCTTCGGTCAACCGGACGCGATTGTAGAGGTTCTGGCATTCTTCTTCCGCAGTGATGACTTTGACCTGCAACGCTTCTTTTTCCAGGCGGACGGCGGCGATTTCAGCGCGCACTTGTTCGGCGTTATAACGCACTTCTTCCAACACCAGCACGATCATGCTCACGGCGATGAAGAGTTGAAGGACCGCCGCGACAAAAAAACCGGCGCTGTAGAGGTTCCCGTATTCCTGGGAGAACGGGTAAGTTCCAAGGTAAAGCCCCCACAGCAGGAAGCCCAGGGACAACATCCCCGCGCCGACGAAGGCCTTTTGCTTGCGCAATCGAAAGAAGCATACGCCGGCGAACAGGCTGCTCAAGCCAAGCAAAATGAATACCGGCATTTGAACTTCCAGCACACTTAACATCGCCTGCGGACTCACCACGGTCCAGACGACCAGAAACAGCATGAAACCGCCGAAGAGGCGTTGCTGGACGGGAAGACCCAGAAATCGCAGGCTGCCCCACAAAAGAAAGACCGCCGATATGGACACGCAACATTGTTTGATCGTAAAAATGACGCTTCCCACCGCCGGGTTTCCAAGGCGCAAGCTCAGTGTCAGCCAGAGCGCGTAAAACAGCCATGCGGCAGTCCAGATGGTGAAATACTGTCGGCGGGTGTACCGGTTGAGATAGAAGAAAAGGCCCACCAGCACCCACACGCTCAGCAGGGAAACCATCAGTGCCGCGCGCAGGTATTCCTGCGGGAATACCAACCCCATGTCTTCGAGATTCATTATTTCCCTGTTCTATCGGCAGAAATCAGCGGGCATTAAGGAGGCAATCAAAATAACATGGACATTTATTTGACAAGGAAAGCTTGGGATTGCTCCCAAGCCTTTTGGCGGGGGTGGATGGAAACTCCACAAATCAAATTGGCGCGTCGATTACGGCAGGACGTGGGATGAGCCAACGATATTGCATATTGGCTTGGTGCCAACGTTTTCGGGCGAATAGCTGGTGTCGAACACCTGGGTGGTATCCACCGGGCAGTATGGCAGCTCGCCCGCGGTTCCGCGCCCCAGATAGGGCTGGAGATCTGTATCCACCGGCGTTGCGGTGCTTTGTTCGCCTTTTTCCAAGGCCCATTGCTGCTTGGCCGCATCGATCAAGCGCAGGTTGTTAATGCAGGCATTTTGCTGCGAGGTGGTGCGGGCGCGCACGAAGTTGGGAATCGCGATTGCCGCCAGCAAGCCAATGATGGCGACGACAATCATAATTTCCACCAGCGTGAAGCCCCACTGTTTTTTCAATTTGAGGTTTTTCATGACTAATCGGCTTTGTTTCGATTGACACGCCGCAAGGCGCGGTGCCGCCCCACCTCTATGGAGCATTTGTTAGTGGCTCGCGCGCTTTTCGCAAAGCGTGAATTACGAAGTCAACACGCAGCAAAGCGTGTGCCACCTAGAAATTGATAAACCGCGGATATTTGACAGGAAAACACACACCGCGTTTCAGGGGGCGATTTCTCACGGATAACATTTCACCCCAATTCATCCAGTGGGCTTGGAACGGCGCTCGAGACACACATCGAACTCCGGCGGCCCTTTCAAGGTTTAAGCGCCTTGCCACAAAGACTGCTGTTCATTGGCCGCGCGCAAGGTAAATTGCAGCCGTGAAAGCCGACGCGCGTTCAATGACTTTGGAGGAATTGCAGAAGCAATTCGCCGTTTGGCGGCAGCCGGCTTATCGGGTTTCACAATTGCTGGACTGGCTTTATGAGCGGCGCGCAACGGCCTGGGACGCCATGACGAACCTGCCCAAGACGTTGCGCCAGCGGCTCGACGACACCTTTTCCCTCAATCCTTTGGAATTGGTCAAAAAAATCGGCGCCACCGACACCACCCAAAAATTTCTTTGGCGGCTAAGCGATGGAGACTTGATCGAAAGCGTCCTGATCCCCGCCAGCCCCGGTCTTTATGGGGAAGCCAGTGACCGGCATACTTTGTGCGTTTCAACCCAGGTCGGCTGCGCCTATGGCTGCCGATTTTGCGCCAGCGGTTTGGATGGATGGAAACGCAACTTGCGCGCCGAAGAAATCGTGGAGCAAGTCCTGGCCACCGAACGTTGGCACGCGGCTCAACAACCCTCGCAACACGCAACACGCAACACACAACACGGTCTTGACGTCTCGGAACCTCCGCGCCCGGAAAATCCAGACAACCCTCCCGCGCCCCCTCTCGCCGCGCAACGCCTGATAAACAACGTGGTCGTCATGGGCATGGGCGAACCGCTGGCCAACTACGAGAATTTGATGCGGGCCCTGAAAATTCTCAACGCCCCCTGGGGCGGAAGAATTGGCGCGCGCAAAATCACCATTTCCACGAGCGGACTGGCGCCGCAAATTCGACGGCTGGCCGCCGAACCGTTGCAAATTCGCCTGGCAATTTCCCTCCACGGCGCGACCGATGAGGTCCGCGGGAAGATCATGCCAGTCAATAAAAAGTATCCGCTCGGCGAACTCACCGCCGCCGTCGAGTATTATCAGCGGAAGAAGGGCCGCATGATTACCTTTGAATACATCTTGATCGCCGGCGTCAACGATCAACCAGGCCATGTCAAACCGCTGGCCAGATTAGCCCAGCGTCTTCACGCCAAGATCAACCTCATTCCCTACAACAAAGTGGAAACCCTTCCCTGGGAACGGCCCTCCGAAGAAGCCCAGGAAGCCTTTCTGGCGGCATTGAAACGCGAGAAAGCGGCCGCCACTCTGCGGCGTGAAAAGGGTCACGAAATCGATGCCGCTTGCGGCCAGTTGCGGTTGAAAACCCAGGACGCGGAGCATTCGCAACGCAAGTAATCACCGGCAATCTCACAGTTGAGCCTTAGGACTCTTCCATAATTAACCTCCCCATTAGCGGCAAAGTCTTTATGGTTTGTCC
>VFSW01014411.1_pt1 | contig 10925 bp, 7 predicted proteins | sample 5358111 | NCBI WGS metagenome assembly VFSW01 (sample SAMN11554181, study PRJNA540505) | mine drainage metagenome | isolation source: sediment from site ElyBrook_90M | place: USA: Ely Copper Mine, Vershire, VT | collected 2017
CGACCGGACTGCGGGTGGCCCACGCGGAGAAGGGAGTCCTCGATATCGCTATCGAGACGCGGGGGAAGGCCGCGCACGGCGCGATGCCTCACCTCGGGGAGAACGCCATCTCCAAGATGATGCGTATCGTTCGGGGGCTGGAGTCGTTCAAGGGCCGGATCGCGCACCCGGAGCTCGGGACGGTGACGATGAATCTCGGGACGTTCCACGGAGGGAACCGGCTCAACGTGGTGCCGAACAAGGCGACCGCCGAGGTCGATATTCGCTTCCCACCCCCGTACTCTCCCGATCAGCTCTACCGGGAGATCGAGGAGCACCTTCGGCGGATCAAGACCCCGTTCACGCTGCGTCGGCTCGTCTCTCTTCCGTCGATCCAGATCGATCCGAACGCGCCCCACGTTCGGCTGCTGAGGGAGGTCTCGGGAGGGGAGACGACCGTCCTTGTGCACGCGTCCGAGGCGGTCCATTACACGCAGGTCAACCCACGCGTGGTCATCTACGGCGCCGGCGAAGAGGAACTCTCCCACCAGGCGAACGAGTACGTCAAGATCGAATCCGTCGCGCGCGCTACCGAGGTTTACAAGAAGTACGCCCAGCGGCTGCTCGCGTCCCGGGCGGCCACGTAGTTCGCACGTGAAGCTCGCGCAACTGTCCACACGCTATCCTCCCGGTCTGGGCGGCGTTGAGCGGCACGTTGCCGAGATCAGCGCGGAACTCGGCGCACGTGGGCACACCGTGCGCGTCCTGACGAGCGATCTGTACCGAGAGTATCCGTGGGAACGACTTTCGCGGACCGTGCCCCGATTGGAACGGACCGCGTTCGGGACGGTCGAGAGGCTTCCCGTATGGTCGCTCCCGGGTGGACTCCACTACCCTTTCTTCCGAGGACTCATGCGGGCCCTCGAGGCCGACCGGGTCGACGTCGTGCACGCCCACACGTACGGTACCCATCAGGTCGCGCTGGCCCATCGATACCACCGGCGGACCGGGATTCCGTACGTCCTGACCGCTCACTTTCACCCGATCACTTCGATCGAGGGTGGCTGGTTGCGACACCGGCTGCGCGGATGGTACGATCGTCGGCTAGCCCCCCCCAACGTGGCGGCTGGCGGGCGCCGGAAAGTACACAACCCCGAGGAGGAACGGCTCCTCCGCGGGCTCTCGATCCCACTACCTCCCGTGCGGATCGTACCTCCAGGGTACACCCCGTTTCCCGCGCCGGCCGACCGCGCACTGTTCCGGGCGCGCTACGGGATCTCGGGCCCGTTCATGCTCTTCGTGGGGCGACTCGCTTCGAACAAGGGACTGAGCGCGCTGCTCGAGGCGTTCGCCCCGCTCGCCCGTCGCGAGCCGACCGCGTCGCTCGTGCTGATCGGGCCGGATGGAGGGATGCAGGGGGTACTGGAGACGCGCGTCCGTCAGCTCGGCCTCGCGGGCCAGGTGCGCCTGCTCGGATGGGTCTCCGACGAGGCGCTGCTCGCCGCCGCGTTCCGCGAGGCTCGGTTCTTCGTCCTCCCCAGCGAGTACGAGGCGTTCGGGCTCGTGCTCCTCGAAGCGATGGGGCAGGGAACGGCAGTCATCGCGACCCGCGTCGGCGGGATCCCCGAGTTCGTGGAGGACGGCCGTGCGGGCCTCCTCGTTCCGCCGGGGGACCCGGGGCGATTGCGCGAGGCGATCGAACGGCTATGGGCGGATCCCGCCGGCACGGAGGCCCTAGGAGCCTACGCGCGCGATCACATCGTTCCTCAGTACCGCTGGGGGCTCGTCGCCGACCGGCTCGAGACGATCTATACGGAGGCGCGGAACGTGTGAAGATCGCCCAGGTGACGTTTCGCTTCGACGCACCGGGAGGCGTGGAGACCTGCGTACGCGAGATCGGACGGCGCTGTGTCGCCCGCGGGGATCCGGTCGGCGTTTATGCGAGCGACCTCTACGACGAGGGGCGTTGGGAGCGTCGGACCGACTGGGCGCCGGTCGTCGACGGCATGCCGGTCGCGCGATTCCGACTGCGTCGCTACCCGGTCCCCGGCGTCAGCATGCCCTCGATGATCGGCCTGATCGATGCGCTCGCACACAGCGATGCGGACGTGATCCATGCCCATTCGCATCGCTATGGACACGTCCTGCAGAGCGCGCTCGTCGCGCGGGAGCGACGGGTACCGCTGGTCGTGTCCACGCATTACCACCCGGCCGACGCGCGCGGGAGCGCGTGGCACCGGGGCCTGTTGCGGGTCCAGGATTTCGGGTTCGGCGCGAGCGCCTATCGGGTCGCTCGCGCGCTCGTGGTCGAGACCGAGCTCGAGGCGAGGCTCGTCGGGGAGTTCGCCCCGACCGATCGCATCCACGTCATTCCACCCGGGATCGATCTGTCGCTGTGGGAGGAAAGATCGACCGGGTCGATCGACGGCCTGCCGAAGGAGTACTTCCTCTTCGTCGGTCGGATCGCGCCGAACAAGGGCCTTCCGCTGCTGGTGGACGCGTTGGCCCGGCTCTCTCCCCGCGAGCGGCGACCGCTCCTGTTGATGGGATCGGACTGGGGGGAACGGGCGACGGTGGAAGCACGGGCCCGCGAGCGCGGGGTCGCCGATCTCGTGCGCTTTCTCGGGCACGTAAACGAGGCCGATCGCTACCGCGCCATCGTCCGGGGCGCCTCCGTGTTCGTGCTTCCGTCCGAGTGGGAGGCGTTCGGGCTCGTCCTCCTCGAGTCGATGGCCGCGGGGGTGCCGATCGTCGCGACCGCGGTCGGGGGAGTTCCCGAGATCCTCGATGGGGGCCGCGCGGGTTGCCTCGTCCCGTACGGAGACGTGGAACGCCTCGCGGACGGTCTTCGGGAGGCCGGTGCCGGGTCCGGGGATACCCGACGCCGGACCGGCGTTGCTTCCGAACGCGTCCGAGGGTACGACTGGGACCTGGCGGCGGACCGCCACCGCGCGCTCTACCGATCAGTGCGGGACTGATCGTGGGCCCATTCGATCTAGGCGCTCAAGCTCTCCCGCGATATGCGCGATATCTCGCCGCACCGGCTCCGGGCGCACGATCGCTAGGGTCCGCAGCCCGAACGCGAGGAGGCGGGGCATCAAGCGCGGACCGCCTCCTGGGCGTACTCGCGGAGGATGGCGAGCCCACGCACAAGATCTGTGCGCGAGGCCGCGAAGGAGATGCGCAGATGCTTCGCCCCTCGGGACCCGAACGCATCGCCCGGCGTCGTGATGAGGCCCCGGGAGAGGAGCGCCTGTGCCGCTTCCGTCGAGGTCTCGGGCCAGGAGAATCGCGGAAAGGCATAGAATGCACCGGCCGGCGGAACGCAGGTCATTCCTGGGCAGCGCGCGAGCTCGCGGAGCACGATCGCCCGTCGGGCGCGGAACTCCCGGGTCATCGCCCGCGTCGAGCTCAGACCGCTCTCGAGCCCGGCGAGGACGGCGCTCTGGGCCGGCGTGGAGGCGCAGGCGATGATGTGGTAGTGCATCTTGTTGATCTCGACCGCGAGGGCGCGCGGGGCAACAAGGAACCCCACGCGCCAACCGGTCGCCGCGAGTGTCTTGCTGAAGGAGTTCACCACGACCGCGCGATCGGTGCGGCCCCAGAAGGACGTCACCGGCCGGTCGTAGACGATCTGATCGTACACCTCATCGGAGACGATGTGCAGATCGTGCCGTTCCGCGAGCGCGATGATCTCCGCGACCGTCTTCTCCGGAAGCACCGCGCCGGTCGGGTTCGATGGGCTGTTGATCACGATCACCCGGGTGCGTGCGGTTACGAGCCGCTCGATCGATCCGACGTCGGGCAGGAAGGCCCGCTTCTCGTCGAGCTCGTACGCCACCGGTACCGCTCCGAGGAGTCGGGCATGGGGCGCGTACAGGACGAAGCCCGGGTCCGGGACGAGAATCTCGTCCCCGGGGTCGTACAGCGCGAACGCGGTCGCCATGAGCGCCTCCGATCCGCCCGCGGTGATGATCACATTGTCCCGGCCCGTCTCGGGAGCCCGGGCCCGGTATCGCTCCGCGATCTTCTTCCGCAACGCCGGAAGACCCGCGGAGGGGCCGTAGTGATTCCCGCCATTGCGGACGGCGTGGCAGAAGGCATCCAGGACGGCGCCGGGGGGCTCGAAGTTCGGCTCTCCAAGCCCGAGGTTGATCGCCGTTGGGGGAGCGGCCTCGAACATCCGCCGGATGCCCGAGATGTCGACCTCGCGCGCTCGATGCGCGACCATTCTCGCGCGACGGTCGGCCTACCATTTACCCTTTGGCAAGACCGTGCGGGGTCTCACTCGGCCCTTCGCGCGCACGAATCTGTCCGGTCGTAAGAGGGAGGATATATGGCACGTATCGTGCGTCGGAGGGGGCGGGTATGATGAACCCGAGCGAGACGGAGCGACGGGCGCCGGCCCCGTCGATCAGCGTCATTGTCGGTGCGTACTCGCGCCGAACCTACATCGCTTCGGCGGTCCGATCGGTACTGGACCAGCGGCTTCCCCGAGGCTCTTTCGAAGTGCTCGTGCTGAAGAACTTCGAAGATCCGGCGATGGATCGTTGGCTGGACGAGGAGGGGGTCCGGCGCCGGCTCGATCCGCAACAGCACATTGGGCGCTGGGTGCTCGGAGCGATCCGGGACGCGCGAGCGCCGATCGTCACCTTCCTAGACGATGATGACCTCTACGCTCCGCAACGCCTCGAACGCCTGCTCGACGTGTACCGGACCCATCCCGACCTCGGCTTCTACCACAACCGCTCGGTGGTGATCGACCGGGAGGGAGCCCCGGTGCCACCGGAGCTCTGGCGTCTCCACGAGTCCGCGCTCGATGTTCCGGAGGAGGGGTGGTACATCCCTTCGGCGAGCAAGATCGAGCGGCTTCCCCAGCTGGTCGCGGCCCAGTCGGACTTCAATCTCAGTTCGATGGCGCTGCGCCGCGAGGATGCCGTGGGCGAGCTCGCGTCGGTCCTCGACGCCGCGCAGTATGTACCGGACCTGCCCGCCTTCCTGATCGGTCTCCTTGCTCCACGGGGGATCTTCGTGGACGGTCAGCGACTGACCGGCTACCGTCACCATGGCCAGAACCGCACGATGGACCTCGGCTGGCTGCGGGATGCCGAAGAAGATCGACGACGGCTCGCGGTCATCGCCCGGAGCCAAGGCCCGCCCGCGTACGCGGACTGGCTCGACCGCCTCGCCGATCACTTCGAGAAGCTGGTCCGGATCGACACCATCGGGGCCGGGATCCGCGGCGGCGCGCCGCGCCGTGAGGTCGCCGAGCGCGCCGTCGAATACCTTCGTTTCCTCGGTCGTCACCCCGAAGAGCGCGACCTCGAAGCCCTTACCTGGGGGATCGAACTCTTCGCCGGGGCGTACCTTGTTTCGCCCGAGGTGGCCCGATGGGTCCGCCAGCTCCGGGACATCCGGGTCGAGCGCGCACAACGGGCCCAGGGTTTCGGCTGAACGGAGCGCGCGACCGCCGGGGCACAAGGGCCATCTACTTTCTCCTCTCCCGGTCCAGAGGGTCGGAGTTCCATGCCGGTCACCATCGTGGTGGGTGCCCAGTTCGGTGACGAAGCGAAGGGCAAGATCACGGACTTTCTCGCGGCCGACGCCCAGTACGTCGTGCGCACCGGCGGTGGCCCCAACGCGGGGCACTCCATTCACATGCCGGAAGGCGTCGTGGTCCTGCATCAGCTCGCCTGCGGGGTCCTGCGGCGGGGCGTGACCGGCATCAGCGGGCCGGGGATGGTTGTTCAGCCCATGAAGCTCGAGGCGGAGCTTCGGGCGCTCGAGGAGCGCGGTCTGTTCCGTGGGGAGCTCCGGCTCTCCGATCGAGCCCACGTGCTGCTCCCTCTCCACGAGATCGAGGACGCTTGGGAGGATGAACTTCGTACCCAGCAATCCCCCGGGGCCGGCCTTGGCACGACGAGGCGCGGGATCGGCCCGGCGTACTCCGATCGGTACGGCCGATGGGGGATCCGGCTCGGGGACCTCGACCGCCCCGCGACCCTGCGTCAACGCCTCGAACTGCTCTACGCCCGCAAGACCCAGCTTCCGAACCTTCCTCCGCGGGAAGAGCTGGCGTCGATCCTGATCGAGGTCGGGAGTCGGCTCGCCCCGTACATCGGGCCGACCGAACCGATCCTATGGGAGGCGATCGGCCGGGGCGACCGGATCCTGCTGGAAGGCGCCCAGAGCGCGCTCCTCGACATCGACTTCGGCCCCTATCCGTACGTCACGAGCTCCCATCCCACGCGCGCCGGTGCCCTGGGCGGCAGCGGGAGCCCCCCGCTCGCCGGCGACCGGATCATCGGCGTCGCGAAGGCGTACTCGACTCGGGTCGGAGCGGGACCGTTCCCGACGCGGGTGGAAGGCGAGCTCGGGGAGTACCTGCAACGCGTCGGCGGCGAACGGGGCGCCACGACCGGTCGGCCCCGGGAGTGCGGCTGGCTCGACCTCGTCCTGCTGCGCTATGCGGCCCGGCTCAACGGCTTCACCACTCTCGCGATCACGAAGGTCGATGTGCTCGGGGGCCTCGCCGAGGTTCCCGTCTGCGTGCGGTACGAGCTCCCCGATGGCTCGTCGCTCACGGACCGGCCGCCGACCTCCGCGGAGGATCTCGGCGAGGTCCGCCCCATCTACGAGCGACTGCCCGCGTGGGGGGAGTTTCACCCGCGACGGCTCGAGCGCCTCCGTGAGGAAGGCGCCGGGGCGCTTCCTGCGGAGCTGCTCGCCTTCCTCTCCTTCGTGACCGAGGAGACGGGGGTTCCGATCGAGTTCGTCAGCTACGGGGCTGCGCGCGACGCCACCGTCCGCCTCGGCCGAGGGGTTCCCGGCGCGCCGCCCGCATCGAGCGTCCGCCGATGGAAGGGCTGAGCCGACGGTGGAGTTCGATCCGTTCCTCTACGTCGCATTCGCCGCGGGCTACCTCGTCGGATGGCGTTGGCGCCCGAGCACTCCGTGGATCCTGCGCGCCACGATCGCCACCATCGTCGCGCTCGTCTTCCTCCTCGGTGCCTCGCTGACCGACGTCAGCCCCGCCACGCTTGCTCCGGCCGTGGCACTGGCGATCGGGTTCGCCGGCCTCATCCTGGCGTGCACGCTCGCGATCTACGCGGTGCTGCCGCATCGCGCGGTCGTCGGTCCCGCTCGCGCGGTGCTCCCGGCGTCCGAACGCGTTCCGCTCTCCGCCGCCCTGATCGGGGCGCTGCTGGCCGGTTACGCCGTGGCGCTCGTCCTTCCGCTGCCCGCGGCTAGCGCGATCCCGTACGCCCTGTACATCCTCCTCGCACTGGTGGGCCTCGGGATCCGATTGCACTGGGAGACCCTGCGCCGGGTGTGGGTCCCCGTGGTCGCAGCCCTCACCGGTGCGCTCCTCGCCGGGGCCATCTATGCGCTCGCGACCGGCACCGACGCCGCGGCGAGCTTCGCGATCTCCTTCGGGTTCGGCTGGTACACGCTCGATGGTCCCCTCGTCGCGGCGCGGCTCGGCGCGACCCTGGGACTCGTCGCCTTCCTCGCCAACTTCCTTCGCGAGAACCTGACGATGGTGCTCGCTCCGGTCGTCGGGCGACGGGTGAAGGGAGAGGGGTTGGCTGCGATGGGAGGCGCGACCGCGATGGATACGACGCTGCACTTCGTGGTACGCTACGGAGAGGCCAACGCCGGTAGCCTCGCGCTTGGGAGCGGCCTCATCTTGACGGTCGCGGCGAGCCTCCTCGTGCCCGCCTTCCTCCTGCTCCCTCTGTAGGAGTGTAGTCTTAAAGGTCGAACGACCCTCGCGTCGGGGCGGGCTCGTAGTCCAGCGGTTAAGACGTCGCTCTCACACAGCGAAGATCGCCGGTTCGAATCCGGCCGAGCCCATCGAGTCCGAGCTGCCGGCCATCATCGGCCCGCACCTCGACCACCCTGGGGGTCCGCATCGGCGCTCGGCTTGGCCCTGTGGTCGACCGATGCGAGGAACGCCCGGGTCTTCGAACGATGGCAAGATCGGCAGACCGTCTGCAGGTTCGAATACTCCAGCGCGGCTCCGCCGCGCGCGATCTCCACGATGTGATCGACCTCGAGCTCGCGCGCCCGCCGGCGCGATCGGCACATCGCGCACGTGTACCGATCGCGACGCATGACGTAGATGCGGGCCGCGTCCCAGAAGTAGTGCCCATGGAACTTCCATCGACAGATCCGTGAGCAGTACGGGGTCCGCGATGTGGGGAGCGCCGAGTGGCACTCGACGCAATGTCGGTCGCGTCGGGCCTCCCGTCGGCGAAGAGCTCCGTCGGAGTACCAGGCCGCGGAGAGGGCGAGGATCCGCCCGCCCGGTGCGACGGTCACGGATGGAACGGTCGGCCGGCGGCGACGCATCAGCGTGAAGGGGTCGCTCGCGGTTCATGAGCCCTCGGGTCCATCGGCTATGTAGCCGGCCCCCTGTGCGATCTTCGCGGGGGGAGCCAGGACGAACGACATCGCCGTCGCGATTCTGGCGCTGGTGTTCGGCGCCATCGTGGTGCGCCAGCTCTTCGGCCGCGGACCACCCATCTGGGGGATCTTCGCGGGGGGAGCCGTAGCGACCGTTGTTTCGAGCACCCTGTCGCTCGGCGGCACGTACTCCGCGCTGACCCAGGCCACCCCCGTCCTGCTGTTCCTGTTCGCACTGTTCCTCTTCGCGGGAGCGCTCGAACGGCAGGGGGTCCTCGATCATGCCGCCCGCTGGTTGATCGGCCAAGCGCGCTCCCCGGCGGACCTCCCGCTGGTGATCTTCGTGGGATTCTCCATCGCCGCTGCGTTCCTGGTGAACGACGCGCTCGTGCTGCTCGCCGTACCCCTCCTCTACGGCGTCGCGAAGCGGACGAAGCTGGATGCGAAGCCGATGCTGCTCGCGGTCGCGTTCGCCGTCACGATCGGCAGCGCATTGACCCCGATGGGGAATCCCCAGAACCTGTTGATCTCGATTTCGAGCGGGCTCCAGGCCCCCGTGGGCACCTTTCTGCGCTACCTTCTGCTTCCGATCGCGGCCAGCATCGTGCTCGGCGCCCTGTTCGTGCGCTGGGCGTTCGCGACCCGGATGGGACCCCTGACGCCCGAGTATGACCGGCTTCGCGCGGAGGCACCGCGGCTCTTCCCGAACGGGAAGTGGGGGATCCGCATCCTGCGGCGTCCGGTGATCGTCCTCTTTCCGGCGACGATGATCGTCCTCATCGCGCTCGATGTGGGCGGAGCCTCCTTCAGCCTCCCGCCGATCCCGATCTGGGAGATCGCCCTCGGCGGGGCACTCGCGACCCTGTGCGTATCCCCGGGCCGGCTCGGGATGTTGCGCGCGGTCGAAGTGCGGATCCTTGTGCTCTTTGCGGGGCTGTTCGTGGTCGTCGGCGGCGCCGTCGCCGGTGGTGTCATCGGTTCCCTCGAGACCGTACTTCGCATCCCGATGGTGAGCGGCTCGAGCACCGCCGCGCTCCCGTCGATCTTCGCCACGAGCGTCGTCGCCTCCCAGGTCGTCAGCAACGTCCCCTGGGTCGCCCTCCAGATCCCCGTCCTCACGGGCCTCGGGTACGGGGCCTCGACCCCGATCCCATGGGTCGCGCTCGGCGCGGCGAGCACGCTCGCGGGAAACGTGACGTTCCTAGGAGCGGCCAGCAACCTGATCCTGGTGGATCGCGCCGAACGCGTCGGCATCCGGATCCGACTCGCCGAATTCATGCGCTACGGTCTCCCGATCGCTGCGCTTTCCCTCGGTCTCACGCTGGCCGCGCTCTGGATCGGCCTGTGAGCGTGGCGGTCGTCCGGATCCCCGGGAGAACGGTTCCCAGCAGCGCCCTCGAGGCCCTGGTCCGGTCGACCGCGGCCCTTCCCCCGACGCACCGCCGCCGTCGACCACCGAGAAGGCTATACCCCACGGGAGAACTGGGCCGCGCGGAGCGTTCATGAGCAAGAGCCGGGCCTCCCCCACGGCCGATCCGCCTCCTCGCGACCCGTCGACGCCACCCCATCGCGGAGTGCTGATTCGGGTTCCGATCCCGGGACCGAAGGCGCAGCGTATCATCCGGGCCGACGAGGCCTCGATGGCGACGACCACCAAGACCTCCCCCATCGTGGCGGAGAGTGCGCTCGGGGTCTGGGTCACCGACGTGGACGGCAACCGGCTGCTCGATTTTGCCGCGGGCATCTCGGTCCTGAACGTCGGACACTCGCATCCGGCGGTCGTTCAAGCGGTCCGGGATCAGGCGGGAAGGCTCTCCCACTTCGCCGGGACGGACTTCTACTACGAGAACCAAACCCGGCTCGCCGAACGTCTCGCAGCGATCGCACCGGGCATCCACGCGAAGAAGGTCTTCTTCACCAACAGCGGGACCGAGAGCGCCGAGGCCGCCCTGAAGCTCGCGCGATGGAACCGCCAGCGACCGCTGACGGTGGGCCTCATCGGGGCCTTCCACGGGCGCACCCTGGGTGCGCTCACGATGACCACGTCCAAGCCGGTCCAGCGCGCGCGGTTCAATGCTTACACCGGAGGCGGCCAGCACATCCCCGCTCCCTACTGTTACCGATGCCCGTACAAGCTCGAGTATCCGAGCTGCGATCTGTACTGCGCCAAGATCCTGAAGGAGCTCTACTTCGAGACCTCGATCCCGCCGGACGACGTCGCGGCGTTCATCGCGGAACCGGTCATGGGGGAGGGGGGGTACATCGTTCCCCCGAAGGGCTGGCACGCGGCGATCAAGTCGATCCTGGACGAGCACGGGATCCTCTTCATCGATGACGAAGTGCAGTCCGGCATCGGCCGCACCGGACGCTGGTTCGCGATCGAGCACCACGGGATCGTCCCGGACATCGTGACGACCGCGAAGGCGCTCGGGAGCGGGCTCCCCATAGGGGCGATCATCTTCCGCGCGGACCTCGACTACACGAAGCCGGGAGCCCACTCCAACACCTTCGGAGGGAATCTGGTCGCGGTCGCCGGG
>VFSW01014413.1_pt1 | contig 10925 bp, 12 predicted proteins | sample 5358111 | NCBI WGS metagenome assembly VFSW01 (sample SAMN11554181, study PRJNA540505) | mine drainage metagenome | isolation source: sediment from site ElyBrook_90M | place: USA: Ely Copper Mine, Vershire, VT | collected 2017
GGTGCGCACCAAGCCGTCGCCGTTCTACCTGCTCGACGAAATCGATGCGGCACTCGATGATTCCAATGTGGAAATTCTCTCCAACACGCTTCGCGAGCTTTCCGCACAATCGCAGATGCTCGTGGTGACGCATAACAAGAAGACGATGGAACTTGCCGAGCGTATGTATGGCGTCACCATGGCCGAGCCGGGCGTCTCGGCGCTGATTTCGGCAGAACTTACCAAGGCGGACGAACAGCGAGAACTTTCCCTTGTCTAGAGGCATCCTCGAAGGCGCACTGTTTTCACTTTCGGATAAGTCGGGCGCAGAAATTCTCGCGCGAGCGTTGCATGATCGCGGTGTCGTCATCTACGCGACCGGCGGGACGCGTCGGTTTCTTTCCGATCACGGAATACCGGCCCGCGATGTCGAGGACATCACGGGATTTCCGTCGCTCTTCGGTGGCCGGGTCAAAACGTTGCATCCCAAAATTTTCGGCGCGATCCTGTACGATCGCGAATCATCCGAACATCGTGCGCAGATGGAGCAGTATGCGATTCCGACGATTTCGACGGTCGTCGTGAATCTCTACCCATTTGAAGCCACGGTGGCTCGTGCAGATGTGACGCTTTCCGAAGCCATCGAACAAATCGATATCGGTGGGGTCTCCTTATTGCGTGCCGCGGCCAAAAATTTTGCTCAGGTCGCCGTGTTAACGCACCCATCGCAATACGATGCATTTCTGCGCGCAACGCCGGAAACTGCCTTTGATTTGCGGCGTCGCTGGGCGATTGCCGCGTTTGAACGCACGGCCGAATACGATGTCGCGATTTCGCATTATCTCGCCGCGGACGGTCAAGTCTTGCCGTCCGAGCTCCCCGGTGCGCTGGCGTTGACGCTTCCTCTTGCGCAACGGTTGCGCTATGGCACGAATCCGCAGGAACGCGCCGCGTTTTACCTCGCGCGCGCGGATCATCTCCCCGAGCAATTGCACGGTAAGGCACTGTCGTATAACAATTTGCTCGATTTGGATGCGACGTTGCGGTTGCTGTCGCGTTCGGCGTTAGGGGCGGAATTCGGCAGCGAACACGAACGCTTCGTGCGCGCGGCAGTGGTCAAACACACCGTTCCCTGCGGTGTGGCCCAACGCTCGACCGTGGGCAAAGCGATTGTCGATGCGCTGGATGCGGATGCCGTATCGGCGTACGGCGGCGTCGTCGCGACGGATGCCGTCATCGATCGCGATGCCGCCGAAAAACTTTCGAAGTTCTTCCTGGAGATCGTTGCCGCGCCCGGTTTTGATGCCGATGCGTTGGAGATTCTCAAGAAGAAGAAAAATCTTCGCGTGATGCGCTTTGGCCAGGGATTACCGGACCAACTCGCCCGCGAATTGCGCGTGCGCAGCGCGCTCGGCGGCGTATTAGCTGAAGACGACGATCCGCAAGCGCCACCGGAAACGTGGCGGGTTGTGAGCAAACGCGGTCCGACACAACAAGAGTGGCATGATCTTGCGTTTGCCTGGGATGTCGTGCGGCATGTGAAATCCAACGGTATCGTCATCGTTTCCGGCGGAACGACGCGCGGTATCTGTGCGGGCCAAACGAATCGCGTCAGCGCCGTGCAAATTGCAGCGCATCGTGCGGGCGCAGACGCACGCGGTGCAGCCTGTGCAAGCGATGGATTCTTTCCGTTCGCCGATGGCTTAGAAGCTGCGGCGGCTTCCGGGTGTACCGCAATCATTGCCCCCGGCGGATCGGTTCGCGATGCAGAAGTCATCGCCGCCGCCGATCACCTCGGCGTCACCCTCGTCTTCAGCTCCTATCGCTACTTCTTGCATTAACGGGCGGGAGCCCTCGAAAAACAGCACCGAGCGGAGTATACTGTGTGCATAGTCTGGTTTTACTTCGCTCCAGACCGGCAAGTGAGTGTAGGTGGTGGCTTATGAGACTCTCAGCAATCCTCGTCGCAATGCTTACAGTATCTTTCGCAACGTCGTCATATGCGTTTGCGATGGGTCCAAGTAATCCGGAGCCCGGGGATCATTTCATCTATGTCGGAGTTCTTGCCGATGGGCAAGGTCAAACAAAAATTTACGTCGACAGGTCGCAGGGAGATATCCGGATGCCGGATTCGTCGGTCATCTCCACGGTTGCGCTGGTCTATGCGACCGAGCAACATGCATCGCAGGGAGCGTATTATCAGGAACTGATTACCGTTCAGGTGTGGTGCAACGACAAGACCTACGATCCGAAGCAAACGGTGACGTATCTGGATCAAAACGGGAAATTTCTCTTTATCGTGCCGGATCGCGAAACGGTCGTCCACCCAAAACCGATTCAGCCGAATTCGATTGCGGATGCCGTCTATCACGCCCAATGTCCCTGAGCCAGGAAGGATAGTACAAGGTCCATGCCGCGATTTTTACACACGTCGATCTTCGTCAATGATATGGCCGAGTCGATCGCATTCTACACCGAGAAATTGGGATTGAGGTTGCTCGATGGGCCCAATCACTATCCGGGCAATGCCGATATGGCGTTCGTCGGGCACGATTGGAATGCGTATATCGAACTCGTTTTTGATCTCGAAGAGCATCCGCCGTACGCACTGGGAAATCGCTACGAACATCTCGCCATCGAAGCCGATGGAGCGCTCGAACCGTATATTGCGACGCTTCGCGAGCGGGGGGTGAAAATCGTCAAGGATGTCTACCGTTCGCCCGGCGGATCGCGCGCCATCGCGTTCATTGAGGATCCCAACGGCATTCCCGTCGAGGTTCTCGAAGCGCGCGCTCACTAGTGGGGCCCTCATAGCATGATTGGTCGGCCAAGCCGTCCAAACGAGGGGCCATGGCCTCGACCGTTCATGCACCTCGTGGGACGCAGGATCTTTTGCCTCCCGAAACCGCTCGTTGGAGCGCCCTTGAAGCGCGCGCCCGTGAGGTAGCCGGCCGGTTCGGGTACGAAGAGATTCGTACCCCGATGTTCGAGGCGACCGAGTTATTCGTGCGCGGCGTCGGCGAGACGACGGACATCGTCGAAAAAGAGATGTATACGTTCATCGATAAGGGCGATCGCAGCATGACATTGCGCCCGGAGTGGACGGCTCCCGTTGTGCGTGCCGCGCTGGAACACAAATTGTTTGCGCAAGGGGCGCGTCGGTTTTTTTATATCGGCCCGATTTTTCGCTACGAACGTCCGCAAAAGGGACGCTATCGTCAGGCACATCAATTCGGTGTGGAATGTTTCGGCTACGAGCAGCCGCAAGCGGATGCCGAAGTCATCGCCCTGGCATGGGAACTCGTACGCTCCCACGGCATCACCGACGCCGTGCTGAATCTCAATACGATCGGCGATGCGGCATGCCGCCCGCTCTATCGCGACGCCTTACTCGCGCACTTCCGCCCTCACGTTGCCTCGCTTTCGGAAGATTCGCAGCGTCGCTTAGAACGCAATCCGATGCGCATTCTCGATAGCAAAGACGCCGCCGATGCAGTCTACATTGCGACCGCGCCGACCTTGAGCTCCGTCTTATGCCAGCCGTGCCGCGATCATTTCGAAGCGGTCCAAGACGCGCTTCGCGCCGCGAATATCCCGTATGTTCTCAATGAAAAAGTGGTGCGCGGGCTCGATTATTATACGCGCACCGTTTTTGAAATTACATCGTCGGTTTTAGGGGCACAATCGACAGTGTGCGGCGGCGGCCGCTACGATGAGTTGGTGAGTTCTCTCGGCGGCCCGGCTACGCCGGCGGGCGGCGTTGGGCGCGGCCGTGAGCGCGTTTTAATGATCCGCGCTGGGCGTGGAATACACTCGGAGATCGCTCGCCGTGGCGTGCAGGCGATTGCGCTAGGTGCCGATGCTCGCGAACGCCTGTTTGCCCTCGTGGCTGAGATTCGCCAGGAGACGTCCACGCCGGTATTTATGGATTTTGGCGATCGCAAGATTCTCGCACATCTGAAAATTGCCGACCGCAATGCGGCGCGTTATGCGCTTATTTTGGGCAGTGAAGAACTCGGCAACAACGAAATCGTGCTACGAGACCTCCAGACGCGCAGTGAGCGAAGGCTTCCGCTTGGTTCCGGCAAAGAGGTCTGCGCCGCCGTTGGGGAGTTGGAGTAATGATGGACGAGAAGCAGACCTTAGCTGAATTGTTGGAAATGATGGCCGAGCACGATTTAGATGTGCTCAAGGTCAAAATGGGCGATGCAACCTATGAATTGGTCAAGCGCGAACCGGGTGTTGCGCACGGCCCAATACCTGCGGCTGCCATTTCCAATGCTCCGGCCCAACAACAGGGGCCAAGCCCGAGCACCAAGCGGATTACGGCTCCCTTGACGGGTGTCTTTTATCGCGCGTCGTCTCCCGATTCCGAATCGTTTGTCAACATCGGAGATCGCGTCGAAGTCGGGCGTGTCGTCTGCATTTTGGAGGCGATGAAACTCTTCAACGAAATTCAATCCGAGTTTGCCGGCGTGATCACGAAAATATTGCCGCAAAATGGCGATCTTGTTTCGCAAGGTCAAGATATTTTTTGGATCGAGCCGTAGTGCCGATCGATTACAAGGCTCAACGCTCATTTACCGCGCTCCTTGCAGATCGCATGGGGCTCTTTGATGCACCGCATTATCAGGCGCAAGTCGAGGCGATCGTTGCAGCAATCGTCAAAGCCTTCTCTAACGGAAACAAAGTGCTCTGGTGTGGCAATGGCGGAAGTGCTGCCGAGGCACAACATATGGCGGCGGAACTCTCCGGACGCTACCTGCGCGAACGTCCGGGATTTTACAGCGAAGCGCTCTCGGTCAACACCTCGACGCTTACCTGCGTCGGCAACGATTATGGCTACGATTTTATTTTTTCGCGCCAGGTTGAAGCGTTTGCAAGACCCGGCGACGTTCTCATCGGAATGACGACGAGCGGCACCTCGCGCAATATTGTGCTGGCGCTTGAAGCCGCGCGAGATCGCGGGGTCGTCACCGTCGCCTTTACCGGGAATGGCGGCGGAACGGTCGCGGATATAGCCGATTTGGTGCTCATGGGGCCCGATGGTTACGCCGCGATTATTCAAGAAGTGCATCAAGTGATGGCGCATATTATTTGCGATCTCGTCGAGCAGCATTTTCTTTTTCCATCATGACCGTTGTGACGACGCTGCTCTCCCACGATGCCAAAGCGCTCTTTGCGAGTATGCGGAATCGACGCATTCTCGTCGTTGGCGATGTGATGCTCGATGAATGGATTTGGGGAAGCGTTACGCGCATTTCACCTGAGGCCCCGGTTCCCGTGGTCGCTGTGAGCGAACATTCGTTCACTTTGGGTGGCGCCGGAAATGTTGCCAATAATCTTCGAGCGCTCGATGCCCACGTGAGCTTTGCCGCAGCAGTTGGTGAGGATGAATATGCGGAGCACGTGCGTCGCTTGCTCGCCGATGAACAGGTTGAAGTCGATGCCGTCATCGGCGTTTCGGATCGTCCGACAACCCGCAAAACCCGTGTCGTCGCACATCATCAGCAAGTCGTTCGTGCAGATTGGGAATCGGCAAAACCGCTGCAGGTTGCGGATCGCACGCGCCTAGCGGCGTTGATCGCCGAGCATGCTGTCATTAGCGATGCGGTCATCCTGAGCGATTACGCCAAGGGCGTCCTCTCACCGGAGATCGTCGAAGCTGCCCTCGCCTGCCCAATCGTCTTAGCCGATCCGAAGCCGGTGAATCTCTCGCTGTTTACCGGAGTCACCTGCGTGGCTCCCAACGTCCATGAAGCGTCCGCCGCTGCTGGAATCGCCATCGTCGATGATGCCTCGCTTGAAGCGGCAGGCTCCGCACTTCTCGAACGCTTGAAATGTCGGTATGTCGTCATCACGCGCGGCGAACACGGGATGTCGTTGTTCGGTCGTGATGGAGAGCGGTTGCACATTCCATCCGTTGCGCGGACGGTGTTTGATGTGAGTGGCGCCGGCGATACCGTCGTCGCCGTACTTGCGTTGGCGCTCGCTGCGAATGCATCGATCGCAACGGCGATGCAACTTGCGAATTTCGCTGCAGGTGCCGTCGTCGAAAAGCTTGGCACGGCAACGGCAACGGCAGACGAGATTTTGGCCCTCGTCGATCTCGCCCATGCCTGATCGGTTCTTCGGCGAGATTCTCGATCTCGATGCTACGGTGTCATGGAGGCAGGCGCAGAAAAACGCCGGCCGCAGCGTTGTGTTTACGAACGGTTGCTTTGATGTGCTCCATGCGGGCCATGTCGCCTATCTCGCATGGGCGCGAGCGCAAGGCGATGCGTTAGTCCTCGGCCTGAACAGCGACGCTTCCGTTCGTCGTCTCAAAGGAGAATTGCGCCCGATCGTTCCGTTTGCGGAGCGCGCACGTATTCTGGCTGCTTTGCGAAGCGTCGATGTCGTCGTCGGTTTTGGTGAAGCAACGCCCGAAGCACTGCTCGATCGACTGCGCCCCGATATCCACGTAAAAAGTGCGCAATATCGGGAAGAAGATTTGCCCGAGCGTGCCATCGTCCAGAGCTATGGCGGCCGTATTCTGTTGGCTCCGCACCAGGAAGGCGTGAGCACGAGCGATACCATCGCGCGAATAGTGCAGCGTTATTCGCTACAGTGAAAATCGCCCTAACGGTTAACGGGCCGGGTGAAACTGCAGGCTGGGTACGGCCGGTCGTTGCGCGCCTCTACGAACTCGATCCGACGCTTGAGGCTTGGATTTTTTGTGTCCCCGACGATTATGCTAGCGGAGCGGAAGCATCCACTCTGCGCACGTGGTTTCCGCAGGCGCACGTATTCACTCCTCACGAGTATCTTCGTTTTGCGTTCGGCGGCCAGCAACAAGGCGTCCCAGAAAGCGTCGATGTCGTCCACTATTTTGGCGGCGATTTGATGCACGCGGCGCGGATCAAACAACGTCTCGGCGGCGTACTCTCAACGTTTAAATTTTCGCGTTCGCGCTATGCGCGGCAAACGCAACTCGCCTGCGCGGTCGATGAAAAAAATGCCGCCGAGCTTCGAGCCTGGGGGGTGCCGGAACCGAACATTCATATCGTCGGAAATCCGGCCATCGATGCGGCATTCGATGAGGCCTTGCGCCCGAGCGGCAGCGTCGCAGAAAAGAATGGCATCGTTATTCTTCCCGGTTCGCGGCGATACGAAGTCGAACAGCTCATTCCGTTTTTTTTCACGATGGCCGTGCGAATTGCACGCGAACAGCCGGGCCTTCCGATTTCGATGGCGATCTCTCCGTTTACGCCACTTGACGATGTTGCGTCGGCGATAGCTGTCGGTGGCGATCCGCGCGTCTTTTCGCAAACCGGAGTGCTGATTCGTGACGGCGAGCAAGCTTTTTTGCAGACGCACGACGGATCGGTTCGTATTCCCATCGTTCGTAACGCGATGCAAGCTGCTTCCGCATCGCGTTTGACGGTGACGATTCCGGGGACGAAAGTCATCGAACTTGCCGCGCTCGGCGTTCCGACGCTTGCGATCACGCCGCTCAATGCGCCCGAAAAAATCACCATCAACGGATTGCTCACCTACATCGACCGGATTCCGTTTTTGGGTCGGAAACTCAAAGCCGGTATCGTCCTTGGCGTTGCAAAGCGTTTCGTCCATCATACGCAACCGAATATCGACGCGGGCGAAGAGATCGTGCGTGAGCTGCATGGAACGCTGACCCCTGGCCGGGTGGCGCGAGTCGCTCAGGAACTCTTTGCCGACGAACGGTGGCTCAACAGCGTGTCGACGCGGCTCGCCGGGATGTATCAGCATCAGCGTGGAGCGGCAAGTCGCATGGCTACGTTGATAAAGAGCGAAGCCTAGCACGTGCGCCTTTCCGTCATCATTGCAACCAAAGATCGTGCGGGCTACCTCGAGCGGGCCCTGGCTTCACTTGCGTTGCAGGTCGCCCCGCCCTCGTTCGAGGTGATCGTCGTGGATAATGGATCCAGCGATTGGACGCATGCGGTCGTCGAACACGAAACGCGGCGCGAGCGCTTTCCCATTCTCTATGTTTTTGAGCCCGAGCCCAATCGCGGCCGAGCGCGTAACCGCGGAATAGAACACGCTAGCTGCCATATCGTTCTTTTTGTCGACGATGATGTGGTGTTGCCGCCTGGATTTCTTGCCGCTCACGAGGCCGCGCATACGGCCGCAGGATTGGTCGTCAATGGACCGATTCTCAACGTTCCGTCGTATGAGGAACGGCCCAAGCCGAGTTTCGCACAGTATTCGCGCGCATTCTTGTGTACGTGTAATGTCTCGCTATCGAAGCAGTCGCTTGATGCGGTTGGCGGTTTCGATGAATCGTTTCATTTGTACGGATGGGAGGATACCGAGCTTGGCGTGCGATTGCGCGAATCGGGAATGCAATGGCGCTTTGCCTGGGATGCGTATCTTTGGCATATTAAGCCGCCGAGTGACGATACGTTGACCGTGCAAACGCAGAAGACGATGGAAAAAGCGCGCATGGCGGTTCGGTTTGTGAAGAAAGCGCCATCCTCGCGCGTACGTATGGCGACGGGATTGCATGCAGCGAATATGTTGCGCGCGCAATATCTTCTCCCCGAATCCTTGTTGGCTATTTTCGCCGGCGCGGCAACCGAGGAGCGACTCCCGGGATGGTTGCGATCGCTTGCCAAAGCGCAGTTTTTAGATGGCATGTATGCCAAGGAATTGCTCGCCGAGCGTAAACGCAATGGTGATGGGTAGAGCTCTACTCTACTGCGCCGGCGGTGGAATCGGCGATTCGATCATTGCGTCGGTCGTGGCACGCGCGTTGCGAACACGGTATCGGCATGTGGATGCATTAACGTTGCCGCATCATCGTGATGCGCTTCTGCGAATACCGGATATCGACGATGTTCTGCTCGATGATGGATCCGAAGACGACGTTGTACAACGAATGCGGAACATCGGATACGATGCCGTCATCGTCACCTGGGCCACAGCCCGTACGGCGCGTATCGCGGCGAGATCGGGGATTCCCGTTCGCGTCGGCCAAGCACGTCGCTTATATTCATCGTCATTCACCCATCGTGTGACAGTGCGTAGCGAACTTGGCGATGTAACGACGCCGTGGGTGCAAATATTGTTAGACTATGCCCGGGCCATCGATTGCGACGTCGATGATGATAGTCCACGCTTTGTGCCGACCGAATCGGATCGGATTGAAGCGCAGTCCTGGCTTACGGAGCACGATGTTGGGCCGTTCGTGCTTCTCCATGCAACAAATGCCATCGCAACGCAACGCAATCTCTGGCCGACACAAGGATGGTCGGCGCTGGCAACGGCGCTGGCCGAGACATGCAACAGCCGAATTCTCTTAAGCGGCTCGCGCGCCGATGATGCCATTAGCGACGAGATCGCGGGCAAGAGCGCCGCACGACCGGTACGTCTTTCGATTGGCGCCTTTGGCGCGCTGGCAGCGTTGAGCCGGGGATTCTGCGGAATCACGACGGGAAGTATGCATATCGCGGCCGCCGTCGGCGCACCAACCTTGGGCATCTTTCCCTTTCAATCCGACGTTCCCGACCGCTGGGGACCGCATAGCGTACGAAGTGCCGTCGTTCGAGCCTCTTATCCATGCCATCCCGGGGACACGAAAGAACGCTGCCCGGACTACGCCTGCATCGAGCATCTCGACGTCGATCGTATTGTCGCCGCATTCTCCGCTCTAATTCGTTGCGCTAAAGACCTGTCACCCGTATACTCCTCGACGTGAGTAGCCCCTCAGCCTTTCGCGCCACGATTCAGCTCTGTACGTATAATCGAGCGGCCTTACTCGAGCGCGTTCTCGATGCATGCTTCGAGCAGACGGCAGCAAGCGATAGCTACGAAGTCGTGCTCGTCAACGATGGCTCAAGCGACGGAACCGATGCCGTTATCGAACGCGCAAAAACGCGTGCGACGTGCTCGTTTACGGCGATTACGCAGAGCAATGCAGGCCTGGCGCGTGGGCGAAACGTCGGCATCGAACGCGCTCGCGGCGAGCGGATCATTTTTATCGATGACGACGTGCTTCCGACGCCGACGTTTGTGGAAGAGCATTTGCGCGCTCACGACGAACATCCGCACAACATCGTACGCGGTGGCGCAATCAATGTCGAATCGTTCGACGAGCTTCCACCACCGGTCTGGTCGGTCCAACATTACAGCGGCAATTTTTTCTGGACGACCAATGTATCCGTACCATTAGCGACGATTCGAGCTATCGGTGGTTTTAACGAATCGTTTTCCGAGTATGGCTGGGAGGATATTGACGTCGGTTTACGGCTGCGCTTTGGTGGAGTGAAGGCGACGTTTCATCCCAGGGCGTTGGCATATCATTATAAACCGCGCCTTCGTGGCCGCGATGTAGCCAAGAGTATTCGTCAATCGCAAGCGCAGGCGCGGACGGCCGTGCAATTAGCGCAGCTTCATCCGCATTGGCGCACGTATTTGGCGACGGGAATTAACCCGGTGCAGCGATCGATGCATCGATGGTTTCGTTCGCCGGCATCGACGGCAAAAGACGAGCAGCGGTTATCTGGCATCGACGACGACAGCATATTAACGAATGCACAAGTGCGTATCGCGCGTCGAATCGCCGGCGATGCGTATTTTCGCGAACTCGAACGAAGCCTGGCATCGGCTCGCTAACGCCTATGCGGATTGTGCTTTCGCGTACGGATCGCATCGGCGATCTCGTGCTTTCCACTCCGGCCATTGCCACCGTGCGCAAATCATTTCCCGATGCTCACATCACGATGGTCGCGAGTGCCTATAACTCCATCGTTATGGAGCGCAACGATGATGTGGACGACCTGGTCATTTTGCCGCGTGAAAGTAAGCCGAGCGTTTTTGGGCGGCGCTTTCTCGGGGTCGATGTGGCTATCGCTCTTGCCCCCAGACGCGAAGATCTCGAACTTATCGGCGCAACGCGGGCGCCGATTCGAGTGGGATATACG
>VFSW01014414.1_pt1 | contig 10924 bp, 5 predicted proteins | sample 5358111 | NCBI WGS metagenome assembly VFSW01 (sample SAMN11554181, study PRJNA540505) | mine drainage metagenome | isolation source: sediment from site ElyBrook_90M | place: USA: Ely Copper Mine, Vershire, VT | collected 2017
GCGAAGCTGTGGAAGCATCTCGATCTGTATGAGGCGGAGTGTCTGGCGCTGCTGGCGGAGTGGCCAAACATCTTACAGGGCGACGTCAAGTACAGGCAAATAGTGGAGGGAGCAGGTGGAACTTACTCGAATTCCCAGATACGGCGGTTTCCTGTGCTGGGGGCGTACGAACTGGCGTTGAAGTGCTCGCATGTCTTCAATCTGCTGGATGCGCGGGGAGCGATCAGCGTGACCGAGCGCGTGGGTGTGATGGCGCGCATTCGCACGCTGGTGATTGGCGTGGCGAAGGCGTATGTGGCGCAGGGAGAAAAACTGGCGGGAGTGAATCAGGCGGGTTGAAAGTTTGCGGCTCCACCTATCGCGAGAGACAAGGGCGCGATGGATGGGGCACCCGGACATTTGTGCGGGATGAAGACTGGAAGAGGGAACATGGCGGAGTTTCTGTTTGAGATCGGGTTGGAAGAGGTGCCGGCGCGGATGATCGCGGGGGCGCAGGCGGAGTTGCAACGGCGCGTGGTGGGAATGCTGGAGCGCGAGCGGCTGGTGGTGGCGGGCGTTGCCACGAAGAGCTTTTCCACGCCACGGCGGCTGGCGGTGTGGGTGGGGGATGTGGCGGCGCGGCAGGCGGATGCCAGCGAGGATCTGGTTGGGCCTGCGGTGAAGATTGCGTATAAGGATGGGGTGCCGACGGCGGCTGCCGCGGCGTTTGCGAAGAAGGCTGGGGTTGAAGTTTCGGCGCTAAAGACGGTGACGACGGCGAAGGGCGAGTACCTGGCGGCGACCTCGGTGAAGGCTGGGCGCGCGGCGACAGAGGTGATTGCCGAGGAGCTGGCGAAGGAACTGGCGGGAATCTACTGGGCGAAGAACATGGTGTGGAGGGCGGGCAGGCCGGAGCGGTTTGTGCGGCCAGTGCGCTGGATGATGTGTCTGCTGGGCGAGGTGGTGGTGCCAGTGGAGTTTGGCGGAAAGACGGCGGGCAAGGTGACGCGCGGACATCGCGTGCTGGCGGGCGATGAGACGATCCCGATCGGCTTCCCCGACGAGTATGAACAGGCGCTGCTAAATGCGCATGTGATCGCGGATGTGGAGAAGCGGCGACTTGTGGTGCGCAAAGCTCTGGACCGCGCGACGAGGACGGCGGGCGCGGGAGTGCGATGGCGCGAGGACGAGGCGTTGGTGGATACGGTGACGCATCTGACGGAATGGCCTTCCGTGGTTCTGGGGAGCTTCGAGCCGGAGTATCTGGCGCTGCCCGAAGAGGTCCTGGTCACTGTCATGCGCGACCATCAGAAATATTTTGCGGTGGAAGAAGAAGGCAGGGAACAGGGAACAGGAAACAGGGAACAGAGAAGCGGTAAGCTAGCGTCGCACTTTCTGGCGGTGCTGAATACGCAGACGGATGCGAAGGGCGAAGCGGTGATCCGCCACGGCAACGAGCGAGTGCTGCGGGCGCGCTTCAACGACGCGAGATTTTTCTGGGAGTTCGACCAGAGGGTGCCGCTGACAGAGCGGGTGAAGCTGCTGGAGAAGGTGACGTTCCAGAAAGATTTGGGGAGTTACGCGGCGAAGTCGGCGCGCGTGTTGGCGGTGGCGGAACGGTTGGCGACACGGCTGGCGGAGCGGGATTGCGTGCTGGATGGAGCGGCGCTGGTCGAAGCGGCGCGGCTGGCGAAGACCGATCTGACGACCGAGTTGGTGAAGGAGTTTACCGAGCTACAGGGGCAGGTGGGCGGACTGTACGCGCGGGCGCAGGGTTTTTCGGCGGCGGTGAGCGATGCGATCTACGACCAGTATCTGCCGAAGTCGATGGAGGACGCGGTGCCGCGCACAGTCGAGGGCGCGGTGTTGGCGATGGCCGACAAGGTGGACACCATTGTGGGAATGTTTGGCCTGGGGCTGGAGCCGACGGGGTCGAAGGACCCGTTTGCGCTGCGGCGGGCGGCCAATGGGATTGTCAAAATTCTGGCGGAGGCGGAGCTGCCGTTGACGCTGGGCGATGTGGTCGATGCGGCTTCGGTGAGCGAGGCGGTGCGGGTGAAGGTGGAGGTGTTCTTTGCGGAGCGGCTGGAGTTCTATCTGCGCGAGGCGAAGGGGCAGGCGTACGACGTGGTGAAGGCAGTGCTGGCGGCGGGAGCGAACGACGTGCGGGATGCGGTGGCGCGGGCGGAGGCGGTGACAGCGGTGCGCGGCAGCGAGGACTTTGCGGCGGTGAGCGCGGCGTTCAAGCGGATGAAGAACATTCTGGCGCAGGCGGAAGAGAAAGGATTTCTACGCGACAGAGTGGAGATGCCTCAGCATGTGAGTTTAGATCCGGCACAGACAGCATTGGATACAGCGATGAATCAGGTTTGGGACAGCTATGACAAATTTGCCAAGGAGCACGAATATGTCTCTGCGCTTCAACTCATTGCGACGTTGAGGCCGCAGATTGACGTGTTCTTTGAGAAGGTCATGGTGATGGTGGATGACCCGTATGTACGCTCGACTCGGCTGAGTCTGTTGCAGAGCCTTGTCGACAACTTTACTAAGATTGCGGATTTCTCGGAGATTGTGACGGCGGGGTAGTCTCGTCTGACGACTGCATCACGGGGAGATCTTCTATTTCCTTGTGTTGGCGAGGCGCTTTTGCGCGTCGAGGAAGCGGCGGAGACGGTCGAGGGAGCGGGCTTTGCCGAAGACGATCAGGCTCTCCAGCAGCGGCGGGCTTGCCGTCTTGCCGGTCAGGATCGCGCGCAGCAGCATGAAGTTGTCCTTGACCGACCACTCCTTTTCGACGCCGAGAAGTTTCAGCGCGGCCTCCAGCGTCTCTGGGTCGAAGGGCGTGGCTTCCAGAACAGCGAGCTGTTCGGCGGCGAAGGCGAGGGTCTCTTCGAGGGTGCGCTTTTTGGGGACGAAGACCTCTGACGCGGGCATCACATCGTCCCTGAAGAAGAAGTCGGTCATATCACCGAACTGGGCCAGCGTCTCGATGCGCGTCTGCACCAGCGGGGCGATGCGGCGCAGATAGTCGTCGGAGAAGATGGTCGCGCGCAGGGCGGCGAAGAAGTCCTCTGGCGAGAGAGCGCGGAGGTACTCGCCGTTGAGCCACTTCAGCTTAGTCAGGTCGAAGACCGGGCCGCCCAGCGAGATGCGTTTAAAGTCGAACCGCTCGATCATCTGCGCGAGCGAGAAGATGTCGCCCTGCTTGACGTTGATCCCTTTGGAGACGATCTCCTCTTCGGTGGGCTGGGCCATGCCGCCGCCCATCAGGCCGAGGAAGTTGAGCAAGGCCCGCGGCAGGAAGCCGGATTCGCGGTAGTAGATCAGCGAGACGGGGTTCTTGCGCTTGGAGATCTTGCTCTTGTCCAGGTTGCGCAGCAGTGGCATGTGCCAGAAGCGCGGCAGCTCCCATCCGAAGGCCTTGTAGAGGAGCACATGCTTGGGCGTAGAGGAGATCCACTCCTCGGCGCGGATGACGTCGGTGATGCGCATGAGGTGGTCGTCGACGACGTTGGCGAGGTGATAGGTGGGGAAGCCGTCGGACTTCAGCAGAACCTGGTCGTCCACGTTGTTGTGGGAGAAGGTGACGGTGCCGCGCAGCTCGTCGCGGAATGCGGTCTCGCCCTCGGCTGGAACCTTGAGGCGGACGACCGCTGGGCGACCCTCAGCCTCGAACGCCGCAATCTGCGCGGGGGAAAGCTCGCGGTGCGCTCCGTTGTAGCGCGGCGGCAGCTTGGCGGCGATCTGCGAGCGGCGCATCGCGTCCAGTTCTTCGGCGGTCTCGTAGCTGCGGTAGGCATGGCCGGACGCGAGCAGCATCTCAACGTGCTCGCGGTAGATTTCGGTGCGCTCGGACTGGCGATAGGGGCCGTACGGTCCGCCGACATCGGGGCCTTCATTCCACTCAATTCCGAGCCAGCGCAGCGAGTCGAAGATCATCTGTTCGGAGGTGGAGACGAAGCGCGCGCGGTCGGTGTCCTCGATGCGCAGAACGAACTGGCCGCCGCGTTGGCGGGCGTAGAGGAAGTTGAGCAGGCCAATGTAGGCCGTGCCGACATGAGGGTCTCCGGTGGGCGAGGGAGCGATGCGAACGCGGATGGGGGCGGAGTCGGAGGTCGTAGGGGTCGTCATAATTGGGTCAATACTGATGGTATCAGTGGGCGCGGAATGCGACTGGAGAGAGGGATGCAACAGCCAACCGGCACAGAGCGGGACAAATCCTGAACGTGCATAAACTTCCAGAAACGGTAGTAAAGGATGTCCTTTCAGACAAGAAACATCCAGCGGACACAGCCAGCATATATACAATGATAGGTAGTGTGCTTGCGATCCTTCGCGAGGATGATCCGCGGGCACGCGTAGCGCACAACCATGCGACTCGACCTCTCCCAATTCGTCCGGCGTGCCGCACGCCTCACGGCTCTTGCGGGCGTAGCCGTTATCCTTGCTGGCTGTCAGGGTATTGTGGGCATCCAGCCGACGACGCAGGTCCGCGTCATCGACGTTTCGCCCGATGCACCGGCGCTCGACATCTACCAGAACTCCGCCGTGGGCCTGTACAACATCGGCTTCGGCACGGTCAGCTCGTATATCCCGATTGCCGCGGGCGCAACGACTCATGCGGCCGACACCGCAGGTACACAGCAGCAGCTCGCCGCCGTCCGCGCAACTTTTTCCACTGGCAGCCAGTACACCGTGCTGGCCAGCAACGTCGTCGCAAACCTGCAGATGACGGTGCTGACGGACCAGTCGTTCCCCGCGCCCGCAGGCCAGATCGCGCTGCGGTTCCTGGGCGAGGCGACGCGCATGGGCGCCGTCGACATCTACCTTCTGCCCCCCGGCTCCGCGCTCACCCGGCTCTCTCCGATTGCTACCAGAGTGGGCTTCGGCAGCAATACCGGGTACATCGACGCGCCGAGCGGTACCTACTCCATCGTCGTCCTTCCCACGGGGACCGTCCCCTCCAGCGCCATCGCGCCGACATACACCGGAAGTCAGATGAGCTATTCCGGCGGCTCCGTCCGCACCATTCTTCTCATCGACCAGCAGCCAGCCACCGCGTCCGGACTTCAGATCATCGACGCCGACGACTACGAGGCACCGTCCAGTTAGTATTCTGAGTCGGAAGTTCGTTGCAGTATAGATCGGGCTTTCAGCCCTCGGTTGTTTGTTGAAATGTACCCTGGGGCTATGCCCCAGGCTGGTATAGTGTGCGCCTTTGTCGCTTGATTTATGCTGCGAATCAATGACACAGGACACTAGAGCGGTTGCGCGGCAATGGTGACGGACGCTCCGGTGAGGGACGCCGACGAAGCGGTGAGCTGCATCTCGCCCGACCTCCCGATGGATTGCACCAGCGCCAGCGCACGACCCTCGAAGGCGTGGCGCCGGTCTCCCTGGTAACTTTCGTGGCTGTCGGCCTGCCCGTTGTCCAGGCCGAGGATTTTTCCCGGTCCGCTGAGTTGGAAGATGACCTCGTTGTCGGCGGTCGGTACGACGCGGCCATTGCTGTCGACGATCTCGACCGCGACGTGGGAGAGGTCGTCCCATCGCGTGTCGATGCTCGTTCTGTCCGCGGTAAGGCGAATGGCCGTGGGAGCGCCGGTGGTGTTCTGCTCCACGGTGAGGACGGTCTGGCCGTTCTTTGTGCCGACGGCCTTGAGAGTGCCGGGCTGGTACGGCACGGCCCATGCGAGGTGCATGTCGCCGGTGGTCTGCAAGACGCGATCGCGCGGCGGCAGGTTGCCGTATCGCTGCTCCATGCCCGTCTCCGGGAACATGTATCCCTGTACGCCGAGGCTCTTGCCGTTGAGGAAAAGCTCGACCGTATCGCAGTTGGTGTAGCAGATAACGGGAATGGTATTGCCCTCGCGTCCGGCCCAGTTCCAGTGTGGCGAGAGGTGCAGCATGGGGACCTTGGTCCAGACGCTCTGGTAGAAGTAGAAGCCGTCCTTGGCAAAGCCGCAGGTGTCGATGACGCCGGAGCGCGACGACTTGGAGGGCCATCTGGCTTCGCCGAGGTAGTCGATGCCGGTCCACATGAAGTCGCCGGTCACATAGTCGTAGACCTGGGTGAAGCGCTGCAACTGCTCGACCGCGATGCGCTGGTTGGAGGCGAATCCAAACCGGCTGGGCGCGGCGACACTGCTGGGGACGAAGCTGGGCATGGCACCGTTCTCGGTGCCGATAAACCGGCGCTGAGGAAAGTCGTGGCGGTCGATGCTGTAGTACAGTTCGCGCCGGTCGCGCCAACGTCCGACGTAGTTGTATCCCACCACATCGAGTTCGGCGAGGAACTGGGGCGGCGCGGCGGCGGGTTCGGCGGCGATGCGGTCGCAGGCCACCGTGACCAGCCGCGTGGGATCGTCGTCGTGCAGTATTTTTTTCAACCCGCGCAGGGTCTCGACACCCCCGGGCACTACCTGGTCGGGGACCTCGTTGCCCGCGCTCCAGAGGACGATGGAGGGATGGTTGCGGTCGCGCGCAATCATGTCTGCCAGGTCGCGAGCCGACCATTCGTCGAAGTATTTGTGATAGCCGTAGGCGGGCTGCTTCGGCTGACGCCACTCGTCGAATGCCTCGGCCATGACGAGAAACCCCATGCTGTCGCAGAGGTCGAGGAACTCGGGTGTATGCGGATTGTGGCTGGTGCGGATGGAATTGCAGCCCATCTCTTTCAGCAGGTCGAGACGCCGCTCCCACATCCGCAGCGGCACCGCGGTTCCCACCGGGCCACAATCGTCATGCAGGCAGACGCCGTTCAGCTTGACGTGTTCGCCATTGAGCAGAAAACCCTTGTCCACATTGAACTCTATGGAGCGGATGCCGAAGGAAGTGCTGCCGGTGTCCGCCTCATCATTCTGGTGGTGCAGCGATTGGCGGGCGGAGTAGAGCGTCGGCGTAGCGTGCGACCAGAGCTTGGGCTGGGGCACGGCGATGCGCTGCACAAAGAGATGGACTCCGTTGGCTGGAACGACTGCTGTACTCTCCGCCGACTGCACTGTAGAGCCGCTCTGGTCGAGGACCGCGGTGTTCAGCGTGCAGGACGCAGGCCGCGCAAGCGCATTGCGCACGCGGGTTCTGATCTCGACCGTGGCGCTGTGCGCGGTGATCTGAGGGGTGGTGACGCCGGTGCCCCACTGCTCGATGTAGAGCGGCCCGGTGTCGATGAGCCAGGTGTGGCGATTGATTCCGGAGCCGGAGTACCAGCGCAGGTTGGGCTGGTGCGAGTTGTCCACGCGCACGGCGACAAGGTTTGGCTCGCCGCCGAAGTGAAGGTGCGGACTGAGGTCGTAGTAGAACGGGATGAATCCGTAGGGCCGCGCGCCCAGGTGCTGGCCGTTGATCCAGACATCGCTGCACTGGTACACGCCGTCGAAGAGAAGCAGGATGCGGCGTCCCGCATCGCCGCTGGGAAGTTGGAAGGACTTGCGATACCAGCCGATGCCGGTGGGCAGGTAGGCCCCCGAGCCGCCGCACGGCTCGTTCTGGCCGAAGGGACCACTGATGCTCCAGTCGTGCGGCACAACCACGGGAGTCCAGGTGCCGCCGGTGGACTGCGGCAACTGCGCATTGGGGATATCTCCCTTGGCAAAACTCCACCCGTCGTCAAAGCTGGACTGGCGCACGCGGGGCGGGGTGGCTGCCGTTGCAGGCTGGCTCGCCAGGGCATTTTGAATCCCGATTGCGGATGCAACTCCAACCAGGGCCGCATCGCCGAGGAAGTCTCTTCGTGTCAGTCCGCGACCCATTGGGGGGCCTCCTGTTAGGGCAGGGGGAGCCTGTTCGATCCCCGCAACACTATACTCCATAACATGAGATAGCCGAGACTCCCAGGCAGGAAAAGAGCCAGGGTACGTCAGATACGGCCTAATTTACAAAGCGGCGCATTCTGATGTTCATGACGATGCCGAGGGCGAGGAAGGTGAACAGGATCGACGATCCGCCGTAGCTCATCAGTGGCAGCGGGATTCCGGTGACTGGCATCAGGCCGACCACCATCCCGATATTCACCATGATCTGAAACAGCAGCACGGCGACCACCCCCATCACAATGAAGGTGCCGGGCGGGTCCGCGGCCTGTTGCGCGTTCTCAATCAAACGCATCAGGATGAGGAAGTAGAGCAGCAGCAGGCCCATGCCGCCGATGAAGCCGTGCTCCTCGCAGAAGGCGGCGAAGATGAAGTCGGTGTACGGAATGGGCAGGAAGTCGCCCTGCGTCTGCGTTCCCTGATTGCTGCCCTTGCCCCACAGACCGCCCGCGCCGACCGCGATCAGCGACTGGCGAATCTGATAGCCGGTGCCCTTCGGATCGGTGTTGGGATTGATGAAGCTGGTGAGGCGCGCCATCTGGTAGGGCTTCAGCCGCTTGCCGCTCATCCACGCGCCGCCCACTAGAATCGCGAACCCCAGCAGGAGGACCGCCACCTGTCGGATGCGGATTCCGCCCAGAAACAGTCCCACGACGAGGACGGGGAAGTAGGTGAGCGCGGTGCCCAGATCGGGTTGCTTCAGCACCAGCAGCATGGGAACGCCGACCAGTGCAAAGGCCTTGCCAATCTCCTTCCAGGTCAGATCGCGTCCTGCAAGGCCCCAGAAGTACCGCGCCACCGCAAGGATCAGCACCAGCTTCACCCACTCCGACGGCTGAAAATGCACTCCGCCGCCGAGGTTGATCCAGCGACGCGCGCCCATCACCTTGCTTCCCACCAGGTTGACGGCCACCAGCATTGCCAGACTAATACCGTATGCCCAAGGCGCGATCTCCACCAGTCTGTGATAGTCGATCCGCGAGATCAGGAACATCAACCCGATGCCGACCAGCAGAAAGCCAATCTGTTTGTGGTCGAAGCCGCGGAACTTGGTGTGCAGCGTCGCCGACTTGATCTCCAGTACGCTGATGACGGAGACCAGCAGCACCAGCGTAAGAAGCATCCAGTCGAAGTCGCGGAATGAAGAGAGACGGCGCATAAGTTCAGGCTCTATCTTAGGGGAGGGAGATCAAGGCTGCTTGACCGCAGGGGCGTTGGTCGCGCCGGGACGGTTCGCTGGAGTGGCCGTCTGGGCCACGCGCAGAAGGTTTCCCTCGCGCTTGCGCTGCTTGTTCACAAAGACGTCGATCACCTGCGCGGCGACGGGCGCGGCGGCTTCGGCTCCCCAGCCGCCATGCTCAACCAGCACAGCGACGATGATGTCGGGGTTGCGTCGGGGTGTCATGCCCACGAACCATGCGTTGGCGCGTTGGTTTCCCGACCCGAGACTGGTTGCACCAGCGCTGTGACTGACAACTTCCGCGGTGCCGGTCTTGCCAGCGAAGTCGATGCCCTCCAACTGCGCTGCCGCCCCGGTGTCGAACACTCCTGGCATCATCGTCTGCGCCATCCCATCCGTGATGGTCTCCCAGTTCTGCGGCGTGATGGGGACGACGCGGTCTCCGCTGCCGGGATAGCTCTCGGCGACGGCTGAGACCATATCCGGCGGCAGCTCGTTGGGGAAGACGACATGCGGTCGCACGAACACGCCGCCCGATGCGATGCCGCCGAGCGCCCGCGCCAGTTGCAGCGGCGTCGCTTGCACCGCGCCCTGCCCGATGCCGACGGAGATCGTCTCGCCCGCATACCACTTATCATGCTGCGTCTTCAGCTTCCAGGCGGTCGAGGGCATGGTGCCGGTGGCCTCGTCCGGTAGGTCGATTCCGGTCTTCTGGCCGATGCCCACCTCGGTGGCGTACTTGGCGATGGTGTCGATTCCCAGCTTGTTCGCCAGTGTGTAGAAGTAGGTGTCGCAGGACCACGGGATTGCGTGGTCGATGTCCACCATTCCGTGGTGCTGGTCGCAGGCAAAAAAGTGTCCGAAGAACGTGGCTCCACCGTTGCACATCACATGCATCGTCTGGGCTACGTTCTCTTCCAGCCCTGCGAGCGACATGATGATCTTGAAGGTCGAGCCGGGCGCAAGCTGCGCCTGGATCGTCTTGTTCATCATAGGGTGGTTGGGGTCGTTGACGATCTGCGACCAGTAATCCTTGCTCAGGCGCACGGAGAACTGGTTGGGGTCGAAGGTTGGGCGCGAGACCATGGCCAGAATCTCTCCGGTGTGCGGGTCCATGGCGACCAGCGCGCCGTTCTTGCCTTCCATGGCCTGCTCCGCCACGCGTTGCAGGTCGAGGTCGATGGTCAGGCGCAGGTCTTTTCCCGGCACGGCAAGCTGCTGGCCGAACTGTTCGACCTCGCGTCCGTGGCTGTCGACGATCACATCGCGCGACCCGTCGGTGCCGCGCAGCAGAGCGTCGTAGGTCTCCTCGACGCCGGACTTGCCCACCACGTCTCCCGGCTCGTAAAAGTCGAATTTCGAGCTGTTCAGGTCCTCCTCCGACACCTCTCCGACGTAGCCGATCAGGTGCGACGCAAAACCGTCCCGCGGATAGAGGCGGCGCTGCGTGTCGAAGGTCTCCAGTTCGGGCAGTTCGTTGCGATGCGCCTCGATGAAGGCCTGCTCGTCCTCCGTGATGTCCTGCTTCAGCGGGATCGGCTGGTACTTCGGCGAGCTGGCGTAGCGGCGCAACGCGGCCTGAATCTGATCGACTGGCAGATCCAGACCGCGCGCGATCAAGGGAATGTCGGCGGTCAGGTCTCTGCCTTGTTCGCGCAGCAGATAGCAGGAGACCGAAGGGTAGTTGTCCACCAGAATGCGGCCCTCGCGGTCGAAGAGCTTGCCGCGGGGCGCCAGCACGGGGATCTTGCGCACGCGATTGGCCTCGGCCAGCAGGCGGTAGTTGTTGACGCCGAGAATCTGCAACCGCCACATCCCTGCAGCCAGCAAGGCGAGCATAAGCACCACAACGTATTGGGTCGCGTGCAGCTTGCCCGCGGAGACCTTCTCATCGCGGTCGATATGCCGTTCGGACTTTGGGGCGTCAATCACGGTTTGCGGCCTGCTCTTCTTC
>VFSW01014415.1_pt1 | contig 10924 bp, 10 predicted proteins | sample 5358111 | NCBI WGS metagenome assembly VFSW01 (sample SAMN11554181, study PRJNA540505) | mine drainage metagenome | isolation source: sediment from site ElyBrook_90M | place: USA: Ely Copper Mine, Vershire, VT | collected 2017
TTGCCGACAACTACAACCTCAAGGTCATCTACGATGCTGCGCACGCTTTTGGTGTGCAGGATGCGCAAGGCAGCATACTCCGGCATGGCGACCTGTCGGTATTGAGTTTCCACGCCACCAAGGTGTTCAACACTTTCGAAGGCGGCGCCATCGTGTGTCCCGATGCCAAGACCAAAGTGCGCATCGATCAGCTGAAGAACTTTGGCTATGTGGGCGAAGTCACCGTGGTGGCGCCCGGCATCAACGGCAAGATGAGCGAATTCAACGCGGCTTTAGGGTTGTTGCAGTTGAAACACGTAGATCAAGCCCTTGCCCGTCGTAAAGAAATCGATGCGGCCTATCGTGAGCGACTGAAGGGTGTGACGGGGATACACTGCCTGAACAATGCGGGCGAAAAGGTTGCCAACTATGCCTATTTCCCGATCCTGGTGGAGGCCGATTACCCGCTCAGCCGGGACGACCTTTACCAGAAGCTCAAAGACAGCGGCATTTATCCACGCCGTTATTTTTATCCCCTGATATCCGACTTCCCCATGTATCGCGGCTCGCCTTCCGCACGTAGAGAGAATCTCCCCGCAGCAACAGCCGCAGCGCTGCAAGTTCTCTGTCTGCCGATCTATCCTGATCTGGAGATGTCGGCAATCGACAAAATCACCCATTTCATCGTGGATCAATAAAAGTGGATACAAAGAAAACGATCGGCTTCACGGGAGGAGAGGTGATGCAGGCCTGCCATCATCCAGCACTATTTGCCCGTGTTCTTTAATGATAGGATGAGTTTTTTTCACCCCCGTGCGGACTTTGATTTAATTCCAATTCCAGGTGGGAACGCCAACAATCTAATCCGTTCGTGGTGAGCTTGTCGAACCACACACCCTTCGACAATCTCCGGGCGAACGGCGGAATGTGACCACACGCGGCGTTTTTATCTGGAATAGGAATAACGAAAGGATGCCTTATGACTACGACAGAAAAACTATATCAAGCGGTGCAAGACCTGCCGGAGCCGGTAATCGCTGAGCTTCTGGATTTTGCAGAGTTTTTGCGCTCGAAGATGCGCAATAAATCAGCGAATTCAAGCGATGAATTGTTGGTTAGCTTAATGGGCGGATTGGAAAATTCCGCCACTTTTGCGGGTGAGTCCTTGGTGATTCAAAAACGGTTGCGTGATGAGTGGCAATAAATATCTACTGGATACCAATTTTATTCTTGGCATCCTGAAACGCGATCCCACCGTGCTTGCGGAAGCATCTTCACGTCAACTTCATGTTGGCGAGTGCTCATAATGTACCAAGGCATGCCTTCGGCGGCACATGCAAATTTGCCGGTGGCGAGAGAAGTGGCGGAGCAGCTGATTTGCTTGCCGATTTATCAGATTTCAACCAAGCAAAATCAATCGCATCATTGATGTGATCAAGGACTGAGAGTGCGCGTGAAAACAATCATTTACGGTAATGGCGCAATAGCAAAACTACTATTTTCGTATGTGCGCCATAGCATGAATATTGCTGGCTTTACCGTTGACGACATATCTATCGCCGATAACGCCGACAGCCATCTGGGCTTGCCGCTGGTGCCGTTTAGCCGTGTAGAAAAACAGTTCGATCCGGATTCGCACGATATGATTATGGCGATTGGCTTCATTGAGATGAACGCATTGCGGGTAAGGAAACATCTCGAAGCCAGGCAAAAAGGCTATCGCTTCGCCAGTTTTGTCCATGATTCAGTCCTCATGCACGACGATGTGGTGATTGAGGAAAACTGCGTGATCCTGGACCATGTTTCCATCCATCCAGGTTGCAGGATAGGGCGAGGTACTTTCATATCAAGCAATGTCAATATCGGTCATGACTGCATCGTTGGCGAGGCTAGCTGGATCAATTCGGGAGTCGCCATCGCAGGCGGTTGCGATATAGGCGCAGGCTGCTTTTTTGGCGTCAATTCCTCGGCAGGGCATGGCTTGCGTATCGGAGCACGTAACTTCATTGCGGCGAATACCCTTATCAACAAGCATACTGAAGAGGATCAGGTTTATTTGTCTGAGCCAGGGCAGCTTTTCAAGTTGAAAAGCAAATCGTTTCTCCGATTCAGCCAGGTATTGGGTTAAGCGTATGGGGCTATTGAGGGAGACCGTTTTGTACCCAACAGGGGCTGATACAACATCCGGCGTGGCAAAAATCGCCTCGACGTTTTTTTCCTACGCCAGACGCACGCCCGATAAACAGGCGATCTGGTGCGAAGGCACGACTGCGACCTATCAGGAGCTTGCCAATCTGGTATGCCGTTGGTCAAACGCGATGGCGGCAAACGGCGTCAAGCACGGCGACCACATTGGGGTGATACTGCCCAACAGCATCGAGTTCGCCGCATTGATGCTGGTTGCCGCAGACCTTGGCGCAGTCATCGTCCCGTTGAATACCTCGCTGACGCCATCAGCCGTTCATCGGGCTTTTGAGGCGGCAGAGGTGAAGCATGTGGTTTCAACAGCCCTTTTGTTAAAGAGTTTGCTGGTGAAATCCACCGCATCCAGAATAGGTGATACCGGAACACAGGACATTTCCATGCCCCCCGATTTTTCGAGGGTTGATGGTCTGTGGCTGAGCGTGGACGAATTGATCGAAGGCGCAACACTATTGGCTGACCTGCTGGAGGGTGTTTCGCCGGATGCGCAGCCACTCAATGCAGCCCAGGAAAATGATGCATTGATTCTGACCATGACATCAGGCTCTACCGGCGACCCCAAACCCATCATCCTTACTCAGCGTACCAAGTTCAACCGCGCCAGCGCTGCAGTCGAGCTATATGGCATAACAGGAAAGGACAGTACACTGGCAGCCACGCCGCTCTATCATTCCCTCGCTGAAAGGCTGGTGCTGATTCCGCTGCTGACTGGTGGCACTTCAGTGTTGATGTCCAAGTTTTCTGCAACAGCATGGCTGGAATGCGTGAGTGACCACGCCGTTACTTTTACTATCGCGGTTTCCTCGCAGCTCAAACAAATTGCCGAGCAACTTGGCGACATCAATCAGGGCGGAGATCATGCATATGACATTACCAGCCTGCGATGCATCGTGTCTTCATCGGCATTGCTGGATCACCAGGTCAAAGCTGAACTACTGGCAAAGTTTGATTGCGAGTTCCATGAGTGCTATGGCGCTTCTGAAATCGCGATCGCATCCAATCTCGATGGCATTTCGGCCAAGTCCAAGCTCCAATCCGTAGGTATTCCCGCCCCTGGTGTCGATATCAGGATCATCGGGAAAAATGACGAAATAGTTGGCGATGGGGACATAGGAGAGATTGTCTGCAAGACCCCCATGCTATTCGGTGGTTATTTCAATCGCCCCGACCTGACGCAGGCTGCCATGTGGGGCGAGCACTTCAGGACGGGAGATATGGGCAGGCTGGATGAAGATGGTTTTCTCTATTTCCTCGGGCGCGCCAAGGACATCATCATCTCCGGCGGTATCAATATCTATCCTGCGGATATCGAAGCGGTGGTCAATGGGCACGCCTCGGTGATGGAAAGTGCCGCCTTCGCATTCCCCGACGAACGCATGGGCGAAGTGGTTGCAATTGCCGTGGTGCCAGCCAATAAATCTGCGTTTGATTTGAGGCAACTTCGTTTTCATTGCTGCGAGCGCCTTGCTGATTTTCAGCAGCCTAGAAAATTTTTTATAGTAGATGAATTACCTAGAAATGACATGGGCAAGCTGATGAAATTGCAGCTGGTCAAAACATTTGCGGCTCAAATACCTTAATGCCTGAAAGGCGGGGAATACCTGTGCAAAACAGAACACCACTATCTCAAGCGGAACCACTGACGGAACCACTGAAATTGGGGTTTATCGGCGGCTCCATCAATTCTGCAGCGGGCTACTTGCACTTCGTTTCCAGCGCCATGGATAAGCAATGGCAGCTGGTTGCGGGTTGCTTTAGCAAGAATCCAGCTTTGAATCATGAAACTGCCGAGGTGTATAGGGTCAGCCCTGAACGCGTATACAATACCTGGCAAGACATGCTGGTCAAGGAAAAATGGCATCTGGATGCCGTGGTAATACTCACCCCCACGCCGGCACATTTTGAAAGTGTCGTGGCGTGCATGCGTGCCGGTATTCCCGTCATCTGCGAGAAGTCTCTGGCCATTAACAGCGCCCAAACTCAGACCATCCTCAACTTGCGTAATGAGTTGAAAGCTTTTTTGGCCGTCACTTACAACTATTCCGGCTATCCGATGCTGCGCGAGCTGGCCAAAAGGATATCCGACGGCAAACTGGGCAAAATTCTGCATTTTCAGGCAGAGATGCCACAAGAGGGGTTCATCCGCGTGGATGCCCAAGGCAACAAGCCTGTACCGCAATCATGGCGGCTTGCGGACGGCGATATCCCGACCCTGCACTTGGACCTCGCAGTACACTTGCATCAGATCATCCATTACCTGACAGGACAGAAACCCGAGGAGGTGGCATCGGACCAGAACCACTATGGCTGGTTTTCGGGCGTGGTGGATAATGCTAGCTGCCTGTGCCGGTATACAGGTGATGTTCAAGGCCAATTGTGGTTCAGTAAATCAGCGCTGGGCCACAGAAACGGTCTGCAAATCCGCATCTATGGCGACCACGGATCGGCTGAGTGGTATCAGGCTAATCCTGAGGAGTTGAGGCTATCCTATGTGGATGGCCGCCGTGAGATTCTGGATCGTGCGGCTGCGGTGGAGATATCCAATCAGCATCGATATAACCGTTTCAAGGCAGGTCACCCCGCCGGTTTTGTAGAAGCATTTGCCAATCTTTACAGCGACATTGCTGACTGCCTCCGCCAGTACAATCGCACGGGCAATTGGCAATCAGGCGAAGTGTTCAGTGCCGAACTGGCACTGGAAGGCATGCATTTTCTCGAAGCCATGGTTTCGTCGGCTAAAAGCAGGGCTTGGCAGGTTATTGGCGATCCGATGAAAGGGATAAGCAAGGATTTTGCTGTAAAATAAGTGCCTGATAAGACCTGTTTGATTAAAATAAAGACAAGCCACAAAAGTTATAGAGCACTCAGCGAGCTTAGTCGTTCATCTGAGCACCTTGATTATGTAGAGCTATTTTAGAGAGCAACTGTATGCAAGACAGTACTCGATCATTTGTGCTGGGATTACTTGAAAAGAAATCCCGGTTGCCTAAAAACTTTGATGATGCAAGCGATTTCATCAAGGCGGGCATTGTGGATTCGGTAGGTATCATCAAATTCATACTGGAGCTTGAATCCAGGTTCGATGTTGAAATCACCGATACGGATATTGAGTCTGACGGATTCCGCTCAGTGCAAGGTCTGGTCACGATGATTAACCGGAAAATAACTACCGGGGCTGAATTAAAATGATGACGGTCACCGCTCCAGCACAACTCATTTAGCAACCGATCCTCTGACTCCGGAAAAATCCAACATGGTCAACACCAGACTGCTCATCTTCCCACTGGACCTGGACAGCGCCGACGCATTCATCCGGGTTTCTGCCGCCCTGGGCGTTGAAATCATCGGCGCCAGTTCCGCCATGACCGGCCCAGGCGGTCGGGCGGTGAACCACTTCATCCGCCTCCCCTTTGTCACCGACCCCGCCTTCGATCCGGCACTCCGGGAAGCCCTCCGCGAGTATGGCATCACCACCATCTTCGCGCCCCATCAGGTTGTCTGGCGGCACCTCGACACCCTGTTGCGCACGGCGCCGGACAGCTACCGCTTCGATCTGTGCAAACCGGACCCCCTCACCGCCACTTGGCAGATTTTTTCCCTCCACGAGGACTGGGCCGCCGCCGCCCAGTTCAGCACTGCCCCGGTGTGGATTGGCGGGTCGGCGATCCGCCCTCCCCTCAGCCGGAGCTGCTATGCCGCGCTCCATCGCCAGTTCCTGAACACGCCGGGGGATAGCGACGAAGGCAAGCTGCACGCCCTGTGCGATATCGTGCGCCTGCTGCCACCAGGTGACCTGCTTGAAGTCGGTTGCCTGTACGGACGGTCCGCCTTCGCCTTGGGCTATCTGGCCAGCCGCCACCGGATCGGCAACCTCGTCGGCGTCGACCCCTGGAATGCGGCGGAATTGACCGACCAGGGCACGCAGGCAGCTTCGCTCAACGTCGAGCGCGTCAATATCGACCTTGAGCAGGTTTTTCGTATCTTCCTGTCCACCGCTGCGATACTCGACAACGTCGGCTATATCCGCAAAACCTCGGAAGCCGCCCGCCCCATTTATGAAGCCGCCCGCCTGAGTGGCCACCTGGACAGCCCAGAACTGGGCAGTATCGCCCTGTCGCCGCACTTGAGCCTGCTGCATGTGGATGGCAACCACCGCTACGACCACGTCTGGAAGGACGTTGAATCCTGGAGCCCCTATCTGGTTCCCGGCGGCTGGCTCCTGCTGGACGATTACGTTTGGGCTTTCGGGGATGGCCCCAAGCGCGTCGGTGATGAGCTGCTAGACAGCCTCCTGTACGATACTGCCTTCGTCAGCGGCGACACGCTTTTCCTGCGCCGCAGCAACGTATAACTCATTTTACATTACTTCCCTGCGAAAACTTCTGGAGCCACAATCCATGCGAAGAACCATTAAAGCCATCTCACCTGATAAAGCGGTCGAGTTCTTCCGGTTATTCTTCGGAGACAAAAAATTGAAGCGCTACGTTTTCGGCATTAACGAATATGCTGAAAACGTCGCCAGGATCGCCGACATAGACGGCTTTATCGACGACTTCACCCAAGCCACCACCTGGATGGGGAAACCCGTATGCACGCTCGCCACCGTCGCACCGGGCAGCTTTGTCATTTCCTGCGTCACGGCGAGCTTTCCGGTATCAGCGCTTTGCAAATTGGAGGAGGCCGGCATCCGGCAATTTGCCGATTATTTTTCAGTCGCCGAGGCCAGCAATGGACAGTTACCGCAAGTGTGTGCCATTGCGGAGACCCGTGACGATTACCGACAACATGCCGCAGAGTACGCTTGGGTACGCCAACGCCTCTACGACGAGTCGTCGCGTGACATTTTCGACCGTCTCCTGGATTTTCGCCTGACCGGCGATCTGCAACCGATGGCAGCGTTTGAATACGCGGCCGACAGGCAATATTTCGAGCCGTTTCTTGGACTTCGCACGGGAGAGGTGTTCGTTGACGGAGGCGGATTTGACGGCTTTACCTCAAGAGAATTCGCCGACAGGTGCCCTGAATATCACGCCATCCACCTGTTCGAACCCTCGGACAAAATGTTGAAAGTAGCACGAACCAAGCTAGCAGATGTTGCTCGGATCACATATTATCCCCTCGGTCTCTATGACCGTCCCGCCACATTAAACTTCGATGCCAGCGGCGGATCAGCCAGCCGAATCACTGAGAATGGCGCTGAAACAATCGTGGTAGATTGCCTGGATAACACCGTGAGCGAGGCGGTCAGTTTCATCAAGCTGGATCTTGAAGGCGCTGAGATGCAGGCACTGAATGGCGCCAAAAAACACATTCTCGCCGACCACCCCAAACTCGCTGTCGCCGTCTACCATCAGCCAGCGGATTTTTGGCAAATCCCCAAATTTATATTGGGTCTGCGTGATGATTACACCCTCTATCTTCGTCACTACACTGAAGGCTGGACTGAAACAGTGATGTTCTTCATTCCCGCCTAATACACTCCGCTATAGGTTTTTAATCGATTTTCATAGGGATTGACTTGCAACATGAATCATTTAATCGTCATGCCAAGAATCGTCAGCAAGATCGGCGAGTGGTACCAGTTTCCTCTCGGCATCGCCTATATCTCCGCCGCGTTAAAAAAAGCAGGATTCAAGGTTCATACGCTCAACTTGAATAATGAGATCGGATCCGTCACGGATATATTGCGTGAGAGTATCCATAACCTTGACATAGACACGGTTTCCACGGGAGGTGTAACTGGTCAGTATGGCGCCATCCGAGAGGTTCTGGAAAGTGCGAAGCAGATCAAACCGGAAATCATTACCATTGCCGGCGGCGGCATTATTTCCAGCGCTCCGGAAGATGCCATGGCCGCCCTGGAGTGTACTGATTTCGGGGTCATCGGAGAAGGTGAGATGATTATCTGCGAACTCTGCGCTGCCTTGGAAAACAGCACGGACCCGAGACGCATTCCAGGTATCGTCTATCGGGCCGAAACCGGCTATTCCCAGACCCTCGGCACCCCAGCTCCGGTGATCCTTGAAGAGGTGCCCTTTCCGGATTACCACGGATTCAGTTTCCACAAGCTGCTGGAATCGGTTCCGAACATCATCGGCATGTCGGAATACAACACCTTGCCGATTGTCACGGGACGATCCTGCCCCTTTCGTTGTACTTTTTGCTTTCACACGAGCGGACAGAAATTCCGGCAGCGCACCCTGGACGACGTATTTGCGGAAATCGACTATCTCGTGAAGGAATTCGGCGTCAAATACCTGTCGATTCAGGACGAATTGTTTCTGTATAAGAAAAACATTCCGTGGGTTGAGGAATTTTGTCGCCGGATACGACCATACGGTATCAAATGGCTGGCGCAATTTCGGGTCAATGACGTTACCCCCCAACTCGTCGAAATGCTTAAGGATGCGAATTGCGCCACCATGGCATTTGGGATTGAAAGCGCCGACAATTCAATCCTGAAAAGCATGAAAAAAGGCATCACCATCGAACAAACCGAGCGTGCGCTTGACATTGTTTATCGTGCCGGTATTGGCATTCAGGGAGTGCTGATTTTTGGCGATCCCGCAGAAACCATCGAAACCGCATCCCGAACTTTGAACTGGTGGAAGAAATACCATCACTACGAACTGCAACTGAGTGCAGTTATCACCTACCCGGGAACCGAAATCTATAAACAGGCTTGCCGGAAGGGAATTATTTCTGACCCCATCCAATACATCAGAGATGGCTGTCCCTTGGTACGCCTTTCCAACATGTCCGATAGCGAGTACGCGTGGCTGTTTCAGCAAATTGCTTCTCTTCCACGGTCCAACCATAGCCAACCCGACAATGCCGAAATCCTCAACATTGACTTCCGGAATTCACGCGTTGATGTGGAGGGCAATTGTGTGTCTTGTGGACATAAAAATTATTGGAAAAAAAACCGGCTATTCATTACTGAAACCCTTGCCTGCATCAAGTGTGGCCGTAAACATGTCTCCCCGATACCAGAAGAGGTGGTAATCCGAATCACACGTGGCATCAACAAGTTGGCAGCAGATTATGGGAAAGTGGCAATTTGGGGTATCAACGCTTATATTTACAGCCTGATGGAGAAATTAGTGGACATTTCCCCAGAACAGATTGTTTATGTTGATAAATCGGAGATGCGACAGGGGCTTGATGTTTCAGGGCATATTGTGAGGTCAACCGACGTCATTCTGGAAAATAACCTAAAATGCGTTGTCGTGGCCGTCGTCCAGTACTACTCTGCATTGATCAAACCTATCCGCGATGAATTCCCGGACATCGAGCGCCTGCTATGCATTAGTGACCTGCTTGTTGACGATTGATCTATAACGAATAGCGTTTATCCGCCACCCCATACAATCCTGCAAAAGGCCTGCAGCTTATTGGCGGCGGATAAACCTTGTTGAATAGGGGTTGGGAACGGCGATCCCCGTCCCCTCCCTCCTACACGGTGGTTTTCGCGCAACGGGATATCCATCAGCAGCCTGGCACGAGCTAGGGAAACGCTGATTTATTCCGTTGTTATTGCCTAAATGCTCAACGGACGGTGCGAAGCATTATCGCGAACATCGGCGCGCCACTACAACATCATTTGGCACAACGAACTATTGCGGCCATATCGCGATCCTGCATATTGATGGCAATCACAGTTATGAATCAGCCAAAGCCGATATTGCCTCCTGGAGCGGCTTTGTCGTTGACGGCGGGTGGATAATTATTGACGACTATATTTGGCCGTATGGAGATGGCCCCCAAAGGGCCGGCGATGAATTTCTGGCGGAAAACAATGAAAGAATTGAAGTCGCATTTGTGATGGGTAGCGCCTTGTTTATTCAGCTATCCTAACGGCCCGTCTACCCATAGGAAAATCATGAACAGCCAAAAATCCGCCCTGGACACGCAAAAGAGTCCCGATCAACAAGAGATCAATACGCTGTGCGCCATGTACGCTCAGGGGCAATACGCGGAAGCAGAAACCCTCGCCCAGGCGATGACGGCGCGCTTTCCCCAATTCGGATTTGGCTGGACTGCTCTGGGTGCAGTGCTCAAGCAAATGGGACGAGGTGTCGATGCCTTGGCTGCCATGCGGAAAGCGGAAGCACTGACGCCGAACGATGCCGAGGTCCATTACAACTTGGGGCTTACCCTCCATGACCTTGGCCGGCTGGATGAGGCCACGGCCAGCTACCGAAGCGCGCTACAGATCAAGCCCGATTACGCCGAGGCGCATTACAAACTTGGCAATACCCTCTATGCCCTGGGACGGCCAGATGAGGCCGAGGCCAGCTACCGGAACGCGCTGCTGATCAAGCCGGATTACGCCGAGGCACATTACAACATGGCATCCGCCGTCAATCCCATTGCCCGGCTGAATGGGGCCAAGCATTGGTAGCGAAGCGCGCTACAGATCAAGCCCGATTACGCCGAGGCACATAACAACCTGGGGCTTACCCTCATGAAACTAGGCCGGCCAGATGAGGCCGAGGCCAGCTACCGGCGCGCGCTGAAAGTCAGGCCCGATGGCGCCGAGACACATTACAACCTGGGAAATACCCTCGTGAAACTGGGACGGCTGGATGAGGCCATTACACAGTTCGAACGAACAATGGCTCTTGCGCCTAAATTAAACAGCGCGAAATTTGGTTTGTGTCAGGCGATCTATGAGCTCAATTATGTCGACGGTGAGAAGGCGAAGCGTCTGGCTTACAGAGCGAGAGAAATATATCCGGAT